>Ga0307372_10001301_pt1 | contig 43889 bp, 37 predicted proteins | sample OX1MG_FD_202533 | JGI IMG/M metagenome (GOLD analysis project Ga0307372, IMG submission 202533) | Soil microbial communities from Risofladan, Vaasa, Finland - OX-1 | ecosystem: Environmental > Terrestrial > Soil > Coastal area > Acid sulfate soil | place: Finland: Risofladan, Vaasa | collected...
TTCGAAGTTCCGTCCGAGATCGAGCTGGGCCAGATCGGCCCGGAGCCACTCGAGGTCGGGGCCGAGCCGCCCGGCTTCGGCCAGCATGGACTCGTCCCGGTCGACGCCGACCACGTCGATACCGCGCCGGGCCAGCTCGATCGCCACCCGACCCGTTCCGCAACCGGCGTCCAGGACGGTGCCGGGCCGGAAGGAGGCCACCAGATCGGCCTCCCCGTGCACGTCGAGGCCCTGGCGGGCGAGGGCGTCGAAGCGGGACTGATAGGCGGGCCCGTCGAAGCCCCTCCCGCCCATCGGCACTCCGGGGCCGTTCACGTCGCTCCTCGCCCGACCCCCGGCTTAGAGCCGGCTCAACACGGCCGAGCAGGAGCTCACGTCCACGCCCGGCTTGGACTCGACCTCCAGGCTGGTGACCCGGCCGTCCTCGATGATGGCGGCGTAGCGCTTGGAGCGCAGGCCGAGGCCGGCCCCGGCGCCGTCCATCTCCAGGCCCATGGCCCGGGTGAACTCGGCGTTGCCATCGGCCAGCATCACGATGTCGTCCCCCACTCCCTGGGACTCGCCCCAGGCCTGCATGACCCAGGCGTCGTTGACCGACACGCACACGATGCGGTCGACACCCTTTCCCTTGAGTTCGGAAGCCTGGGCCACGAAGCCCGGCAGGTGGATCTTCGAACAGCCCGGGGTGAAGGCGCCGGGTACGGCAAAGAGAACCACCCGTCCCTTCCCCAACACCTCACCGGTCCTCACCGGCTGGGGACCCTCCGGGCCCATGGTGCGCACCTCGACATCGGGGATGCCGTCTCCGACTGCGATACCCATCAGCGCGTCTCCTGTGACGTTGCGCCCGGCCGGAGATGGCCGGAACTGGACCTGCAGTCTCGCTCACCAACCCGGCCCTTGACATTGGCCCTCCGCATCTTCATACTTTACCGCTAGGTGCCTGATTTTTCAGGGGCTTGGTAAGGGTTTGGCCGTGTGTGCCAAACCCCTTGTGCGCGTGGCGCCGTGGCTTTATGGTGGCCCCGTGAGCGCGTCGGTTGAGTCCCAAGCGGACGGCTCCGCCGTCAAGCACGCCGAGCAGGCCTACCTGGACGAGGCCTACCGGCACCTGGTTTGGATGGGGGAGCGGACCTCGGCCGCGGCCGAGGATGCCGCCGAGCGGGCCAAGGCCGACTGGAACGCGGCGGTAGCCCACGGCCGGTTGATGGACCGCTTGGCCTCCATCTCCGATGACCGCCGGCCCCTCTGCTTCGGCCGCATCGATGAGGAGGACGGCGCGCCTCGCCAGGGTCGGTCCTCGTGGTACATCGGCCGCCGCCATGTCGAGGATCCTTCCGGCGCCCCGGTGGTGGTGGATTGGCGGGCGCCGGTGGCCATCCCTTTCTACCGGGCCACCTACCTGGATCCCCTGGGGCTCGCTCTACGCCGGCGGTTCATTCTCGACGGCCGGACCATCACCGACCTGCTCGACGAGCGCTTCGATGATCCCGACGCCGGGGCCATGGCTGCCGCCGCCGGTCTGCCCGACCCGCTCCTGGCCGAGCTGGGGCGGGCCCGCAGCGGCCCCATGCGCGACATCGTCGCCACCATCGCAGCCGAGCAGGACCGCATCATCCGGTCTCCTTTGGAGATCCCCCTCATCGTCCAGGGCGGTCCGGGCACAGGCAAGACGGCGGTGGCCCTCCACCGCGCCGCCTACCTGCTCTACGAACATCGGGACTACCTCAGCCGCCAGGGTGTCCTGGTCCTCGGCCCCAACCGCCGCTTCCTGGCCTACATAGCCGAGGTGCTCCCTTCCCTCGGGGAGCTGACCGTGGTCCAGACGACCCTGGCCGGCCTCATCCCCAGTGCCGCGATCCGGGGCCACGACTCCCGAGCGGTGGCTCGGCTCAAAGGTGACGCACGCATGGCCGAGGTCCTGGCCCGGGCCGCCGTCGACGGGGTCGGTCCGCCGTCCCAGCCAGTGGCGGCCAACACCCGCTGGGGGACGGTGCATCTCGCTCCCGGGGAGTTGCAGGCGCTGATCGGCGCCGCCCTTGAGTCGGGTGGAGCGGCCGGGCTGAGGCGCAGCCGGTTCCGCCGGGCGGTCATCCGCCGGGTGACCCTGGAGTTGAGCGAGCGCCGGGGTCCGGCTCTGGTGGGCGCCGAGGAGGTGGCCGCCGACCTGCGCCGGGACGCGCCCTTCCAGAAGGCCCTGGACCGGGGCTGGCCCAACAAGAGCGCGGCGGCGCTGGTCCGCAGCCTCCTGGGCCGGGGCCCGATCCTGGCCCGGGCCGCCGGCGGCATCCTGGAGCCCGGGGAGATCAGGCTGATGGCGCGCCCGCCGGCCCGCTCGGCGGCCGAGGAACCCTGGACCGAGGCCGACATCGCCCTCATCGATGAGGCCGACTCGATCCTGGGCTCCAGCGCCCGCCGCTACGGCCACGTGGTCATCGATGAGGCGCAGGACCTGTCTCCCATGGCGTGGCGAATGGTGGCCCGGCGCAGTGCCGACGGCCGCTCCCTGACCGTCCTCGGGGACCTGGCTCAGGCCACCGAGCCGGGCGCCCTGCGCCGTTGGGAGGACGTCATATCCGCCCTGGGCCACCCCGAAGGGGCGGCGGTGGCTGCACTCAGCGTCGGCTACCGGGTGCCCCGCCCCATCATGGAGTTCGCCAACCGGCTCTTACCCTCCATCGCCCCCGATCTCAGTCCGACCGACTCGGTGCGGCCGTGGGGGGACCCGCCCGTTCTGATCTCGGTCGGTGCTGCCGCCGGTCTCCATCAGGAGGTTGTCGCCCGGACCCGGGCCTTGGCGGCGGATCACCAGTCGGTGGCCGTGGTGGCGGCGGCGGAGCGCGCCGGCCCACTTCGCGACGAGTTCCCCTCCGGCCCCGGCCAGATCGTCAGCATCATCGAGCCGGTCGAGGCCAAGGGCCTCGAGTTCGACGCCGTCGTCGTGGTGGAACCGGCGGACATCTTCGGATTGCCCGGAGGTCCCGGGCTGCTCTACATCGCCTTGACCCGGGCGGTGCAGGAGATGCTGGTCGTCCATCACGCCGAGTTGCCCGCCCCGCTGCGCTGAGCCGGCGGCCGGCCGGCGCCCCGGCGCCTTGCCAACGCGCCGGTTGTTACCGTGACCTCGATGGACATGGACTCGATGGACATGGACTCGATGGACATGGACTCGCCCGATCTGGACTTCGCCACCGTGGACCAGCTCATGGGCGCCATGCAGGCCCGGTCCCTGTCCAGCCGCGAGTTGCTGGAGCATCTGCTGGCCCGGGTGGAGCGAATCAACCCATCCCTCAACGCCGTGGTCGCCCTGGACGCCGACCGGGCCCGCCAGGCCGCTGACGACGCCGACGCCGCCCGAGCCTCCGGTGACCCGCTGGGACCGCTCCACGGGTTGCCCATGACCGTCAAGGACGTGTGGGAGACCGAGGGCCTGGTCACCACGGCCGGAGCCCCGGAGCTGCGCAACCACGTGCCCGTCGCCGACGCCCTGACCGTGGCCCGTCTGAAGGCGGCCGGGGCCATCGTGTTCGGAAAGACCAACGTCCCGCTCTATGCCGGTGACTTCCAGACCTATAACGAGATCCACGGCGTCAGCAACAACCCCTGGGACCGATCCCGGACCACCGGTGGCTCCTCCGGGGGGGCGGCCGCGGCCGTGGCCGCCGGACTGACGCCGTTGGAACTCGGTAGCGATATCGGCGGATCCATCCGCAGCCCGGCCCACTTCAACGGTGTCTACGGTCTCAAGCCGTCCTGGGGGCTCGTTCCCAGCCGCGGGCACATTCCTGGGCCGCCTGGCACGCTGATCGAGACCGACGTCAACTCCGGCGGGCCGTTGGCCCGCAGCCTGTCGGACCTGCGCCTGGCCCTCTCGGTCATCGCCGGCCCGGTGCCGGAAGAGGCCCGGGCCTGGCGCCTCGACCTTGACCCCGGGGCACCGATCCGGGATGTGTCCGAGCTGCGCATCGCCACCGTGTTCACCGAGGGCGCTGATCTGCTCCCCGTGGCCCAGGAGGTCCGGGACAGCCTCTCCGGCCTGGCGGCACGGCTGGCCGCCGCCGGGGCCACCGTGGAGCCGGTGCCAATGCCGGTGCCCCTCGCTGACGGCCTCCGGACGTGGCAGGACCTGGTGCTGCCGATCATCGGGATCACCCTCAGCGATGGCGACTTCGCCAGCTTCACCGAGTTCGACGGCCTGCCCGGGGACGATCCGATGACCAACTCCGCCAAAGCGCTGGTGAGCCGTTTCCGGACCTGGGCCCTGGCCAGCGACCGGCGCCTGCGGGAGCGGGCGGCGTGGGACGAGCTGTTTGCAGACTGGGACGCCGTCCTCGCCCCGGTCATGCCGACGGCCGCCTTTCCCCACGACACCGAGCGCTCCCTGGCCGAGCGGAGCTTGGATGTCAATGGGGCGCCGCTGTCCCACCTTCTGGTGCTGGCCTGGTGTGGTGCCATCGGCTCGGCTCTGCTGCCCGTGGTGGCCCTTCCGGCCGGGACAACGCCGGGCGGCCTTCCGGTCGGCGTGCAGGTGGTCGGGCCCTATCTGGGCGATCTGCGCCTGTTGCGGGTGGCGGAGTTGTTGGATGAGGCGGCCGGCCCGGGCTTCACTCCTCCGCCGCTCTGACCGGGCCTGGGCCCGGACCCCGATCGGCGCCCAGCGGATAGGGTCGGGGCCAGTCGAGAGGGGGCGGGGATGTCCAACCAGATCAATGAGGATCCGAGGATCGATCCGAGGATCAAGGCGGTGCTGGGAGCTTTTCCGGACCGCCCGCCGCTCGGTTCGGTGCAGAGCCGGGACGACCTGCTGGCCGAGGCCAGCAGCGAGGCGGCCCAGGCCATGCGCCAGATGATGACGGCGTTCATGGACGCCGCTGACAATGAAGAAGTGGCTCCCTCTGAGGGCCTTACGGTCACCGAGCACGCGGTGGCGTCGGAGCCGGATGGCAACAAGATCAACATCCGCTTCATCCGTCCGGAGGGAAACGACCCTCTGCCCTGCGTCTATTACATCCACGGCGGCGGGATGGCGGCCATGTCCTGTTACGACGGGAACTACCGGGCCTGGGGCCGGCTCATAGCCGGCCAGGGCGTGGCTGTGGCCATGGTGGACTTCCGCAATTCGGTGGTGGCGTCCTCGGCCGAGGAGGTCGCCCCCTATCCGGCCGGTCTCAACGACTGCGTCTCCGGGCTCAAGTGGTTGGTGGCCAACCACGCTGAACTTGGTATCGACCCCGGTCGCATCATCGTGGCCGGTGAGAGCGGTGGTGGGAACCTGACCCTGGCCACCGGGCTGCGCCTCAAGAAGGATGGGGACCTGGGCCTGATCAGCGGTCTGTATGCCCTGTGTCCGTACATCGCCGGTCAGTGGCCGGCCCCCGGCAGCCCGTCCTCGGTCGAGAACAACGGGATCCTTCTGGAGCTGCATAACAACCGGGGGGCCATGGGCTACGGAATCGAGGCGTTCGAGGCGGGTGATCCCCTGGCCTGGCCGGGCTTCGCCACCGAAGAGGACGTCACCGGATTGGTCCCCACCGTCATCAGCGTCAATGAGTGCGATCCGCTGCGGGACGAGGGCATCAACTTCTACCGCCTGCTGCTGCGCAGCGGGGTGAAGACCCGGTGCCGGCAGGTGATGGGCACCATCCACGGCACCGAGATCTTCGCCATTCTCTGTCCTGACATCAGCCGGGAGACGGCGTCGAGCATCGCCCACTTCGCCCGGACCGCCGCCGCCCTCTGAGCCGAGCCCAGCGGGCGAGCCCAGGACCGGCCCGGGGTCAGGTCCGGGTCGGCAGGCGGGCCGAGTAGATGGAGTAGCCGTCGACGTGGCGGGCCACCAGCGTGGCCAGGCCGGTGGCCGCCATCATCGGCACCATGATGCCGAAGCCGGCGTGGGTCAGCTCCAGGACCAGAGCCACGCCGGCCAGCGGCGCCTGGATGGAGGCGCCGATCATGGCCGCCGCCCCGACCATGGCGAAGGCGCCCACGGGCGAGCCGGGCCAGGCCAGGGACCAGGCCAGTCCGAGCAGGGCGCCGAAGACGGCCCCGGTGCTGAGGGAAGGGGTGAACAGGCCGCCGCTGGCGCCGCTGCCGAGGCACAGCGCCGTCACCAGCGGCTTGAGCACGAACAGAGCCCCCAGTAACGCGAAGCTGCCCGCCCCCACGAAGACGTCGTGGGCCATCCCCTTCCCGTTACCGAACAGCTGGGGGTAGGCGATGCCGGCCAGGCCGAGGACCAGGAAGGCGCCCCCGGGGGCCAAAAGGACCGCCCGGCCCGAGGCCCGGTGATGGGACACCCAGCCGATGAGGCGGATGAAGGCGCTGGCCAGCAGGCCGATGACCGGGCCGGCCAGCAGGGCCCAGACCATGAGGCTGGCGCTGAAGCGGTACTGCGGGATGTCCACATAGGTGGCGCTGGTCGGCAGGTAGGCCCAGGCCACCCCGGTGGCGATACCCGAACACACCACCGCGGGCAGGATGACCGGCAGGGTGATGCTGCCGATGAGCACCTCGGCGGTGAAGATCGCCCCGCCCAGGGGAACGTTGTAGACGGCGGCCAGGCCGGCCCCGGCGGCGCAGGCCACTACCAGCCGGCGCTGTCCTTCACTCAAGCCGGTCCAGTCGGCCAGCACGCTGGCTGCCGCCCCGCCGATGAGCTTGGGAGCCGCCTCCCGTCCCAGGGATCCGCCCATGCCCACCGCCACTTCGGAGATCAGCGAAGTCCCGAGGCTGCGGCGGAACGACAGGTGGCCGTCACCGCTCCAGATGGTGTCATCCACCTCCGATTTCTCACCCGGCGTGAAGCGTCTCAGCAGATACCATGCCGCCCCGCCGACCAGTCCTCCGATGGTGACTGCCGACACGCGGCGCAGGGACGAGGCGTGCTCGACCCCGGCTTCGAAGCTGCCGGAGTGGTAACCGAAGGCCAGATGCTCGACGCTGAAGAGGACGAACATCATCGCCATCCCGAACAAGCCGGTGGCCACTCCGGCCAGCACCAGGGTCAGCCAGAACCGGGCGGTGAGGGGTACGTCGCCATCACCGGTGGCGTTGGGCTGCTCCATCGCCCCCCGGCCGGATGGGAGGCGGCTGCGGATCAGGGGTTGGGGCTGGCGTAGCCGGGCCGACTCGGTGCTGCTGGTCGTGCTGTCGATTGCCCGGCGCCAGGCTCCGAGCGGCATACCCTTCACAGTTCGAGCAGCCTGAGGCTGACCGTCGCCTCCATGGCCGACAACTCCTTCACCAGAGCCTCGTCCACTTCCGAGCCAAGGTCGGTGAGTACGTAGCCGACCTCCCCGCGGGTCCCGAGGATCTGGCCTTCGACGTTGATGGCGTGGCGGGCAACGATGGAGTTGGCCTCGGCCAGCACTCCAGGGACGTTGCGGTGGATGTGGGCCAGCCGGCGACAGCCCGGCCGTTCGGGCAACTCGAGGCTGGGCAGGTTGACGCTGAGGGAAGTGGAGCCGGCCAGGACGTACTTGCGCAGCTTGTTGGCGACGAAGTTGCCGATGTCCTGCTGGGCCTCCTCCGTTGATCCGCCCACGTGCGGGGTCAGGATGACATTGGGCAGGCCCCGCAGTTCTGATACGAACGGTTCCGCCTTGCTGCGGGGCTCCTCGCTGAACACGTCGACGGCGGCGCCGGCCACATGGCCCGACCGGATGTGGCGGCTCAGGGCGGAATGGTCGACCACGAAGCCCCGGCTGAGGTTGAGGAAGAGCGATCCGGGTCGCATGCGGGCGAACTGGGCCTCCCCGAAGAGATCCTGATTATCGGGACGACCGTCCACGTGGAGGGTGACGATGTCCACCGACTCCAGCAGTTCCTCCAGGGTGCCGCAGCGCCTGGCGTTGCCGAGAGCCAGGCGGTCGCTGGTGTCGTAGAACCAGACGCCGAGACCGAGGTTCTCGGCCAGCACCGATAACTGGGTGCCGATGTTGCCATAGCCGACTATGCCGAGGCGCCGGCCCCTGACCTCGTGGCTGCCCGTGGCCGATTTGTCCCACACTCCGTCGTGCATGGCGGTGTTCTTGTCCGTCAGGCGCCGGGTCAGGGCGATGATCTCGGCCAGGGCCAGCTCCACCACGCTGCGGGTGTTGGAGAACGGGGCGTTGAAGACGGCCACGCCGGCCTCGGCGGCGGTGTGCAGGTCGATCTGGTTGGTGCCGATGCAGAAAGCGCCCACCGCCAGGAGATCGGGGGCGCCCCGCAGCGACGCCGCCGTCACATTGGTGCCCGAGCGGATTCCGAGCAGGTGGACACCGGCCATCCTCTCCATCAACTCCGGCTCGGGGAGAGCCCGGTCCAACAGCTCCACCTCGAAGCCCTCGGACTCGAGCACCCTCACCGCGTCGGGATGGATGTTCTCCACCAGGAGGGCCTTGACCTGATCGTCTCCGGGGCCGGCGCTCACGGCAGCAACACTCCGGGGTTGAGAATGCCCTGAGGGTCCAGGGCCGTCTTGATGGCGCGCATGGCGGCCACCTCCGCCTCCGAACGACTGAGGCCGAGCCAGGCCGTCTTGGCCCGGCCGATGCCGTGTTCAGCGCTGATGCTGCCCCCCAGTCCGGCCACCAATTCGAGCACGGCCAGGTCCACCCTCTCATCCTCAGGCCGCGGGCCGACCACGTTCACGTGGATGTTCCCATCCCCGACGTGGCCCCACAGAATGGCCGTCGATCCGGGCGCCACCTCCTCGACGCGGCGTCGTACCGCCGGCTCGAACTGACCGAGGGAGCCGAGGGGCAGGGTGACGTCCAGCTTGTGCGGGATCCCGATGGCGGACACGGACTCGGTATGTCGCTCGCGGTAGGACCACAGCCGCTCGATGCCGGTGGGATCGGTGGCCACGGCGGTGGCCGAATCGTCCACATCCAGGTCGCTCAGCACTTCCATCATCTCCTCCAACGGGCTGGTTCTCCCGCTGCACTCGATCAGCAGGTACACCTCCGACGGCTCCGGCCATGGTGGCGTCAGCCCCGAGTGGCGGCAGACCAGATCCATTCCCTGGCGGTAGAAGATCTCGGCGGCGCTGAGCCCGCTCAGGCGGGTGCGAAGGTGAGCCACCAACTCGGCGGCGGCGGCGGTCGAGGCCAGACCGATGAGCAGCACCGCTCGTTCGGCCAGGTGGGGGACGAGACGGACGCGGGCGGCCGTCACGACGCCGAGGGTGCCCTCCGATCCGACCAGCAGCTGGGAGAGGTCGTAACCGGTGTTGTCCTTGACCAGCCCGCCCAGCCTGGACACCACCGTGCTGTCGGCCAGCACGGCTTCCACGCCGACCACCTGGGCCCGGGTGCCGCCGTAGCGGATCACGTGCACGCCCCCGGCGTTGGTGGCGATCATGCCGCCGATGGTGGCGCTGTCCCGGGCGGCCAGATCGACGGGGAACTCGAGGCCGGCGGCCCGGGCCGCCTTCTGCAGGGCGGCCAGGGTGACTCCCGCCCCTACCGTCACCTGAGACGCCACCGCATCCACCGGACCGATGTGGTCCAGCCTCGACATCGATACCAGGACCGGAGGGCCATCGGGACCGGGGCGGGCGGCAGGGACCGAGCCACCCACCAGGCCGGTGTTGCCCCCCTGGACCACCACGCCGACGCCGCCCAGGGAGCAGGCCCTGATGACGGACGCCACCTCGGCGGTGTCGGCCGGTCGGACCACCAGCCGCGCCGGCCCGTGGAAGCGCCGGGTCCAGTCGGTGGTGAAGGACTCCACCACGCCCGGGTCGGACAGGACATGGGTGGTGCCGACTATGGCGCCCAGCGCCCCGGCCAGGTCGGAGGGAGCGCCTTGGCGCTGGGCTGCGTCCCGGAGTACCACTGCCGGTCGACCTTACCGGAGCCTCCGGCGCCCCCTGTCCTCAGGTCGAGCGGTCCTGCATCTCCCAGGCATGGTCGAGAACATGCCAGGCCACCCGGCGGGCGGCCAGAGCGCTGGACTCATCCGCCGCCCACCGGCACCAGCCCGGCCAACGCAGGGAACAGGCGAAGACCTTCCGCCGCCCCAGCTCGAGACAGACCGCCTCGGTCACGGCTCAGCTGTCCCGGTTCAGTCCGTCACTCAGCCGTGATCGTGAGCCGGGGCGGCCGGGGCGGCCGGGTCGGCGGTCCGGCCTTGTTGGAACTCCATGAAGGCGTCGAAGGCCCGAGGCCCGTAGACGGTGCCGGGTCCGCCGTTCATCATGACCGCCACCCCCAACGCCTCGGCCACCTCCTCGGGCGTGGCGCCGGCCCGGGCCGCCCCCCGGGCGTGCGAGGCGATGCAGCCGTCGCACTGACGGGTCACGCTGATGGCCAGGGCCACCAACTCCTTGGTCTTGACGTCGAGGCGACCTTCTCCCATGGCGGCGGCGTGCAGGCGGGCATAGGCGCCCCACACTTCGGGGATCTGCTCCCGCAGGCGCAGGGCCGGCCCCCGCAGCTCGTCCAGGACTTCCTTACCGTTGCTCATGGTGCTCCTCTGCGTCCGTGGCGGCGTTCAGTTCCTCCGCCTTCAGTTCTTCCGCCTTCAGTTCTTCCGCCTTCAGTTCTTGAGGCCCGGGTGGCTGCGGGCCACGATGGGCAGGACGAGGCGCCGGGGGGCGTGTCGGCCGAAGGAGGCCAGTACGGCATTGGCCCGTCCCGGGATCACCACCGTCCGGCCCTGGTCCATCCCTTCGACGGCCTCGGCGGCCACCTTGGCGGCCGGGACCCACATGAAGCTGGGCAGGGCGGAATCCTCCTGCTCTTCGGTGAAGCCGGCCGCCTGGCCGAAACCGGTCTTCACCGGCCCGGGGCACAACGCCGTGACCGTCACCCCCGAGCCGGCCAACTCGGCGGCCAGGGCCTGGGAGTAGGACAGCACGAAAGCCTTGGTGGCCCCGTAACCGGCCTGGCCGGGGAGGGGCTGGAAGGCGGCCGTGGAGGCCACGTTGAGTATGGCTCCCCGGCGGCGCTCCACCATGCCGGGCAGGAAACTGGTGCACAGGTCCACCACCGCCTCGACGTTGGTGCGGACCATGGTCAGTTCGGCGTCCCGGTCGGCGGCGCTGACCCGCCCCAGGGTGGACAGGCCGGCGTTGTTCACCACCACGTCGACGGTCAGGCCCCGGCCCTCGATCTCGGCACGGAGGCCGGCCCGGGCGGAGGGATCGGTGAGGTCCAGGGTCACCGCTTCGGCCCGGATGCGGTGGCGGCCGCTCAACTCCTCGGCCAGCGCCTGGAGCCGCTCCGCCCGCCGGGCGGCCAAGGTCACGCCGTGACCGCGGGACGCCAGCACCCGGGCGATCTCCGCTCCGATGCCGGAGGAGGCCCCGGTCACCAGGCAGGTGCGGTCGGAGGCGGGGGCCGGCAGGCTCATCGGACCATCAGCTTTTCGATGGCCTCGGCCACCGCCCCGGGAGCCTCCAGGGTGACCATGTGGCCGGCGTCGGGGACCATCACCACTTCAGCCCCCGGGATGAGCTGGCTCCAGCGGGAGGCGTAGACCGGGGGGATCAACCGGTCGCTCTCTCCCCAGATGACCGTGGTTCGGGCCGTCAGGCGGTAGATGCGCTTGGACAGCCGGCGGTTGGGAATGGGGAAGAGGAGCTTGCCGGCCGTGCCCAGGCGCCGGGCATTCTCGACGAAGAAGCTGACCAGGGCATCGTCATCGGTGAAGTCCACTCCACCGGTGAGAACGGCCGCCCCCTGGGCCGGGTCATGGAAAAGCAGCCCGGGCAGGGATTGGGGCAGCACGCCGAAGATGTCCGCCACCGGGTGTTCGTCCATCCACAGTCCGGCCGGGGCGATGAGGCCAAGTTGCTCGACCCGTTCCGGGCACAGGCTGGCCATCTCGGCCGCCACCATGCCCCCGAGAGAGTGACCGACCAGGGCGGGCCGGTCCAGGCCGAGGGCATTGACCACGTCCCAGCCGTGGAGGGTGAAATCGAGCATGTCCTCCAGCAACTCTTCACCGGTTGACTCCCCGAAGCCGGGCAGCTCGGGGGCGTAGACGGAGTGGTCCCGGGCCAGCCCGGCCAGCAGCCCTTCCGCTTCGAGGATGCCGGCGCTGCCGTGCAGGTAGACGATCGGGGCGCCCTGGCCGTCTCGCCAGACCCGGCATGAGGTTCCCTTGGCCGTGTCGATCCGCTCCCAACCCATCAGTGGCCTGCCCCGGTCAGATCGTCCCGGGCCCGGCCCCCGACGGTTTCGAGCGGATCGAGACGATCCTCCAGGGGCTTGCACCACCACCGGTCATCGCCCTTCCAGTCCGGCCACATGTCCTGAAGTTGGGGCATGACCTTCTCGGCAAAGAGCTTGGTCGAGTACCTCGTCTTCCAGTCCGGCATGTTCCCGTTGTGCATCAGGCAGAACACCGTCCCGATGTGCAGGCCCTCGATCATGTCCTTCATGCGGTCCCGGACCGTCTCCGGGCTGCCGGCTATGACGTAGCCGCCGTCCACCAGGTCCTTCCACGTCAATTCCGAGAAGCGCCGCTGGGCGGCCTGGCGGAGTTGGCCCAGGGCTCCGGCCTGCAGGGTCTTGATCGTCCGGTACCCGGGGGCGTCGGCAAAGCCGGGGAAGACGTGCAGGCACCGGTTGTAGAAGTAGAGGATGTGCTCGGCATAGAGCTCCTCGGCCTCGGCGTCGGTGTCGGCCACGCAGATGATCTGGGCGAAGGCGCCGCGGTAGGGCGACTCATCGGCCCCGAGGGTGGCCACCCGCTCCCAGTAGCCGTCCAGGAGCCGCTTGCCCGCTATGTAGCCGCCGAAGGAGAGGTACGAGTAGTTGTAGTCGTTCTCGATGCAGAAGTCCCAGGTCTCGATGGAGCCGCCCCCCGGGATGTAGATGGGCGGATGGGGCTGTTGGATGGGCTTGGGCCAGGTGTTCACGTACCGCAGCTGGTTGTATTTGCCGTCGAAGGCGAAGGGCTCCGGCTCGGCCCAGGCCCGCCGGATGAGGGTGTGGGCCTCCTGATACTTGTCCCGGGTCAGGGCCGGGATCTGGCCGTAGCAGTAGTTGGTGTCCATGGACGTGCCGACCGGGAAGCCGGCCAGCAGGCGCCCCCCGGATATGACGTCGAGCATGGCGAACTCCTCGGCCACCCGGACCGGAGGGTTGTACAGGGCGATGGAGTTGCCTATGACCGCTATGGCCGCCTTCGAGGTCCGCCGGGCGAGGCCGGCGGCAATGATGTTGGGACTGGGCATGAGGCCGTAGCCGTTCTGGTGGTGCTCGTTCACCCCGATGCCATCGAAGCCCAGCGAGTCGGCGTACTCGAGCTGGTCCATGTACTCGTGGTAGAGCACGTGGCCCTTGGCCGGGTCGTAGAGCCGGCTGTCGATGTCGACCCACACCGAGTGGTGCTTCTCCCGGAAGTCGTCCGGTAGATGGGGCCAGGGCATGAGGTTGAACCAGACGAACTTCACAGCGCCCCCTGAAGTCGTGCGGGCCGCCTCGTATGGCCCGGCGCCGACCGTAGCGCAACGGTCCCACCGGTAACATTGGCGTCAACCCAGGAGGCGGCGGTCGTGCCAGGAGCACTCGGTGAATACCGCCGCAAGCGGGACTTCGAAGTCACCTCCGAGCCCGCCGGTGCCACCGACGACACGCCGGCCCCCACCGGGGGCATACCAGTCGAGCTGCCTGAGGGTATCGAGACCGGTGCCTTCGTGATCCAGCAGCACGACGCCACCCGGATGCACTTCGACGTGCGCATCGAGGTCGGTGGCGTCCTGCGCTCCTGGGCTGTGCCCAAGGGCCCCTCCTACGACCCGGCCGTCAAACGCCTGGCCGTGCCCACCGAGGACCATCCCCTCGAGTACCAGCACTACGAGGGCGTCATCCCGAAGGGGAGCTACGGCGGCGGACCTTCCCTGTTGTGGGACCGGGGCAGCTTCGTGAACATCAGCCACGACGGCCGGGGCCGGGTAGTGCCCCTGGCCCGGGCCCTGGACAAGGGCCACGTCTCGGTGTGGTTCCGGGGCCAGAAGCTCGAGGGGGGATGGGCGTTCACCCGCATCGAGGACCGCCGCAGTGGCGGGGTCACCTGGTTGATGGTGAAACGGGTCGACGCCACGGCCGATCCCGAGCGCGATGTGGTGACCGAGATGCCCCGCTCGGTCCTGAGCGGGCTGACCGTGGACGAACTGGGGGCGACCGGCGGCCGTCCGGCCTGATCCGCTGGCCTAGGCGTCCAGCCCGGCGGCAAAGTCCAGCGCTTCGTCCCACACCGTCCCTGCCTCGAGCAGGTCCCGGTACCTCATGAGCCGCCCGGGGAAGTCGATGCCGACCGCCGCGCTCAGTCTCCCCTCATGGCGGTACAGGCCCACCAATTTCTCGCCCTTCGCCCCGGCTTGACGGTGGACGATCTCGAGGTGGTCCCCGGTCAAGGGCAGGCCCAAGGTCTGGATGCGGTGGCCCAGCTGGTCCGACCAGACGTAGGGGACCGGGCCGTATACCTCATCCGATCCGAGGATCCCGGCGGCGGCGTGGGCAGCCGACTCGGCGGCGTTGGTCCAGTGCTCAACCCGGACCGGCCGGCCCAGCCGAGGATGATCCCAGCGGGCCACGTCGCCCACGGCCCGGATGTGGTCATGACCGGAGGCGCGCAGCCGGTCGTCGCAGACCACCCCGTTGTCGAGGGCCAGGCCCGAGGTCTCCAGCCACCCGGTCTCCGGCGTCACGCCGACACCCACCACCACCAGGCCGGCCGGGAGGCGGCGGCCGTCATCCAGCTCCACCCCCGCCACAACTCCGCGCCCGTCATCGATCAGGGCCCGGGCCTCGTGGCCGCAGATGACCTCGATGCCCGCCTCCCGTTGCATTCCGGCCACCATCTCCCCGATCTCGGGGCCGAGCGACTGGAAGAGGGGGGTGGGAAGTATCTCCAAGAGGGTCGTGGGCAGACCCTTGGCCACTGCCGCCGAGGCCACTTCGCAGCCGATGAAACCGCCGCCGATGACCACCACCCCGGAGCCGGCCGCCATGGCCGCCCCGATGGACGCGCAGTCCTCGACGGCGCGCAGAGTGTGCACGCCCCGCAACCCGGCTCCGAAGGGCAGACGGCGTGGCCTGGCCCCGGTGGCGATCACCAGCTGGTCGAAGCCGACCCGGCGCCCGCCCAGTTCCACCGCGCCGCCCGCCACATCCAACCCGGTGGCCCACACGCCGGTCTGCAGATCCAACTCCAGGGCGGCCAGGGTCTCCTCGTCCTCCAGGTCCACGTCGGCGCGGGTCTTGGTCCCCACCAGCAGCTGCTTGGACAGGGGCGGGCGGTCGTAGGGGAGATGGGGCTCGGCCCCGGCCAGGGTGATGTCGCCATCGAAGCCGCCTGAGCGCAGGGCCTGGGCCGTGCGCAGGCCGGACAGAGACGCTCCCACGATGAGGACCTTCATGCCCTGAATATGCTCGGCGGCGTGCCCGCCGTCGACCTGGCCCTCCTGATCCTCCGCCTCACGGTCGGGGTGGTGTTCCTCGCCCATGGGCTCAACCACATCTTCGGGGGAGGCAAGATCGCCGGGACCGGCCGCTGGTTCGAGTCCCTGGGGATGCGGCCGGGGTGGGTCCATGCCTGGACGGCCAGCCTGACCGAGGTCGGCTCCGGGGCCCTGTTGGCTGCCGGCCTGCTGACCCCCCTGGCCGGAGCCGGCGTGGTGGGGGTGATGCTGGTGGCCTGGATCACCAACCACCGCGGCAACGGGTTCTTCATCTTCCGGCCCGGGGAGGGCTGGGAGTACGTGATGACCCTCACCGCCCTGGGCATGGTGATCGGGGTTCTCGGCCCGGGCCGATGGAGCCTGGACGATGCCCTTGGGTTGTTGCACTGGGAGGGCTGGCGGGGTCTGGCCGTGTCCCTGGGAGCCGGTGGGCTCGGAGCCGCCCTCCTCCTGGCCGCCGCCTGGCGCCCGACCCGCCCTGGAACCTCAGTGCCCTAATTATTCGATAACCTAATCATGTGACCACCAAAGCATTGCTGCTCCCGGGACGGGTGGCTGCCCGGCTGGCCCGCCAGGTGGATGTGGGTCTGGCCCAGGTCGACCTCTCCCTGCCCCAGTACCGCATTCTCCTGTTCCTGGCCGAAGGCGCCGTGGCCGCTTCGGCCCTGGCCGACAACTTGGCGGTCAGCCGGCCCAGTGTCACCGCCGTCGTCGACGGGTTGGTGTCCCGGGGCCTGGTCGAGCGGCGTCACGATGAGGGTGACCGGCGCCGGGTCGGCCATACTCTGACCGCGGAAGGGCGCCGGATCCTCGATCAGGCCGACGCTGCCGTGGACGCCCGGCTGGCCGAGATCGCCCGCTTCCTCACCGATGAGCAGGAGGCCGCCACCGCCTTCGAGGGCCTGGCCCGCTGGCGCTCCGCCCTCGACGCCTTCCGTGCCTCCCGCAAGAGCGAGAACCGATGACGGCTATACGCGAGCCGCGGGGCGCCACCGATCCCACCGCCGAGGCCAAGGCGGACCGGCGCATCACCCCGGGTGATTCCTCCTCCCCGTGGATACCCCTGGCCGTGGAGCCCCGCTACCGGGCCCCCCGGGCCACCATCGACCCCGACTCCACCAAGAGCTGGCTGCGGCGGGCGATGCCCATCGTCAAGGCCCATAAGGTCACCTTCCTCACCGCCATGATCATGTCCGCCTTCGGGCTGATCCTCCAGGTCCAGATTCCTCAGCTCCTGGGTGAGGACGCACTGACCCACTCCATCGTGCTCCGCCGGGGCATGGCCGGGTACGTGCCCCTGGCCCACTACGTGAAGCTGGTGTTCATCCTGGCCGTGGTGGCCGGTATCGCCGGCTTCATCTCCCGCCTGTTCCTAATGACCACGGCCTACAAGATCGAGTTCGACCTTCGGAACATCATCTACGAGCACCTGACCCGCATGTCCTTCCCCTTCTACGACCGGGTCCAGTCCGGCCAGCTCATCTCCCGGGCCAACTCCGATATCCGTTCCGTGCAGATGTACCTGACCTTCGCCCCCAACATCCTGGTGCAGTGCGGTATCGCCCTGGTGGCCTTCGTCTACATGCTGCGCATCAACGTTCCCCTGGCCTTCGTGGCCATGTCGACCATGCCGTTCATCTACGTCCTCGGCGTGCGCATGCGGAAGTCGATGTTCCCGGTGTCTTGGCTGATCCAGTCCCGCCTGGCCGACGTGGCCACCATCGTGGACGAGAACATCAACGGCGTCCGCGTCGTCAAGTCCTTCGCCGCTGAGGACCAGCAGCTCCGGTCCCTGGCCAAGGCCGCCGACCGCCTGCAGTGGGCCTACATCAAGGACGCCGACCTGCGGGCCAAGTTCACCCCGGCCGTTCAGAACCTCTCCCAACTGGGCCTCGCCCTGGTGGTCCTCTTCGGCGGCTACCTAGTGGTGCACGACCGGGTCCAGGTCGGGGCCATCCTGAGCTTCAGCTTCTGGATCGTCATGCTCCAGGCCCCGTTCCAGATGCTCGGAATGCTGATCATGATGGGCCAAAGGGCGGCGGCGTCGGCCGACCGGATCTACGAGATCCTGGACGAGAAGCCCACCATCTACGACCGGCCCGGGGCCATCGATCTCATCGACTGCCGGGGTGACATCCACTTCGATGACATCACCTTCGCCTACAACGAGGACGGCCCCAAGATCCTCGACCATTTCGAGCTGCATATCCCGCCCGGGGAGACGGTGGCCCTGGTGGGCCGTACGGGCAGCGGAAAGTCCACCGTGGCCCGGGTCCTGCCTCGCTTCTATGACGTGGACGGTGGTGCCATGGTCATCGACGGTCACGACGTCAGGGACCTCACCCTGGACAGCCTGCGGGCCCAGATCGGCATCGTCCTGGACGAGCCCTTCCTCTTCTCCATGTCGGTGCGGGACAACATCGCCTACGGGAGGCCCGAGGCCGACTTTGCCGACATCGTGGCCGCTGCCCAAGCGGCCGGCGCCGACGGTTTCATACGGGATCTGGCCGACGGCTACGACACGGTGGTGGGGGAGCGGGGCTACACGCTCTCCGGAGGCCAGCGCCAGCGGATCGCCATCGCCCGCACCCTGCTGGTCAACCCTCCGATCCTCGTCCTGGATGACGCCACCAGCGCCATCGACGTCCAGGTCGAGCTGCAGATCCACGACGGGCTCAAGCGGATGATGCAGGGCCGGACCACCCTCATCATCGCCCACCGTCTCTCGACCATCTCCCTGGCCGACCGGGTCCTGCTCATGGACGAGGGCCGCATCGTGGCCGACGGCACCCATGCCGAGTTGATGGCCACCGTGCCTCTCTACGCCGAGGTTCTGGCCCAGGCCGATGACGTCGAACCCGGACAACTCCCCGGAGTCCCGCACCTCGGGACAGGAGGTGCGGACTGATGGCGTGGGGCGGAGGCATGGCCGGTGGCGGAATGGTCGGCGGGGGCCTGGGACCACCGGGCGGTCGGGTGGGTAACCCCGGCAACGGCCTGCCGTTTGCCGGCATTCCGTCGGAGTTGCAGGCCGGCGTGGACAAGCTCCTCCAGGACGAGCCCGAGTACGGGGAGCCCACGGCCCGGTTCAGCTACAGCCGCCGCGGGGACGAGGCCGAGCACCTGAACCTCCGGGGACTGCTGTTCAAGCACTGGAAGCTCGGTGTCCTGGCCATCATCCTGGTGGCCATCGTCAGCGTGGCCAACCAGGCCGGCCCCAAGCTGATCGACATCGCCATCACCCAGGGCATGGAAGGCCACAAGAACATGCACCTCATCGTGGTGGTGAGTCTCCTCTACCTGCTGGCCATCGGCATCACCGCCCTGGCCCAGCGATACCAGGTCCGCACCACCGGTCGGCTGGCCGCCTGGGTGATGAACGACCTCCGGGTCAAGGTCTTCAACCACCTCCAGCGCCTCGCCCTCGACTTCTACACCGAGGAGAAGGCCGGGGTGATCATGACCCGGATGACCAGCGACATCGAAAACCTCCAGCAGTTGCTGCAGGACGGGCTGGCCTCCTTTGCCGTCCAGGGCCTGACCATGATCGTCATCACGGCCATCCTCTTCACTATGAACGTCGAGTTGGCGCTCATCACCATCCTGCTCATCATCCCGGCCCTGACCGCTCTGTCGCTGTGGTTCAGGTCAGCCTCGGAGGCCGGTTACGACCGGGTCCGGGACGGGATCGCCAACGTCCTGGCCGACCTGTCCGAGACGCTGCACGGGGTCCGCATCGTCACTGCCCATAACCGCCAGCGCCACAACATCCTCTACCACCGCAACGTGGTCGGGGAGTACCAGGACGCCAACAACTTCACGGCCCGCATCAATGCCGTGTACGGCCCCGGTACCCAGATGCTGGGCTTCGTGGGGCAGGCCGCCCTCCTGGCCATCGGCGGGGAGTTCGTGGCCCGACACACCCTGAGCGTCGGTGACCTGGTCGCCTTCTTCCTGTATCTCAACCGCTTCTTCGCCCCCATCCAGCTGCTGGTGCAGCAGTACAACACCTACCAGCAGGGCCAGGCCTCGGTCACCAAGCTCCGCGGCCTGCTCAACACCGAGCCCGGCACCCCCCAGTCCGACACCGCCGTGGACCTGCCCCCCATCCGGGGGGACATCTTCTTCGAGAACGTCACCTTCGGATACGACCCGGCCGTGCCCGTCATCCACGACATCAGCGTGCACATCCATCCGGGGGAGACCGTCGCCTTTGTCGGTGCCACCGGGGCGGGTAAGTCCACCATGGCCAAGCTGGTCACCCGTTTCTACGACCCGACCGGAGGCCGGGTCACCATCGACGGCTACGACCTCAAGGACGTCACCATCGGCTCGCTCCGGCGCCAACTCGGAGTGGTGCCCCAGGAGCCGTTCCTGTTTGCCGGGACCATCCGGGACAACGTGGCCTTTGCCGCCCCGGAATCCTCGGACGATCAGGTCTGGGAGGCCATCCGGGCCGTGGGCCTGGTCGAGGTCATTGAACGCATGCCCGACGGCCTCGACACCGTCGTCCACGAGCGGGGCCAGTCGCTCTCCTCGGGGGAGCGCCAGCTCATCGCCCTGGCCCGGGCCTTCGTGGCCCAACCCCGGGTTCTTGTCCTGGACGAGGCCACCTCCAACCTGGACCTGCTGTCCGAGACCAAGATCGAAGCCGCCCTCGACATCCTGCTCGAGGGGCGCAGCGCCATACTCATCGCCCACCGCCTGACCACGGCCATGAAGGCCGACCGGATCATCGTGGTGGACGACGGGGTCATCGCCGAGTCAGGCTCCCACGATGAGCTCCTGCAACTGGGCGGCCGCTACGCCCAGATGTATGAGACCTGGATGAGCCACGCCGAGGGCGAGGCGGCCTGATCTACCGAGGGGGATGCCGCCGCCGGTGCCGGGTAACCGGTACCGGCGGACGGCGTAGCTTCCGAGGGTGGACCAGCACTTCGAGTACCTGACCGCCGAGGTGAATCGAGCGGGTCTGGCCGATCTCCGCTCGTGGCTGGCCGGGCCTTCCCCCTCCGGACTGGAGGACACCGGCGCCGGGCTGTGGGGCGCCTGGTTCGGCGCCGGCAGCATCGGCTGGTACGACGACCAGGTGGTGGTCATGGTGGCCTGGCCGGATGGTCACCGGGCCTCCGGCTCGCCTGCGCAAGCCTGGTTGGCGGCCGGGCCGGGCGTTGCCTCCGTCGCCGCGGCGGCGCTGGTCCCCACCGTGCGGCCCACCACCACCGACCGGCTGGAAGCGGGGGGAGTGTTCGCCCATCGCTGGTTCGACGTCGATCCCGGCCGCACCGAGGAGATCGTCTCCCTGTCGGCCGAGGCCTGGCCGGCTTTCGAGGGCGCCTACGAGGCGACCATCCACGGCCTGTTCCGGGCCACCGACGGGCCCGGGCGGCTTCTGCTTGTGACCCGCTACGCCTCGGTGGCCGAGTGGGAACGGTCCCGGGGGGTGGGCCGCTCGGGATCCGGGGAGCTGGGTCGGGCCCGGGAGAACTTCGAGCGACGCCGGGCCCTCACCGGCCGCCAGGTGGTGCGCATAGCCCCCCTGGCCTCTTGACGGACCGCCCGGCCCGGGCCGGCCGGCAGCTGCCCCTCCTCGGCGTCCCCGATGAGAGGAGGCTGGCGCCGGTCACGGCCGCCTTCATACTCATCGGGCTGTTCTGGGGGGCTTGGGCGGTATCCGCCGTCGACGTCGAGCGGGCGTTGGGCCTCAACAACGGTGGATTCGGGTTGCTGATGTCCGCCGGCCTATTGGGAGGAGCGGCCGGCAATGCCGCCGGCGGGTCGGTCACAGAACGCTGGGGCACCTCCCGGGTCCTGTCCGTCTCCCTGGGCTGCTGGGGCCTGCTGGCTCTCGGCGTCGCCTCCTCTCGCTCCCACTGGCTCTTCGGCCTGGTCCTCCTCGTCTTCGTCGGGGTCAACGGGGTCGTCGACGTGGCCATGAACGTGGCCGCCACCGCATCCCTGTCGGGCGCCCCCGGTTACCTCGTCCGCTTCCACGCCCGCTTCAATGCCGGCGCCGCGGTGGGAGCCGGGTTGAGCGGGGCCCTGATCGCCTCCCACCACGGGTGGAGGGTGCTGTGGCTGGGGATCGGCACGGCCGGCCTCGCCCTGGCCTCCGTCTGCGCCCGGGCCCCGATGCCCGCCGCCGGCAGCGGCCAGTCGACCCCCCTGGCCGGCGCCATCGGGGTCCTGCGAAGGGAGGGGCTGGTGTTGGTGGCGGCGGCCTTTGCGGTCGGGGCGATGGTGGAGGGCGGTATCGAACTGTGGGGCGTCCTCTACCTGCGAACTCAGCTTCACTCCGGTCTGCTCATCGGCGCCGGCGGCTCGGTGCTGGCCTACGCCGTCGCCACCGCGGCGAGGGTGAGCCTGGGCCCGGCGGCGGCCCGGCAGGGCGCGGCCCGGGGCGTCCTCCTGGGTGCCGGCACGGCCGCCGCCGGCGCTGTCCTCCTGGCCACGGCCCCCCTGGCCCCGGTGGCGGCCATCGGGCTGGTGCTGGGCGCCGGGGGCATCTCCATGTACTGGCCCCTCCTCATCGCCCACGCCGGTGCCGGCCGGGCCCGGCCGGGCTCGACCGTGGGGGCCGTAACGGCCTTCGGATATCTCGGGCTCATGTCCGGCCCCGGCCTGGTCGGGCTGCTCAGCCAGGGGGTCGGTCTGCGCTGGGCGCTGCTCGTCCTGGCCGCCGGAGCGGCCTTCGTGGCCGTCGCCCCCACCTTCGACCGCCGCACCCCCTGACAGCCCGGCCGGCCACGCCGGGTGGCATCCCGCCACTGCCGGCCACCGGCCGTGGGGCGGAGTGGGGCATGCGACTTGGCCACCCCCCTGCTGTTCGTGGTTGGTCGACTGATGGAGAACGGATATTCGTTCCGTAACCATTCTGAAATAAAATGGGGGCGGTCGGTTCAACCTGCATCCCCTGCCGGCCCACCCGCCCGGCCGGCGGCTACCGGCGCAGGACGGCCAGGTCGGATCGGCTGAGGGCGCCGGTCAGCACCACCAGCACCGGGGCGGCCACCACTCCGAGGGCCAACTGCACCAGGGGGGGCAGCAGATACCCCATGGCCAGGATCAGGGCGAGGAGAAAACCGGCCAGCAGCGTCTGGCGGAGGCGGTCCAGCGGCCACCCCGTGCCCAGGCGCCGGTGCGAGGCCACGGCCAGAGCGGCCACCGAAACGGCCTCGACGGCCGTGGTGGCCGCCGCCGCCCCCAGATAGGAGAAGACGGGGACCAGGACTCCGACCAGGACCAGGTTGATGGCCAGGACGCCGACCGCCACCCCCAGGAGCAAGCGCTGCTGGTGGCTGTTGAAAAGGACGCCCGACAGCACCGAGCCCATCAGGATCAGGCCGGCGGCCGGGGCCAGGATGGCGAGAACCTCCCCGCCGCCGTGGTAGTGCCGGAAGGCGTGAAGGGCGGGGAGGGCCCGCCAGGCGACCATGGCTCCGCCTACCCCGAAGATGACGGTCGGGACCGTGGCCAGGTGCATCGCCACCCCGAAGCGACGGCGAAGTATCTCCTCCCCCCGACCGGCCGCCCGGGCGAAGACCGGGTTGAGCAGGGCCACCAACAAGCCGGGGAAGGCGGCGAAGGCGTCGATGAACCGGTAGCCGGCGCCGAACTGGCCCACCGCGGTCGAGTTGTGGACCCGGGCCAGCACCACCACGTCCAGGCGGTAGTAGAGGCCGGTGATGACCCCCGTCGCCCCCAGGGGCAGGGCGGCCCGGATGACCGGGCCCATGGCGGCCGGCTCGGGCCGCCAGCGGTACCCGGTGAGGCTGAGGGCCCGGCCGGCGGCCACGGCCAGGCTGATCCCGGTGGCGGCCACGTAGAGCCAGATGAAGGAGACCAGGCCGGCGTGGTGATGGACCAGGAGGACGACCCCTCCCACCAGGATCAGGGACTCGACCAGGTTGCCTATGGCCACCCACGCCATCTTCAAGCGGACCTCGAGGGTCACCTGGAGGGACTGCATCGTGGTCAGTAGGGCGATGATGGTCGCCACCGTGGCGGCGTGGACCGTGGCCGGGTGGTAGCCGATCAGGTGGAGGAATCCGATAGTGGCCCCGTAGCAAACCGCGGCCACCGCTAGGCGCAGGTAGAAGAGGTTGGGGATGAGGACGCTCTCGCGCTTGGGGTCCTGGGCGACGGTTCTGGCCACCATGGCCGTGAAGCCGAAGTCCACCACCGGCCCCAGTAGGTCCGGCACGGCCACGGCAAAGACATAGGTGCCCAGCGGGCCTGGCCCGAGATGGGACGAGAGGAGGGCGAACCACACCAGGTGGAGCAGCAGATTGGCCCCCTGGGCCCCGGACAGGAGAGTGGCGTTCCACGCCACCCGGCGGCCCACCCGTCCGTCCAGGACGGCTCCGACCTCGGTTGGTTCCCCCTGCTCCTCCATGGCGGGCCCGCTCAGCCCAGGGTGATCAGCCGGCCGAGGCCGATGGCGCGCAGCCCGGTGGAGAGTTCAGCCGTCACCCAGGTGAGCCGGTTGGTGGTGAGCAGGATCCCGAAGCCGGTGAGGACGAGTGCGGAGAGGATGGTCAGGGCCCGGAAGTGGCCCCGGACCCAACCGAAGGCGCCCGCCAACCGACCCAGGGCCAGGCCGGAGGCCAGGAAGGGAACGGCCAGGCCGGCCGAGTAGACGAGAAGCAGCAGGGCCCCCTGAGTGGTCTGGGCCCGGGTGGCGGCCACGGCCAGCACCGACGCCAACACCGGGCCTATGCAGGGGGTCCAGCCGAAGCCGAAGGCCACTCCGGCCACCGGAGCGGCCAATGGACCCAGCCGGCTGACCGCCACATGGAACCGGGCCTCCCCGTACAGGCGGGGGGTGCGCAGGACCAGCGAGCCGGCCAGGAACAGCCCCATGGCCAGGACCATGGCCCCCGTGATCCTGGTCAGGAGAAGGTGGTCGCGGAGTGTGGCCTCCCCGATGGCCGAGGCGCTCAGGCCGAGCAGGACGAACACCGCCGCGAAGCCCGCAACGAATAGGCCGGTATCCCTGGCAATGCGGCCCAGGTGCTCCCGCGATCCGCTCTGGATCTCCTCGATGTCGAGCCCGGTGACCACGGACAGGTAGGCCGGGACCAGGGGCAGGACGCACGGGCTGGCGAAGCTGACGATCCCACCACCGAACGCCGCCAGGTAGCCCACGGCTGAAGCGCTCACCCCGACAGCCTCAGGGCCGGCGGCCCGCCAAGGCAAGCCGGCGCTCCGCCAGGCAGGAGTCGGCTGCCTCCACGGCGAAAGTTAAAGACGAGCAAACCATGCCCTTCAACCGATCACACCCCGCCGGCGCCGCTCCGTTCCGCCGCCGACCCGCAGGTCTGTATGCCCTCGCGCCGGACTTCGGCCGACAAGGCGGCCGCGCCCTGGTGGCGACCCTGGCCGGGGCCATCGTCGTGCTCGGCTCGGCGGCCGGGTCCACCGCCTTCGTCATGCAGTCGATGAAGTCGGCGCCGAACATGTCGGTAAGCGTCGCCCCCGTCATCACCCTGCGCCCCGCGGCCCCCAGGGCCGCCTCGACCCGCCCGCCCCTGTCGGTGCGTACGGGCTCCCCGGCGTCCCGCCCGACCCCCGCTCCCGGCGCCGCCTCCATCGTGAGCGCCCCTGCTCCCGGTTCCCCGCCGCCGGCCGGCCGTCTCCTGGCCGCCGTCCCCGTGCCGGCCGAGGTCCACCAGGCCCTCTCGGCGCTGGTCGGGGCCTCCCCGGCCGCCGCCAAGGCCGCCGCCGCCGCCAAGGCCGCCGCCGCCGCCGCAGCCGGACCGGTCACGGTGGTCACCCAGGTCAGCCCGGTCACCGCCGGGATCCTGGCCCAACCTCTCGTCACCGCCACCCGCGCCCTGCCCAGCACCACTCCGGTAGTGGCCGGGCCCAGGGTAGCCAAGGTGCACACCGTCCGCAGCCTGGACTTCGTGACCCCTCCGCCCCTGATGGCCCCCCGGGCGGTGGCGGTCGCTCAGGCCCGGGTCCACCTGGCCGCCGCAGCCAGGGCTCGGGCCGTTCACACCGTGAATCCGTCGGCCGGGGCTACCGTCGCGCTGCGCCAGGTCAGTTCGGCCCGGAAGATTCAGGGTGGCGACCATCATTTATGGGCAGAAACGGACGGACTGAATGGCCCGTCCACTCACCACAGACGGTCCTTGGTCGGCCCCGGAGGTCGCTGACCCCGGGGCCGGGGCCAGGGCCCCGGAGCAACCTGCCCCCGGGCTGAACGTCCCGCCGTCCGGTCTGCCTCTGCCGGCCCCGCTTCGCTGGCTGCCGACCATGCGTCGCAGTGCCCGGGTGCGAATCCTGGGATGGTTCGTGGTGATGATGGTGGTGGCCATCGCCGCCTCGCTCCTGGTCGAGCGTCAGGTCCTGCTCATCCGCCTGGGTCACCGCACCGACACCCAGCTCCAGGTGGACGCCGCTGCCCTGGAGCGGGAGGCGAACCCCAGTGGGGGGAACCCCCGATCCGTCACGGCCCTGTTCAGCTCCTACATCAAGTCCCATGTCCCGGGCCCGGCCGGTGAGCTGCTCACCCTGATCGACGGCCGGACCTACCAGTCCACCGCTGATGCCGCCTACCCCCTCCAGCGCCTGCCCGGCTTCGTGAAGATGGCGGCCTCGGCCAGCGACTCCCAGCTGGGAACGGTGGAGACACCGGCCGGCCCGGCCCGCTACATCATCGTCCCGGTGGCCCAGCCCGGGTCCCCGTCGGGAACCTTTGTGGCCGCCGCCTTCACCCGGACCTCCGAGGGCGAGGTCAACGGGGACGTGGGAGTGGCCGCCGCCGTATCCCTGACCATCCTCCTGGCCATGACCCTGATCGCCTGGGGGGTGGCCGGTCGGGTGCTGGCCCCGGTCCGGTTGATGACCGAGGCCGCCCTGTCCATCGGGGAGACCGACCTGACCCGGCGCATCCCTCCGACGGGCGACGATGAGATTTCGGCCCTGGCCGGCGCCTTCAACTCCATGCTCGATCGCCTGCAGTCGGCCATGATGAGCCAGCGGGAGTTCGTGAGCGACGCCGGCCATGAGTTGCGCACTCCCATCACGGTGATCCGCGGCCACCTCGAGCTCATGGGCGTCGACCCCGCCGACCGGGCCCAGACCCTGGCCCTGGTCAACGATGAGCTGGGCCGGATGAGCCGCATGGTCGAGGACCTCCTGCTGCTGGCCAAGGCGGAGCGCCCCGACTTCCTGGTTCTCCGCCCCGTCAACCTGGCCGACCTGGTCAACGAGCTGATGGCCAAGGTCATCGCCCTGGGGCCGAGGGACTGGAGCTCTCAGATCAACGGGCGGGCCACGATCATGGCCGACCGGGAGCGCCTGACCCAGGCCGTCATGAACCTGGTGGACAACGCCGTGGCCCACACCGGGCCGGAGGACTGCATCACCCTGGGCCTGGATGTCGGCCGACGGGACTACCGGCTCTGGGTGACCGATACCGGCTCCGGCATCCCCAAGGCCGACCAGGCCAGGATGTTCGACCGCTTCGCCCGGGGCCGCAACGAGCGCCGCCGCTCCTCGGGCGCCGGCCTGGGTCTGTCCATCGTGCAGGCGATCGCCGAGGCGCACCGGGGTACCGTCGAGGTGGCCAGCGCCCCCGGTGAGGGATCTACCTTCACCTTGGTGTTACCGCAACAGCCGGCTACGGAGGAGAGGTCATGACCAGGATTCTCATCGCTGAGGACGAGGACCGGATCGCATCCTTCCTGCGAAAGGGGTTCGAAGCCAACGGGTACTCGACGGAGGTGGTCGAGGACGGCCTTCAGGCCGTCGACCTGGCCCGGGATGCCGACTTCGACCTTCTGGTCCTCGACCTGGGCCTGCCGGAGCGCAGCGGGCTGGAGGTGCTCTCCGACATCCGGGCCCGGGGCGAGAAGATGCCCGTCATCATCCTCACGGCCCGGGACGAGGTGGACACCACCGTGGCCGGTCTGGAGGGCGGGGCCGATGACTACATGAAGAAGCCCTTCAGCTTCGAGGAGCTACTGGCCCGGACCCGGCTGCGCCTGCGCCAGGCCGATGAGATCGAATCCACCATCACGGCCGGGCCCCTGGTCCTCGACCTCCACCGCCACACCGTGACCCTGGGCGAAGAGGTGATCGAACTGCCGGGCCGGGAGTTCGCCCTGGCCGAGGTCCTCTTCCGCCACCAGGGCGACGTGCTGTCCCGCCAGGCCCTGTTGGAGGCGGTGTGGGGCGAGGAGGGAGATCCCGGGTCCAAGAAGCTGGAGGTCTATGTGCTGTACCTGCGCCGGAAGCTGGGCGACGGCGTGATCGAGAACCTCCGGGGCCAGGGCTACCGCCTCCGCCCCGACCTGGTCGCCAGCCCCAGCTGAGCGCCCCGGGACCGCCTCAGCGGTAGGAGGTGGCCTGGATCCGGTAGAGCTCCGAGTACGGACCGGAGCGGGCCATCAGCTCCTCATGGCTGCCGGACTCGGCCACCCGGGCTCCGTCGAGCACGACTATGAGGTCGGCCATCCGCACGGTCGAGAACCGGTGGGATACCAGCAGCGTGATCCGGCCCGACTCGGACCCGGCCCCCCGCCCCCGGGCCGCTTCGGCGTAGCGCTCGAAGAGGGCATGTTCCGTCTCGGCGTCCAGCGCGGCGGTGGGCTCGTCCAGGAGGAGTAGCAGCGGCTCCGGGCGCATGAAACCCCGGGCCAGGGCCAGCTTCTGCCACTGCCCGAAGCTGACGTCGGCGCCTCCCGGCCAGGTCGGGCCCAGCTGGGTCTCCAGACCCTCGGCCAGGCCTGTGATCACATCGTCGGCTCCGGCCCGGGAGACGGCGGAGGAGACGGCGGGCTGGTCGTCGAGAAGGTTGACTTCGCCGACACCTACCGAGTGGCGGGCCCGGAACTCGAACCGGAAGAAGTCCTGGAAGGCCCCGGCCAGCCGTTCCCGCCAGGCCTCGGTCCGGATGCGGTCGAGGGCCACGCCGTCGACCAGGATGCTCCCCGCCGATGGCTCGTAGAGCTTGGCCAGCAGCTTGACCACGGTGGACTTGCCGGCGCCGTTCTCTCCCACCAGGGCCACCACCGCCCCCGCCGGCAGGTCGACATCCACGTCCTCCAGGACCAGCCTGGAGGTGCCTGGGTAGGCGAAGCTGACGTGGTCCAGACGGATGCCCCGGGTCAGCTCGGCGGGGGGTTCGAGGTCGGTCCTGGCCATCAGGGCGGCGGCGTAGCGCTCCAGCCAGACCAGGCGCTTGGATCCGTCCAGCCAGGTACCCCGGAGGAACCCGATCTCCCCGACCGCCCCGCCTATGTAGGACGAGAGGCGCCCGCCGGCGGCCAGGACCAGGAGGACGGCCTCGGCCGAGCGGCTGGAGCCCGAGGCGACCAGGGCCACCGACACCACGTAGGCCAGGCCGAAGATGGCCCAGGCCAGCGAGTGCCAGGCGGCTGTCGCCCACCGGGTGGCGGCCATCGGCCCGTACCACAGGTCCCAGGAGGCCCTCCGCCGTCGGGCGAGTTCGGGCCCCATGCCCGTGACCCGGACGTCCTTGCCGGCGGCGGCGGTGGTGACGGTGGTGAACAGGTGCCGGGCCAGGCGGTCGTGGCGGGCGCCGCGCTCCTGGACCGCCCGCTCCACGGCCGGGCGCCACGAGGAGGTGAGCACCGTCGGCACGGCGAAGAGGGCCAACAGCACCAACAGCGGGTTGATGGACGCCAGTAACCCCACGGTCAGGGCCAGGCGCAGGATCCACCCGGCGGTGGTGAACAGCGACATGTACATGTGGTCCAGGACGAAGACCTGTTCGCGCAGGACCGACAGGCGATCCAGGTACTCGGGCCGCTCCTGGTGGGCGATGGTGGCGATGGAGGCCTGGAGGCGGGCCACGTGGGATTCGAGGGCGATGGTGACCTTGTCCCGGAAATGCCGCTGGACCCGGGTGCCGACCGTTCGCAGTATCCAGGTGGCCGTGGAGGAGATGGCCAGGGCCAGGGTCGTCCCGATCAGCAGGCCGTGATCATGGTGGAGGACGGCGCTGCCCAGGAGGGCCAGCCACAGCGCCATGAGGGAGTCAGGCAGGGCGGCCAGGAGGGCCAGCAGGAAGGCGGCCAGCAGCAGCCAGGGCTCATGTTCGAAGCCCAGCCGGCACAGCCTCCACATGGCCGGCAGGGCGGCGGGCATCTCGGCTTCGACCGACTCGTCAGGCGAGAACGTCATAGGCCCGCCCCTCCTCGTCCTCCGAAGCCCCGAAGCGGGCCGCCTGCAGGTCGAACATGGTGCGGTACCGGCCCCGCAGGCTCATCAGCTCGTCATGGCTGCCGAGCTCGGCCAGACGGCCGTCCTCGATGACGCAGATCCGGTCGGCCCGCCTGACCGTGGAGAACCGGTGGGAGATGAGCAGGGTGGTCACCCCCCGGGTGGCGTCCAGGACCCGCTCGAATATGTCGGCTTCGCCTCGCACGTCGAGCTGGGCGGTGGGCTCATCGAGGAGGACCAGGCGGGCGCCCATCCGCACGGCGCAGAGGGCCCGGGCCAGGGCCACTCTCTGCCACTGCCCGCCGGAGAGGTCGGTGCCCCCCGGGTAGGCCCGGGCCAGGGGGGTGTCCAGGCCGGCCAGGGTCTCAGCGCCGGCCTCGGCCAGGGCGGCCATGATCACCGCATCGGGCGCCCCGGCCGGAGCCACGTTGTCACGGAGGGGCAGCTCGAAGCGGACGAAGTCCTGGAACACGGCTGTGACCTGCCGGCGCCAGGCGTCGGCGTCGATCTCCCGGAGGTCGACGCCGTCGATCTCGATGGCGCCCGAGCTGGGGTCGTAGAAGCGGCACAGCAATTTGGCCAGGGTCGTCTTACCGGCGCCGTTCTGACCCACGATGGCCATGGACGAGCCGGCCGGGATGGTCAGGTCGAGCCCGTCCAGCACCGGGTGCGGGGAACGGGGATAGGCGAAATGCAGGTCTCTGAAGCGCACCTCTCGAGCCGGCATCCCCTCCGCCGGGGCCCCGCCCTCGGCCACTGACCCGGCCGTGCGCATGGCCGGCTCCAGACGGAGCACCGCCGCCACGGGGGCGCAGGCTCCATCAAAGGCCCAGTTGATCCCTCCGAAGCCGATCAGAGCGGAACCCACCGCCGCCTGGGCGAAGACGACCAACCGACCCAGGTCGAGATGTCCGCTCCAGGAGGCTCCGGCCAGGGAGAGCAGGACCAGCAGGTTGGCGCCCAGGACCAGGATCAGGCACCAGATCACCGGACGCTCTCGCAGGCGGGTGGCCCGGTACTGGAGCTCGAAGAGCCGGCGGCGGTTCTCCACGAAGCGGTCCAGCGTCCAGCCGGCCAGCCCGAACAGTCGCAACTCCTTGGCCGCCGGGGGGTCGACGGCCAGGCGGTAGGCGTAGTCGGAGTGGCGCTGGGCCTGCCGGACCTCATCGGTGTTCCGGTCCCGCCACACCGAACTCTCCCGCAGCAACCAGTGGGTGCTTCCCCAGGCCAGGACGAGAACCACCGGGGCCCACCAGCGGTAAGCGAAGAGCACCAGGGCCGAGGCCAGTCCGCCGCCGAGGTCCACCAGCCCGCCGGCTATGAAGTCGACGTTGAGGTGCATGGGCGGCCCGGTCATGCCGAGGTCGAACTCCCGGGCCACGGTCAGGTCATCGGCCAGGGCCGGGTCCTCGAGATGGCCCAGGCCCGGGGGGCCGACGCAGGCGGCGGTTACCCGGTCATACAGCCAGGCCGCCACCCGGCTGCCCAGATTGGCGCTGACGGCCTGATGCACCGGGGCCAGGACCTGCAGCCCGATGAAGCTGACCCCCACCAGGGTCAGCCCGGCCCCCAGGCTGCGGTGGTGCTGGACAGCCCCGATCAGCACACCCATGGCCACCGTGAAGACAGCCGGGAGGATGGAGCGCAGGACCAGGGCCGCCCACCAGGCCCAGGCCAGAGCCCGGCTGGCCCGGGGCAGGGCGGCAAAGAACTTCCACTCCTGCCGCTGCCGCCATCTCGCCATTCTTGTCAAGACCGCGGCTCCCGCCACATGGGCCACACCGGAGGCATCCCGGGCACCTTGAGCTCCTTCATGACTTCGAAGCCGAACCGGGCGTAGAAGGCCAGGTTTCGCTCCTTGGACGACTCGAGATAGGCGGGCAAGCCGGTGGCGTCGGCGTGGGCCAGAGCCGGAGCCATGAGGGCGCTGCCATGGCCCTTGCCCTGAGCCGGCGGATCGGTGCCGAGCACGCCCAGGTACCAGTGGGGGGTCTTGGGGTGTTCCGAGTCGATGGCGGCCAGCAGGCGCAGGGTGCGCGGCAGGTTGCGCCCGACGTGGCCGATGACCGGAGCCAGCCGCAACAGGGTCCGTAGGCCGCCACTGATGTGGCCGGGCGGGAGCCACAGGGCGGCCCCCGATCCATCCTCGGCCACCCACGACGTGCCCGGCTCCAGGTAGGTGACACGCATCTGGATGGAGAAGAACGACTGGAGGCCCTTCTCCCGGTGCCGCCCGGCCGGGAAGATGGCGCCGCTGATGGGATCGTCCTCGAAGGCCCGGAACAGCATGGCCGCCGTCACCCCGACGTCGGCGGCGGTGAGGACCCTGACCGGGATCACGGCATCACCCAGGCCGGCACGAACGCCGTCCCCCGTCCGGCCCGGTAGCAACCGGCTATGTGCTCCAGCCGTGCGGCGCTGTCGTCCAGCCCGCCGGGCCGGTTGCGCTCCAGCCACAGTCGGCGGTGCTCCTCCACCAGGGCCGGCACCCGATCGGCCAGACGCATCCGATGATCCTCCAGGATCGACGCCAGCGAGCCGTCCCCGTCGAGCCGGCCCCGGGCGTCGTCGGTCATGAGCTTGGCGATGGCCACCATCAGGGTGAGCTCGGCCCGGAACTGCGGGCCGGCGCCACCAGCGCCACCGGCCAGAGCCAGGCCGTGGTCGAGGGCGGCGTCGTAGGCATCCAGGTCGGCGTGATCGAGGCCTTCGGTGGAGCGCTGTCCGACCCGTAGATGGGGCCAGATGAGATGGAGCAGCACCGAGGCGTTGTTGGGGCTCTGGGGGCGGACGGCCAGATGGGCGTCGCCCAGAGCCAGCAGGGCCCGGGCCCCCGCCTCTCCCAGCCGGCCGCCGTCGAGAGGGGCGTCGGCCAGGACGCTGAGGAAGTCCGTCTGCCCGGCCGCGGCGGTGTTCCAGCCGGCGGCCGCCCCGGCGGCCAGGCCCGGCAGGCTCACCGGCCAGGGCTGGAGGTGGCCGCCGTCGCCCCAGTCGGTGATCAGGTAGCCCCCGGCGCCATGGTCCAGGCCGGCCCGGGCCGCTTTCAGGCAGTTGTCCCGGGCGTTGCTCCAGCGGCCCAACAGGCTGTTCCAGCTGGACGTCCCGGGACACACCCAGAACGGAAGCCCGGCCCCGGCCAGTACCCGGCCCCGTTGGTCGAAGGGGTGGTCGGCCTCGTAGCCCCATTCCAGCACGGTCACCCCCTCGGGGATCCCCCCTACCAGTTCGGGGTGCTGGGCCACGATGTCACCCCAGATCAGCATCTGGCGTCCGTCCAACTCCGGGGCGCCCCGCAGGGCTGAGATGTAGGCGCCGTAGTCCCCGGATCGCTCGGCACTCAGCTCCCAGGGCTCGTCCAGGCCCACGTTGACCAGGGGACTGTCGAAGTTCTCGAGCAGTTCGGCCAAGAGGGACCGCACCAGCGCCGAGGAACCCGGGTTGGTGGGATCGAGGGTGCTGGGAAAGTGCGGCCGGCCTTTTTCGTCCCGGTACGCCTTCGGGGCGATGGCGAGAGGGCGGTAACGGTCCTTGCACAACCACCGCTCCATGTGGCCGAGGGCGTTCTGGTTGGCGGCCAGTTCCACATGGCGTTGGCGGGCGTAGGCGTTCAGCTCGGCCAGCTCCTCGGAGTTCAACGGGCTGGCCCGGCGCCACACCTCCTCATGGTCGGAGTAGGCGAAGGTGTGCTCCATGTAGAGCTGCAGGTGGTTGAGCTTCCAGCCCGCCATCAGGTCGATGATCGACTTGAGGGTGGACAGGCTCGGAACCTTGTCCCTGGATATGTCGAGCATCACGCCCCGGACGGGGAAGTCGGGCCAATCGGTGATGTCGACCTCGGCCACCCCGTCGGGTCCGCTCAGCTGGGCCAAGGTGGCCCGGCCCCGGGCCAGCCCGGCTTCATCCGATGCGCTCAGTCGGATTCCCTCCGACCCGGCCACCAGCCGGTAACCCTCCTTAGGATGCCCGGGCTCCAGCCCGACCGCCGGCTCGGACCAGGCCAGCCGTCCCCGGCCCAACTCCACGTGCCGGGGGGCCGGGAACAGGATGGGATCGCTCACGCCTGCGCCGCTTCCGGGACGGTCTCACGCCGGACGGTCCGGCGCCTGTGAACGATGAACGCGGTCGATATGCGGGCGCCGACCGTGCGCACATAGAACCGCACCGGGCTTATCCAGGCGATCTCGGCGTGGGTCCGGCCGTCGGCCTTCATCCGGTTCAGGGCGCCCAGCAGAAGAGGCACCCCGATCCGGCCGCTCATGGCGCTGGGACGCACAGCCACCGGCCCGAGCCATCCGGCCCGGTTCACATCCCAGGCGCAGAACCCGCTGATCCCGTCGGCGTCCCGGCTGATCAGAAGGCGCTCCTTGTGCAGGGCTCGGAGGACCTCGTCGGACCACCAGGCCCAATGTTGGTCGGCCCAACTCCTGATCTCATCGGCTTCGGCTTCGGTGGCCAGGGCCGCTCCGCCCGGATCAGCGGGAAGCCGGCTGAGGTCGACCCCCATGTTCAGGTGGGTCTCGGTGCGTCGGTAACCGGTCGCTTCCATTAGACAGAGCATGTCGGTCAGATGGGTGGCCACTCCGGGGAAGAGATAGTCGGGTGCATCGGCACCCACCGAGACATGGCTGGCGTCGGACAGGTCGGCCTCGGCCGCACCCAACAGGGCCGAACCGATTCCGGTGCGACGGTGCTCGGGGTGAACGGCTAGTAGCCGGATGTGACCCTCTCCCCGGCGCATCACGCTGGCCACCACCCCGACGGACGGATCCCCCCGGACCACGGCTACCGGGTCGTCCGGGTTGGCGGTGGTGAAGAGGGCCTGGTCCAGGTCCTCCGGCTCGGGGGAGTCGGGACCCAGAGCCAGCCGGCACAGCCGGGCGATGTCAGCCGATGCGCTCTGATCCAGCCGGTCCATGGCCACGCCGGCGGCGGGGCTCAAAGGGGACCGTTGGCGTGCTTGCGGCCTCCAACGTGTTCGCGCTTGGCCCTGGTCTCCTCCAGCGCCCCGATCAGCGCCCCGCGGGTGCGGGCCGGATCGATCACGTCATCGATGAGGCCGCGCTCGGCGGCTATCCACGGGTTGAGGTAGCTGTCCTCGTACTCGAGTTCCAGTTCGGCCGCCTCGTCTGCGTCGGCCCGGCGGTGCAGGATCTGAACCGCCCCTTTGGCCCCCATCACCGCCACCTCGGCCGAGGGCCAGGCCAAGCACAGGTCCGAGCCCATCGGCCGGCAGTCCATCACGATGTAGGCCCCGCCGTAGGCCTTGCGCAGCAGCAGGCAGATGCGCGGAACGCTGGCCTCGGCATAGGCGAACGCCATCTGGGCGCCGTGGCGGATCATGCCCCGCCATTCCAGGTCCTTACCGGGGAGGAAGCCCGGCGTGTCCACCAGGGTGATGATCGGCAGGCCGAAGGAATCGCAGAAGGTCACGAACCGGGCCGCCTTGTGAGAGGCGGGGATGTCGATGGTGCCGGCCATGGACTGGGGTTGGTTGGCCACGATCCCGACCGGCCTGCCACCCAGACGGGCCAGCGCGGTCACGATCTGAGTGGCCCAGCGGGGCCGCAACTCGAGCAGAGGCTGGTCCCGGTCCACCACCGCCGCCAGTATCCGCCGCACGTCGTAGGAGCCGTTGGCCGCAGCCGGTATGACCTCCCGCAGTTCGGGCGTCCGCCGTCCCACCGGGTCGGAGGTCGCCCGCCGCGGCGGAAGCACGTCGGCGTGGGGCGGGAGGAAGTCCAACACGTCGGCCACCAGCTGGGCGGCGTGATCGGTGTCCTCCGCCTCCAGGGCGGCCACCCCGGTCCGGCGGGCGTGAACGTCGACACCACCCAGGCGCTGGAGGTCTATGTCCACTCCGGTCATCTCCCGGACCATGGCCGGCCCGGACACGAAGGCATAGCTGTCCGCCGTCATGACCACCACGTCGGCCAGGCCCAGCAGCAGCGCCGGTCCGGACACGGCCGGGCCCTGACAGACCAGCACGACCGGGACGATCCCCGAGCAGGTAGTCATCTCCCGGGCCGCTCGGCCCCAGGCGTGCAGGGCCTCGATGCCGTGGTCCACCGAGGCCCCGCCGGAGGCGAGGTACCCGACCAGGGGCAGGCGCTGGCGCAGAGCGGTGGACGCCGCCACGGCAATGGTCTCGCTGTCCGAAGGGGTCAGGCTGCCGGCGGCCAGGCTGGCATCGATCCTCACCACCACGGCGTCGTTGCGGCCCAGGCGCTCGATGGCGGCGGAGGTGCAGCCTTTGACGCCTCCCCGCAGCACCAGCGATGCCGTCATCCCCGCTGACCTTATAGCGTCATCCGCCGTGCTTAGCAGGCTGAGCCGGACCCTGGAGGGCCGGGTGGCGTTGGTGACGGGGGCGGCCAGCGGGATGGGCCGGGCCACCGCCTTCGTGCTGTCCGATCTGGGCGCCCGGGTGGCGCTGCTGGACCGTTCGGCTTCCGTGGGTGAAGCGGTCTCGGCCATCGAGGCCGACGGGGGAACGGCGGGCGGTTGGGAACTGGACGTGACCGATGCCGAGGCCTGCGCCTCGGTGGTGGCGGCGGCCGCTCGTCAGCTGGGCCCGGTGGACATCCTGGTCAACAACGCCGGGGTGAGCCTGCCGGCTCCCATCGACTGCCCTGACTTCGATGCCGCCTGGGACGCCACCCTGGCCGTCAACCTCACCGCCTATGCCCGGATGGTGAGGCTCTGTCTGGCCGACCTGACCCGAGCCGGGGAGGGGAGAGTGGTCAACGTCGCCTCCACCGAGGGGCTGGGGGCCACCGGCTTCATCTCGGCCTATACGGCCAGCAAGCATGGCGTCATCGGGTTGACCCGATCCCTGGCCGTCGAGCTCGGCCGGCGCGGCATGACCGTCAACTGCGTCTGCCCCGGGCCCATCCACACCGGGATGACAGCCATCATTCCGGACGAGGCCAAGGAGCGCTTTGCCCGGCGGCGGGTTCCCCTCGGCCGTTACGGGGACCCTGAGGAGGTCGCCCAGGCCATCGCCGGTCTGGTCCTGCCGGCAGCGTCCTACATAAACGGCGCGGTCCTGGCGGTTGACGGCGGCCTCACTGTCCAGAACACCTGATCTGGAGCGTCCGGCCGGCGGGTCGGTCGGGGCGGTGCGAGTGCTACGGGCCGTTCTCTCCCCGAGCGATCCGCGGCTGAAGCTGGCGCTGCGGATCGCCCGGTACCTCATCGGCCTCGGCCTGGCCGGGTTGGCGGTGGTGGTGCTGCTCGGGCGCAAAGGGGAGCTGTCCGGATCGGCGGCGTCCTTCCGGCACCTCCGCCTGTGGTGGCTGGCTCCCTCCCTTCTGGTGGAGGCCATCTCGATGGTCTGCTTCGCCCGCACCCTGGGTCGGCTCCTGACCGAGGGCCGACATCGGCTCCGGCCCGGCCCGGTGCTGGCCATCACCCTCGCCTCCAATGCCATCGCCAACTCGCTGCCGGCCGGACCCGCCTTCGGGGCGGCCTATGCCTACCGCCGGATGCGCGACCTCGGGGTCCCGGAGATCGTGGCGGGCTGGGCCATGCTGGCCTCGGGGGTGCTGGCCGCCGCCGCCCTGGCCCTCATGGCTTCCGTGGGGGTGGCGGTGGCCCTGGACCAGAGCACCGATCTCAACCTGGTCAGCGTCACGGCGGGGACGGTGGCGGTGTCGGTCGTCCTGCTCGGGTTGCTGCGCCGGCCCGGACTGTTGGCTGGGCCGGTGGTACTGGCCGCCCGGGCATCGCGCCGGCTGTTCGGAATCCCCCGCTCCGGGCCGGGCCCGCTGGCGGAAATGGTGCGGTCCCGCCTGGCCGTGGTCACCCCGAGCTGGCCCGGACTCTCGGCCGCCTTCGGTTGGGCCTTCGGCAACTGGACCTTCGACCTGTCCTGTCTCATCTTCGCCTTTCTGGCCGTCGACTCGGCGGTGCCTTGGCGAGGAATCCTGCTCGCCTACGGCGCCGCCCAGCTGGCCTCCAATCTGCCCATCACCCCGGGTGGGCTGGGTGTGGTCGAGGGCAGCCTCACCATCGGCCTGGTGGCCTACGGGGGGGCGGAGGCGTCCACGGTGGCCGCCGTTCTGGTCTACCGGGTGCTGAGCTTCTGGCTGCCCCTCCTGATCGGCTGGGCCGTGGCCGGTGTCCTCGCCCTGAAGGCGCGGCGCGCTGTAGTGCGAGAGGCCGGGCCCGATGTCAGAGTGATGGAGGTGAGTGGATGACCTGGTGGCCGGCTAGATCAGCTCGGCGCATGGTGGGGTCCGGCGTCCTCGCCCTGTGCCTGTCCCTGGCCGGCTGCTCGGCCCGGGGCGCCTCCTTGGGGACCACGTCCAGCCCCTGCTTCCACGCCCTGCCGGCGGCGGCGGCGGCCGTTCACGGTCAGGGCGCCTTCCTCGGCGTCCGCCTGGTGGTGGCCAGCCGGTTGCGCCGCCGGGTGCCGGCCGCCGCCGCCCTCGGGAACACCAAGCTGTGCATGGTGGCCTATAAGGGCACCTACGTCCCGGGCGACGTGTCCAAACCGCTGGTCCATCACGGCGGTGACTTTGCCGTGGTCGGGGTCAACCAGGCCGGGACCGAGGTGTTGGGAACCCTGCTGCTCAACCACCTTCCCCTCGCCTTCCGCCACAACGTCTGACCGCACCAAGGCCAAGGCGAAGAAGGGGTTCCTCCGGCGCCGGGTCGTCGGTACTCTCGTCGGCCATGGAGCCCGCCCTGAAGGTCGACCGCGTCGAGCGGGTCACCAACCTTCTGCTGGTTCTCCTCGACGCCAAGGTCCCCCTCACCCTGGAGCACATCGTGCACACGGTGGGCGGCTATCCGGAGGGCCATGACGCCTACCGTCAGGCCTTCGAACGGGACAAGCGCCTGCTGCGCGAGCAGGGGGTCGAGGTATGTGTCGAGGAGGTGCCGGGCAGTGACGTGTCGGGCTACCGGGTGGATCCGGACGAGTACTACCTGCCCGACCTGGACCTGTCTCTGGCCGAGCAGCAGGCCCTGAACCTGGCCCTAGCCGGAGTGGCCATGGACGATCAGGTCGGCCAAGGAGCGGCCTGGAAGCTGGGTGTGGCCGAGTCCCTCCGCTCGGTTCACACCGCCCCCCTGGCCACCCTGCCCTCGGCGCCGGCCCTGCCTGTGCTCCACGAGGCCATCCGGGCCCGGCGGGCCGTCAGCTTCCGCCATCGGGGCGCCACCCGGACCATCGAGCCCTATGGGCTGCTTTTCCGCCGGGGCTTCTGGTACGTGGCCGGCCAGGACCGGGACCGCCAGGCGGTGCGCTCGTTCCGCATCGACCGCATCGAGGCCATGCCCGTCATCCTCGGGGGCCAGGGCTTCGACCCGCCCGCCGACTTCGATCCGGCCGGAGCCTTCCCCGAGGACGCCTGGCTGATCGGGGAGGGCCAGGCCGTGACGGCCCGGGTGCGGGTGGATCCCGTCCACGCCGGCATGGTTCAAGCCGAGCTCGGTTCGGCCTCGGTAGTGGCCCGGAATGAGGACGGTTCCGTCGAGGTCGAACTGTCGGTGGTCAATGTCGACGCCTTCCGCTCCTGGCTTTTCGGTCTGCTCGACCATGCCGTGGTGGTTTCCCCTGAGTCGCTCCGGGCCGACGTGGTCGGCTGGGTCGAGGGCCTGGCGACGTGAGTCCGCAGCTGACGGTGGAGGCGCGGCTTCGCCGTCTGCTGGCCGTGCTGGGGTGGCTCAGCCGGCGGGGAGCGGGCACGGCTCGCATCGCCGAAGTGGCCGCCCGTTTCGGAATGACCGAGGCCGAGGTGGTCTCCGAGTTGGAACTGGCCGCCTGTTGCGGCCTACCCCCCTACTCCCCGGATCAGCTCATGGAGTTGATGGTGGACGATGACGAGGTCCAGGCCGATCTCGGGCCCGAGCTCTCCCGCCCCCGACGCCTCAGTTCGGCCGAGGGGTTCACATTGGCCGCCTCGGCCCGCGCCATCCTGGCCGTCCCCGGTTCCGACCCCGACGGGGCTCTGGCCAGTGCCCTGGCCAAGTTGGAGGCGGTGCTCGGTCGGCGGGAGAGCGTGAGCATCTCCCTGGACGAGCCCGGCCTGCTGGAGGTGGTCCGGGGCGCCGCCGACAGTTCGGCCCAATTACGGATCGCCTACTACTCGGCCTCCCGGGACGAGGCCAGCCAGCGGGTGGTCGATCCCTACCACGTCTTCTCCAGCGGGGGCTTCTGGTACCTGGACGCCTGGTGCCACCGCGCTGAAGCTTTGCGCCACTTCCGGGTCGACCGCATCGAGGCGGCCGAGCCGACCGGGGAGAGTTTCGTCCGGCCCGAGGGTGGGCCTCCGGCCACCGTGGTCGCCCCCGGCCCGGACACCCAGACGGCCACCGTGCTCCTGCCGGCGGGCGCCGCCGCCCTGCTCGAGTCACTGCCCACCGTCAGTGTCACCCCGGAGGCCGACGGCCGGCTCCGGGTGGTGCTGCCGGTGGGGGGCGAGGCCTGGCTCGCCCGCCTGCTGCTGCGGGCCGGGATCGGCTCGGAAGTGCTGGAGCCGCCCGAGCTGGCCGGGGTCGGGGCCCGGGCCGCCCGCTCAGTGCTGGCCGGCTACCGCTAGATCGGGGGCGGCCGGCCGGCGGTCGAGGAAGGCCACGGTCTCATCCCAGCGGGCCCGGGCCAGAGCCAGAGCCAGGCCGGCGTCGCTGGCCACATAGCTGGCCAGATCCTCCGCGGACAATTGGTGGATCCGGCTGCGGTCCACCTCGACCGCGGCCAGGCCCCGACGGGCGGCCACCGCCTTGAGGGCCAGGGAACCCTCGTCCTCCGTGGCCAGGGCCCGGTAGGCGAGGTAGGCGTCGAGGTGGTCGTGCCCGTACCACGAGGCCCGGTAGAACCCGGCGTGGCCGGGCAGGGGAGGGTGGAAGCGCACGATGCCGGGATCCAGGCTCAGTCGTAGTCCGAGCCGGAGTCCATGGCGGCGGGCCCGGTCGGCCAGAAAGGGAAGGTCGAAACCCGAGCCGTTCCAGGTCACGATCACCCCGGGCGCCAACAGCCCGAGGATCGAGTCGACCTCCCGGAGGATGCGGGGCTCGGGGCCGCGGATGACGGTCACCCCCGAATCCGAGGCCAGGGCTACGGCCAGGATCGGGCTGGTGCGGGGGTCGAGTCCCCCTTGGGATGTGTCCGTCTCGATGTCGAGCCCGTAGGCGGCGGTCACGAGGCTCAGGGTACGACGGGCCTGTCACAGCCGGGCGGATCCTCTAGATCTTCATCGAATTAGATGAAAAACTATGAAAACTAATGATAAGGGTCACCAAGCTGGGGCTGGGGACCGAGCGCTACTACCTGGAACCGGCCCGGTCCGGGTGGGAGGCGCCGGGCCGGTGGGTGGGAGCCGGTGCCGCCGCTCTCGGTTTGGCCGGCCGGGTGGAAGCCGGCCAGCTGAGATCCGCGCTCGAACTCGTCCACCCCACGTCCGGGACGGCGCTGCGCCGGCCCAGCCCCATCCGGGCCTACGACCTCACCGTGAGCGATCCGAAGTCGGTGTCGGTGGCCTGGGCGCTCGGAACCCCGGAGACGGCCGCGGCCGTTTTGGCCGCCCGGGACGCATCGCTGAGCGCCACCATCGGGTACCTGGAGGCCCGCGCCTGCCAGACCAAACACGGGTCGGCCTCGACCGGGTTGGTCGGCGCTGCTTTCGTCCACCGCACCAGCCGGGCGGGGGATCCCCACCTTCACACTCACCTGTTGGTCATGAACCTGGCCGGTCCGGTGGGCCCGGATCAGTGGGCGGCCCTGGACGGCCTGGTGCTGGTGGCCCAGGCCCGGACCGCCGGCCATCTCTACCAGGCCGACCTGCGCCATCAGATATCCGGCCGGCTGGGCCTGGAGTGGGACGAGGTCCGCTACGGGGTGGCCCAGCTCAGTTCCGTCAGTCCGGAGCTGCGGACCCTGTTCTCCCAGCGGAGGGCGCAGGTGGAGGCGGGGATGGCGCTCCACCACGGGGCCAGCCCGGCCTCGGCCCGGTTGGCCGCCCTGGTGGACCGGCCGGAGCGGGTCGGGGAGCGTTCCGCCCCGACCATGGCTCCGGAATGGAGGCGTCGGGCCCGGGAGGCCGGCCTGATGCCGGACGGCGCCGGCGCTCGGATGCCGACCGGCCCCGCCGGCCCGACTCGGCCGACGCCGGCCGGGCCGGACCCCTCCGACCTGGGTCTCGACCGCATGTCCAGCTTCTCCCGAGCCGAGTTGCTCGAAGCTTTGACCGGAGCGGCGCGCCCGGGAGCCCCCCTGGCCCGGGTCGAGGCCGAGGCCGACCGGATGCTGGCCTCACCTCAAATGGAGCGGATCACGGGTAGGGCGCCGCTCCGCCGTCGGGACGTGATGAGGAGACCGGGCGTCACCGTGCCCATCCCCACCGAGGAGGGCCGGTGGCGGACGGCTGCGGCCGGCCGGGCCGAGGAGTCCCTGGCCCGGGTGGCCGCACGGCGAATGGATGCCGCCGCCGGATTGGCCCCTTCCTCCCCCTTCACCCGGGGACTGGACGAGGAAGCGGCCCGGGCGGTCGAGTCCCTGACCCGCAGCGGGGCGGGCGTGGAACTGGTGGGTGGCTCCGGCGCTCGGCTCGAGGGAGTTCTGCACAGCGCCCATCGGGCCTGGACCTCGGCCGGCCATCGGGTGGTGGTGGCGGCCCCGGAGTCGGCGGAGCGGGCGCAGGCCGGAAACGCGGGCTTCGCCGTCACCGACACCGGCCGGCTGGATGAAGGGCTGGCTCGGCTCCGACGGCCCATGCCCGACACCGTCATCGTCCTGCTCGGAGCCGAGTCGACCCCGGCGCCGGTCCTCGCCCGCCTGGCCGAATCGACCGAGCGGACGGGGGCCAAGCTGGTGTTGGTGGGCGACCCGGGCCCGCTCCGGGATGTAGACCGGGCCGGCGGGTGGAGGTCGGCCGAAGCGGCCGTGGGTGCCCGGGTCCTCACCCGGGGCCTCCCCCTCCGTCAGTTGGAACCCGGCCAGCCCGAGATCGTGGCCGGGCGGGTGACGCCATGGTTGGTCATAGCCCCGACCCCCGGAGCGGTCCGCGATCGGCTGGTTTCCGATTGGAGGAGCGAGGGCCCGGCGGCCGTGATGGTCGCCAGTCACCGGGCCGACATCGAGGATCTCAACGATCGGGCCCGGCGGCTGCTGACCGGCCGGGGCGAGCTCGGGGAGCGCCTGGCTGTCCCGAGCCGACCGCCTGCCCGGGCCGGTGAGCGTCTGGTCGTGGGTGGGGCCGGCCCGGCCGCCCGGCAGCTCGGGCTGCGCCCGGGCACCCTTATCACCGCCCGGGTCGGGGGGCTCGAGCTGGACGGCGGGGAGAAGCTGGGCCCGGTGCTGCCGGCCGACCTCGACCTGCGCTACGCCTACGCCTGCACGCCCTACCAGGCCTGGCGATCCGGAGCGGCCAGCCTCCTGGTGCTCGGCCCGCCGCCTCCCGGCGCCCGCCGCCCCGACGGACGCATTGCCTACTACACAGTCGGCCCGGAGCGGGCCGCCATGGAGACAGTCGGCCCGGAGCGGGCCGCCATGGAGACAGTCGGCCCGGAGCGGGCCGCCATGGAGACAGTCGGCCCGGAGCGGGCCGCCATGGAGACAGTCGGCCCGGAGCGGGCCTGGGCGGCGCTGGCTCATCTCGACCGGCGCCAGCAGGAGCTCAGCGGGCCCGCTCCGAAACTGGGGCGCCAAAGCCGCGGTCGCGGCCGGGAGCGGGGCTGACCCGACCGTCCCGGTCCCGGGAGGGGCTGGCCAGCACCACCCAGCCGGCCCGGGCGTCGGTGTCGATCAGCAGGGCCGCCCCCGGCCGGCCCCTCCTTATCTCCTCGGGCGACAGCCGGGCCTGACGCCGGGTCGACCAACCCCGGGACCGGCGGAGACCGCTGCGGCTGGTGGAGGCCACCGTCACCTCCTGTTCGCCACACAGGCGGGAAAGGGCTTCCAGGGTCGGTCCGTCGGCCACCCCGGGCAAGACGAGCTTGGCCCCGAACGTGGTCATGAATCCGTCGGCGGCTCGGCCCCAGCGGGCCCGGGCCTGGGACAGGTCCTGGAAGCAGGCCAGGGTCAGGACGCCTTGTCCGCCCCCTTCGCTCACCAGGGCGGGCAGTTCGGGCAGGGGAGCGATGTTGGCCGCCTCGTCCAGGGCCAGCAGCAGGTGCGGCCCTGACTCCTGTCCGTAGCGGGCGGCGCGGACCTGGTCGACCAGACCGGCCACCAGTGGCGCCACCTCCCGCTGGTGCTGGCCCGGAGCGCAGACATAGACGGTGTCGGTGGAGGCGGCGAAGGCCACTGGATCGAAGTTCGGCCTCTCCGTCGTCTTGAGGGCGGCGGCGG
>Ga0307372_10001304_pt1 | contig 43808 bp, 31 predicted proteins | sample OX1MG_FD_202533 | JGI IMG/M metagenome (GOLD analysis project Ga0307372, IMG submission 202533) | Soil microbial communities from Risofladan, Vaasa, Finland - OX-1 | ecosystem: Environmental > Terrestrial > Soil > Coastal area > Acid sulfate soil | place: Finland: Risofladan, Vaasa | collected...
GCGCGAAAGACGGCGGCTGCGACGGGAACGAAACTCTCGGCCGCGGGATAGACGAGGTAGCGCGGCAACCACGAGGGGTGATACTTCGCGTTGAACGTCCACAGCGATTCGATCGGGAAGATTCCCGAGAGTCGTTTGAGCGCCCATCGCTCGACACGAGTGAACGTCCCTTCTCCGCGCCCGCCGTCCAGCACCGAGCGAAATGCAGCGAAGTTGAGACTAAGTCCGCGCGCACCGGTCTCTCGCAAATGTTCGATCGTTGAGCACAAGGCGAAGTCAATCAATCCGTTGGGGTGTTCGCCGGGGTCACGCCGCATGAGATCGAGGGAGTAACCATTGATGGCCGGCGAGGGCACGAACTGACAGACCGCGGCCGGCTTTCCGTCGGGCCCGTGCACGATCGTCAATAACAGTCCCTTGTCCTTAGGATTGAAGAGACGACCCAGCATCATCGAGAAACCTCGCTCCGCCTCGCCGCGTCGCAACATCGAGATCAACTCGACAATGTCCGTGACACGACTTGGATCGATGTTCGCCGGATCGAGAAACTCGACGGTGTAGCCGTGTCGGGTGAGGCGCGTGGTGGCTTGACGAAGCCCTTTCATCTTGCCGCCGCTCAGGCTGAAGGTGGGACAGTCCACGATGGCTTCGTCACCCATGTAGAGGTGATGGAGTCCGGCTGAACCATAGATCGGGAGCCAGTCTTCGCCGGCGCCGATCACGCCGATCGTCCAGCCCCGTCCTTCGGCGTACGCGCGAAAGGCGCTGAAGGCTTCGGAGCGTTCCGCCACGGGTCCGATGGGGTCAGGTGAGATCAACGCGACGCCGCCGTAGACGGCGTAGGCCACGAGCGAGTCACGGAAGAAGAAGAACTGTTTGTCGTCTCGCAACGCGAAGTAGTCCAACGTCCCTCGTCCGTGCCTTCGCACGATCTCTCTGGCCCGTAGTTCCGCAAGACGCCGTTCGGCTCCTCGGCCGGTCATCGACAGGCGCCGGTCAACGACCGGTCTCGTCAGTACATAGAGGGCGGATATGAAAAGTGAGACGCCGATCGCCAGAAGCGAAGGATTCACGAAGTCCGCCGCGGCGTCGGGCAGGGCAATGTTCGCTTGGCCCGCGAAGCGTTCGATGCACGCCATGACGACCACACCGAACGCGGGCAGGTGATGACGCGACGAGAGTTCGACGCCGGCCGTGGCGGCAACGACCGAAACAAGCGCGATGAAGACGAGTCGCGGTATCGCCGCGCGTGCGCTTGAGCGGTCCGTCGAGGCCTGAAAGTATCGTCGTTCAATGACCAAAAGAGTCAAGATCGATGCCGCGATCAGGGATGCACGGACGGTGCCACCGCGCACGAGGTGGGCGACGACCGTGGTCGCCAGCACTACGCACGCCACGAACCACGCCCGTCGCTGGCCGCGACGCACTCCGCGCGCCATCATGATCATGGCGATGCCAGCGACGGCGGTCAGCGCGGCCGCAGACTGGGCCACTCCCAACGGGAAATAGTTCTGAACCTCGTGGAGACGGTGGCGAAGGGGTGGAGTCGCGGTGACTATGACGTTGACCAGTCCGTCAAGGAAGAGGAGTCCACTTGCCCAGCGACGTATCGTGCGCTGGCGGCGCTGCTCTTTCAATCGTTCCACGGTGACGGGGAAGGGGTTGCCAGTCGGCCACGAACCAACTGTCGTCGTCGCACTCGAAGGAGCCGGCTGGACGTCGGTGTTGGCCACGAGCTCTTCGAGGAGGCGGTCTCGACCGTGACGGGTCTCACCGGCATAAAGACGAACCTGCACGGTGCTGGCCGCTTCGATCTCGACGATTCCGAGACGGTCAACTGAAGTGAAGACCGGCGGGAGACCAAATCGACCTCGTCGTTCGATGACGACGGTGCGCGAGGGGCCGGGCGCGGCGCACACGCCACGGTCGAGGAACGCCAGTGCCGGGCGCGGTGCGCCGCCGACCACGGCACCGGCCCCGCCGCGCTCGGCGTTTCGACGCGCGAACTCCAAGGCGTCGACGTCGTCGACCAGCGTGAGCGCGAGCGGTTCGCTGAGTTCTGCCGGTGCCGCTCGACGGGCTTCACGGTCGAAACGCCGACGAACGATGAGTCCGGCGCAAGAAACGACGATGGCTTCCACGATCGCCAAAATGAGGAGGTTCAGCACTAGGTTGCCCCAGAAGCTGCCGGTGTGAGGCGTGCGCACGCGAACGTGGTGGTGGGTGAAGTGATTGAAGATCGCATTGAGTGAGGTCAACACGTCGAAGATCAACAGGGAGATCACCGGGAACCATACCCAGCCGGCAAGACGGCGGTACAAGACGCGCGACGCGACGAATCGCGGCAACGCGTGCGGGTCCTCGAGACGTTGCGCGTCAGCGCGGTCATCGACGTCCGCGCGCGCCGTGTCGATTGGACAGTCACCAGCCGCGATCGCGAGGTCGCGCACTCCGTTGGCGGTGGCGATGTGCAGGATCAAATCATTCGCGAACGTGATGCCGAGCCCTTGAAGTCGTTCGCGAGCGACCGCGTTTTTCTTCAGCTCTTGATCGTCAGTGCCGGGCAGCACGACGAATCGGTGCCGCACGTTGCCGGTAAAGGCGACGATCTGTTCTCGCAGGGTCGGCAGTGCGGCCAACGTGGCGTCGATGAATTTCACCAGGTCCGAGGTGGGTTCCGGATGGAAGAAATTGCCCGCAACGACGACGACGGCGGCGTCGTCGATGTCGCCCAAGAGACTGATGAGTTCGTGTACCGGTCGAGACTCTTCGTCGGTGGAAGGCGAGAGTGCGAGGTCGCTCACCACATAGACGTGATGGCCGAAAGGAATAGGCAGCGTTTGACGCTCGGTACAACCCACGCCGTCCAGTCTCGCAGACAACGCATCGCGTCACGCCGTTAGCCTTGCTACAGATGACTTCGGACTACTCGCGGGAGAATTGGCTCTGGCGCGAAGGAGCGTCGGGAGCCGGTCCGGCGGTCATTTTCGATATCGACGGTGTGCTGGCTGATGCCGCCGGTCGCCAGCACTACCTCGACTGGGGCGACTGGAAGAGGTTCTTCGACGCCTGCGGTGACGACCCAATTATCGAAGAGATCGAGCGATTGCTGGAGCTTTTGGACTCGTCGCTCAAGGTCGTGCTCTTGACCGGACGCCCTCGAAGGGTCCAGCCACATACGGTCGCGTGGCTCGAGCGCTACGGACTGAGGTGGGATGTCTTGATCATGCGCGAATATGGTGACTACTCGGGCGTCGATGAGTTCAAACGCGGCGCGTTACGTGACCTGGTGAGGGAGGGATTCGACATTCGCCTGGCGCTCGACGACGACCCGAAGAATCACGCGATGTACGTGAGCGAAGGTGTTCCCTGCATCTACATCCACTCGGGCTACTACCTCTGATCCGTTCGAACACTGAGGCGAAGCATCGCGAGAGCTTCACGGGCTGCGCGGCGGCCCGATCCGACGCAGGCCGGTATGCCGACACCGTCATACGCGTTGCCGCACAGCGAGACGCCGAGTTGCGCGGCGGCTGACTTCGCGTTCGTCACCATGGTCTCGTGTCCGACGTAGTACTGCGGCAAACTGTCGGGCCAACGTTGCACCAGCGCGTCGTTCGGTGAGCCGAAGGAAGGGAGGAGCACTTTCAGTTCGGCACCGACACGGCTGATGAGTTCCTCATCACTCATGTCGTTCCAGCGCAAGTCGTCGATTCGCCCGACGTGCGCTCTAAGTACCACGTCCTCGTCGCGACGCAGGTGTGGCCATTTGCGGTCGAGGAACGTCACGGCGGTGGTCATCATGGAACCCTCACCGGACCACGACGTGGCGAGCGGCACGAGGATCCCGGTGCCCTTCGCCGGGAGCGCAACAGCATCGCGCGCGACGGCGAAGGTGACCATGGCGGCACTGGCGCTGCGCACGTCATCGAGACGCGACAACGCCGGGTCGTGAGTACCAAGTAGTCGAGCGGTGACGGACGCGGGCGTGGCTACGACAAGGGCGTCGGCCGGAGTCGTCGTGGCGTGGGTGTCGACCTCCCAGGGATAGTTGCCCGATGGTGTGCGACGAAGGGCCGTCACCGCGACGCCGGTGCGCACCACGACACCTCGTTCTCGAAGGCGGCGCGCGATTTCGAAGGGGAGGGATCCGACGCCACCGAGCAACGAGTAGAACGCTGGTCCAGAAGATGTCGTCGTCGCCGAGGGACCCGGGTTGCTGGGCCCGCTCGCGCGAATGGCGCGCATAAGCGATCCGCCCTTTCGTGCCGCGTCGAGCAAGGCGGGGAACACCGACTTCGCGGAAAGCTCGTCGATGCGGCCGGCTTGTATACCGCCCAGCATTGGTTCGACAAATTGGTAGCAGAGCTCTCGACCCAACTTGGTGCGCACGATGTCGCCGATGGTCGCGTCGTCACCGATTTTCATTCGCACCGGCGCGTGTTCGTCGCGCCACGCGTCGAGGCGCGCGTGAGTCGAGAGTCCCCGAACGGTCTTCAACTGACCTGATGAAGTCGGTATTCCCAAGACCAACCCTTCCGGCAGTTCATCCAGCGCACCGCGCAACCAAAGTGACGCCCCGCTCGCGTCAACCGCTTCGAGTTGGTCGTCACATCCAAGTTCGTGAACCAGGTCGACGGCTTCCGGGCGTCGGCCGAGAAATCCGTCGGCGCCGAGATCAATCGTTCGACCGGCGAACTCAGTGGTGGCGAGTGCTCCTCCGACGAGAGGTCTTTCTTCGATCAGTTCGATCCGCGGCGTATCGGAGTGGGGACCTTCCGAGCCCCCGGAAAGTTCCCACGCGGCGCCGAGTGCGCTGATGCCGCCTCCGACGACGACGATCGAATCGCGGCTCAAGAGACGCGCTCTACGACGACGTTCGCCAGCAGCGCCGTGAACGCCGCGTCGTCATTGAGTGAGGCGGTTCGAATCAGATTGAGGCCCAGATCGTGGGCCACGCCTTGTGCTTCGATGTCGATGTCAAAGAGCACTTCGAGGTGGTCGCTCACGAATCCGATGGGACACGACACGACGTCGGTCACGCCCAACGCCCGCTTGTCACGCAGGACCTGCAAGATGTCGGGTCCGAGCCACGGGTCGGGTGTTCGTCCGGCCGATTGCCACGCGACGTCCCAACGCTCCACGCCAGCTAGCGCTGCGGCACGCTTGGCGCTCTCTCGTAGCTGCTCTGGGTAGTTGTCACCGGTCGCCAGGATCTTCTCGGGCAGCGAGTGCGCCGAGAAGATCACTTCGGTCGTGGCGCGGCGCGTGAGCGGGACGGTCGCCAAAGCGTCATTGACCCGTGCGGCGATGATCTCGAGAAAACCCGGGAACTCCCACCACGCGCCAATCTCGATGAATTCGGTGTCATCACCCAGTGCTCCTTTGGCCCTCGACATGTACTGGTCCGTCGACATCGACGACGAGTGTGGTGCGAGGACCAGTCCCACGACGACGCGAATTCCGTCTGCGCGAAACGATTCGGCGATCGTCTCGAGTAGAGGTGGTTCGTACTTGGTGCCGAATCGCACGTCGAAGCCGCCCGGGCGGCGCACTTCAAGCGCGGCGGCAATGCCCGCCACCTGATCGGCGCTTCGTTCCCTGAGCGGTGACGTGCCGCCGATGGCGTTGTAACGGCGCTGGAGATCGGCGAGTTGCTCAGGCGAAGGTGCGCGCCCGTGTCGAATCCTCGTGTAATAAGCCTCGACGTCGTCGGGCGTCGTCGGTGTGCCGTAGGCCATGACGAGCACTCCGATTGTCACCGAACACCCGCTCTTCCCTCGTCGTGGACGACGCGCACGACCGCTTCGAGCGTCGCGGGATCGGTCGAAGGTAGGACCCCGTGACCCAGATTGAAGATATGGCCAGCATCGGCACCGGCGCGAGCCATCACTTCGCGAGCGCCTTCGACGGCGGCGTCGATTCCACCTAGACAGCGCGCTGGATCGAGGTTGCCCTGCACCGGTCGACCACCGACGCGACGGCGGCCCTCGTCGAGATCGACGTGCCAGTCAATCCCCATCACCGAACTGTTGGCCGAACTCATGAGATCGAGCAGTTCGCCCGTGCCGACGCCGAACAGGATCGTGGGCACGCCGAGTTCGGCCACGTTCGCGAGCACCCGCTCGGTCGAGGGCAGCGCGAATCGCCGGTACTCGTCACGCGTGAGTGCTCCGGCCCAGGAGTCGAAGAGTTGCAGTGCACGCGCGCCGTGGGCGACCTGGGCGCGAAGGAACGAGACCGTGATGTCGCAGAGTCGATCGAGGAGCAGGTCGAAGAGAAGCGGTTGCGTGTGCATCATGGTTTTGATGATCGCGAACTCTCTGGTCGGTCCACCTTCGACGAGATAGCTCGCCACGGTGAACGGGGCGCCGGCGAATCCGATGAGCGGCGTGTTGGTCGCTGAAAGTTCCTTCACGACTAGGTCGATGGTCTCGGTCACGTGCGCGATATCGACGTCCGTCAGGTCGCGGAGTCGCTCGAGGTCAGCGGCATTGGAGAACGGTTCTGCGATGACCGGACCACGTCCCGGCACCACGTCGACCCCGAACCCGATTGCGTGATACGGCACGATGATGTCACTGAAGAGGATTGCGGCGTCAACGCCGTAGCGGCGTACGGGCTGCATCGTGACCTCACACGCGATGGCCGGATCGGCGATGGCGTCCAGAATCGATCCGGTGCCGCGGAGTTCTCGGTACTCGGGAAGTGACCGGCCAGCCTGTCGCATGAACCACACCGGGACGTGCGCCACACTCTCGCCGCGACAGGCTCGAAGCAAAACTGGCTCGCTCACTTCACTCCTTCTTATCCATCTCAATCTACGTGAGCGAGCTCAGGGGCCGTTTGGAGATGGTCTCGCCCAGTTGCCTTAGACTTGAATTTCTCAATTTTTAAGAAATGGAAAGAGGACGGTATGGCCCACGAGCGTGAGATCAAAGAGGAACAGCTCTTTCTCGATCTTGCCCTCAGCGCCCTTGATCACATGCGTGATGAGGCTCGCTCGCTGCGCGACAGTGCGGCCGTGGCCAACATGCGCGGCGCCGGCGATCTCGTCGAACGCGACGTCGTCATGGGCACGGCGCTACACCGCCTGGACCAACTGGCGATCGGTGACCAACCGCTCTTCTTTGGACGCATCGACTATGCGCCTGACGATCTCGGTCGCAGTGACGAATACCACGTCGGACGACTCGCGGTGTCGGACGAAGAGTTAAATCCTCTCGTGATCGACTGGCGTGCGCCGGTTGCCGAGGCGTTCTACCGCGCGACGGGCGTCGAACCGCTCGGGTTGGCGCGCCGACGTCACGTGGCCATTCACACGCACGAGGTGACCGGGGTCGAAGACGAATATTTCGCCGACGCGAACGGTGAGTTGGCGCTACCCGAAGATGACGTGCGCGCGGCCACCGAAGAAGGTCTCGTCGACGGCGGCCTCGCGCTCGGCGGACCGGGAGCATTGCTCGCGGCCCTCGGACGCGCGCGAACAGGTCGTATGGGCGACATCGTCGCGACGATCCAAGGCGAGCAGGACCGCATCATCCGCAATCCGCTGGCGGGGGTCTTGTTGGTGCAAGGTGGACCGGGTACGGGCAAGACCGCGGTCGCACTACACCGAGCGGCGTATCTCCTCTTCACGTACCGCGCGACGCTGGAGCGACAAGGTGTGCTCGTGGTCGGACCGAATCCACTCTTCTTGAACTACATCGAGAACGTCTTGCCCTCACTCGGGGAGTCCGGCGTGACGCTCTCGACGATCTCGGGACTCGTGACGAACGTAGAGATTCGTGGGCGCGACTCCGAACCGGTCGATGAGTTGAAGGGTGACCTGCGAATGGCGCGACTCCTCGCTCGAGCACTGCGCACGCGTCAGCGACCGTTGAAGGACGACATCGAGATCCCCATCGGTCGGGCGGTCGCCGTGTTGAGGGCGCGCTACACCGAAGAGACGGTGGAACGCGCCCGTCGCCGACCGGGGAATCACAATCAACGCCGCTCGGCCGTGGGACGCGAACTGGCCAACCGACTCGCCAACGAGTACTACGAGCGCTTCGTGCGCGAAGGCGTCGACGAGGTGAACCCGGTGAGCGAGTTGTCCGAACTGATTCGCGCGACCCCACAGTTCAAGTGGGCGCTCGAGCGAATCTGGCCGCGACTCTCGGGGCAAGAACTCTTGCACGATCTTTTCGGCGCCCCGGCGTTGCTGCGCGCCGCCGGCCAGGGTTTCGTCAGTGACGAGGAGTTGTCGTTGCTGTACCGGGCCCGCTCGAACTCGCTCGATGAGGTCAAGTGGACCAAGGCCGACGCCGCGTTGATCGACGAAGCTCGCGTACTGCTCGGTCCGGTTCGTCGCCCGCGCCCCGTCGTGAAACCGGGGGACAACGGTATCCTCGACGGGATCGACCTCGACGCCTACGCCGGGGACGTGCGCGCGGCGGCCCTTCGCGAAGCCCAGCGCAACGCCCCGGTCTCGAGCAACGAACTCGACGAAGCTGAGTTCGTGACCTACGGACACATCGTCATCGACGAAGCCCAGGACCTCTCACCGATGGAACTTCGTGTCTTGAAGCGTCGCGATCTGACCGGATCGATGACCATCGTGGGTGACATGGGCCAAGCCACGACAGCGTCGTCATCCGCGTCCTGGGACGCCGTGCTCGAGGTCCTCGACCCCCGTCGAGAACCGAGCCGCGTTGACTTGACGGTCAGCTACCGCACCCCCGAAGAGGTCCTCGATTTCGCCGCACCGACCTTGCGCGCCGCGGCGCCCGAGCTCACGCCACCTCGTCCAGTTCGTCGAGCGGGTCACGCACCTACCGTGGACCAGGTGTCTCGCGAAGAGTTCGTTGCGACGTTGGTTGAGGTCACGCGCCGTGAAGTCGATGCCGTCGCGCCGGGACGCGTCGCCGTCATCGTGACCGGCGAGCGCGTCGAGGAGATCGTGACGATTCTGCGTTCGAAAGGACTCGACGCGATTGACCCGCGCGACCAGGAATCCAAAGGACTCGCGGCCGATCTCATCGTGCTTTCAGCTGAAGGCGCGAACGGACTGGAATTCGATGGCGTGGTCGTCGTGGAGCCTGGTCAGATCGCCAGTCGCGGCGCGCGGGCTGGAACGTCGACCACGGCCCGGGGGCTTCGCACGCTGTACGTCGCCATGACACGGCCGACGAGACGCCTCGCAATCGTTGCGGAGAACGCGCTTCCAGAGACTTTGCGCTGAGCAATTCGGCCGGTCTGTCGCACCGGGGTCTGAATTTCCGCTAGAAATGTAGCCGTGAGTCAGGCGATTTCCCCCAATAGCCTGGCGAAGCAAGAGAAGATCGTCCACGATCGACCGCCGATGTTGGCCATTGGCGTGATGATTTGGCTCGGCAGCGAGCTGATGTTCTTCTCGGGACTCTTCGCCGCATTATTTACCATTCGCGCCCACCTGGCGGCGTGGCCTCCCGTCGGCACCCACCTCGACGTCCTGCAATCGGGAGTCTTTACCGTCGTCTTGATCGCCTCGTCGTTCACCATGCAGTGGGCCGTGTGGCTCATCGAACATCGTCGGCGCGCCGAGGCTCGACGCTGGATCATCATCACGATGATCATGGGCACGTTGTTCGTCTCCAACCAGGCCTACGAGTGGACGCACCTGGCCACGCGTTGGTACACCAACTCCTACGGCTCGGTCTTCTTCATCACCACCGGTCTCCATGGTCTCCATGTCATCTTGGGTATCGTCGCCATGGCCTTCTTACTGTTTCGCATGCGCGGCACCGAAGGCGACCCGGGTGAGTTGTCCACGTTCCAGGGCGTGAGTTACTACTGGCACTTCGTCGACGTCGTATGGATCGGGCTCTACTCCGCCCTGTTCTTGCTGAAGTAGGAAAATGGCGTGACTTCACCTCTCCTCAAACGCTCTCTCGCACTCTCGGTTATAGGTCTCATCGCACTGGGACCGGTCGTGCTCTTCGTTGGTGGAGCGCAGGCATCATTTAAAACCACTCCGTACCAGACCACGCGCAAGAACGCCGGTACACCCAACTCGACGATGGTGAAGAAGAACGCCGACGGCGTGATCATCGCCTACGGCAACTCCTCGATCACCTACCGCGCTCCTTCGGCGGCGCTGGTCACTTTGGGTAAAGCGCTCTTCCAGCAGAACTGTGCGTCGTGTCACGGCACCGATGCCAACGGCGTCCCGGCCAACGGAACCGCCGGTGCCTACCCCGATCTCGTGGGACTCGGACCAGCCACGATTAACTTCTGGGTCGATTCGGGACGTATGCCGGCTGCCAATCCGCGCTCGATCGAAGCGAATCGTCGTCCACCGCGACTGACTCACGAACAGGCACTCGCGGTCTCGGCGTGGGTGCAATCGCTCTCGCCGGGCTTCCCGCTCATCCCGTACCCACACTTGAAGAACGCGAACATCGCCGACGGCGCCGCCCTCTTCGCCCTCAACTGCGCGTCGTGTCACACGATTGAAGGCGACGGCGACGCCTTGGCGATGAGCACCTTCTCGCCGTCACTTCGTAAGATTCCTTCGATGGAGGTCGCCGAGGCGATTCGCACCGGCCCCGGCAACATGCCACGCTTCACCGGCAACCTCACTGACGCCCAGGTGAACGACATCGTAAAATTTGTGACGACCGACATCCAGCACCCCAACAATCCAGGTGGCTTCGGTCTCGGTGGGCTCGGACCGGTCGCCGAAGGCTTCGTGGGACTGGCCTTCGGCGTTGGCGTGTTGGCCCTCGCCGGATTCTGGGTGGGAGAGCGCGATGAGTGACGAACACCGCACACCCGTGTCGCTGACGGGACTCCCGGCCAACGACCCGCACCTCCAACCCGCCGCGAGGAACCCCGAACTGGTCCAAGCCGTCATCAGCGTCTGTTTTATCATCGGCACGTTGTTCATCGCCGGCTTCGGCGCCTGCTACTGGATCAACGCGCAGCCGTGGAAACTCGGAGCGACGCTCGGTGGCGGACTGTTGTTCCTAGGTATCGGTGTCGTCGCCTGGGGCAAATACCTCATGCCGCGCGGGCCGTTCGTGGAAGAACGCCACACCCTCGCGAACTCCGAGGCCGATCGCCAGGCCTTCGCTGCTGCCATCGTCGAACGGGGCAGCGGCGTCGTGCAACGTCGCAAACTCCTCGGTGGGCTCTTGGGTGGCGGGATGGGCATCTTCGGGATCGTCGCCCTGTTCCCGCTGTTGCGCAGCCTCGGACCACTTCCGAAAACGACGCTCGATCACACCGATTGGCGTTCTGGTTCGTACGTCGTCGACCAGTCCGGGCACCGGGTCCAAGTCGGTGACTACGCGATCGGATCGATCGCCACCGTCTTTCCTGAGGGCACGCAGAACACCGACCGCGGTCAGGCCGTGAACCAGACGGTCTTGATTCGTGTCTCCAACGAGGGATTCACGACCATGAAGGGTCGCGAAACCTGGGCACCGCACGGCTACGTCGCGTACTCCAAGGTCTGTACGCACTTGGGTTGTCCGGTCGGGCTCTACGAACAACAGCTCCAGCTCCTGGTGTGTCCTTGTCACCAATCAATGTTCAACGTCACCAACGGGGCGATCCCGCAGTTCGGTCCCGCGCCGCGTCCGTTGCCCCAGTTGCCGCTCTACGTCGACTCCTCGGGTTACCTACGCAGCCAAAGTGACTATCACGAGGCCGTCGGTCCGGGATTCTGGGAGCGCTCATGAGCGACGTCATCAACACCAAGCGCGCCAAGAAGCAGGCCCTCGGTCCCTACGGACGCATCGGTCAGTCCCTGGATGAACTCGACGACCGTTTGGGCCTGGCGCGCGGCGGACGCACGTTCATGGACAAGATCTTCCCCGACCACTGGTCGTTCATGCTCGGCGAGATCGCGCTCTATTCATTCGTGATCCTTCTGGTGACCGGTGTCTTCTTGACGCTGTACTTCGTGCCGAGTTCGGCGGTCGTGATCTATCACGGCGCCTACAAACCGCTCGACGGACAGAAGATGACCCAGGCCTTCGAGTCGACGGTCAACCTATCGTTCGCGGTGCGCGGCGGTCTGTTGATGCGACAGATGCACCACTGGGCCTGCGACGTCTTCGTGGGCGCGATCGTCATCCACATGGCGCGGGTCTTCTTCACCGGTGCCTTCCGCAAGCCCCGCGAACTCAACTGGATTGTCGGTTCGACGTTGCTGATCCTCGCGATTCTGAACGGCTTCCTCGGCTACTCGCTGCCCGACGACCTGGTTTCGGGTACCGGTATCCGCATCGCGTACTCGATCATTCTCTCGATCCCCTTGGTGGGCACGTATCTGGCGTTCTTCTTGTTCGGAGGGAACTTTCCCGGGACCTTGATCATTCCGCGCTTCTTCATCCTGCACTGTCTGATCCTGCCGCTCATCATCATCGGGTTGGTGAGTGCGCACCTCTTCTTATTGGTCCGTCAGAAGCATACGCAGTTCCCCGGTAGCGGTCGCACCGAGAAGAACGTGGTGGGTTCGCCCATGTACCCGGTCTTCATCGCCAAGACCACCGGTTTCCTTTTCATCGTCGGCGGCATCACCGCGCTGCTGGGTGCCTTCGCCCAGGTGAACCCCATCTGGCAGTTCGGCCCCTATGACGCGTCGAGGATCTCCTACGCTGTCCAGCCCGACTGGTACATGGGGTTCCTCGACGGCGCGCTACGAATATGGCCATCGTGGTCGTTGCACAGTTTCGGCCACAACATCCCCTTCGAAGTCCTCATACCGGCCGTCGTATTGCCCGGTCTCATCTTCAACCTGGTGTTCGTCTGGCCGTTACTCGAGCGCAAGTTCACTAAGGACAACGAGATCCACCACCTGCTCGATCGGCCAAGTGACCGACCCAAGCGCACGGCCGCCGGTGTCTCGGTCCTCGCGTTCTTGGGCATGTTGTTCATCGCCAGCTCCACTGACGTGCTCGCCAAGTTCTTCAACCTGTCGCTCAACACGGTGTTGGTGGCCATGCGCTACTTGACGGTCATCGTGCCCATCCTCGCCTTCCCGATCACCTATCGCATCTGCCACGAGATCCAGGCCCTTCACGGCGGTGGACGCAGAAAGACGCCGAACGTCGTCACGCGCTCGAGCGAAGGGGAGTACGCCGCAACACCGTCACCGCGCTACGTCGACGACGTGCCGAGGCACCTCGAGGCGACGCCGGTTCCCGACTACATCCACGCCGAGCCTGATGAGTCGGACGAAAGTGGCGTACGCGTCGTCGATCGCTGATCGAATCCTTTCATGGCTCGACGGCCGATCGCGCGTGACGTAATACCTCATCGCGAGGGCTATGCGTAACATAGGCCAAGTGGCGACAACGAGTGATCCCAACTGGCCCTCGGCGCGCTCGCTTCTAGTTGAGCGGCCCATCGAAGGTCGCCGCAACGTCGGTCTGATCGGCGTTCCAACCTACGCCACGTCTGTCTCTCAGCGCTCGGCCACCAGTACGCCAGCGGCGATTCGGGCCGCGCTCGAACGCTATTCCACCTGGTCCTTCAGCGACGCCCACGACATCGCCGAGGCCGTGACGCTGGTCGACTTCGGTGACGTCGATTCGCCCGATGGCCCGGGCGGTTTCGAACGCGTCGCCGAGGCGATGTCGGGATGGGACGAGTCCGTGCCACTACGACTGATCCTGGGCGGTGACAACGCGGCGACCTGGCACTGCCTTCGCGCTCTGAGCGGCGGCGACTACTCGAACTTCGGCCTCGTCACACTCGACGCGCACCTGGACATGCGCGACGGCGTCTCCAATGGTTCGCCGGTGCGACAACTGCTGGAAGAAGGACTGGACGGAAATCACGTCGTGCAGGTCGGCCTGGCTGACTTTTCGAACTCCGCTGCTTACGCGCAACGTGCCCACGACGCCGGCGTCACGGTGATCTCACGCGAGGTCTTGCACCACGAACCGGTCGAGGCGGCGGCTCGTCGAGCCGTCGGCATCGCCGGTGTCGGGGGGCGACACGTCTACGTCGATATCGACTTGGACGCGGCCGACCGGATGGCCGTGCCGGGCTGTCCCGCGGCCGCACCCGGCGGATTGAGCGCCGATGAAATGCGTCGGTTCGTGCGGGCGATATCGGTTCAACACGGCGTGCGCGCGATTGATTTCACCGAGATCGACGTCGATCAAGACAGCCCGGATCAGCGAACGGTTCGCCTGGGAGCGTTACTCGTACTTGAAGCGCTCGCGGGCGTGCGAAGGAGAATCCAATGGCCGTAGAGATCGGCGTCGAGTCGCTCACCCGATCCCAACTGGTCTCGGTGGCGAGGAACTTCGAACAGGTGACGCTCAGCGACGAAGTCCTGGCCCGACTCGAGCGCCAGCGTCGCGCGATCGACGCATTGGTCGAGAGCGGCGCGCCGGTCTACGGACTCTCGACCGGCTTCGGTTCACTGTCCACGACTTTCATATCGTCCGAGGAGCGTCGCGACCTGCAACGCTCACTGATTCGCTCTCATGCCGCGGGCGTCGGAGCGGAGGTCGAGGGCGAAGTCGTTCGCGCGATGATGGTGTCGCGACTCACCAATCTGTGCAGCGGTGTCTCGGGTGTTCGACCTTCGACGGCCGAAGCCTACGCCGCACTTTTGAACGCGGGCATCACACCGATCGTTCATGAATTCGGATCCCTCGGATGCTCCGGTGACCTCGCCCCGTTGGCGCACGTCGCCCTCGCGCTGATGGGCGAAGGCGACGTGCGCGAGCGCGGCGGTCGACGCGTCAGTGCCGCCGAGGCGTTGCGCACAAGCGGCCTCACGCCTGTCGTCCTCGCCGAAAAGGAGGGCCTCGCGCTCATCAACGGCACTGACGGGATGCTGGGACAATTAATCCTGGCCATCGACGACGGTATGGCGCTCATGAAATTGGTGGACGTCGCGGCCGCGATCTCGATCCAGGCGCTTCGCGGCACCGACCAGGTCTTCACTCCCGAGATTCACGAACTACGGCCCCACGCCGGTCAACTGGTGAGTGCCGCCAACCTGTTCACCTTGCTCGCCGACTCGGTCATCGTCAGTTCGCACCTCGATGACCCCACCCAAGTGCAAGACGCGTATTCGCTACGATGCGCGCCGCAGGTGCACGGCGCCGCGCGCGACACGTTCAACTTCGCGACGCACATCGCCGACGTCGAGTTAGCGTCGGCGATCGACAATCCTTCGGTCCTGTCCGACGGAACACTCGCGTCGAACGGGAACTTTCACGGAGCCCCGGTCGGTTACGCCCTGGACTTTCTCGCCATCGCCGTCGCGGACGTCGCGTCGATGTCCGAGCGCAGGACTGACCGGATGCTTGACGTGTCGCGAAGTTTCGGTCTCCCGCCGTTCCTCGCCGAACAGGCCGGGGTCGACTCTGGTCTGATGATCGCGCAGTACGCGCAGGCCGCCTTGGTATCGGAGATGAAGCGGTTGGCCTCGCCGGCGAGCGTCGATTCCATTCCCTCTTCGGGCATGCAAGAGGACCACGTCTCCATGGGGTGGCACGCCGCACGTAAGCTCCGCAAGTCCCTCGATGCCTTCGCCGATGTGATCGCCATCGAACTCCTCACCGGCGCACGGGCGTTGGCACTGCGCGAACCTCTGACCCCTTCACCGGTGACGGCCCTAGTGAGCCAACGCGTGAACGCGGTCTCTGGTGGACCGGGTCACGACCGCTGGCTCTCGCCAGAGATCGCAGCCGTGGGCGAGCTCGTGCGCAACGGAGAATTGTTGGACATCGTGACTCGCCACGTGGCACTGTCGTAGTGGTGAAGGACGGATAATGGAAGGCGCGCGACCGGTTCGAGCGGCGCGAGGAACGACGCTCTCCACGTTGGGTTGGCCCCAAGAGGGCGCGTTGCGCATGCTTCAGAACAACCTCGACCCTGAGGTGGCCGAACGACCCGACGACCTCGTCGTCTATGGCGGGACCGGACGCGCGGCGCGGGACTGGCGCAGTTTCGACGCCCTCGTGCGAACGCTGCGAACCCTCAAAGGCGACGAGACGATGCTGGTGCAGTCCGGCCGACCGGTCGGTGTCTTTTCGACCCACGAGTGGGCACCGCGAGTCCTGATCGCGAATTCGAACCTCGTCGGCGACTGGGCGACGTGGCCGGAGTTCCGTCGCCTCGAGGCGCTCGGACTCACGATGTACGGACAGATGACGGCGGGGTCGTGGATCTACATCGGCACGCAAGGGATCCTCCAGGGCACCTATGAGACGTTCTCCGCGGTCGCCGAGCGACACTTCGGTGGCACGCTACGAGGTACCTTGACCTTGACCGGGGGCTGCGGCGGCATGGGCGGCGCCCAGCCACTCGCGGTCACCATGAACGAAGGTGTCTGTCTTTGCGTCGATGTCGATCCGTCGCGCTTGCAGCGTCGCGTCGACCAGCGTTACCTCGATGAGTGGACGGCGGAGCTCGATGATGCCGTCGCGCGCGTCGAAGCGGCCAAGCGTGACAAGGTGGCCCTGAGCGTCGGGCTGGTGGGTCACGCCGCGACCGTCTTCGCCGAGCTGCTTCGCCGAGGCGTGGAAGTCGACATCGTGACGGACCAGACGTCGGCGCACGATCCGTTGAGCTACTTACCCGAAGGAATCGACCTGGCTGACTGGCACGACTATGCCGAAAAGAAACCCGAGGAGTTCACTGACCGCGCCCGTCAGTCGATGGCGAGGCAGGTCGAGGCGATGGTCGGATTCCAGGACCGCGGAGCCGAGGTCTTCGACTACGGCAATTCGATTCGCGGTGAAGCCCAACTCGGGGGCTACGACCGCGCCTTCTCCTTCCCCGGGTTCGTGCCGGAGTATCTACGCCCGCTGTTCTGCGAGGGCCGCGGACCTTTCCGATGGGCGGCGCTGTCGGGCGATCCCAAGGACATCGCGCGCACGGATCAGGCGGTGCTCGATCTCTTTCCCGAGAACGACGCGTTGCGACGCTGGATCACGAAAGCCCAAGAGCGCGTGGCTTTCCAGGGACTGCCGGCGCGGATCTGTTGGCTCGGCTACGGCGAACGCGACAAGGCCGGACTCGCCTTCAACGATCTCGTCGCATCCGGTGAGGTCGCGGCACCCATCGTCATCGGTCGTGATCACCTGGACAGCGGCTCGGTCGCGTCGCCGTATCGCGAGACCGAGTCGATGCTCGACGGATCCGACGCCATCGCCGACTGGCCGCTCCTCAACGCATTGGTGAACACGGCGTCGGGAGCGACGTGGGTGTCGATTCACCACGGCGGCGGCGTGGGCATCGGGCGTTCGATTCACGCCGGACAGGTGTGCGTGGCCGATGGCACTGAACTCTCGGCGCAGAAATTGGCCAAGGTCTTGACGAACGATCCCGGCATGGGCGTCATCCGTCACGTCGACGCCGGCTACGAGATCGCCGAGCAGACCGCCGAAGAACGAGGCGTGCGCATTCCGATGCGCGAGGGGTAATGGCCACTCGCGTCATCAAGAACATCGCGGAGCTGACGACGAACGACGCGTCGCTCGGCGCCGGGGTCATGGGACGACTGCACGACGCCGCGTTAGTGATCGACGACGAGCGGGTCCTGTGGGTCGGATCCAACGCGCAGGCGCCGGCGGCCGACGAGATGCTCGACGCGCAGGGCTCAGCGGTCATTCCCGGGTTCGTGGACTCACACACGCATCTGATTTTCGCTGGCGAGCGGTCGGCAGAGTTCGAAGCGCGGATGAACGGCACACCGTACGACGGGGGAGGCATCGCCAACACCGTCGCCTCGACTCGTGCGGCCTCCGACGACGAGCTCCGCCGCACGACGAAGAAACGACTGGATGAACTGCGCATCGGGGGAGTGACGACCGTCGAGATCAAGTCGGGCTACGCGCTCAATCTCGAAGGCGAGCCACGGTTGATCGACATCGCGAATGAGTTCAGCGACGAAGTGACATTTCTCGGAGCGCACGTCGTTCCCGAGGAATACGTCAAGGACCGCGAAGGCTACGTCGACTTGGTGCGCGGTCCCATGCTCGCGGCCTGTGCACCGAAATCGAAATGGGCCGACGTCTTTTGTGAGCGTGGTGCCTTCGATGTCAGTGAGGCACGCGCGATCTTGTTGGCGGCGAGAGCCGCCGGACTGCAACTTCGTCTGCACGGCAACCAACTCGGAGCGACTGGCGGAGTAGCGCTGGCCGTCGAACTCGATGCCGCGAGCGTCGATCACTGTACGTATCTCAGCGACGAGGATATTGACCGGCTTTGCGACTCGACGACCGTGGCGACGCTTCTGCCCGGCGCCGATTTCTCGACGCGGGCCGACTACTCGTCAGCGCGCCGGCTCCTCGATCGAGGTGCTGTCGTGGCTCTGGCGACGGACTGCAATCCGGGCACGTCGTATGTCACGAGCATGGGCTTCGTGCTGGCGATCGCCGTACGCGACATGCGCATGACCTTTGACGAGGCGCTGTGGTCGGCGACGCGTGGGGGAGCGATCGCTCTTCGCCGCGACGACGTTGGACATTTGAGCCTGGGGGCCCGGGCTGACGTGGTTATCCTCGATGCGCCACGCGCCGCTCATCTTGCGTATCGACCGGGTACGTCTGTTGTTCGCCGGACAATCTCGGGGCGGCAACAGTGGATGTCAGCGTTCGCTGCGGCGTTTGGGCCCATGGGCGATGGCTGAGTTGGGTCTCGTGATCGGTCGCGTTGGACTCGACATCACGTATCTACAACGTTGAGGTACTTTCACGAGGTTCTGCCAGCCTCGGGGTCAATCCGCAGCCTTTAAAGTGGATTCATGAGCACCCCCCTTGCCCCGTCTGATCTGCCCACCACGCTCGGAGCACTTCGAACGTCGAGTTATCAGCCCAAGACCGTTCGCGAAGAGATTCGCGCGAATCTCGAGCAGCGTCTCGCCGACGGGTTGGCGATCACCTCGGACGTCCTCGGCTACGAAGACACCGTCTTGCCCCAACTCGAGACCGCGCTCCTCGCGGGACACGACATCATCTTGCTGGGCGAGCGCGGTCAGGCGAAGACCCGCATAATCCGCGCACTCGTCGAACTGCTTGACGAGTGGCTGCCGATCGTGGAGGGATCGGAGATCCGTGACGACCCCTTCGCGCCGATCTCGGCCTACGCCATCGACCTGGTCGCCGAGAGGGGAGACGACACGCCGGTGGCGTGGATACATCGCTCGCGGCGATTCGCCGAGAAGCTGGCCTCGCCCGATACCTCGATGGCCGACTTGATCGGTGAGGTCGATCCGATCAAGGTCGCAGGCGGTCTGTTCCTCGATGACCCGAAGGCGCTCTCCTACGGACTGGTCCCTAAGTCCAACCGAGGCATCTTCGCGATCAATGAACTGCCCGATCTCGCCGAGCGGATCCAGGTCGGCCTGCTCAACGTGTTGGAAGAGCGTGACGTACAGATCCGAGGTCACCTGGTGCGTCTCGACTTGGACGTCATGGTGGTGGCAACCGCCAACCCGGAGGACTATACGAATCGCGGTCGTCTCATCACGCCGTTGAAAGACCGATTCGGCTCGCAGATCCGTACGCACTACCCCTACGAGTTGACGACCGAGATCGCCATCATGCATCAAGAGGCGACGCTTCCGTCCTCTCCGGTGCCCATCACCGTTCCCTGGTTCATCGACGACATCGTGGCGCGCGTCAGCCACGTCGCGCGAAAGAGTCACGTCATCTCGCAGAGCTCGGGTGTGTCGGTGCGACTTTCCATCGCCAACTACGAGATCGTCGTCGCCAACGCGCTTCGCCGGACGCTTCGCACGCACGACGCCACGGTCGCTCCGCGCGTGAGCGATCTGTGCGCCATGGTGCAGTCGACCCAGGGCAAGATCGAATTCGACACGATGGACGACAGCGACTCCGACCAGGTCATCGCCGCACTGGTGTCGCTCGCCGTTCGCCAGTGCTTTGCCGAGCACGTCTTGTTGGAAGAGGGGCCCGAGATAGTCGAGGCCTTCAACACCGAAGCCTTGGTGCACACCGGTGACGATCTCCCCGACCGCGACTACTTGACGGTCATGGCCGCGATGCCGTCGCTCGACGCGCCGGCGCGCCGTCTCGCCGGCCCCCAGGCCAGCGACGGCGAACTGGCCTCAGCGGTCGAGTTCATCCTCGAGGGCCTCTATCTCACCAAGCGATTGGCGAAGGACGCCTCGGGTGCGCGAGCGCTCTATCGCTCAAGGAATCGTTAGTGCCCGTTCGCTACGGCTACCGTCGCTTCGGCGATGACGATGACGATGACTTCAACGACCTTGACGTCGAAGAGATGCTTCGAATGCTGGGCGATGACTTCATGGAGAACGGTGACCTCGAAGAGGCGATGGATCGACTTTTGCGCGAGGGCTACACGACAGCTGACGGGGAACGTATCGAAGGACTGCGTGATCTCCTCGATCAAGCGAGGGCGAAGCGTCGCGAACTCGAACAACGAGCCGACCCCGACGGCGAGATGCAGCGCTACCGGGATTGGCTGAACGACATCGAGGCGACCGAGGACGCCGAACTGGGTGAGCTTTTAACTGAAGCCGAGGCGTCTGATGACGAGCGCCGTCAGGAGGTCACGCGCGACCTCGTCGACCAAAAGAAGATGCAGCGTGACCTGATGAGCGACCGCATCGGCGAACGACTCGGGGAGTATCAGAACTACGAGTTCGTGTCGAGCGAGGCGCGCGAGCAGTTCGAAGAACTGATGGCCGAATTGGAACGTGACGTCCTCAACACCTACTTCGAGCAAAGCAAGGAGATGATGGGTCGCCCCGACTCAGAAGAACTCGCGCGGATGCGCGACATGATGGACGCACTCTCCACGATGATCGAACAGGACCGCAGGGGCGAGGACCTCGATCCAACGTTCGACGATTTCATGGAGAAGTTCGGCGACTTCTTCCCCGGTGCCGAAAATCTTGAAGACGTCGTGCGGATGATGGCCGAACGAGCGGCGGCGGCCGAAGCCATGTTCAACTCGCTTTCGCCCGACCAACAGAGCGAGTTGCGTTCCATGTTCGCCGGGATGATGGAGAACATGGAACTCAACTTTTCGCTGAATCGACTGGTGTCGAATCTCCGCATGGCGACTCCCGATATCGACTGGAGTCGCGCGCATCGGATGCGCGGCGACGATGGCTCGTCCTTTGCCGACGCCGCGTCGGTGGCCGAGCAACTGGGACAGTTGAAGGGGCTCGAGGAGTTCCTGGGGCAGGCGAACGCCGCCCAAGGTCTGCCCGAGGTCGACGTCGAGGCGATCCGCCGCAACCTCGGCGATGACGCGGCGCGCCACGTGGTGCGATTACAAAAGGCGTTGCAGGGTTTGAAAGACCAAGGCTTCGTCGATCGCCAAGGTCGTCAGCTGCACCTCACACCCAAAGGGGTGCGCCAGATCGGCCAACAGGCATTACGCGATTTGTTCGCCCAATTGCGTGACTCCCCCACGCTCGGCATGCATCGGGTGGCGAGCATCTCGCGAGGCGGCGACCGCGAAGAGACCTCCAAGCCCTGGGAGCCGGGCGAGCCGTTCGCGCTGAATCTTCCCAAGACGTTGCGAAACGCTGTCCTGCGTCAGGGACCAGGCACGCCCGTCAAGTTGCACGCCGATGACTTCGAGGTCGAGGAGTTCGAGTCGACTCGGCGCTCGGCCACCGTCTTTGCCATCGACCTCTCGCTCTCGATGGCGATGCGAAGCAATCTCGTTCCGGCCAAGAAGATGGTCCTGGCCCTGACGTCGCTCATCCGCTCCAAGTTCCCCCGCGACTTCGTGGCTGTGGTGGGCTTCGGGGAGACGGCTCAAGAGTTGAAGATCGAAGACATCCCGGCACTCACCATTGACTACGCCTACGGTACGAACCTCGAGCACGCCCTGGCGCTCAGTCGTCACCTGATGCGCAACGAACGCGGCGAACGACAGATCGTGGTCGTCACCGACGGCGAGCCGACAGCTCATCTGCTGGCCAACGGCGAACCGTTTTTCGCCTGGCCGCCGGTGCGCGAGACCTTGGAAAAGACCATGGCCGAGGTCCTTCGTTGCACGAAGGCCGATATCACCATCAACACGTTCGCCCTCGACATCGAACGGAGTCAATTCCCGTTCGTGGAACAGATCGCCAAGGTCAACGGGGGACGGCTCTTCTATACTGACGTGGACGATCTCGGTTCCTATGCCCTCGATGACTTCGTGAAGCACCGCCGCGCCGGCTAGGGCGACTAAATCCTTCTGATCAGGTAATTACACATTTCCATTTGCTTTTTGTCACGTTTGCCGTCACAATGACATGGTTGTAATTACATCAGTGGTGTACGCCTCTGGGGGGAAGGAATCAAACGTGGAAATCTTCGAATTGATGAGCGGCATGGAAGATCGTGGTTGGCAGGCACGCGCGAACTGCATGGGCGTTGACCCCGACCTCTTCTTCCCGGAGCGAGGTGCATCGACCCGCGAGGCCAAAGAAGTCTGCCGCGGCTGTGTCGCTCGTGAGGACTGCCTCGAATATGCCCTCGACAACGGAGAAAAGTTCGGCATTTGGGGCGGGATGAGCGAGCGCGAACGCCGCCGGCTGCGCCGTGCGCGCGCCATTGAGCGTCGCGCTCAGGCCAGCTGAGCTACAGACGACTTTCGATCGTCAAATCTTCGCCTAGGCCAAGTTGGCTCCACCGCTGTCGTTCTTGGGTTTCGAGCACCGATCGCGGCACCAGACCCACGAGTTCACAACGCACGATTTCGCCACCGATTGGCAACCTCGACGCCACTTGGTCATAGACGATGCAAGGACCGACGACCATCGGGTCGATCAGGTTGCAACTGACCTGGGTGTAGTCACCCGCGCGAAAGGCGAGTGAGCGAACTTCGCTTCGTCGGACCGCTTTGGCCAGTGCGCGCGTATCGTCCCTCGACACACCCGCGAGCCAGATGTTCCAGGCGACGAGGATCGGTCGTGCACCCACCGCGACGGTGCCGAGCGCCGGCGACGGCGTCGATGGTCCGTAGTCAGGAGCCAGGTTCGCGAAGGCATGTTTTCGAATCTCCGGCAGCGTTCGAGTGACGCCGTCCACTTCGCCGTAGAGGAAGGTCGGCACGTCGAAGGTGTCGCTGATCCACTGGGCCGTTTCGTCGCGCAGCTCAAGTGCGCGCATCGGTGATTCCGGTGCCAGCGCCACGTAGGGCACGACGTCCACGACCCCGAATCGTGGATGAACTCCCTCGTGGTGGCGAAGATCGAGGACCTCGAAGGAAGCCGCGATCAGTGCGCGAACGTCCTCAATCAAGAGTTCTGGTTCGTTGATGAGCGTGAAGACTGAGCGGTTATGGAACTCATCGGCGTGCAGATCGCGAAGTGAGCGACCGGCCGACGAGCGCAGTCCACCTAGGAGATTAAGGTTGCGACCCTCGGAGACATTAAGGACACACTCGAGCACGCGAGCGGCGTACTACGAATTTTTGTCAGAGTTAAACACGCGGCGACGTCGGCGCTCGCGCAGGATGCGACGGCGTTCACGCTCTGAGCATCCGCCCCAGATGCCGTGGTCCACGTGGTTCTCCAGTGCGTACTCGAGGCACTGACTCGATACCGGGCACGTGGCACAGATTCGTTGCGCAATGATCACGCCGACACCATCTCGTGGGAAGAACGTTCCCGCTGGGTACTCGCGGCACTTGCCGTCTGCCATCCATTCGGTACTCATGCTCACCCCTTACTTCGGTTCTCTATGTCACAGTAGCGACTGTTTATGTAACGAACTGATAACGAACAGCCTTTTTGTTCACAAGCCGATGGTTACCATACTCCTCACAGACGGCTGTAAGCCCTTTCAAAGACAACAGTTCGAGAAAGGTTCCAGAACCAGTCTGTAGACTGTGATTTCGCATTAACCGCAACGCCAAAGGAGCGCCGTGAGCCAGGTCCCAACCCCGGAGACCACCGAAGTTGTCGACCCGGTCGGCCACGTTCAGGTGATCTATCTCGGTCCCGTGGCACCTCACTGGGAGTGCCGAATGGTCTTTGGCGACGAAGAGCAGATTCAGGCCTTCGTGGACCGGGTGGACGCCCGGCTTCGCTTCTTGCCGCCCCACGACCCGCAGTTCCGACGTAATCGCGAGCGCGTCAATCGCGACGCCGAACGCGAGAATCTGCTGGTCGAGTGGAACCTCGGATACGACGAAGAGAGCTAGGCGAGCGGCGAGTTCGTCACTCGCTCGTACCACGCGTTGGGTTCCGAAAGTTCGGCTGAGCTCGGTAGCCCGTCAACTCGCAGCAGCGCGTCGAAAACTCGCAGCGTGTGAGCCTTGGAAAGCGTGGCGACGAACTCCGCGGCTTGGTCGTGGTGCTCGCCTTGAGTCGATATACCGAAGAGCGTCGCGGCCGCGTCCTCACCGCGCGCGTCACTTCGTCGGTGTCGGCGGTAGGCCTCGACGAGCGCTGGTCGGGGGCCGAGAATCGATTCGGTGATTTGGTGAGCGGCCGACTCGAAGAAAGCCAAGAGCACGCTCGCGGCGGCGTTGATCGCGCGCGTGGCGTCGGACTCTTCGGGCATCTCAATTCCGTCGAGCAGTGACTCGGGATTCTCCATGAGGCCGGCAATGTCGTCGGGATTAATCATCGATTGAAGCCGCGTCAGCAGATCGCCCTGGGCTTTGGTGGATTCGTTGACGGTGTCGATCAGCAACGCTCGAAGCGCGTCGCCGGTTCCAGGTTGGGTCAGCACGAGTGACGCGAGGAACTCCTGGGCGAGGGCGAAGACGTAGACCTCATCGCGCTCCAACGACCAGGCCTCGGCGAAACTGGCCAGGTTGTTCACGACGATCTGACGTTCGGTGTCGATGCGCGGTAACGGCAGGGCGGCGAGTGACCAGGCGCGTTCGGAGAAATGTCCCGCGACCGAGCCGATCTGGAAGCCCGAGAAGAGGGGACCGAGAGCGGCGGCCATCTGGGCCATCATCTGGTTCTCGCCCAGGTCGAGGTCCTCACTAATCGTGGCCGAACTCGTGACCATGGGTTCCATCAGCGGACGCCACTGATTGAGTGCCGCCATCGTGAGAGCGGAGCGGTTGACTGCGACGACCGATGGGTCGATCGAGACACCAAGCAGTGAGTCCACGTGACGCGCGACTAGTGGCGCGAGCTCTTCGAGCCGTTGGCGTTCGATTGGAAGCGCATTGGGGTCGCTATCCTCACCGCGCGCGATGTTGAGAGCCAACTGAGTCGCGGTGGTGAACCACGCGTCGGGGCCCTGCTGTCCTAGCAAAGAGAAGATGTCGCCGAACATGCCGCCGAAGGGATTGTCACTCATAATGACAATTTAAAGTGCGCACGCGAGCGTCATGTCGGCGTGATGAACCGTGGCGTCGCGCACGAACGTGACGCGGGCCGTAGTGAAGGCCGGCGTCAGATAGAGGGCCGTATCGAGGGCGTCGAAGGTGTCGATTGGCTTGCCATTGAGTGCCGTGATCACGTCACCCTTCTTCAGTTGATACTGGGCTGGGCTCTTGGGTATGACGCGAGTGACGGCGACGCCCCCGCCCTGGGCGCTCGAGCCCACGATGCCGAGGCTGGCGTGACAGCCTCGGCCGGTCGCCACGATGTAGGCAATTCGCGCCACGAACTCAGCCGAATACCAACGGTGATCAGTCGAGAGGACGGCGACCACCTGGCCGTTCTGGTTGATGGCGATGGCGTCGACGAAGTTGTTGAGGTTGGCGTCGGAGCGCGTTGAGAGATAACTGATGACCCCGCGCGCGTCGCTCTTCGGATCGCCGAGGATCGTATTGGCCCACGCGTACTGCGGCGGCTTGGTCGAACTCTTCAGGATCGGTGACACCGCGACGACCCACTTGCTAGCCGGTAACGGCGCGAAACTCAACGCGGGGACGTGGCGACCGAGACGAACGATCGAAAATCCCATCACCTGGTCGCGTCCGACCCAGTGAACCGGAAAATTCACATCGCCCGGAGTGGAACCGGTGATCAGCGCGTTCGACGGAATTTGCGTCGTGGTGACCGCGAGATTATGAGGCAGCACCATCGCGGCCACCACGTCGACGTGGCCCGGCGTGGCGATCGAAAGGTCCACGGTGTCCGCTGCGGCGGTGCGACTGCTGGCTGGAAGCCCGTCGAGGGTCAGCGCCAGGTGCGGTGTCGCCGGGGGATTACTGGACTGGGTCAGGTACAGCCCGAATGACCCCATGACGAGCGCAACGGCCATGAGGCCCGCCACGACGCGGGCCGCGTGCGACTTGATCGGCCAAATTTGGTGGGTCCGGAGCCGCTCAAAACTAGGTAATTCACTCGGGTGGACCCACGCACGCTCGCCCGTTGGAGGGGGCGTCGCATTAGAGCGTCGACGACGCCACCAATCCCTTCGTCCCCGACTCTCCACCCATTGAAGGCTAGTTACCACCGGTGCGCGTATTGCGGTCGCCCTAACATCAAGCCCCATGGCATCAGACGTTGCGCTCGACATCGGAACTGCGAATACTCGTCTGGCGACCCTTGAGCGCGGCATCATCTTCAACGAGCCGACGATGGTGGCGATCGACACCAACACCGGTCGCGTCGTCGAGGTCGGCCACGGAGCCCTCGACATGGTCGGACGTACTCCTCGCCACGTCGTCGTCTTTCGACCGCTCGCCCAGGGCGCCACGGTGGACTTTGATGTGACCTCGCGACTGATCGCTGGCCTGTTCGAACGTGCCGGCGTGTCCAAGATGAGTCGGGCTCGGGTGGTGATGAGTGTTCCGTCACTGGCGACGTCCATTGAACGCCGTGCGCTGCGACAAGCGGCGATCCAAGCGGGCGCGCGCGAAGCGACGTTGATCGAAGCGCCGATCGCCGCGGCGATCGGCGTGGGTTTACCGGTGCAAGATCCCGTCGGCTCAGCCGTAACCGTCCTCGGGGCCGGGGCTTCGGAGGCCGCTGTGATCTCACTCGGCGGCATCGTCACCTTTAGTGCTCGACGTCTGGGTGGCAACGACCTTGACGCGGCGATCGCGACGTCACTGCGCATCCAACTGGGTGTCGTCGTGGCGCCGTCCGTGATTGAGGGTTTGAAATTTGCACTCGCGTCAGCGCTCGGTCGCACCAAGGGGAGCTCGGAAGTGGTCTTGGCCCGAACCGTCGACCGCGGCGATCTCGTCGAGGTTGACGTCGACGCCGAACTCGTCAACACCGCGGTTCACGAAGTCGTGACGACCACCGTGCGAATGATTCAGGAATGTCTCGCCGATACGCCGCCGGACCTCAGCCAGGACGTCAGTTCTCGCGGACTACTGCTGAGCGGAGGTCACGCTTTATTGAGCGACTTCGCCGAACTCATCGTCACCAATACTGGCGTCGAGGTCGCCGTCGCCGAAGAGCCCGACACAGTGGTGATTCGGGGCCTGCGCCTCTGTCTCGAAGAGATGTCGTCTTTGCACGCGCTCTATCGGGACAGCGATCGTTAATCGTCGTCTCGGCCGAGTTGATTGACCGCTGCTCGAACCTGCCAGTCTCGGTCTTGACTCGCGCGCTCCAGCGCTTCGTCGATGTCCGGTCCCTCAAAGTTCGAGAGTGCGACGATGGCCCGACGGCGCACCGGCGGCTTGTCCGTGAGTGCTGCGAGGATCACCACACGAGCTCGGTCGTCGCCAATGGCGCCGAGTGCAGCTATGGCCGACTCGCGACAACGAGCGTCGTCGTGACTCGTAGCGATTTCACAGAGTTTCACCACGGCGGGCACGTAAAGGTGCTCGCCGAGTGCGAAGACGGCACCGTCGACGACGAGCGCGTCGTCATCATCGAGACAGCGCACAATCGCGGCGAAGACTTCATCGTCGTCGATGTCGGCGTGCGCGATCTGATTGAGCGCATCGCGTCGCACGTCAACGTCGCGGTCGCTTAACGCGCTGCGCCAATCGTCGGTGGTCGAGAGGCGTTGACGGACGATCCCGCGTAGCGCCAGGATGCGGTGGCGAGCGACGGGGCTTTCGAGGTTGGAGCGCAAGACCTGGATGTAGTCATCGCCAATCGCGAAGCTCGCGCGCAATAACGACTCGTCAATGCTCTCCGCTAGCGTTGATTCATCACCGAGCATGAACCCATCTCACCACCTCGCCAGCGCCGGCGGCGACCGATGGTGATTTTCTTGATTCTCGTAGTGATTCTGGCGGGCGTCGTGGTCCTGGGCAGGTGGAATACGAATGAGTACGCCATCACGCCCGGTGACGCAACCCTCGTCGCGCCGCTCGTGAAGATCAAGGGTGTGGCGAGCGAAACGCATCCGGGCAAGATCATGTTGACCGACGTCTATCTCTCGACGCTTGACGTCTGGCAATGGCTGTACTTTCACTTGAAGAGCCACGTCCAGTTCGTAAGTTCGAACGAGCTCGTCCAAACGGGTGTTCCGACCGACGAACTGCAGGCCCAGGGCTATCTGGAAATGAGTGACTCGAAGCAGGCCGCCGAGGTTGCGGCGTTTCGCGCACTCGGATGGACGACAACCGCGACACTGACGGGTGCGATCGTCAACACCGTGGTCGCTCCGTCGCCGGCGCGAAGCGCCGACATTCATGTGGGCGACGAGATCGTCGCGGTCAACTCGACTGCGGTGACCTCGGCGTGTTCACTCATCGCCACGACACATTCGATTCCGGCGGGCACGAAGGTTCACCTCACGATCAAGCGAGCGAAGATCTCCAGTGCCGGCGCGATCACGTATCGGGCCACTTCAACCGTGTCGCTCACGACCACCAAGCCGCCCGCGGACATCGGATCGTCAGGCTGTCCCGGCGTCAACGGCGCGAGCACGTCGTACCTCGGAGTCGGCGTCGAAGACGGCTCGACGTACCGATTGCCCGCACAGGTGACCATCAATACCGCCAATATCGGCGGACCGTCGGCGGGACTAGCCATGACGCTGACGTTGATCGACAAACTCAGTCGTCAATCCATCTCCGGGAACCAACCGATCGCCGCGACCGGCACGATTGATGTGAACGGTGACGTTGGCGACGTCGGCGGCGTCGCGGAGAAAACCGTCGCGGTCCAAGACGCCGGCGCGAAGTACTTCTTCGTTCCCCAGGTCGAGGTCGCGACCGCCAAGTCGGCCGCGCAGCCCGGCCTCACCATCGTTGGCGTGAGGACACTCGCTCAGACGCTGCGCGACCTCCGAGCCCTCGGTGGAGCCGCTCCGAAACCCCTTACGCCGCCCCGTTAAGCCATTTTCCTCAAGGCCGACGCCATAGTCTGGAAGGAATGGACGATCGTCGAATTCTCTCAACCACGCGCCAATCGTCGGCCGAGATCGCCCGGATGAACTTCACGACCATCCGAAAAGGCGGCTACGACCCCAACGAGGTTCGAATCCACCTGGAGTCGATTGCGCGTGAAATGGGTCACCTCGAGGCTCGAATCCGTGAACTGCAAGATCAGCTCAGCGAGGCCCAGCGCCGAGCCGCGAACCCGACCTTCGACGAAGCGACACTGGCCGGTGCCCTGGGTGCCCAGAGCGCCGCAATCCTGCGATCGGCTCACGAGGAAGCCGGTCGAGTGACCGCCGAGGCCCAAGAGCGCAGCGCCCAGGTCTTCACCGAGACCCAACAGCGCAGTGCCGCGCACCTCATCGAGGCTCAGGAGCGCGCCGCGGCGCTGATCGCCGAGGCCGAAAGCACCGCAGCACAAATAGACCTCGACGCCCGCATGGGCGCTGAACGACTTGTCGAGTCAGCCAAGGTGAACGGCGAAGCACTCATCGAAGGCGCCCGCGAGCAAGGGCGCGCGATCGTCGAGCAGTCCTACGACGCTCGAAAGGCGGTCCTGAACGACCTCAGCGTCAAACGCAAGGCGTTGCAGATCCAGATCGAACAGTTGCGCGCGGCGCGCGATGTCCTGGCCACATTCGTCACGTCAGTGCAGAACCAGGTGAACGACGTGCTCTCGGGTATCAACAACTCGGACGAAGTAGCTCGCAATGCGGCGTTGGAAGCCTTGCGACTCAGACCCAACGTGCCCGAGCCGACCGAAGAAGAGGTTCTAGCCGGTACGCCACTGCGCCAGGTCGCTGAACCGCGGCTTCAAGAAGTCACTGACGTCACGGCGACGAAACCGCGAGCGCGAAAGCTACCCAAAGATGAACTCACCCCCGTTCCCGACGTGACGGAAGTCTCAATGATTGGCGATGACGGTTCGGGCACCGACGTGGTCAATGAGATCTTCGCGCGTCTCAGAAAGGCCACGTTGGATGAGCGCGGCGCAACTCCCGTACCGAAAAAGGCGGCACCCGCGCCCGCGCGAGCCGTGACGGCGACCAGCGAACTGTTCGAACGCCGCGATGCGGCGCTCGCTGAGCCCTTGGCGGCACTGACGCGCAAGGTGAAGCGGGCTCTTCAAGACGACCAGAACATCATGCTGGAACGACTGCGCGACGTGAAGGCGATGATCACGACCGAACTCGAGGACGAACACGACCAGCGCGCGCGCTACGCCGACGCCGCCATTGACGCCCTTTCGCACGCCGCCGCCGCGGGTGTGCAGTTCGCCAAGGATGAAGCCGGCGCCAACGGGGGAGCGGTCGACAGTGCCGCGCTGGCCGACTGCGCAGCCGATCTCGCGGTCACGATCGTGCTCGCGCTGCGTAAGAGAATTCTCACCGAGGGTGCCGGTGACGGTCCCGATCGCGCGAACGCCGCGTACAAAGAGTGGCGGGGAGCGCGAGTCGAGCGGCTCTGCACCGACGCCGCACGACGAGCCTTCGAAATCGGTGTCGTCACCGCGTCGCAAGGTCGCCACGTTCGTTTCTTCGTCGCACCGAATGACGCACCGTGCGACGCGTGCGCGATGGATGCGGCGTCGGGCGAGCGCCTGGCCGGTGAGCTGTTCCCCAGTGGATCGGCCCACCCTCCGTTGCACGCGGGCTGCGCCTGCGCAGTTATTCCCGTCTGAAAAACGACCTAGGCTCGCTACGTGAAAAGTCCGACTGACCTTCCGCCCCGGGCGCGGCGACTCGGTCGGTTCTCCCGGAGGTTCTGGATTGGCCTCGCGTTCGGTATCATCCTCGTCGGGTTCTTATCACTGCGCAATCTCGCGGTCCTCTGGACCGACCAGATGTGGTTCTCGTCCGTCGGTCTCGGCAAGGTCTTCTCAACGCTCCTGATGGTGAAGGTGGGACTCGGTCTCACCTTCGGCGCGATTTTCTTCTTCATCATGTGGGGCAACCTGCTGCTCACCGACCGATTCGGTGCGCGCGACCTCTCTTTTGATCCCGAGGACGAGATCGTACGACGGTTCCAGAACGTCGTACGTCCTTACGCCAAACGGATTTATGCGGCCATCGCCCTCGTCATGGGGCTGATCGCCGGACTCGACGCCACCGGTCAGTGGAACAAGTACCTGCTCTTCGCCAATCGGCAGCCGTTCCACATCAAGGACGCGCTTTTCCATAAGGACCTGAGTTTCTACATCTTCACCCTGCCTTTCGTGTCATTCGTGGTCACGTGGCTTCTGGTGGCACTGATCATCGCCTTGATCGTGACGGCCGGATTCCACTACCTGAACGGAGGAATTCGCGCCACGAAGGTGACGCCGCGAGTCTCGCCTCGGGTGAAGGCTCACTTGTCGGTCATCGGGGCGGGCATCGCGCTGATGAAGGCCATCGGCTACGTCATCGCGAAGTGGGAGTTGGTCAATTCGACCAACGCTTTCGTACAGGGTGCGGGCTACACCGACGTGCACGCGCGAATGCCCGCGCTTACGATCCTGTTCTTCCTTTCGATGGCTGCGGCGTTGATCCTGCTCGCCAACGTACGGATGCGGGGATGGTCGTTGCCCGCGGTCGCGGTCGGACTGTGGCTCTTCGTGGCGCTGGTGATCGGAGTGCTCTATCCGACGATCCTGCAGGCCCTCAAAGTCAGCCCGAACCAGGATTCACTCGAGGCGCCCTATATCCAACGCAACATCGAAGCGACGCGAACCGCCTTCGGTCTGGACAACGTGCAGTACGCCAACTTTGCCGGCTCGACCACGATTTCCAAGCCAACGTTGAAGGCCGATAGCGCCACGTTGGACAACATTCGTCTTTGGGACCCCGCGTCGAACATCGCGTTGGCGACCGTCATTCGGCGCCAATCCATTCACGCCTACTACACGTTCTCGACACTCGGCGTTGACCGCTATTTCATCAACGGAAAACTGACGCCGGTCTTGATCGGTGCACGTCAACTCAACACCGCCAATCTGCCGTCACAGTCGTGGGTGAACCAGCACCTGCAGTACACCCATGGCATCGGGGCCGCGGTCCTCGCGGCCAACGCCGTCGACTACACCACCGGTAACCCCAACTTCGTCGTCTCGAACGTCCCACCGCAATCAACCAACGGCATGCCCGTCTTGACCCAGCCGGACATCTACTTCGGCATCAAGGACCCCGGTTGGGTCGTCGCGGACACCAAACAGCCGGAACTCGATTACCAAGTGAACTCCGGTGTCAACGCCGGTCAACCGGTCGAGACGCACTACAACAGCGCCGGCGGCGTGCGGGTGGGCAATATCTTCAGCCGCATGGCCCTGGCGCTCCGCCTCGGCGACTTCAACTTCCTCATTTCCAATCAGATCTCGTCCAAGAGCCGGGTGCTCTTCGTACGCGACGTGCAGCAGATGGCCCAGAAGGCCGCGCCGTTCCTTTCCTTCGACTCCCAGCCTTACGCCGTGGTCGCCAACGGCGAAGTCCAGTACGTGCTCGACGGCTATGCCACCACCGACCAATACCCCTACAGCGAGAACGCGTCGAACCTGAACGTCAACTCGGGCGGGCTGCCCTCCAGTTTCAATTACGTGCGCAACTCCGTCAAGGTCGTTGTCAACGCTTACACCGGCGCAATGACGTTTTACGCCAACGACCCGAACGACCCCATCTTGAAGGCTTACCGGGCCGCGTTCCCGTCGATGTTCCACCCGATGAGCCAGATGCCCGAGTCGATTCGCACGCACCTGCGTTACCCGGCGAACATCTTCTCGGTCCAGGCCGCGACGTTGGGCAAGTACCACATCTCGCAAGCCAGCGCCTTCTTCGCGGCGTCGGACCGCTGGGAGATCTCGCCGACCACTGGCTCGGGCTCACCTGAGCAGTCGCTCGCCCTCACCACCGTCACCAACGCCGCCGGTAACGTCGTCTCCTCGTCGCTCGCGCCGATGAATCCGACCTACCAAGTTGGATCGTTGCCCGAGGCGAATCATCAACAACTTCTCGAGAACATCGCATTCGTGCCGGCAGGTAATTCCGGAAACGTGCAGAACCTGACCGCGTTCATGGTCGCGACGAGCGATCCTTCCGATTACGGTCAACTCCACGTTTATGTCACGCCCCGTGGCCAGTCGGTGACCGGTCCGGTACAGGCCGATTCAGAGATCCAGCAAAATGCCGCCACATCCAAGGCCATCACCCTGCTCAACACCAACGGTTCGAGCGTGCTGCTCGGCAATAACCTCATGGTGCCGCTGGATCAAAGCGTGCTCTACATTCGCCCGCTCTACTTGACCAGTACGTCGAACCCGCTGCCTCAGTTGAAATACGTCATCGTCGTCTTCAATCAGGACGTGGCCATTCAACCGACACTCGCGGGAGCACTTTCCCACGTCTTTGGAGCCAATGTCTCGACCGGTCAGAAGCCGCCGCCCACCAACGGCGGTGGCACGACCGGGAAGTCCGCTTCGTTTTACCTAAGCCAGGCGTCCGCGGACTACATCGCGGCGCAGGCAGATCTCACCGCGGGCAACCTCGGTGCCTATCAATCCGAAGTGAACGCGATGAACAAGCAATTGCAGTTGGCCCAGGCCGCACTTAACAAGAAATAGCTTAGAAATAGCTCAGTTCCGGCTTCCAAACTCGTCAAGTTGTGTGCTAAAGAATTAGGGGCTCTCTCCGACCTGAAGGTCTTGGCCAAGAGCGTTCGGGCAGACCTAACAAGGAGGAGTTCGATGCGAAAGTTCATTCTCACCGGAGTCGCAGTCATAGCCATCGCTGCTGTCGGCCTCGTTCCTCTATCGGCTGGCGCCTCGTCCGGCGCTGCCTTCGCCCCGGTCTGTCTTCCCGCGGCGGTGAAAGGTGTTGCCCACTGCGAAGCCATTCAACTCCTCAACCCCGCAGAGAACTGGCAGGGGTCGCACGAGCCGGGAGCGACGCCGGGTAAGAGGCCAGGCGGAGGTGGTGGGAGCACGACGCCCTCGGGCTACTACCCCGCGGACATACAGTCCGCCTATGGTCTCGGCTCTGCAATCTCAAGCTTCCCGAGTGGTAGCGAGACGGTCGCCGTCGTCGATGCTTACCACGACCCGAACGCGGCCAGTGACCTCAACAAGTATCGTTCGTCCTTCGGGATTCCGGCGTGCGGGAGTGGCTGTTTTACGCAGGTCGCCCAAGACGGATCAACGAACTATCCGAATGGCAACACCTCATGGTCGGAGGAAATCTCTCTCGACCTTGACATGGTCTCTGCCGCGTGTCCCGGCTGCAAAATCCTGCTTGTCGAAGCGAACTCGGCCAGTCTCGCGGATCTCGGGACGGCTGTGAACTATGCAGCCAAGCACGCGAACGCCGTCTCGAACAGCTACGGCGCATCGGAGTTCTCCGGGGAGACAGCCGAAGACAGCGCCTACTACGATCATCCCGGCGTCGTAATCACCGCGAGCGCGGGTGATAGCGGCTACGGAGTTGAGTACCCGGCCGCCTCACCGTTCGTCACCGCTGTAGGCGGGACGTCCCTCACCAAATCATCCACGTTGAGGAGCTGGAGCGAGACGGTCTGGTCAGGAACGGGCTCGGGCTGCTCGGCGTATGAGCCGATGCCGGGCTGGCAACCGATGACAGCGTCGTGCTCGATGCGCACCGTCGCTGACACTTCGGCGGACGCCAACCCAAGTACCGGAGTCGCCGTCTACGACAGCTATGGCGAGTCCGGTTGGCTCGTATTCGGCGGGACGAGTGTCGCCTCGCCAATCATCGCCTCGGTCTATGCGCTTGCTGGTAATACGGGCAGCGCGAGCGCCAGTGGCCTCTACACCGCAACGAACCTTAACAAGGTGACGAGCGGCACCAACGCACGCCGCTGCAGTAACTACCTGTGCAATGCGGCGTACAGCCTTTCCAGCGGTTACAACGGGCCGACCGGAAACGGCACACCGTGGGGGACGGGCGGCTTTTAGAACTAAGCGATTGCCGCACCATGCCGAGCCGACGTTGCGAGCCTTCTGAAACGACAGCTCAGCGGTAGACGGTAGTGACCGAGAAGGTGAACGAGGATTCGGTGCTGAGCAGTTAGGTGAGCCGCACGACCTATAATTTCGTCGTTAGTGCGGTGAACGTGAACGGTCCCGTTATGAGGTCGAACGAACTTTCCGCTTTTCCGGGATCGCGCTGATGCAGACCATCGCGAATGCAATTCTGGTTTCGATATCGCTGTGACAATTGGGTACCGATTTAACCGAGTCGTTCGATGTGGTGACTTCAGCCAATTTCACACTTGTTACCCCGCGATATAATGGGATCTCCATCGCGGGGTGGAGCAGTCTGGTAGCTCGTCGGGCTCATAACCCGAAGGTCGCAAGTTCAAATCTTGCCCCCGCCACCAAGTAAGGAAGGCCCCCAGCTGGGGCCCTCTTTTTATACGTTGTGCAATCGTTGCACGCATTTTGCACGGACGTGCCGTTTTCCTTATTTTTATGGCAGGTCAGTTGATCGAGAGAAAACCGCTCACAGCAAAGTGCCCGCAGTTTGGACGCTGCGAGTTGGCGTGACAGGTTCCAACGGAAACTGCTTGCAACGAGCGAAAACCATCAAAGGATCCCGGCGCAATGCTGAGCACGCTCTCAGGGATTTCGCCATTGAAGTCGAAGAAGAAGCCGAAAAGGCGGGAAGGGTCGGCGATCCGAAGCTCGATGGAGTGACTGTGTACTGAGCTATTGACCGAGGTTCAAATGGTTGTTGCCCCATCGCGGGTCTTTCACCGGCCCGCCATGACACTTATGTCATTGAGTTGCGTAGAACCTGTTCGACGTACCACCACGCAAAACGCTTGGAGTCGCAGCGAGGAGTGCGAAAAAGTCCACCCGTGTTACATTCCACGGGTGGTCATTCTTAGCGCGGATAGTGAAAACACGGCACGCCACTCCGTGAGCTTCAGGCGTTCGAGGGGCTCGTTTTGAGAGTTCTTGTCACCGGGGCCGCCGGCTTTATCGGATCGACGACCGCTGAACTCCTGCTCGCGAAGGGTCACGACGTCGTGGCGCTCGATAGCCTCGTTTCGGGTCGAGTCGACAACGTGCCCGCCGGTGCCACGTTCGTCAAGGGCGACTGCGGAGACGTCGAGCTCGTTCGTTCCCTTGGGAGTTTCGACGCTTGCGTGCACTTCGCGGCCCGTATCGAACCCCGTGAGTCAATGAAGTACCCAGAAGTGTTCTTTTCGAACAACGTGGCGTCGACCTTTCGACTCCTCAACGCATTGGTGTTATCAGAGGTACCTCGATTCGTCTTTTCGTCGTCGTGCGCGGTCTACGGCGACCAAGTGGCGATGCCCATCGATGAAGGCCGTTCAATTCAGCCCCAAAGTCCCTACGGACAGTCCAAACGCATGGTGGAAGAAGGTCTGAACTGGCTCGTGTCGTGTGAGCGCATTCGCGCTGCTTCTCTTCGCTACTTCAACGCGGCGGGAGGCACGTTGGCCCATCCCGAGCGTCATCGGCCCGAGATTCACCTCATACCCATTGCGTTGGACGTGGCCGCCGGAGAACGAAGCCACCTCGAAATCTTCGGCGACGACTATCCCACGCACGACGGAACGTGCGTTCGCGACTACATCCACGTGAGCGACCTCGCCGAAGCCCACGTGCTGGCCATCTCTGCGCTCGACGTCCACCCTGAACTAACCCTCAATCTTGGCTCGGGCGTCGGATACTCCAATCGCCAGATCGCCGAGACGGTGCAGCGGATCACCGGTGTCGACTTCGAAGTTCGCTATACCGACCGCCGACCAGGCGATCCGGCAGCGGCCATCGCGAGCAACGCGCGCGCTCGCGAGTTCCTGGGCTGGCGGCTCGAACGATCCGACCTCGACGTCATTGTCAGTGACGCGTGGGCGGCCCACCAATTGCTGTAGCGAAGAAACGTAACGGTCCGCTTCGCAGTCCTCATGGTTTGTCTCCTGGTGGGTCTCCTCCATGGGCTCCAACTACCGGATTCTTGGCCACACTCTTCGGCACCCAAGCGATGGCGCTCTCACCACCCTCGGCGCAATTACTCGATTTGTAGTTCGTTTTGGCGAGACGTTGATGGTGGGGGCATCCATCGAACTGCTCCTCTAGGTTTATCCTCGAGACCCTCAAAACGACGATTTGGCTATCGCAAACATGGCGAAGTCCTCATTTTTACCTTCCAAGGACCATCGATATTCCCTGTTCACACTTACGAACCACCAACTAACAACCAAAGTTGAGTGTTTGTTGGGTTTGAGGTGGTTGGGTGGTGATTTCGGTCTGTGAATTTGTTCAACGTGAACAAGGGCACACTCCATCAGTTTTTTAAGGGCAAAAGCACGCACCGCATCCCCAAGATCATGACGCTCGCCGTCACGTCTTGTCTTCTCGTTACGATGATCACGCTCGATGCTTCGGCGTCGAGCCACCACCTTGCCAAGGCGTCAAAACTCTCCAGTTCCGAATCGACTCTCTCAACGTCGCACTTGAGCAAATTGACGGGCTTCGCCGGACACTGGCATTGGGCTCTCCGGGGTAAGCCAGTGAAGAACTCGGAGCCCACGACGACCACGACGGTCGCCGCGCCCACGACGACGACCCCCACGCCGCCGACGACGACCTCGGCAGCCCCCACGACCACCACGACCAATGCTCCGTCCGGGTCCGCGTCCGCGTCCGCGTCGAATTCGGCGTTTCCGATTGGGATCTTGGACAGTTCCGAGCCGTCGGGCTACGCGCCCCCAGCCGCCGGTGCCCTCAGTGGCTACACCCAGACGTACGTGACGGACTTCACTGGTTCGACACTTCCCTCGGCCTGGGGTACCTACCAGGGACAGCCTGGTGGTGACCCGGGTGGCCAGTTCGACCAAGGACACGTGAGTGTCGGTGGCGGATTGCTCGACATCAGCACCTTCCAAGACTCGTCCTTTAACAACGAATGGGTCACCGGTGGCACCTGCCTCTGCAACATTGCCAGTCAGACCTACGGCGCGTACTTCGTGCGCTCTCGCCTGACCGGCGCTGGTCCGACCGGCGTTGAACTCCTTTGGCCCACGGCCAACGTCTGGCCGCCCGAGATCGACTTCAATGAGACCAGCGGTGGCGTCTCGAGCACCACCGCCACGGCCCACTACAGCTCCTCGAACAGCCAAATCAGCCACTCGTTGAATATCGACATGACCCAGTGGCACACGTGGGGCGTGATCTGGACGCCGAGCTCAATCACGTACACCGTCGACGGCAACGTCTGGGCGACCGTGACCACCGCTACGGCCATCCCGAACATCCCCATGCATCTGAGCCTTCAGTCACAGACTTGGTGCTCGTCTAACTGGGCTTGTCCGAGCTCACCCCAGTCAATGCAGGTCGATTGGGTCGATCAGTACAGTTCCAACTAGCCGACATATATTCGCCGTCAGCGTCGCTTAGAGTGCCGTGACTCGCCCAACTGAATTCTGCGGAGAAGTGGCCTACTTTTCAAGGCAGTTATGGACGCGTCGCGGGAAACCCTCGGCCCTCGTGAGTTTCCATTCTGTGAATATCCTCAGCAAATCGTCCGTTGTTGACGGCCGACGAAAGATAAGAAATACACCTCGTTGAAGCGAGACCTCGCGTGAACCAGCGAATCAACCGAAATATCACAAACCGCGGTCCCTCATGGCCGTATTGACAGGAAGCCTAGATTCTGGGATTCTTTTAGGAGCAAGGGCGGATGAGGAGGAACAAGGTGGATCCGTCGACCTTTGCGGCGATGACCGTTCATTCTGACGGTAGCCCCGGGGCAGCCCGCGGGACCTTGCGGCCGATAGCACCGACTATTTCGGTGGTGATTCCCACGCTCAATGAGGCGGGGAACCTTCCGTACGTCATCAACACCATTCCTGACTGGGTTGACGAAATCATCATTGTTGATGGGCGCTCGCTGGACGACACAAAGCGCGTGGCGAAAGTCCTTCGCCCCGACATCCGCATCGTGCAACAAGAGCGCCCTGGCAAAGGTGCGGCCCTTCTCACAGGCCTCGAGGCCGCTAAAGGCGACATCCTCATCGTCATGGACGCCGACGGCTCGATGGACGGAGCTGAGATCGAAGCATTTCGAGACGCCCTGATCGGAGGGGCTGACTACGTCAAGGGGAGTCGTTTCGCCCATGGCGGAGGCTCGGTCGACATCACGAAGCTCCGCCGGTTCGGCGACGGCGGCATCTGTTTTCTGATCCGACTGCTGTTCGGCGCGCACTACACCGACGGCACGTACGGCTTCAAGGGCATGTGGGCCGACCGACTCGACGCCTTCGATATCGACACTGACGGGTTCGAAGTCGAATTACTTATCGACATTCGAGCCCACCGAGCGGGGCTGCGCACGGTTGAGGTACCGTGCTTTGAATCACATCGAATTCATGGGAGTAGCAACCTCAATGCCGCACGTGACGGGTTCAGCTGTTTACGAGTCATTCTCCGCGAGAGACTACGGCGGTAACGTGTCGTATAGGGCTGGAAACCTCATCGAATCGGATCTTTATACCCCGAGAAACGGTCGTTCGGGCGTCGTTGTCGCCGGGCCCAGTTCGTTGTTGACCGTCCCGGGGGTCATCGTTTCCGAGATCACTCACGCGCTCGCGACGTTCACGCAAGTAACCCGTATCGAAGTGGACCTCAAGACTGACCTTACGGCCGGACTCCATCGTGCACCTTCACTGGCGGCCGCGCACAATACCTACGACGGTGGTCGGATCGTCCGCTATCGCGCGCCAACGAATGCTCGACTTCGAGCCCAAGAGTTTCGCGATCTCATGGCGCCCGGTATTGCTACGGCAATTGCCTACGCGTGGCCCGGTATCGACAATAGTTGGATACGCCAGTTCATTCACGCCGGTCGGTCCGCGGGTGCTTCGACGGTGGTGGCCTGCGCGACCCTTCCTCAACCTAGTCACGCTCGAGCGGTGAGTCTCGCTGGCACGTTCGCTTACGCTGACGCAGTGCTCGTCGGTGACGACACACAAGCCAAAGAGTTGATGTCGGTCTTTGGTCACTCTGGCCCCTTCGTCGAGTCACACCCGGCGCTGTCGCTCGACGGCCGAGGTGGACGTTCACCACGACACCAAATCACCGCTTTTCTTCCCAAGGATGACGTCGCGTCACTAACCACACTGTTGGCAGCGTTCGACGCTATCCCTGAGGCGTGGATCGAGACGTACAACCTTCAAGTGGTGATGCGCTTCGAAGACCAGTTGGTGCCGAAGTTGGTCGAGGATACGTATCACAAGAAATACGTTCAACTTATTGGCGACAACATGTCATCGCTGGATCTCAAAGATCTTTGCACCGCGTCGTCGGCACTTAGCATCGCGGCCCCCCTCATTGATTCACGTGCGTTCTCTATTGCGATTGACTGCGGTGTAGGGACCGTCGTGCTCGGCAACGCTCAACGCCCCGATGTCGGACGAGGCTATGTCGGAGGGCTTTTAGCGAATCGCAGTCGTAGCGCGTCCGTCCACGTCGCGCTGATCCACGCGTTGCGACTCGCAGAACTCCAGTTTCCCAATCCCGACACGTGGTTTGACCTTGCCCAACGAGTTGTCGGCTCGCCGCATCCGTTCTCGATCGAAAGTGCGTCTTGAGAATCTCCGTCGTCATTTGCGCCTACACCATGGATCGGTGGAACACTCTCGTGGCTGCCGTACGCTCGTGCGAGGAACAGACACTGAAGCCCGACGAAGTTATTGTCGTCATCGACTACAACGACGAACTTCGAGTTCGAGCTGCACAAGAGTTCAAGGGCGTCTACGTCGTAGCGAACGAATCGACCAAGGGTGTCTCGGGCGCTCGGAACACGGGCGTCGCCGCCTCCTCAGGCGACATCGTTGCGTTTCTCGATGACGACGCTTACGCCGATTCAGATTGGCTCGAGCAACTCACACTACCGATGACCAATCCCGACGTCGCCGGTGTGGGCGGGTGGATTCTTCCCCATTGGCCCGCTAGTCCCCCCGCGTGGTTTCCCGAGACATTTCTTTGGATACTCGGGTGTAGTTACATGGGCCTACCAGAGACGAACTTTCCCATTCGTAATCCCATCGGCGCGAGTATGGCAATACATCGCCGAGTGTTCTCGACCGTGGGCGGATTCACCGAAGGAATTGGCCGGATCGGTGTCACGCCGCTCGGGTGCGAGGAGACGGAACTTTGCATTCGTTACACCGCCGCTTTCCCCGGTCAGAAGTTCGTGATGGCGCGCGACGCCGTCGTGCACCAGTGGGTGCCGGTGTCTCGCCTTACCTGGCACTACTTCTGGACGCGATGTTGGGCCGAAGGGCTCTCTAAGGCGGCTGTTTCCTTCCTGGTGGGTTCTGACTTCGGCCTGGCCGCCGAGCGTCAGCACCTCATGCGATCGCTGCCTCGCGAGTTCTCCTCGAGCCTTCGATCGCTCTTCGTTCATCCGAAATCCGCCGCGAGCCGCTTGGCACTCATCGTGATTGGAACCACGTGCGCTGCTGCTGGCCTGGTGTGGGGACGCGTCGCGGTGCGACTAACGCCAATAGCGTTCAGCAGTAGTGACCTCGCCCGGTTGACGAACGCGTTGCGCGCAAAGGGCGGACCAATTCCTGCCGATCTCAATGAGTCGGCTACGTCGGCCAACCTGGTTGAGCGCAACGTGAACACGTCGGACGTCGAGGACTGAGCTTCCCCAGAATTAGTGGACACGGTTTATGCGGCTAAAGCGACTTCGGACAATGCTAATTCGTAACTCACGGGACTGACGTTGCCAATCGTTGAGTAGCGGCGATCTGTGGCGTCGCTCCGAATCCGGCGTCGTCGGGGATGACCAATCGACAACTCCTCGCCTGGAACGGCCATCGTCAGGCCAATGCCGCGCTCTATCGAACGGCCATCGTTCGCACGCAACACCACGAGCCGACCAAGAACTACGTGGCGCGTCGCACGGAAGAAGGATTGTCCAAGAGAGACATCATCAGGTGTCTCAAGCGCTTCATCGCACGCGAGGCATAGGGGTCGAATCATGGTTGATTTCCGCACGAGAATGGCGTTGTTCGACGCCGCCTAACAACACTCTTGACATATAAGGGCATCAACGCGCTCGCCGAATACTCCAAGGTCTCTACAAGACCGAGCTGATCCGCCGAAAGGGACCCAGGCGCAAAGTCGAGCACGTCGAAATGGGCCACGCTCAACTACGTCGACTGGTTCAGCAACCGACGCATCCACGAGTCGCTCGACTACGTGCCGCCGGTCGAGTTCGAGGCGGCCTACTATGACTCCAGCGAGTCAGAATGTCTGGCCGTTTTGGGAATGAATTAGTCTCCCGATTATCCGGCACGATTCGGTTGTCCGATACGTTTGGTTGTTCTGAATTGTGAGGCCAATGACGAACGGTAGCGAGCCCAAGGAATCGCGGAAGCGTCGACGTCCCGGGCGTCTCGTTCGCAATGCCGTGGCCCTGATGATCTCGGCCGGGGGAACGTCGGTAATCGGGGTGATCTTCTGGGGAGTCGCGACGCACCTGGCGCCCGACGCTTCAATCGGGCGCGACTCGGCGGAAATCGTTGCGATGTCACTACTTGCAAATCTTGCCCAGCTGAGTTTCGGCTCGATATTTGAACGCTTTCTTCCGGTGGCCGGTACGCAGACGCGCGATTTCGTGAAGCGGGCGTACTTGATGTGCGTCTCGGTGGGCTTGGTTATCGGTATCGCGTACGTGTTACTCGGTTTCGGCAACAGCTTCCTTCCCCACGAGATCTGGTGGCGAATCCTCTTCATCGCTGCCGTTGTCTTGTGGACGATCTTCGTCTTGCAGGACTCGGTGCTCGTCGGATTACGGGCTTCGAAGTGGGTGCCGGTGGAGAACATCCTCTTCGCATTGGTGAAATTGGCCCTGTTGCCCGTTTGTATTGCGGTCAGCGCCACACAGGGGGTGTTCGTCGCGTGGATGGCTCCGGTCGTCCTGGCAATTGTGTTCATTACGTGGTACCTGTTCGGCAAGCGAATTCCCGATCACGAAGCATCAAGTAGCGCTAACGAGAAGTTGCCCGCGACCCGTGAACTCATTCTGCTCGCCGGAGCGCAGTACGCCACGCTGCTGTTGACTGTCTGGTCGCCATCGATAGTTACCCTCATCGTGATCCAGCGATTGGGGGCCGTGGCCAATGCACACTATTACGTCCCAACGCTGATCACGAGCAGTTTGGCCGTTCTGGTGTACAGCATTTCCCGGTCATTCTTGGTGGAGGCGACTCATGAGCCGTACGCGCTGCGACGTCACGCCAACTCGACGATTCGGGCGCTGCTCTTTCTACTTGCGCCGTGCCTGGTCTTTGGCGAGATCTTCGCACCCGAGTTCCTGCGAATATTTGGAGCATCGTACGCGCAACACGGCACAACTCTCTTGCGAATGCTGCTGTTGTCGCTCCCTCTCAGCGCCGTCTCGATCTTCTACACGGCGTTCGCCTGGTTGGACAAACGTGTCTGGTGGATGGCAATACGCGACGTCATCAGCGTGACGATCTATTTCACTGCCATTCTCACTCTCATTGGCCACTTCGGCATTGAAGCGATTGGCATTGCGTCTTTGATTTCCTCGGGATTACAGGGGATATTCTTCTTGCTACCT
>Ga0307372_10001307_pt1 | contig 43784 bp, 40 predicted proteins | sample OX1MG_FD_202533 | JGI IMG/M metagenome (GOLD analysis project Ga0307372, IMG submission 202533) | Soil microbial communities from Risofladan, Vaasa, Finland - OX-1 | ecosystem: Environmental > Terrestrial > Soil > Coastal area > Acid sulfate soil | place: Finland: Risofladan, Vaasa | collected...
GCAAGGTCGTGCTGCACGCCTCGACCACGCGCGACGACATGGATTTCTGCATCAAGGTGTCGGAGCAGTTCGCGCAAAGCCCGGATGAGCGCGCCAAGGGCATTCAGCCGCGTTATGTGATCGTTACGAAGGGCTGGCTGCGCGCGTCGCACATGGAGCGCGACCCCAAGCGCGGCAGCGAGATATGCCCGTGGTACACGCACGAAACGGAGACCAAGCTCGCGCCCGGCAAGGTCTACGCGATCGAGGTACCGCTCGAGCCAATCGCCCACGTGTTCAAGCCCGGGAGCCGCATTCGGCTCGAGATCGCGCCTGGCGATTCGATGATCACCGATAGCCTGTTCTCGCACATCTATCGGCCGGACAAGATCGGCGCCGACACCATCCACCACCACGCGGCACATCCATCGGCGCTGGTGCTGCCGGTGTTACCGGGGTAACCACCGCTACCCGATCTTCAGCCGCGCGAACGCGACCGCCTTCACCATATCGAGCACGAAGGCGAGGGTGACCGCACCAGCCAACACCATGGCGATCAGCGATAACGGCAGCGGGCTCATCAACCAGCCGCGCGTCGCGAGGACCGAAATGATCAGCACGTCGGCGATCGATGACAGCACGACCCAGCGGCTCGGCCACGAACTCCACAGCCGCCGACGCTCGCGCACGACGTAGAACGCGGCTTGGCCGCTAAAGACCAGCGTCACCGCCGCGAGCGTCTGCAGCGTCGCAAGGGGAAGTGCCAACCGGAACGCGGCGATCGCCAGAATGCCGGTGCAGAAGATCAGGTTGCCAATGCCGAGCACGATACAGGCGAACGTCAAATTGCCGATCCGCCACACGTTGGGCTGCGGCGATGGCCGCACGTTGTCGGTTGTCGCCGACATCGCCAGCAGATCGCCGGCGATCATCAGGATCACCATCAGCATCGGCGTCAGGATGGCGTGGCCGGTGACGAACAGGCCGGCGGTGAGGAACAGCATCTGCGAAATCTTGAGCGTGAAAGAGCGCATCGCGTAGGTCAGGATGCGCTGGAAGGTAACGCGGCCCTCGCGCACCGCCGCCACGATGCCGCCGAGACCGGGCTCGGTCAGGACGATTCCGGCCGCCGATTTGGCGACATCGGTCGCGGTCGAGACGGCGATGCCCATCTGCGCCTGGCGCAGCGCCGGTGCGTCGTTGGCACCGTCGCCGCACATGCCGACGGTATGGCCGCGGGCCTGGAACGCCTTGACGATGCGGAACTTGTCCTCGGGAAAGACGCCGGCGAAGACGGCGAAGTCGCGGGCCCGGATCGTGGCGGGCAGCTTGCCGGGCGGACAGACCGCGCCGCCATCGAGGCCGACGGCACGCGCGACGACCGCGGCGGTCGACGGCGCGTCGCCCGTCACCATCACGGTATGGACGCCCATGCGCAGCAGCTCGGCGATGAGCGCGGCGGAATCGGCACGCGGCGGATCGCTGAGCGCGATCAGGCCGGCGACCTGCAACGCGCTGGATGGGCCGGCGGCGACGGCGAGAACCCGGTAGCCCGAGTCCTGGAGCGCGGCGGCCTCGGTGGCTGCTGCGGGCGCCGGCTGCGCCAGTGCGCCGACGGTCGCATACGCACCTTTGACGATGCGCAGGGGATGGCCGGCGGCGTCGGTGGCGGCTGCTTCCGACATCTTGTTCGCTGGGTCGAAGGGCACGAATTTTTCGAGCCGCGGCAGGTCGACGGCCTGGGCGCTCGCGGCAGCCGTGCGGATCGCGCCGTCCACCGGATCCTGGCCACCCTCGGAGCTGGCGAGCGCCGCGAGCCCCAATACCTGCGGCTCGTCGAAACCGGGCAGAGCGCGCACGGCGGTGACGGCGAGCGCGTTCCGCGTCAGTGTGCCGGTCTTGTCGGCGCACAGCACGTCCATCGTCGCCGCCTCGTCGATCGCCGAGAGTCGCGTCGGCAGGACGCCACGCTTGGCCAAGGCATGCGCACCGAGCGCGGTCGCCAGCGTGAAGGTCGCCGGCAGCGCCACTGGAATTGCGGCGAGAATCGCGGTGAGCGTGAGCGGTATGATCTCCAGCGTCGGCAATCCGAGCACTGCCGCGTAAGCCACCTGGATCACGACCATCGCGGCGTTGAAGACGGCCAGGTTGCGCACGACGTGCAGCACCGCCTTTTGCTGCGAGCTGACGACATGCGCCGTGCGCACCAGCTCGGCGGTGCGGCCGAATTTGGTGCGCGCGCCGGTGGCCGTGACCTCGGCCACCGCCTCGCCGCGGCGCACCAGCGCGCCGGCATAGGTCGCGAGACCGGGGCCGCCTTCGACCGGCAACGATTCGCCGGTCAGGGTCGAATGATCGAGCAGGACGCTGCCGGCGATCAGCCGCATGTCGGCGGCGACGACGCCGCCCAGCGACAGCTTGACGATATCGCCCGGCACCAGCTCGGAAGCGGGGACGGTGCGCCATTGGCCGTCGCGCCGCACCGAGGCAACCAATGCCAGGCGCGATTTCAACGCGTCGAGCGTCGCCTGCGCCCGGCTCTCCTGCAAGAAGCCGATCGCGCCGTTGAACAGCAGCAGCACGCCGATGACACCGGCTTGGACGTATTCGCCGACGACGAGTTGCAGGGCGATTGCCGCCTCGAGCATCCACGGCACCGGCGCCCAGAGCTTCGCCACCGCGCGGCGCCATCCCGAAGGCGCCTCGTCCGGCACCGCGTTGGGGCCGAATTGCGCCAGCCGGCGGTGTGCTTCGTCAGTCGTGAGACCGTCGCGAGCGGCAGTATCGGGCATGCCCTGCGCAGCTCCGGCGTTCACCGGGCGAGGGGGTCGCCGAGGAAGCGCGACGGATCGGCGTCGGGGGGCACAGTGCGGAAAATCTGCGTCGGCTTGAACTCGTCGCCGAGCGCGTCAAGGGCACGCTTGACCGTCTCGACAATACTGCGCTCGACCGCACCGGCGTCGTGCGCCGTCGTCCATACCATCAGGCTCAGTACCGGCGCGCCGCCGGCAAAGCTGGCGAGAAACGCGTGCGGCGCCGGCGCGGGCATCACGCCCGGGAGCTTCGCGGTCACGTCAACGAGCGTGCGGCGCGCGCGCTCGAGCTCGGCCGCCGCGGACAGGCCGACGTCGACGCTCAGCAGCCGGCCGCCGTTGCGCGTGTCGTTCTTGAGCGGCGTGTTCCAGATCGCCGAATTGGGCAGGAACAGGTACAGCCCGTCGAAGGTGCGCAGCCGGCAGTTGAAAAGGCCAATCTCCTCGACCGCACCATTCTGGCCGCCGGCTTCGATGTAGTCGCCGACGCGAAACGGCCGCAGCCACAGCAGCATGATGCCGGCGGCAATGTTCGACAGCGTGCCCTGGAGCGCCAGACCAACGGCAAGGCCGGCGGCGCCGACCACCGCGAGCAGCGAGGCGGTCTGGATGCCGAGCTGGCTCAGGGCCACGATCACGGTCAAGACGATCACGGAGTAGCGCGTTGCCGCGCCCAGGACCGGCTTCAGCGTCGGATCGACGTGGCCGACGCCGCCGAGCAGCCGGCGCAGCGCGCGCTCGATCCAGCCAGCAACGACAAAGCCCGCGACCAGGATCGCCAGCGCGGCGAGCAGGCGCGGCACGAAGCCGGCGGCCCATTGCCAGCTCACGTCGGCCCAATGCGTCAGGTGCTGCGTATTAACGTCCTGCGGCATACGTCGTGGTGGCCCGCAATTTTCCGTTGTGGCCGAAGTCGGCGCGCACCTTACCGCGGAACCCACGGCGCGAACAGCCGACGAGCCAGCAGGTCCTCGCGCGCGGCCATCGACGCGACGGCCGCTTGACAACGAAGGCGTCCGCGCATATTTATACGCATATTGTACGTAAATAACGGTCGGCTGGTAGAGGGCGCGCGCAACATTAAATTTGCGAAACGAAGCCAATTTTTGGCCTTTTTCCTAGGTTTTTGCGGCGGCCCTAGATCGGACTGCCGGTCGAGTGCTGGCCTTGACGCGACCGTCGCGTGCAGGTTTTGTGAATGCGTTCAAGCAGCCGACAGGCGTCGCCCGCCACGGGTAGGTGCCGGGGCGGCACGTTGCAGCGGGAGTGAGTGGGCCGATGGCACTATTCGAATCGCTGTTGCTGGCCGCGCTACTCGCCCTCGGCGCCGGCTTCGTCGACGCCTATGGCTATATCGGCCTTGGCCACGTGTTCGTCGCCAACATGACGGGCACGACGGTGCTATTGGGCATCGCGGCGGTGCACGGCGACGGCAGCTTGGCGGCGCATTACGTGTTGACGGTCGGCGCCTTCGCCGCCGGCGCGCTGCTCGGTGCGTTGCTCAAGCGCGTCACCGGCCGTGGCTCGATGCCGCTGCTGCTCGGCGGCGCGGCGCTGATCGGACTCGTGGTCGCCGCGCCGTCGCGGGTGACCGCGCTGGTGCTGCTCGCGGCGGTAATGGGGCTGCAGGGCTCGGCGGTGGCGCGGTTCCGCTCGATCAGCCTCCAGACCATCGTCATCACCGGTACGATCGTGCGCCTCGCGGAGGGCGTGGTCACGACCGTGCTGGGCGGCGGCAAAGCCGAGCCGGACGTGCACGAAGCCAACGTCCATCACGCGCTGACCTGGAGCGGTTATCTCATCGGCGCCGGCGCCGGCGGTATCGCCCTCGAGCGATTGGCCATGCCGCTACTGCCGCCGGCCTGCGCCATACTGGCGGCGACCGCTCTGCTGGCACTGATCGAAGGGCGCGATCCGGAAAAATAAAAATAGGCGGGCCCGCGGGCCCGCCTATCCCCTCATACGATCGCCGGCAGCGGCTACTTCTTGAGCCGGGCCGCCGCCTCGCGCGCGATGCCCAGGTCGGCGTATTTCGCGACCTTGATGTCCTTGGTGAGGAGGCCAAGCTGGCGCTGGGTCTCGATGTTGGCTTGCAGCGCCTTGAGATCGGGCAGTGCGTCGGGACTGCGGTAGTAGTCTTTGCCCTTGACGAAGAGCCACGAGTTCCACACTGGCGCCGGGATCTTGGTGATGTCGACCGCGATCTTCACTGCCGCATCGTGGTTCTTCGGATCCTGGAACCAGCGCATGACGCGGATGGCATCCTCCATGAAATCAATCATGGCCGCCCGGTTCTTCTTCAGCCACCCGGAGCGCGCGGCCCAGATGATCATCTGTGTCCGGCCGACCGCCTGCTTCTGGCTGAACAGCGGGTGTGCCACTTTGAGCAGGTCGGGATTATACGAGAACGGCAGCACACCCGGTATCAGGTCGACCTTGTGAGCCTCCAACATGTTCCGCATGTTGGGAAAGGCCGCTTCGACGATGGTGACGTCCTTCTTGTCGTCGATATGGTGCTTGCGGAGCATCGCGCGCATCGCGATGTCAACCGCGCTGCCCGCCGCGTTGGTCGCCAGAACCTTGCCTTTGAGGTCGACGACCGTTTTGATACCGCTGTCGTTGCGGACGAAATACTGGTCGGTGTAATTGCCCGGCACGCCGTCCTGAAAGTCGTCGCTGATGATCCGCAGATCGTCGAGATGGGCGTTCTGGATCGCAAGCGCGAAGGACGAATAGGCGAGATCGCCGATGTCGAGCTGGCCGCTGGCCAGAGCGGTGATCATCGGCGGCGTGCCCTGGAAGCGCGTCACTTCGAGCGTGTAGCTCTTGTTCAGATGCGTCATCAGCTCCGGCTTCGTCGGCAGGAGCGACGACCAATTGGCTACCGGCACGACGTAGCTGAGGCGGATTTTGACCGGATCGGCCTGGGCCGAAATCGCGGCGAACGCGAACACCGCCGCGATGCACGCGGCGAGCGCGAAACGGATCAAACGCATCGGTCCTCCCCTGAAATCGAGCGCCCGCCGTCGTTTTGTTCGCGCGACTCTGCGCCGGATCGCGTCCCGACAGGCAATTTTAGAACGCGTTCACTATTGGACCCGGTGCGCTCTCTGTCAAGCCAACCCGGCTCAGCGGCGCGGCTGCAAGCCTTCGACCAACACCTGCAGCACGCGCCGAAGCGTCGCCAGACCTTGTGCCAGCTTAGGCTCGCGGCCATCGTCGGCGAGCCAGCGGCGGACCTCGGCGGTGTAGATGTCGAAGATCGCGCGCGCAACCAGTGCATCGTCCGCGACTGCGGCGACGACGCCGTCGGCCCGGCCACGCTTCACCAGCGCGGCGACGCCGGCAACGATCTGATCGCGATGCGCCTGGAAGCGATGCGCTTCGAGCCCCTGAGTATAAAACGTCAGTTCGCGCAGGAGGAAGCGCGCGAGGTTCGGCTGACGCGCAAAATAGGCATAGAAGTCGTGGAACACCGCAACCAGCCGGTCGGCGAGGGCGGGCGCAGAATTCTCCCTGGCGAAAGCCTGGGACGTGAGCTCGATCAACTCATCGTTGAAGATCAGAAAGAGCAGGTCCCGCTTATCGGCGGCATAGGTGAACAGCGTGCCGAGCCCAACGTCGGCGCGCTTGGCGATGGCGCGCGTCGTCGTGGCATCGTAGCCCTTCTCGACGAACAGCTCGCGTGCGGCGCGGCGGATATTCTCGAGCTTCCGCGCCTTGCTGCGCTCGCGCAATCCACCTTCTGCCATGCGGCTGGTGTTGCGCAGTGTCGGTTCGGACAATCCCGGTCCCTCCCTCGCCTCGACCGGCGCCGCGTGCTTGACAGGTGCACAACGCCGGTCCAAAAGTGAACACGTTCAAAATAAGCCAGCGGCGACAGCCGGCGCAAGGGGAACGCGAATGACGGCTCAGCGGAAGACGGCACTGGTGACGGGCGCAGCTAGCGGCATCGGCGCCGCTGCCGCACTGGCATTGGCACGCGCGGGCTATGACGTCGCGATCAATTACAGCCGCAGCGCAGGGCCCGCGCGCGAGGTCGCCGCCGCCGCCGCGAAGCTTGGCGCGCAAACGCTGCTCTGCCAATGCGACGTCGCCGACGATACCGGCGTGCGCGCCATGCTGAACGACGTCGCGGCGAAGTTCGACCGTCTCGACGCGCTGATCAACAACGCCGGCACCACGACCGAGGTCAGGCCGAAGGACTTCGAGGCGATGACGGTCGAGGAGTGGGATCGCGTCTTCGCCGTCAACGTGCGCGGCATCTTTTCGGTCACGCGCGCCGCGCTGCCGCTGCTGCGCAAGGCGCCAAATCCCGCCATTGTCAACACGGCGAGCATTGTCGGCTTGCGGCCCGGCCCGCAGCCCTTGCCCTATGCGGCGAGCAAGGCGGCGGTTGTGAACTTGACCAAGACACTGGCGTTCAATCTCGGTCCCGAGATCCGCGTCAACGCCGTGGCGCCGGGCTGGATGGAAGGCGACTGGATGAAGCGGATGCTCAAGGACAAGTACGACGACCTGATGAGCCGCCGCGCCAAGCTCACGCCGCTGAAGCGCGTGGTGACCGCCGAGGACGTCGCCGAGACCATGCTGTCGCTGATCGAGGGCAATCGCTTCGTCACCGGCGAGATTGTCGTCGTCGACGGTGGATTTTCGAGCTCGACCTGATGCTGCCCGGCGTCGTTCCGTTTCCGCCCGAATTCGCCGCCCGCTATCGCGCCAAGCGCTATTGGCTTGACCGGCCGTTGCGCGATGAATTCGCGGACGTGTGGGCACGCTTCGCGGACCGTGTCGCGCTGGTCGACGGCGCGCGGCGCTATACCTATGCCGACATCGATCGCATCACCGACAATCTTGCGCTCAATCTGATCGAGCTCGGTCTCAAGCCGCTTGACCGCATCGTGCCGACGCTGCCCAACGTCGCCGAGTTCGTGCTGCTCTATTTCGCGCTGCAAAAGCTCGGCGGCATACCGATTGCCGCGTTAGTCACCCATCGCTACAGCGAGATCAGCCAGTTCGTGAACATTTCCCAGGCGACGGCCTGTATTTATCCGGAGCGTGTTGGCGATTTCGCCTTCGGTCCGGTGATCAAGCGCGTCGCCGACGAAAACCCGTGCCTCAAGCTGCGCGTCGTCCTTGGCCGCCCGGGGCCAGGCGAGGTCTCGCTGGCCGAGTTGGTCGAGAAGCCGGCCACGCTGCCGCGGAGCCGCCTGGGCGAGATCAAGCTCGATCCGACCGATCCGTGCGTCTTCCAACTGTCGGGCGGCACCACCGGCATTCCCAAGCTGATCCCGCGCACCCACAACGACTACGCCTACAATTCGAAAACGGCCGCGCAGGTCTGCGAGGTGGGCGCCGAGTCCGTTCTGCTGCTGGCGCTGCCGATCGCGCACAATCTGCCGCTCGCGTGCCCGGGTATCCAGGGCTTCTTCTTCAACGGCGGCACCGTGGTGCTGAGCCAGACGACGCGGCCCGAGGAAATGTTCCCGCTGGTGGCGAAGCACCGTGTCACGCACATCAAGGTCGTGCCGGCGCTGCTTATACGCCTCATCAACAGCCCCGACGTGAGCCGCCATGACACCTCGTCGGTGCGTTACATCCAGAGCGGCGGTCAGCGGCTCCAGCCCGAGGTGCGGCTCAAAACGCGGGAGCTCATTCCCACGGCATTCGTCCAGGAAAACTTCGGCATGTCGGAGGGCATGCTGTTCTTCGTTCGGTGCGGCGATCCCGAAGACGTGCGGCTCGAGACGGTAGGATACCCGATCTCGCCCGACGACGAGGTTCGGCTGCTCGACGATGACGACAACGAGGTCGCCTTCGGTGAAGTGGGCGAGCTTTGCGCGCGCGGTCCCTACACGCTGCGCGGCTATTACGGCGCGGTGGAACACAATAAGAAGGCATTCACCTCGGACGGCTTTTATCGCTCGGGCGACATGATGCGCCAGCATCTGTCGGGCGCCTATATGGTCGAGGGCCGCAAGAAGGACCTGATCAACCGCGGCGGCGAGAAGATCAGCGCCGAGGAAATCGAGAACCTGATCCTGCAGCATCCGGCGGTGCAGAACGTCGCATGCATTGCGGTGCCGGACCCCAATCTTGGCGAGCGCATGTGCGCCTGTATCATCCCGCACAAGGGCAAGAGTCTGACGCTCGACGAGCTGGTCAGGTTTCTGGCTGCCAAGGAGATCGCCAAGTTCAAGCTGCCGGAGCGGCTCCAACTCATGACGGAGTTTCCGCTGTCGACTTTCGGTAAGGTGTCGAAGAAGGTGCTCGTCGAGACTGTCGCAAAGCAGCTGGCGACGGCGCGCTGAGGGCGTCATGCGTATCATCGATTTGCACTGCTATCCGAACACCGAACCCTGGATCAGATGTCAGGGTCCCTATGTCGACGCACTCGCCAAATACTGGAAGCGACAGTGGACGTGGAAACAGGAAGACGAGGTGGTGCAGGATTTCGCCGCCGCCGGCGTCGACGCGGTGCTGGTTGCGCTCGATCTCGAGACCACGGCGAAGACGCCGCCGTGCTCGAATGATTACGTCCACGGCATGCAGCAGCGGCATAAAGACCGCATCATTCAGTCCTGGGCGGCGGTCGATCCGCTGAAGGGAAATGCCGCGATCGTCGAGGCGCAGCATGCGATCCGCGACCTCAAGATGCTCGGCTTCCACTTCCACCCCATCATGGGTCACTTTGCGGTCAATGAACGGCGCTTCTACCCGCTATGGGAAGCGATCACCGCGCTCAAGGTGCCGGTGATGATCGATGTCGGTACCACTGGCATGGGGGCGGGCATACCGGGCGGTCTCGGCGCCAAGATCCGCCATGCCCACCCCGCGTGCATCGACGAACTCGCCGCCGACTTTCCCGATCTCACGATCGTCATGGCTCACCCGGGTTGGCCATGGACCGACGAGACGACGGCCGTCGCGCTGCACAAGGGCAACGTGTTCTGGGAGATGTCGGGCTGGGCGCCGAAATATTTTCCGGCCCAACTCAAGACGGATATTCGCGCGCGGCTGCAGGACAAGGTCATGTTCGGCAGCGACTATCCAAGCATTCCCCACGCACGGCTGTTTCAGGAATGGCGCGAGCTTGGCTATGCCGACGCGGTGATGGAGAAGATTTTTCACCAGAACGCCGAGCGCGTTCTCGGGCTCTAGTCGATCACGGCAAAAAGAAAACGCCGCAGCGTCGCCGCCGCGGCGTCCGATCAGATCCTGGTTCGTGCTTAGACGAGCTTCAGATTTGCGGCCGAGGTGCGGCCCTGCTGGCTCTGCTCAAGGTCGAAGCTGACCTTCTGGCCCTCGTTCAGGGAACCGATGCCGGCGCGCTCGAGGGCGGAGATATGGACGAAAACATCCTTGCCGCCGTTCTCCGGCGCGATGAAACCGTAACCCTTCTGGGCGTTGAACCACTTGACCGTGCCAATTGCCATTCATGTCTCCATGGCGGTTCCCGGTGCGCACGATTGCGCACCAGATCGGCTGTCGAAAGGCACGGATTGCAGGGTCGGGCTCACAGTGGAGCGATCGAGCGCAGGCCGGAACCCAGCGAAGCGATGGCCAGAAAATTAGGGGATCGGCCGGCGGTTTTCAAGCCGGGATTGTGCGGATTTGCTGCAATCGCGAAGGATGCTCGGGCGCGGGCCGGTTGGCGGTCGTTTCTCGAGGCGCGGCGGGCGCCGTCGCGACGGCCCGGGCGCTGTGGCAATATGGGCGAGCAGGTGAAGCGTGAGTGAAAAGTTCGGCAGCTTCGATTACGTCATCGTCGGCGCGGGCAGCGCTGGCTGCGTGCTGGCCAATCGGCTGTCGGCCGATCCCGACGTGTCGGTACTGCTGCTCGAGGCGGGCGGTAACGACGACTACATCTGGATCCGGATTCCAATCGGCTATCTCTACACCCAGAACAATCCGCGCACCGATTGGTGCTTCAAGACCGAAACCGAGGCTGGGCTCAACGGTCGCGCGCTCAACTATCCGCGCGGCCGGGTCCTCGGCGGCTGCTCGTCAATCAACGGCATGATCTACATGCGCGGCCAGGCGCGCGACTACGACGGCTGGCGGCAACTCGGCAACGCGGGTTGGTCGTGGGACGACGTGCTGCCCTATTTCAAGCGCTCGGAGGACAACGTCCTCGGCGCTGACGATTTTCACGGCCAGGGCGGCGAGTGGCGTGTCGAGCCGATGCGGCTCAGCTGGGAAATCCTCGACGCCTTTCGCGACGCCGCGGCCGAGATCGGCATTCCGAAGATCGACGATTTCAATCGCGGCAACAACGAGGGCAGCGCCTACTTTCGCGTCAATCAGCGGCGCGGTGTCCGTTGGAACACGGCGCGCGCCTTCCTACGGCCGGTGATGAACCGGCCCAACCTTGCGGTTGTGACCAGTGCGCAGGCGAGGCGCATCCGTGTAGCGGGACGGCGCGCCGTCGGTATCGACTTTGTCAAGGACGGCACGCCACGACATGCTGAGGCGAGGGGCGAGGTGATCCTCGCCTCGGGTGCGATCGGCTCACCTCAACTGTTGCAGCTTTCCGGCATCGGGCCCGGCGCGTTACTGCGGCAGTACGGCATCACGGTCGCACATGATCTTGCCGGTGTCGGCGAAAACCTTCAGGATCATCTGCAGATCCGCACGGTCTTCAAGGTTAGCAACACGCGCACACTGAACGAGCGCGCCAACAGCCTCGTCGGCCGCATCGGCATGGGGCTCGAATATTTCCTGTTGAAGCGCGGGCCGCTGACCATGGCGCCGTCGCAGCTCGGCTGCTTCGCCAAGAGCGATCCATCGCGCGAGACGCCCAACCTCGAGTATCACGTGCAGCCGCTGAGTCTCGACAAGTTCGGCGACCCCTGCCATCCGTTTCCGGCCTTCACCGCGTCGGTGTGCAATCTGCGGCCTGACAGCCGCGGTTCGGTGCGGATCAAGGGCGCCGACCCCGCCTCCCATCCGGCGATCAAACCCAATTATCTCTCGATCGATTCCGATCGTCGCGTCGCTGCCGACGCGATACGCCTGACGCGGCGCATCGTCGCCGCCAAGGCGATGGCGCGATTCGTGCCTGAGGAGTACCGCCCGGGCATGCACTACCAAGGCGACGATGAACTCGCACGCGCTGCCGGCGACATCGGCACGACGATTTTCCATCCGGTGGGAACGTGCAAGATGGGATCGGACGCGGCTGCGGTCGTCGACGCACGCCTCGCCGTACACGGCATTGGCGGTTTGCGGATCGCCGACGCGTCGATCATGCCGAGGATCACGGCGGGCAACACCAACTCGCCGACGATCATGATCGCCGAGAAAGCGGCCGATATGATCCGCGAGGATCGCCGTGCTGCCGCGACCGCGCAGTAGCCGCTGCAGGTGCGCAATCATCGAGGAAGATTCCGCTGGAGGCAGGCGTTGGCCTGACTATACTCGGCACCGCTCCGCATGGCTCCCCTCAACGAAACCCGGACCTCGCCGACCCGAGCGGCCAGCACACTGCAACGCCGCCTCGATGAGGGCCGTTTCTGCGTCACTGCCGAGATCACGCCGCCGGTTACGGCCGATCCCACCGAGTTCATTGCGCGCGCGCTGCCGCTGAAGGGAGTCGCGGCCGCGGTCAACGTCACCGACGGCGCCGGCGCGAAATCGCACCTCGCGAGTATCGCCGCAGCGCATTTCCTGGTGCAGAACGGGATCGAGCCGATCCTGCAAATGACCTGCCGCGACCGCAACCGCATCGCGCTACAGAGCGATCTCCTCGGCGCCGTCGCTCTCGGAATCCACAACGTGCTTATCCTCGGCGGCGACGATCCCAAGGCTGGCGACCAACCGGAAGCCAAGGCGGTTTTCGATCTCGACAGCCGCACCCTGCTGGCGACGGCCGAAAAGATGCGCCGCGAGCACAAGCTGCTGCCGGGCACCGAGATCAAAGGGGGCTTCGATTTGTTTCTCGGAGCGGCTGATCTGCCGACCGACCCGCCGCCGGGCTGGGACGCCAAGAGCCTCAAGGGCAAGGCCGACGCCGGTGCCGATTTCATCCAGACCCAATTCTGTATGGATATCGGTGTCGTCAAGCGCTATGCGGCACGGTTGGTTGAACTCGGCTTGGTGCCACGAGTCAAGATACTGATCGGCATTGCGCCGATCCCGTCCGTGCGCTCGGCGCGCTGGATGAAGGAAAAGCTCTTCGGCACGATTATTCCCGACGCCGTTGTCGAGCGGATCGAAAAGGCCGCGGACCCACGCGCCGAAGGCAAGCGCATCTGCATCGAGCTATTGCGGCAGCTGGCCGAGGTACCGGGAATTGCCGGCGCACATGTCATGGCGCCGCTCAACCCTTCGGACATCCCCGAGGTGATCACCGCCTCGGGCGTCACTGCGAAGCAGCGCGCCCTCTAATCTGTGGCCTGCGTGCGCCGTCGCTCACGCCATGGTGTTGGTGAGCGTGCCGCAACCTTCGATCTCGATCTTGACGACATCGCCTTTTTTTAGGAACTCGCCGCGCGGCTTGCCGACCCCTGCCGGCGTGCCGGTCGCGATGATGTCGCCGGGCATCAGCGTTACGTGGCGGCTGAGGTAAGCGATCTGCTCCGGCACGTTGTGGATCAGCTGATTGGTGTTTGAATTCTGCTTGATGGCGCCGTTAACCCACAGCTTGATCGAGAGATTACTGGGATCTTTGAGAAATGCCGCTGGCGTGATCCACGGTCCGATGGGGGCAGCATCGGTGAAACATTTCTGGCCTATCCAGTCGTAGGTCATCGGCCCGCCGAAATCTTTGCGCAGCATCAGGTCGCGCGCTGACAGATCGTTGACGATGGTGTAGCCGGCCACCGCGTCGAGCGCGCGCTCAATCGGAATGTCGCGCCCACCCTTGCCGATGACGACGCCGAGCTCAGCCTCCCAATCGACCTGCTGCGACACGGTGGGCAGATGGGCGGGGGCGTCCGGACCGATGATCGAATGCGCCGAGGTCTTGAGGAAAAACCAGGGCTCGGCCGGACGCTGTGTACGGTCGACTGGGCGGCCGTGGCCTTCGGCACGCGCCATTTCCTCCTTGTGGTCCCAGTAATTGGCGCCGGCGCAGAACAAGCCATCCGGAAAGAGCACGGGCGCAAGCAGCTTGATCCGCTTGAGCGGCTTGCCGTTCGCGGGCTTGACCTTACCGGCCGCCTTGGCGAGCGCGCGATGCGTCTTCGCCCAGGTTCCCAGCAGCGCCTTGACCGAAGAGGCATCGATGCCGGCGCTGCGCAACAACGCCGCCGCCGAATAGACGCGGCCATCCACTAGGACGCCTGCGACCGGCTTGTTGCCGTCACGATAAGTCAACAGACGGTAGTCGGCCACCGGAACCTCCCTTTTGCGCCGAGATTAGCGGCAGTGACGTGTCAGCGGAAGCGCGTCACGCTATGCTGGCCAAGCGAATTGATGTGCACGCGCTCGACACCGACGCTGCACCGAAAAAATCTAAATCCTTGTCGACAGCCAGATGGCAAGCCGCGAGCCGGTCTTGATCGCGGCCGAGAGCAGCGGATAGCCCGGTGTCTCCCGCGCGCCATGCGCCAATGCCGTATCCCGATGCTCGAGCTCGTCGGCGCGGAAGTCGGCGATCGTCTTGGCCAGACCCGGTTCATCGTCGCCAAGCGCTTCGAGCTGGCGGCGATAATGCTCGTCGATCGTCTCCTCGACCGCGACGGTGCACGCCATCGCCGCGCTGTCGCCCAGGAGCGCGGTCGCCACGCCGAGCGCGTAGCCCGCCGTGTGCCAGAGCGGCGACAGCGCCGTCGGCCGCACCCGTCGCTCGGCGACCAACTGACCGAACGTCTCGAGGTGGCGTCGCTCCTGTGCGGCCATACGTTCGACCGCGGCAATCGCCGTCGCGCTCTTGAGCACCGTGAGCTGCCCGTCATAGATGCGCGCGGCCCCATATTCGCCGGCATGATCGACCCGGATCATACGCTCGACCAGATTGGCGGCGGCGCGATCGCCGGGTAACCGTTCCGCCACGCGCGTGGCGGTTTTCGTGCGGCGCCGTCGGCTCATGCGCGACGCTTCCAAGCAAAGAACGCAAACATTGCGATCAGCACGGACACGAGGACGTTCCAGCCGGCGAGCGAGACACCCCAGAGCGACCATTGCACCTGGTCGCACAGCACGACCTGAGTCCGCGCCAGCATCTGCTTCAGCTCCGCCAGGGTCTGCGGCGCACGGCCGCTGTTGGTGCAGGCGGTCGGGCCTTGGAACCAATGCTGCTCGACGCCGACATGATAGAAGCCAAGCACCGCGCTGCCGACGAATACCAGCACGAGCAGCAGCAGCGCTACGCGCGGCCAACCTGGCGCCGGAAGGGCCAGGGCCAAGACCGCGATCATGATCGCCGCGTAATAAGGCCAACGCTCCATGAGGCACAGTTCGCAGGGTTGCAGACCGCCCCAATATTGCGACACCAACGCCGCGCCGATCACGGCGATGGCGGCCACGAGGATAATGATAAGGGGCTGACGCGCGGTGTTCATGCTGCTTCTACGGGGGAGAGTTAGTCGTTGGGCCGCAAGCGATGCTTCACATGCCACCAGATATACCCTCCGACGCCGATGACAATTGTGCCGACGATCACGATATCGAAGCGCTGCATGATCGCCTTGAACACGGGATTGCTGTCCCACTGCTCGCCCAGCTTGTATCCGACATAGGCGAGCGCGAAGCACCACGGCCACGAGCCGACGAACGTATAAAACTGGAATTTCAGCTGCGGCATGCCGGCGACGCCGGCGGGCAAGGCGATGAACGTCCGAATGACCGGCAGCATCCGGCCGACCAACACGGTCACACTGCCATAACGTCCGAAGAATCGATCGGCCCAATCGAGCTCGCGACGGCCCATCATGATATAGCCGCCCCATCGTTCGATGAACGGGCGCCCCCCGTAATACCCGACCGCATAGGCGATGCTCGAGCCGAGATTGCTGCCGATCGCGCCCGCCGTCGCAACCAGGACGAGATCGAACCGACCGGTGAACACCAGGTAGCCGGAAAACGGCATGATGATCTCCGACGGCAGCGGAATGCAGGCGGATTCGATCGCCATCAAGACGACGATGCCGCCGTAGCCGAGGGCCGAGATCGTCCCGACGATCAACCCGGCCAGCGACGGAACGATCTTGGCGAGCATGTCGGTTCAAATCCATTCGTGGATAGGTGGGCACGACCTAAGCACGCCCTTGCGCGACGAGTGCGGCGATCTAGCCGCAACTCCATTGCCGCCGCAAGCGCGAAGCCGCATTGACCCCGCGGGACCCCCGGCTATAGTGGCCGCCGCTGCCCCTGTGGCGGAATTGGTAGACGCGGCAGACTCAAAATCTGTTGCTCGCAAGGGCGTGCTGGTTCGAGTCCGGCCAGGGGCACCAAAGCTTTCGGGGGATCAAAGCATGATGCACGGCGGCGGTATTCTCATCCTGTTGCTCGTCGGTCTCGTCGCCGGCTGGCTGGCCGGCCAGATCGTGCGTGGTCGGGGCTTCGGCCTGGTCGGCGATCTCGTCGTCGGCGTCGTCGGCGCGTTCATCGGCTCGTGGCTCTTTGGCGCGCTCGGCATCTTCATCGGCATGGGGCTCATCGGCGCGATCATCAGCGCGACGATCGGCGCGGTGATCCTCGTCGCCATCATCCGGTTGGTCCGGCGCGTCTGACGGAACGCCGCCGCAGCGTGGTTCAGCCGCTGTTGCGGAGGCCCGCCGCGATGCCGTTGATGGTGCGGTGGATGTCGCGCACGGTGCGCTCGTCGTTGTCGCCGGCGCGGTGACGCTTCAAGAGCTCGATCTGCACGTGGTTCAACGGATCGAGATAGGGGAAGCGGTTGCGGATCGAGCGGCCGAGCAGTGGATTGCTTTCGAGCAACGACTTCTGCTCCATGATCTCCAGTAACGCTTCGACAGTGGACTGCCACTCGGTGCGCAACCGCCCGAAGATCGCGTCGCGCAGCGCCGCGTCGGTGACCAGCCTGGAATAGCGCTCGGCGATGCCGATATCGCTCTTGGCCAGAACCATATCCATGTTCGAAAGCAGCGCGGCAAAAAACGGCCATTCGCGGTACATGGCGCGCAGCGTCGCCATGCCTTCCGCTGGATGGTTGGCAAGCCAGGCGCGGACTGCCGAACCGAAGCCGTACCAGCCGGGCAGCATCAGGCGGCATTGTGCCCAGCTGAATACCCACGGGATCGCACGCAGATCAGCAACGCGGCGCGACGGCCGGCGCGAGGCCGGTCGGCTGCCGAGGTTGAGATTGACGATCTCGCCGATCACCGTCGCTTCCCAGAAGTAGCGCTCGAAGCCCGGCGTCTCGTAAACCAGGCTGCGGTACGCGCGATACGCTTGGTCCGACAAAGCTTCCATCGCGGCGATAAAAGCGGCGGGCGGCGTTGCCGCAGCGTCCGGCAGCAGCGTCGCCTCGATGGTCGCGGCGGCGAGCGCCTCGAGATTGCGGCGGCCGACCTCGGGGTTGGAGTACTTGGCGGCGATCACTTCGCCTTGTTCGGTGATGCGGATGGCGCCATCGACTGCGCCAGCGGGTTGCGCGAGGATCGCCTGATAACTCGGGCCGCCGCCGCGTCCGACAGAGCCGCCGCGACCGTGAAAGAGGCGCAGCCGAACGCCATGGCGCCGGCAAGCCTCGACAAGCGCCGTTTCGGCCTTCCACAGCTCCCACCCCGAAGTGAGATAGCCGCCATCCTTGTTGCTGTCGGAGTACCCGAGCATCGCTTCCTGCACCGCGCCGCGGCCGTCGACGAGCCGTCGATAGGCCGGCAGCGCCAGGAGGCGCTCGACGATACCGCCGCAGCGGCGAAGATCGTCGATCGTCTCGAACAGCGGCACGATGTCGATGTCGAGCTCGTGTTGGTGGGGGCGATACGGCCCGACTTCCTTGAGCAGCACGATCACCTCGAGCACGTCGGAGACGCCGTCTGCCTTCGAGATGATGTAGCTCGAGATCGCCGCACGGCCGTAACGCCGCTGCATCTCCGCTGCGGCACGCAGGATGCCGAGCTCCGCGGCAGTTTCGTCGGAATATGTCACCGATGGCGCGACCAGCGGCCGCACGGTTGCAAGCTCGGCGAGCAAAACGGCGACGCGGGCATCCTCGCCGAGACCGCGATAGTCGGTTCCCGGTGCGGCCATCTCCAGTAACTCGGCGATGACGCGCTCGTGCACGTCGGCATTCTGGCGCAGATCGAGCGCGGCGAGATGGAACCCGAACACGTTGACGGCACGACGCAGGTCGCGGAGCCGGCCGCGCGCGAGCATCGCCGAGCCGTTCGCCACCAGGGAATCATGAATGACCTCGAGATCGGCAGCCAGCGCGGCCGCGTCACGATAGGCCGATGCCTCGCCAACGGGCGTGCGTGAGGCATGCGTGCCGTTGAGTGCGGCGCCGGTCGCGGCGACGCGCGCGTAAATGCCGGAGATCGCGCGCCGATAGGGCTCGCGAGCGCGATGGGGCGAGCGGTCGGGCGAGCGCTCGGCGAGCGAATCGAGCGCCGCCGTCGTGCTCACCAGCAGCGCATGCAGCGACAATTCGCGACCGAGCTCGTGCAGTTCGTCCAGGTAAAAGTGCAGCGCGCGGTCGCTCTGCATCAGGATCGCTTGGCGCAGGACCTCGGCGGTGACGAACGGATTGCCGTCGCGATCGCCGCCGATCCAACTGCCGACCCGCAGGAACGGCGGCACCGGTGCCGTCAGCGCATCGGCGAGCTGGTCCTCGAGTGCCGCGTATAGCCGTGGCACTTCGCGCAGGAACGTGTAGTCGTAATAGGCGAGACCGTTGACGACTTCGTCGATCACGGCAAGGCGCGTTCGGCGCAGCAGTGCCGTCTGCCACACGGTCAGCACGGCGCGCCGCAGCGCCTCCTCGTTGGCTGCGGCTTCTTCTGGGATCAGCGCCGTCCGGTCCCGTTCCGCGAGCAAACTCGCGATTTCCTGCTCGCGATCGAGCGTGCTCCGGCGCCGCACCTCGGTCGGATGGGCGGTGAGCACCGGGCAAATCAATGCCCGGTCGAAGAACGCCCGTAACGCTGACGGCGATACTTCGGCGGCGCGCACTGCCGCGATCGCGCGCGCCATCGTGCCCTCGCGCGGCGCGGACGCGCGCATGGCATGTGCCCGGGTGCGACGAATGTGATGCTGGTCCTCGGCGAGGTTGGCGAGGTGCGAGAAATAGGTGAACGAGCGGATGACCCGCGTCGTTTCGTCGGGCGCGAGCCGGTTCAGGATGCTTTCGAGCTCCTGGCGCGCAATCTCGTCGGCGTCGCGGTGGAAACGGATCGAGGACCGACGCACGCGCTCGACAATTTCGAACATGGCGTCGCCCGCCTGGCTGCGCAGCGTTTCGCCCAGGATCCGCCCCAAGAGGCGGATGTCGTTGCGCAACGGCAGATCCTTCTCGGGCGTTTCTTCGGTCCCCAACGGATCGGCCGAGTCGAGTGTAATTTTCTCCAGCATCGGTCAGTCCCAGTTTGGTCGGCGGATCGGTCGCGGTCGTGCCGCATTGCCGGTGTCAAGTCGCCATAGGGCGCGGTAGGTTGCCACGCCCAGGTATTTCAGTTGAGCCACCCGTCAGTTCCCGATATTTAGCCGAATGCCCGTGCGGTTGTCTCAGAGTCCATTGCCGCACCGTTGTGCCAGCTAGCTGCGCCTGTGACCGACGCTACTATCCGAGATGCACCCGGTCCCGACGATCCCGCAATGACCATCGACACTCGCATTTCTCACCAAATCGCGGCGGCCGCAATCGGTAATGCGCTCGAGTGGTACGATTTCGCCATCTACGGCTATGTCGCCGTGACGATCTCGAAGCTGTTCTTTCCAGCGGCGGCCGGTTGGGCGCCGCTGCTGGCGACATTTGGGCTTTTTGCCGTTGCCTACGTGATCCGGCCGATTTCAGGGATTATGCTCGGCTATTACGCCGACCGTTTTGGCCGCAAGAGGCTTCTGGTCGTCGCCATCGTGCTGATGGCGACGGGGAGTGCGATGATCGCGGTCGCACCGACCTATCGGACGGCCGGCTTGGCGGCGCCGCTGATCATTCTCGTCGCTAGACTGCTGCAAGGCATTTCGGCCGGCGGCGAGTTTAGTAGCGCCACTGCGTTCTTGGTCGAACACGCTCCCCCGCCGTTGCGCGGCTTCTATGGCGCCTGGCAGTTTTCGGGGCAAGGCGCCGCGGTCCTGCTCTCCGGCATCGTCGGTCTGCTCATCACCCGCTATTTTGACGTCGCCCAGCTCGAATCCTGGGGATGGCGCCTGCCGTTCGTTTTCGGTTCCGTCGTCGGACCGATCGGACTTTATCTCCGGCTCAAGCTCTCGGAAACACCGGCGTTCCTCGCCGACCGCGCCCATCGCGAACGTCAGACCTCGATCATCGATATGCTCGCGACGTGCCGATGGGGCGTGCTGATCGGCTTGGGCCTCGTGCTCGGTGGAACGGCCGCGTTTTACGTCCTTTTCGTCTTCATCCCGACTTATGCGCTCACCGTGCTGCACCTGGGCGCGAGCGCCGCTTTCGTCGCGCCGATCGTCGCCGGAGCGACCGTGACGATCTGCTGCCCGTCCATGGGTTATCTTTCTGATTGGATCGGTCGGCGCCGCATGATGGCTGCTTCGGTCGCCGCGTTTGTGATCATCACGTATCCGGCGTTCAAATGGCTTCAGACGGCGCCGCGGATAACGACGCTGGCTTTGCTCGAGCTCGGCTTCGGCGTGCTGTTCTCGGCCTACGCCGGTTCGTTCAGTGCATCGATTGCCGAGCTGTTTCCGATTCATGCCCGGGCGACGGCGATGGCCGCTGCATACAACATCGGCGTTTCGCTGTTCGGCGGCGGCGCACCCTTCATTGTCGCGTGGCTGATCGCGCGGACCGGCGATCCCCTCGCGCCGGCCTATTATGTCATGGTCGCGTTGTGCCTGACGCTGATTGCGATCGCCGCGATGCCGCTTGCGGGCGCGGCGTCGTCACGCGTCGCCCCCGGGCCGTCCCTCGGTGCGCGGCAGGACTGACGCCGGCGGCAGCCCCATCGGCCGTGCGAGATCGGCCGTCTCGAGCCGAAGCCACGACTCCATTGCGGCATCACGCGGGCAAGTCAGCAGATCATATCGGTGGAGATCGCTGCCTTCGCCGGGGCGCGTGCGCCAGATGCCGAGGTCTATTCCGGTCATGCCGTAGATGTCGAAGGCATGGCGACGCGCAAGCGAGCCTTCGATAATCGCGATGAGCCACGACCAACGCCAGTGACAGAGAATCCAGAGGTGATGCAGTCGCAGCATTGTTGCGAGAATGTGCCCGCCAGTCACGCCTTGCGCGAGATAAACCGAACCAGTGCAGACAACATGGCAGGCCTTGATGGTTCTCGCGATCGCAGCGCGAACGATGCATCTGTCCGGATCATGCCACATGCTCCGCGGTTGCATCACCCAAAACCGGCCGCTCTCCATCTCTTCGGCGAGCGTTCGTTCGCACCAAATCAAGCGAGACGCGATACAGCCCTTTGGTTCGTTGTCGCGCATTAGGGCCATGACAACTGTATCGGCGGGGCTTGCGTTCGGGTGGTAACGGCGGTCATTGGTCTGGATGAGCCGTTTCATTCGCCCAGCGCTTGCGCGATAAAGCTTATCGACGCTGGCCAGATCTCGGCTAATGACCAAGCGAAGCCTATGCGGCTCGAGTGAACGCAAAAGTGTCGGCGCCAGGGCCCTGCCGACTAGGTGAACGCTATCGAACGGAAATGCTTCATCGGGTGCGAACTCGTCGATGAATTCGCGGAACTCGTTGCCGAAAGGTCGCGTATTGCTCGCAAGAACGTGGCCGTCGTGCATGGTTATCTGCCCCTAGAAGACTGGCGTTTCATGGTGCCCCCGACCCGCTTGGATCGATGGGCAGCGCGCGGAGGCTCCTCCGGCGCACGACCACGTTGCCACCCCGACCCTGCTCCTTCCACAGCCGGGCGAGACACTCTGGACCAGCGCCGTGTTGCATTCGTTGCATTGTTTCACACGGGAGATTCGGATGCTTGTCTAGGCGCCCCCGACGCGCGGCACCGAACTGCGAGCAGGATCAAATCAACCGCTGCTCTTTGCGTGGCATAGGGGAGCACGAGGGCGTCGAAGTGTCGCGTCAGCCCGTCGACGATTTGGTCGACCTGCTCATGATGAGGTGCGCGATGCTTGACCACCGATGTGAACCAGGCGAGCGCAAGTCTTCGCAAATCGGAAACCGGCAGCTCTTCGATGGTCTTGCCCGTGAGGTCGGACCCGAGACGCGAGACTAGCTCGGTGCCGTGAAGGCGAATGCGAAAGCGTTCCCCATTCGCGCCAACGTCAATCAACGCCACATGGCCAAGGATGTATCGCATTTTGATTGGGTCGACGCTGTCGCGCGTCGGCATCGGATGGTTGCCGCGTTCGCGGTCCCAATACTGATAGAGGCGGCGGAGTAACGGGTCGCTGATGAGCGGCGGGGCGGCGGTCAGGAAATTCACGGTGCTTCGGTTCCAAGTTTTGGCGGGATTGCTCGAAGCGCCGGATGCGCACACACACCGGACGGCCAGCTTCCGGGCGAAGGCGCGTCACCGAGGATCCCGCGCGTGTTCGTATAACGTGTCGACGGCCGTTCTTGCCGGACGGGGCGCGAGACTGGGGGTGGCGGCGGCAGCCCCTGGAAAGGCGCCGCCCGTCCCCCAGGAATGGGTGCAAGAAGAAGCTGCAGTTCGAAACCGCCGCACCGCGCCGAGGACAATGGACTCGTGGCGTTAAGGCCTTTTTTGGCCAGACGTGCTAGAGTATGCATAAGCAATAAAAATACGTAGTATTCGAGACAAGTCTGGTGTCTCGCTTGACAACTTTGGATTGAGCGCGGATGGGAGATTTTCAGTCGAATTTCCAGGAGGCGCTGCGGCGGCGCCTGTTTCCGAACGCGCCGTTGCATCTCAAACAGGTTGCGGGGGCGATCGGACGTTCGGAAAACACCGTCACCCGCTGGTGGCGCGGTGAGACGCGCATAGCGGGAGACGATCTCTATCGCGTCGCCCGCTTTTTCGTCGCTCGCGGCGATACGGCTTTTTTGCACGAGATCTTCGGGGCGCTTTTCCCTTGGGAGCCGCCTGTTGCCGAAGAGGACAAGACGCTAAAGGCGATCAGCACCTTGATGCGACGCGTGATGGCTGATGGCAGCGGCACTGATCGGCACAGCTGGATCACCGCCGAAGGCGAAATGGTGGATGTCGCATCAGGGCACGCCGATTACGTCCGCCGCGAACTGCAACTGCCGCAGAGTCCAGGCGATCTGACAGCCTACGCGGTGCGCGTTCTCGGCTGGATCGCGGTGACTGAGCGGGCCGACCGGACGGTGGTCATTCGACACGACGGTCGCCGGGTTGCATCACTTGCCGCCGAACGGATCCAAGAATGGCTCGATGATTGCGCCGATCGTATCACGCATGTCCGGCGTCTGGTCCGCACGGATCAGCAATGGATCGAAGCGCATCACACCAGCGCCGATGCGGCGGCAGCGTCAATCGCGCGCATCGCGTTTATTCTTCGGGTTCCGCGCCGGCCATGGGTTGTCAGGCCGCTGCCGCTCGACGATGTTAGCGACCCACTGCTTGCCGAGCTCGTGTCGGTCTATCATCAGGCGCCGCATCGGCTCATCCATGCTGCGGCAAAACGGGGTGCATTCACGACCAGTAATCTATTCGGCGTGAACCATGATGAGGTCGTCTCACATCACGTCGCTACAGGATTTGGGTTCGATACGTCGCTGCTTGTCGGCATGAATGTTCTCGCGCGCGCCGATACGGATTACGCGTTGATGCTGCACGCGCGAATCCTGCGTACGCGGCGCGAGGGCCCCAACTACAACGAACTCGTCGGCACAATCGACGATCGGCATGTTCGGTATCTCAACTTGGCGCTGCCGGAACCCGGTCCGCAGGGTCGTGTCCTGACGTCGACGGTGATGCTCGAGCTCGAGCGGGTGAACGCTTGATCCGCCGCGATCGGTGCAGCGAGCGGCGATAACCCCAGCGCCTGACACGATTTGAATCGCTGCGCTTGGCGGCCGGCCGCAGCCGGCGGGGCCGTCACACCGACGCGTGCGGCATGCCGAGGCGGGCGGAAAGGGCTTCCGCGGCGGCGGGCAGAAACGCCTTTGGATCGGGCAGGACCAACGCTGCCGACCGTACGTGATGGTGCGCGGGGTTGACGCCCGGAGGCGCTGCGCCCTGTTCGGTCAGCGCCGTCACTGCCTTGAGCAGGCGATTGCGCGCCATGATGATGCCGTTGTCGGTCGACACCAGGTTCTCGCGGCTACGGTCGACAATCGGTCCCATGCTTTCCTGCAGGCTGGCGTCCTGCATGGCGATGCCCTCGATGCCGCTGAAGCTGCGGCCGGCCCTCTGCGCCGCACGATCCATTAGATAGTCGTTGTCCCGGTTGGCACGCGGCCGAAAGGTGCCGGGCACGTAGGTCACGTGGACACCCTTGCCGTCGTGCATCGCATCGAGCTCGGCCCCGGTGAGCGCGCGCGTCGGGTGGAAATCGAAGCTCCACGCCCAGCAGCTCTGATCGTTGATTGGGATCCAGAAATGCCCGTGCACCGGGTGATCGGCGCGTGGCGGCACGATGGTGAAACATGGCATCACCCACGGCGTGATGCGCCAATACCAGTTGCCGTTCTCAGCCTTGCGGCGCGCGCCTATGAACAAGCCGCCGGGCGCCTCGGCTACCTCGAAATGCGGCTGGGCATCGTTCAGGTTGTACTGGTTGCCCTTGGCGCCCTTGAACAGCGGATCGGTCTGCAGCGCGGCACGATGCAGGAACGAGACGTGGCTCGAATCGATGCCGCCCTCGAGCGCCTGAAGCCAGTTGCACTCCTGCAAACGCTTGGAAACGAAGCGCTGTTCGGATGCCACGAGCGCGAACTCGAACTCGGGCAATGGCGGTTGTTTGTCCGGCGGCCCCATATAGGTCCACAGGATGCCGCCGCGTGCGATGAGCGGATACGAAGCGAGCTTGATGCGCCGGCAAAAGCCGGTCTCGGCGCCCTCCGACGGCACCTCGATGCACTGGCCGGTGACGTCGTACTTCCAGCCGTGATAGGCGCAGCGGATGCCGCCTTCTTCGTTGCGGCCGAACCACAGCGACGTGCGGCGATGGGCGCAGAATTCCTCGATCAGCCCCATGCGGCCGCTGGTGTCGCGCAGCGCCAGGAGTTGCTCGCCGAGCAGCGCGACGCGCACCGGCGGGCCGTCGTTCTCGGGTAGCTCGTCGGCGAGCAGGGCGGGAATCCAGTAGCTGCGGAACATGCGGCCCATCGCGGTGCCGGCATCGGTCCGCGTCAGCAGCGCGTTCAGCTCGGGTTTCAGCATGGCCCGATCCTACACGATCCGGCGCGGCGGCTCACGCCTCAGAAGGTCTCGCGCCACGGCCGCAGCTCGATCTCCCAGGCCCAGGCGCTGCGGTGCTGGCGGTGGAGCTGGAGATAGGTCTGGGCGATGGCGTCGGGCTCGAGCAGGCCGTCGTCGCCGCGCTGGGATTCGCGCGGGTCGCCGGCGCGGCGGATGCCGCCGTCGATCACGACGTGGCAGACATGGATGTTCTGCGGTTGCAGCTCGCGGGCGAGGGCCTGGGACAGGCCACGCAGCGCGAATTTTCCCATGGCGAAGGGGGCTGACCTCGGGTAGCCCTTGACGCTGGCGGAGGCGCCGGTGAAAAGCAGCGTGCCGCGGCCCTTTTTCAGCATGTCGCGCGCCGCCAGCTGCGCCACCAGGAAGCCGCCGAAGGCGCTACTCATGAGCGATTGCTGTACGGCTAACGCGTCCACCTCGGTGATACTGCCGGGCACCCGCTGTCCGGCGTTGTAGACCACGAGGTCGGGCGCGCCGAGGTCGCTTTCGACCCGCTTGAAGAGCGCTTCGACATCGTTGGGCTTGCTGGCGTCGCAGGCATAGGCGCGGCCGCCGGTCTCGGCGCACAGGCCCTCGAGCTTCTTGGCGTCGCGCGCCGCCAGCGCGACCCGCATGCCTTCCTTGGCGAAGAGTCGCGCCAGCGCGGCGCTCAGGCCGCTGCCGGTGCCGACGATGAACGCGACCTCGGCCACCGCGCCCTCGGTCTCAGTCGCGGCGGTCGGGCAGCAACGCCTCGGCGGCGTCGCGCGCGGCGGCGCGTTTCAGCGCCTCGCGCTTGAGCTCGACCATGACCGGCTTCTGCTGGCGCGCGCGCACCATGCCGGAATTGACGTGGCTCGCCGTCCCGGCGGCGAGCAGGCGGAAGCCCAGGAGCTGCGGCGCGTCGGGCGTGCCGCCGAGCTCGGCCTCGACTTCCTGGCCCTTGAACAGCCGCGTGATGTTCGCCTTTTCGATCACCGCCGGCTCGAACGGCAGGTCGCCGCTCACGCCCTGCAAGCGGAGCGCGCCGCGGCGGCTTTGCGGATCGAACCAGCGGACGACGCCGCGCGTGGTCCGGTCGCGTGCCGGCGGCGGCGCGAACGGCGCCATCTCGACCGGCGCCTGGGCCTCGGCGCGGCGCACCAGCGTCGGCGCCGGCGGCGGTGCCGGCTTCTCGACGACGGGTGCGACCTCGACCGGCGCGGCGGCGCGCGGCTTGCGGCCGCGGCGCTTGGGTGCGGTCTCGGCCGCTGCCGATGCAGGCGCCGGCTCGGCGGCCGCCTCGTGCATATCGGCGGTCGAAGCCGCTTCGTCCGCGCGCTGCGGATTATCGAGCTTGGCAAGAGTGCGATGCACGGTGTCGATCAGTTCGGCAATCTCCTGCTGCGAGGTTGGACGCTCGGCCAGCAGCTTGGCGATCATGCGGGCGGTATTCGCCGTCGCAGAAGACATCGTGGTCCCCTGTTTCACCTATGGATTGGAACGGCCGCCGCGAGGTGGCGGCAATCGAAGAATGGGCAGGACCGGCGGTGACGATCGGATCGCGTCCGCGGTCCAGGCAGGCAATCTCTCATAGCATGCCCCCGCCCTTTGGCAAACTGTGCGATGAGCCTTCGCTCTCTCTGGTCGATAGGATATGGGAAATATGTTGCACGGATGATACGCAGTGTCGCCGGCCGGCGTCGTGATCATGCTGTGTCTCGTGCGTGTGCACTGCGGCCGGCGCATAGCGGATCGTCGCCGACTCGTGTTTGACAGCGGCCGGCTCGGGTGTTACGAGCGCCATGGAGCGGCGCGTCGCGCCCATCAGATAAGGCGTCCCAGGAAGGATTTTCCCGTTCCATGCCGCGGATTTCGGTCGGTGACTGTCAGCTGCATTACGAGCGCGCCGGCGGCGGCTTTCCGGTCGTGTTCATCACCGGCCTGAGCGGCCACGCCAATTATTGGCGCGAGCAGGTGCCGGTCTTCGCCCGCGCCTTCGAGGTCGTCACTTTCGATCATCGCGGCATTGGCCAGAGCGACCACAGCCGCATTTCCTACACCGTCGAGCGCCTGGCCGCCGACACCGTCGGGCTGCTCGACGCGCTCGAGATATCCAAGGCGCACATCGTCGGCCATTCGACCGGCGGCGCCATCGCCCAGATCCTCGGCATCGAGCATCCGCAGCGCTTGGCGAGCCTCTCGATCTGCGCCAGCTGGCCCAAGGCCGACGCCTATTTCCGCCGCCTCTTCGCGCTGCGCAAGGAGATCCTGGCGAAGCTCGGCCCCACCAGCTATGTCCAGGCCAACTCGCTCTTCCTCTATCCCGCCTATTACATCGCCGAGAACAACGAGAAGCTGCGCCAGTACGAGGCGCAGAACCTCGCCACCTTCTCCGCGCCCGAGATCACCATGAGCCGCATCGACGCGATCCTCGCTTTCGACCGCACCGCCGAGTTGAGCCGCATCCGCACGCCGACACTGATCGTCGCGGCGCAGGACGACAACGTCACGCCGGCCTATTTTTCCGAGCAGCTCGCGCGCGCCATTCCCGGCGCCGAGGCGAAGTTCCTGCCGCAGGGCGGCCATTCCTTCCCGCACACCATGGCGCGCGAGTTCAACAACGCGGTGCTGCCGTTCCTCGCCGCGCACACGCCCGCCGACGCCCGCCGCACGGCGTAATCGGAGCGCCTACGGCGCGCGCCTGCTCTTCGCGCCGCTGCGATGCGCCCCCGTCCGCGGCAATCGGCTATCGCTCGCTCAACCGGACATCGCAAGCGCGAAGATCGCGCGGGGTGCGCCGGCTGGGAAATCCGGGCTATAGTCTTGGTCACGCTCATGAAAGCCGACTTCGAGATTGATGCCGGTATAAAGACATTTGCGTCAGGCCTGCTGCCGGAGCTGATTTCGGTGCTGCGTCAGGCTCGGCCAGGCGATCTCATTGCCGTAACCAGCAGTCAGGCCAGCGTCGGCGTCGAGCTCGAGGCTTGGTGCCGCTTCACGCAAAACAGCTTGGTCGATGCGGCCGTCGCGGCCGGCCGCAGTCGGTGGGTCGTTCGATGCGGGGCGGCGCCCGCGACGCCCGAGGCGGATCGCCCGATCGGCTCGCGCCTGTGGCTCTACACGAATTTCGACTGCAACTTGCAGTGCGATTACTGCTGCGTCCGTTCTTCGCCCCGGGCGCCCCGACGTGCGCTCGGCCTCGAGCGCGTACGGCGCATTGCGCTCGAAGCGGCCGAGCTCGGGGTCGGCGAAATCTACGTGACCGGCGGTGAACCCTTTCTGCTCAGAGATGTCGGTGGGATCGTGGCCGCGTGCGCCGCCGCCGCACCGACCACCGTCCTCACCAACGGGATGCTGCTCGCGGGACGGCGCCTTGAAATCCTGCGTTCATTGTCGCGCGAACGCGTCACGTTGCAGATCAGCCTCGATAGCCCGACACCCGAGCGGCACGATCGCCATCGCGGCGCGGGCACCTGGGCGCGCGCGTGGCGTGGCATCGAGCGCGCACGGGCCGAGGGATTTCGGGTGCGCTTGGCGGCGACGGTGGCGACCGCCGCCGAGGCTGACGAGTTCCGCCGCTTTCTCGACGCGCAGCAAATCGCCGAGGCGAACCGGGTGATCCGCCGCATCGCCATTCGAGGCTTCGCCGAGCAGGGCATCGCCATGGCGCGGGCAGATCTCGTGCCTGAAATTACGATCACCGCCGACGGCGTCTATTGGCATCCGGTGGGAGCCGAGGACTCCGACCTGTTCCTGACACGGGACATCTTTCCGCTCGCTGCGGCCTTTGCCGCGGTCCGTCGCGAATTCGAGCATGAAACCGCGCATCAGCGGCGATTGGCAGCGATTTTCAACTGCGCGTGAGTCGCGAAGACCAACGCCCTCGCCGCCCTTCGCAGCGAACCGCCCAGTCCTAGGTACGCGGGGGCGTGAAGAAGCCCTGCCGTGCTGCTGCCTCACGCAGGGCATCGTATCCGTCGATATGCGGACCGACCCAGCGCCGGAGTCCTTCCGCGTCGAGCACGGCTCGGTGGCTGGGATTCTCGTAGCTCATTGCAGCCAGGGCATCGGCGAATCGCTGCTCCAATGTTCGGTCAAATTCGGGCCGGGCGATGAACATACAGTGATTGTAGGGCGGCGACGTCCAAATCTCGGTCAATGCGCCTTCTGGCACCAAGCGCTCGCTGCGCACAGTGTTCCAGAACGGGCTGCCGATCGCGCCGGCGTCCGCGCGGCCGTCGAGGATGGCCCGAACGACTTCGGCCTCGCTCGTGCCGGTATCGCCATGCTTGCCAACGTCGCTGTTGAAGCGAAGCGAGCGGTAGTCGCGCCCCTCCACCAAGCCTTCATGCGCGAGGAAATGGACGGGCAGGATCGCGGCATGCCCGCTATCGCGGCTACCGAGCGCGAGGGCACGATCCCTGAGATCGCCCAGCGTGGTAACCGGACCGCCGGTGACCGCGACGATCTTGGTCGTCCAACCGAGATCGGTATCGCGCATCGCGATCGGCCGGCAGCGATGCTCGCTCCACGCGTCCGCCTGCAGATAGGCGAGGTTTGTGTTCCAGCCGATATCGATGCGCGGCACCAGGTCGCCGGGTCCCGCCAAGAGGGCGCTCACCTGCGCCTCATAGCTTTGAAATAGCACCACTTCGACGGGCAGATGCGCCTCCTCGTGAAAATATCGGCGCATCCCTTCCCAGATGGAGACCACCTTCGGATCGTATGCGACGGCGCCTATCCAGATCGTTCGAGTCATTGCTCTCGTCTCAGTTAGAACAGCGGGATTCCAAGAATCGCCTTGCCGATAAATTCGCGCAGCACGTCGCCCGTTGGCGCCATCACGGCACCCGCATGGGCGTCCCGGAACAGGCGCTCAACGTTCATATGCTTGGAGAATGCGGCACCGCCGCAGACCCGCATTGCGGTCGAAGTCACGCTGATCGCTGCGTCGCCGGCTGCGGCCTTGCTTTCCAGGACGCGTAACATCGTCGCCTCCCGTGGCCGCTCGAGGTGATCGATGGCATCGTCAAGCCGTGCGGCGAGACCGTCGGTTTCGATCTGCATCGTCGCCAACTGGGCGCGGAGCGTCGGCAGGCTCTCGCCAAGGCTCTGGCCCAGATGCTCGAAGCGAGCGGTCTTGAGATGCGTCGTGGTCGCCGTCACGGCGGCGCGGCAAAGCCCTAATGCCACCGCAGCCGATCCGAGATTGAAGAGCGGCAGCACAATTTGCAGCATCGCCTGGAAGCCGTCACCGTCGCCCGTCAGCTGATAGCCGGGCGCAACCTCGCAGTCCTCGAGCGTCATCGGCGCGGAGGCGTTGGCCCGCAACCCCAAGCCATCCCAAGGGCCGGCAACCGACAGGCCCTGCGTGCGGTGGGGCACAAGATAAAGCGTCGATTGGGTCGGACCGGTCGCTTCGGGCGCAAGAGAGGAAACGACGTAGCTCTGCGCGTGGCCGGCGCTGGTGACCCACGACTTTTTCGCGGTGAGATGGACGCCTGCCGCGTTCCGGCGCGCGCGCGAGATGGGTGCCCAGAAATGACTGCGCGATCCGGCCTCGCTGAATGCAAGCGTGGAGAGATGCTGTCCGGCGGCGATCTCCTTCAAGGTCGGCGCGACGTCCGCACCTTTGCGCGCTGCGGCCATCGTCGCGGCGGCACTTACGTGCATGAGATAGACCATGGCAACTGATGCGTCCGCTTCGGCAAGCGTCGCGACGACTGCCACGAAGCTGCGCGGTCCAAGCGCTGCTCCGCCGAATTCGGCAGGCAGCATTAAGCCAAGAAGGCCGGCTGCACCGAGAGCCGCAACCGCTTCGGATGAAAATCGACCCTCCTTGTCGTTGTGCCGAGCCGCGGGGGCGAGCACCCGATCGGCGATTTGCTTGGCATTCGCCACCACGGTGTCGTGGTTCATGATGCCACCCACAGTCTATGCAAGGTTTCGGTACGTGGCTCGCCGTTCCATCCCGCTCTCGGCCTTGACGGCGGCGAATCTTGCGGTTTCGTGTCCGGCGACATGTGGTCGATCTCCCCGATCAATGTTTATATCGCGCGGCAAGAGCCCGAGGCTGCATTCGAACCATCGATGCTGGGGAGACCATGGCCACGTCCGGCTCGTCGGCTGTTAGGTCAGCGCGCAAAGCACGACGCCGGCAACCGCACCGTGGGCTGTCTTACGACGATAGCGATCGACGATGATCGCGTCGACGCCCCAGCTCCTGCCGTACTGGTGGAACGCAAATATCAGTTGCAGCACGAGCAGGAAAAAGTAGGTCCATGGCCATTCGCCCTGAGCATTGTAGAGCCCCAGCCACAAGTTGAGGATTTGCAACGCACCGATTACGCCCCACAACCGAACGAAGACACCGAGGATGAGCGAAACCGCCGTCAGCACTTCGAGGCCATAGACGAGCGGGGCGAAGAAATAGAAGTGCGGTAGGACGACGTGATTGACAAAATCGGATTGCAGCGGGATCGACGCCGATCTCCCCATCTCGCTCATCCAATAATAAAGGCCGGTCGTCGTCGGCTGATCGGGATGATCGGTGTAGTACGGTGGCAATTTCCACAGCGTCTGCTGCCACCACATCGAGCCGATCAGAAACCGGAACAGCCATTCGCCCGCACACCGCGTTGAGCGCTGACCCTCGACGGTGGCAAAGGCATAAGCGGCGATACCGACACTGCCCAGGATCAGCAGCCAATAGACTCCCGTCGTCCAGGTGGGCTGGATCAGGAAATACACGACATCCGACAGCGGATTTGCCTTCATCGACCTAGACCCTCAGTGGCTCGATTGTTGTGCTTGAACGCTATCGCGGCGACGTTGCCGCTCCAAGGCAATCCGCGCGAAAGTGGCGGCGAGGCGCAGCGCGGCTTTGAGAGTTCCCATGATGGTGCCCGAAACTTTGGAGGTACCGCCGCGCCGGCGGCGATGCTCGACCGGTATTTCGAGAATCCGCAATCCAGCGCGAGCGGCGCGCATCTGCATTTCCAAATTCCAGCCATAGGTCATCTCGCGCATGCCGAGTTGTTCGAGTGATTCGCGCCGGATGGCGCGGAACGCGCACATGTCGGTATAGGCGACGCCGTACAGTAGCCGTGTCAACGCCCCCGCGATGTAACCAGCGCCGATTTGCAGCGCGTTCATGCTGCCGGTCTCGCGCTCGCCGCGTGTCCGCGAGCCGATCACGAAGTCATGGGTATCGGCGAGGATCGGTCCAAGGAGAAGCGGCACAAGTTCCGGGCGATCGCTGCCGTCGCCGTCGAGAAACACAATGATATCGCAGGCGCCCGCCGCCCGCACGCCGGCGGCGCAGGCCCGGCCATAGCCGCGCCGATGCTCTACGACGACGCGCGCGCCGGCGTCACGGGCGAGCTCGACGGTGCGATCGTCGCTGCCGCTGTCGGCAACGATGATGTCGTCGATGACGTCGCGCGGCGCGGCCGCGATGACTTCGCGGATCGGTTCTTCCTCGTTGAGGGTCGGGATGACAAGCGCGACGCGCGGACGCACCGCCGCCGCGGAGCGCGGTATGCGGCCCGCCGCCGGCATCAAAGACTCCAGCGAAGGCCGCAACGCGCACAAGCGCTCGGCGGTTTGTCGCTCAGCAAGGCGCGGCGGAATTCCTGATAGCGCGGGCCGTTCCAGATCTCGCGCAGGCTCTGCTGCGTCGCGTCGCCAAGCGTGAATCCGTCGTAGCCGCGCATCGAGAAAGGAGCGATGCAGCAGGGCAGCGCTTTGCCATGCGCGGTAAAATACATCAGCGTCCAGGGCCGGCGACAAAGCGACCAGGGTTGAGTGTCGTTTTGTTGCTCGAGGCTTGTTCCCGGCTCGGTCGCACCGGAAGCGTTGAAGGCAATGTCGAGCGATCGGGCCAGCTCCTCGGCCTCGCGAATACGCGCTTGTTCCGCACCATCGATCCGCTCGAACAACGCGGATTCTTCGCGCGCCAAGCCCACGCCTTCGGGAAAATAGACCAGCCGCTGCAAATACACCTCGCGGACGCCAATCTCGTGCGCCAGCCGGACGAACGCGGGCAGCTCGGCAACCGTCTCCTTGAGCCCCGTCAGCCACAGCGAAACGCGGGGTGTTTCACATTGCAAGTCGCGTTGCAGGGCAGTGAAAGCACGAACATTGCGCACGATTCGATCGAACATGTTCCGGCCGCGCACGAGCGCAAACGATCGCGCTTCGGCCGCGTCGAGCGAGACGCGGAGCTCGTCCAATCTCGAATCAATGAGTTCCTTTCCCTTGCGGAGCGTCAGCAGCGTGGCGTTGGTGTTGAACAAGACATAGGTGCCACGCTCCTTGAGATAGCGGATCATGCGCGGCAGCTGCCGCACCATCATCGGCTCGCCGACGCCGTGAAGCACGGCGCGCGCGATGTTGGGGAACTGATCAACGATCGAGGTGAAGAGCGCCCAACTCATATCGGCGGATGGCTCGAGCTCCTCGAACGTCCTGGGGCACGTCGTGCACAGCAGGTTGCAGCGGTTCGTGGTCTCGAGGTAGAGGCACACGGGGTCGGTTTCGGCAACGGACCCGCGCTCGTCGCCGATATGTTCGAAATAGCGCCGCGGATCGGGCCGCTGAGCGGCCGGGGACGGTCCGGTCATCGTCATACCTGTGCGCCAATCCGCCGGAGACGCGGCTGATAAAGCTCGAGCAGCGCGATAACCGCGAAGGGTGCATACATTGCCGACTCCACGAGCAGCCAGGGGCCGCTCAGTTCCGGCCCGCCCCTGACAAAATAGAGCAGCGGGCTCGCCACGGTCAGATACTGCATCGACAGGCGAGGGACAAAACACAAAAACGGGATCGCCCAACAGAAGTACCAGGCGTAGTGCGGCGACAACAGGACGAGAAAGGCGAAAGCGAGCGTTGCGGCCCAGGCGATTTCGGCATCGCTGCGCTTGTGCGCGAGACCGACGTAAAGCGCAAGCGAGGCAAAGACACCGCCGGCGAGCACGATATATGGCAGATCGTTCGTGCCGACCGAAGGTACGGCTTGGCGCAGCAGCGACCAGAGATAGAAGCCTCGTCCGCCGCTGAGGCCCTCTTCCGAAACATAGCCGCCGAGAAAGCCAAAGACCGCTCGTCCGACGGAGAGATACGGAAGGTAGCCGAGAATGACGGTCGCCACGGCTGCACAGGGCAGCTTCCAGCCCCACCGGCGATAGAGCGCCGGAAGAACGACGATCGGAAAAAATTTGACCAGCGCGGCGCAACCGAGCGCCACGCCTGTGAGCGCCGTCCGTTCGCGGGCATGCGCCCAGAGCGCCAGCGCCACCAAGGCGACGACCGCGGCGTCGAGATGGCCGCTGCCCGAAAATTCCCAGACGGTAAGCGGATGCCAAGCGTAGAGTAGAATTCGCTCTGGGGGCATCGCCTGCACGAGAAGCAAACGGATCAACAGGACAATTCCGGCCGCTTCGATCAACACCATCGCGCTCTTCATCCAGCCGACGCGCTCGCTGACCCGCGTCACCGCAAAGAACATCGCTTCGGCGAGCGGCGGATAGATGGTGTGCGCGTAGGTGCCCCGATTGATGTTGGGAAAGATCGCGGCATCCCGCAAAGCCGCGAGGTGCGGGTCGACCGGGATATAGCGGTAGGGGTTGATGCCGGCCGCCTGCACGCGTCCATCCCAGACGTAGCGATAGATATCGCTCGAGAGCGAGGGCGGCGCCGACAAGACAGCGATGCGCATCAGCGCCGCGACAACGAGAATTCCCACCAGCATCCGCCGCGAGAAACCGCCAGCCCAGACGAGCCGCGCGCAAGCGAGATAAAGAGCGCCTTCGATGAGGAGAACCACGATGAGCGCATCGCGCGCGCCCTGCCGTTGCGCGTAGAGACCAATCCCCGTCAGCAGCAGCAGCAGGCCGCCGCCGATCGTCAGCGCCACGGCGCGTTGCCGGATGGTCACCGCACGACCTTGTCGATGTGGCGGTCGACCCCGAGCCGCATCGCTGCCTCCGACGCGGCGAGGCCGCGAAGCAGGCGCGCAACGCGCGGCGCGGCGTAGCCGTCTCCGGCGAAGAGCGGTGAGCGACGGCCGAACAGCACCTCGTCGCACAGCCAACGCAGCGACGTGGCGTCATCGACGTCATACCAGAGCGGCAGCGTTGCGACGGCCAATCCGAGACTTGCCGCGCGCTCCACGGTTTGCCGGGTGACGCGCTCCGTGCTCCAATCGATATTCTCAAAAAGATGGCGATGCGCGCTTTTCAAGCCGATCAGGTAATAACCGCCATCCGACGCGGGCCCCAGCACGACGCGGTCGCCCGGCAGCCGCAGCGTATCAGCCGCTTCGACGAGGAACGCCGTCGGCAAAGTCGGACTATCCGCGTTGACGAGGCACACAGCGCCGTATCCCGCCGCCAGCAAATCGTGGGTCGAATCCAGCAGACTGTGGCCGAGACCGATCCGGCGCGGCGGCAAGAGCTCGATCTGGGGTGGCACGAGCTCCCGGAACAAGGCCTCCGACCCCGCCGGCGAATAGGCGACATAGCCGCGCACTTTCACCCGGCGTCCAGCGGCCAGGAAATTCTCGACGACATCCTGGATCGACGCAGCACTGAGCGCCGCGGCTTCCTCGGGAAATAGGGGCGGCACGAGACGGGTCTTGACCTCGCCCGCTCGAGGCGCTTTGGCCATGACCGCGAAGGCGCAAAATTCGCCAAGCTCGACGCCGGACAGGTCGCCCGCCGATGCCGCGGGCTCGCTCTCCCTCATCGGCCATCCCCTCCATTTCTTTATTTCGCGACCGGCACTGGAACGTTACACGACCGAAGCAAACTAAGAAACGCTACCGCCGCCGCCCTCCCGGCACACGAACACGTGAAGACGCAGCCATAGCCGGATCGAACAATTTGAGCGAAGGCGAGGTGATTGCTTGAGTCATGTTGAGTTCGATTAAAGGCGCGCCGCCGCGATCCAGGGGCTGGATTGCGTCGCGCCTCCGGCCCTCGCAATGACGGTGCGGCGCGCGGGCGCCCCACGAATCGGTGCGCTTTTAGCCGGCGCGCGGCATAAAACCGTGTTGCGCCGTTTCTCGACATTGGGTGCCGTGCGATCGGCGGCCGCTGAAACCGCGGCGCGCAGCCGCATTCACGGTTTCTTAAAACTTGAGCCAAAATCGGGACGTAAATTGTTCTTTCAGCATTGGAAACGATGATAACCAACGCGCGCCATGTTGGGCGGCGTTCAGAGTTACATCGTTCGCATGACCGGAAAAGCCAAGGCTGACGACGGACCGGTACTGGCCGCGCTCGCGGCCGCCGGCGACGTTGCTTATATATGGGATGCCGCCGCCGACCGCTTCGAATGGCACGGCGCCATCGAGGGCCTGACGCTCGGCCTGGTGCCGACCGGCAAGGCCTTCGCCAATCGCATTCATCGCGACGACCTGCCGCTGCGCGAGCAGCGCCTCGCCGCGCACGTCAAGCGCGGCGGCAATTTCGATTGCGAATACCGCATCCGCCTCGACACCGGCGACTACGCCTGGGTGCACGATCGCGGCTCGGCCGAGACGGCGCGCGGCAAGGCCGTGCGCGTCAAAGGCGTGCTCCGCCTCGTCACCTCGCGCAAGGCGGTCGAGCAGCGTCTCGAGCAGCTCGCGCATTACGACGAGCTCACCGGCCACTTCAACAAAAAGCGCCTGCGCGAGGCGCTCGACCAGATCATCGCCGGCAGCCTGCGCACCGGCTCGCCCGGCTCCTATCTCGCCGTCGGCATCGACAAACTCGGCACCATCAACGACGCCTACGGCTACAAGGCGGCCGACGCCGTCATCATCGAGGTCGGCCAGCGGCTCGACCGTTGCCTGCGCGTCAGCGACGTCATCGGCCGCACCGGCGGCGACCGCTTCGGCATCGTCTTGGGCGATTGCGCCGAGCAGAACGTCGCCGTCGCCGCGGAAAAGATTCTCTCGAGCGTCAGCCAGGTGCCGATCGACACCGTCGCCGGCCCGGTCTACGCCACCGTCTCCATCGGCTCGGCCGGCTTTCCGGAGCAGGCCAAGACCTCGCACGACGTCATGGCGTTCGCGGAAACGGCTCTCGCGGAAGCCAAGCGCGCCGGCCGCGACTGCTTCGTGCCCTATCGCATGAGCGAGGAGCAGCGCCGCCGCCACCGCCACGGCCTCGCGCTGGGCGAGCGCGTGCAGCGCGCGCTCAAGGAGAACCGCCTGGTCTTCGCCTATCAGCCGGTGGTCTCGGCCGACACCGGCGAGATCGATTTCAGCGAATGCCTGCTGCGCATGATCGCCGAGGACGGCAAGATCGTCGCCGCCGGCGATTTCGTCGCGGCGATCGAGCAGTTGGGATTCATCCGCCTCATCGACCGCTACGTCCTCGAGAAGGCGGTGCAGGAAGTCGCCGAGCATCCTTCGGTCAATCTGGCCTTCAACATCTCCGGCCTGACCGCGACCGACCGCTCCTGGCTGCGCGCCGTCTCGGCGATCCTCAAGGACCGGCCAGAGGTGGCGAGCCGCCTCGTCGTCGAGATCACCGAGACCGCGGCGCTGCACGACATCGCCGAAAGCGCGCGCTTCGTCCGCACGCTGCGCGATCTCGGCTGCCGCGTGGCGCTCGACGATTTCGGCGCCGGCTTTACCTCATTGCGCCATCTGCAACAGCTCGCCGTCGACACCGTCAAGATCGACGGCTCGTTCGTGCACAACCTCGCGACCAACGCCGAGAACCAGATCTTCCTGCGCCATCTCGTCGGCCTGGCCAGGGGCCTCAACCTCACCGTCGTCGCCGAATGGGTCGAGAAGGCAGAGGAGGCGGCGATCCTGCGCGACGAAGGCGTCGGCTTCCTCCAGGGCTACTTCTTCGGCGCGCCGACGCTCGAGAAGCCGTGGCTGCGCGGCAGCAACTCGCGCGTCGCCTCCGAAATCGCCTCCTGAAATCGTCCCGCCGCTGGAATCGGAACGCCGCGTTGCGGCGTGATTTTCGTGATCGCCTCATCCTTCGAGACGCCCGCTGCGCGGGCTCCTCAGGATGAGGGGAATGAGAGATGCCGAAAAGAAAAGCCCTCATCCTGAGGAGCCGCGCGCGCACGAGTGCGCAAGTGGCGCACCGAATTGGCGGGCGCGTGGCGTCTCGAAGGATGAGGAGTGGCGCGCAGCGCCACGTCTCGAAGCACGCACGACAGAACTGCAGCCGACAGCTAAGAGCTGACAGCTAACTTTTCGGCTTGCTGATCTGCTCGATCTGCTGCTGGAGCGCGTTGATGCGCTCCTTGAGCTCGGCCATCGCCGCGTCCTTGTCCTTCTCGGCCGGCTTCTCGCCCGCGCCGGTGCCGCCGACGAAGGGCGGCGTGAACATCTTCATCGTCTGCTCGAGGATGGCGAGGTTCTGCTTGCCCATCTCCTCGATCTGGCCGAACGGGAACATGCCGCCGAACGCGTCGTGGAGCGACTTGCGCATCTGCTCCTGGTTGCGGCCGAACGCCGCCATCACGTGCTCGAGATAGCGCGGCACGAGCCACTGCATGCTGTCGCCGTAAAGCCCGATGAGCTGGCGCAGGAAGCTGGTCGGCAGCAAATTCTGCCCGACCTTCTGCTCCTCCTCGACGATGATCTGCGTCAGCACCGGCCGCGTGATGTCCTCGCCGGTCTTGGCGTCGTAGACGACGAACTCGCCGCCGCCCTTCACCATCGTGCAGAGATCGTCGAGCGTGACATAGCTGCTCGTCGCCGTGTTGTAGAGCCGCCGGTTGGCGTATTTCTTGATGACGATCGGCGCCGCTTCGCCGCCGCCTGGTGCGCCGGCGGGACCACCCGCATGGGCCGTATCCGCTGCCATAAGATTGAGCATACAGGTGCCCATGCCGCGCCGCAATAAATCACGCGCCGATGTTGGTAAATAGAGGCGGAACGCCGCTCCGCCGCGTGCCCGTTCTTTGGCATCGCTTCGCGCCGCGCCCCCCTCCCATTCCCTCCCCCTCGAGGGGGGAGGGTTAGGGTGGGGGTGAATGCCTGAACCGACGCGCGGTCGGCAAGCGGTTCACCACCGAAACACGAAGACCACGGAGGACTCGTCATCGCGAGGCGCGCAGCGCCGAGGCGATCCACCCTCTCGTTCGTCACCCCGGCGAAAGCCGGGGTCCATCCCTGCCATGGATACCGGCTTTCGCCGGTATGACGCGGCTGTTGGTTCTCCGTGTCCTCCCTGTCTCCGCGGTGAGCCATTCCCTTTTTCGTCATGGCCGGGCGAAGACCCGGCCATCCACGCCTTCAAGACGTGGATGCCCGGCACAAGGCCGGGCATGACAGGACCATGACGGGTGAGAGACGGAAATCCCGCGGCCCAACCCCGCTTGCGAAGCCGAGGGGGGGCGGGCCTATACTCGCCCCCATGGGGGAACCGCCCGATCTCGCCGCGCTCGCCCGCCGCTATGTCGAGCTCTGGCAGGATCAGTTGACCGCGATGGCGGCGGATCCCGCTTTTTCCCAGGGCATGGCGGCGCTCGTGGCCGGCCTCACGCCGCTCTGGCCGCCGGGCGCACAATGGCCGCCGGCCGCGGCACCGCAGGGAGCGCAACGCGCCGCCGATGAACTCATCCGCAACGCAAAATCGGCCGCCGCCGCGCCAGGGTCCGCGTCCGCTGGCGCTGCACCTGGCCAACGCCAGCCTGGCCTGGCTGAGCTCGCAGGCCGCCTTGCCGCTCTGGAAGACCGGCTCGCTGCCCTGGAGCCCGGCCCTCGCCGCGGACGCGGCAAGCCTCGCGCAAAGCCTCAACGCCCTCGACGGCGCCGCCGCTGATTTTCCCGCGGCGCTCGAGCGCGAGCTGCGCCGCCGCGCCGACCTGTTCCTGACCGGCATCGACCGCTACCGCCATCATCCCTATCGCCGTTCGGTGCCCGAGATGCCGCTGTTGTGGCAGGAAGGCACGACGCGCTTGCTCGACTACGCACCCGCGGGCGGCGTGCCGCTCCTCGTCGTGCCGTCGCTCATCAACCGCTACTACATCCTCGACCTGGCGAAGCAGAACAGCCTGCTGCGCCACTTGGCGGGACAGGGCATCCGTTCCTTCGCCGTCGATTGGGACGCGCCCCTGGCCGAGCGCGCGTTCAATCTCACGGATTACATTTTGCGGTTCGAGCGCGCCGCCGAAGCCGCGGTCAAGGCCTCCGGCGGGCAAAAGCTCTGCGTCTTGGGATATTGCATGGGCGGTCTCTTCGCCGTGGCGCTGGCCGCGGGGCGGCCCGATCTGGTGTCGTCGCTGGCGCTGCTGGCGACACCCTGGGCCTTCCATGCTGAGCGGCCGGACCACGCGAAGCTTTTGGGCGCGCTCGCTGATCCGTTCGCCTCCGCCTTCCGCAATCTGGGCGAGGTGCCGGTCGACGTGCTCCAGGCGCTGTTCGCATCGCTCGATCCGCTGCTCGCGGTGAAGAAATTCATCCGCTTCGCCGAGTTGGCGCCGGACAACCCCGCCGCGCTGGGCTTCGTGGCGCTCGAGGACTGGCTCAACGACGGCGTGGCACTCGCCTTGCCTTCGGCGCTCGAATGTCTGCGCGAATGGTATGGCGAGGACCGGCCCGGCCGCGGCGAATGGCGCGTCGGCGGCCACGCGATCGTGCCCGAGAAGGTCGATGTGCCCAGCCTCGTAATCCTGCCGGCGACCGACCGCATCGTGCCGCCGTTGAGCGCCAAGGCGCTCGGCGCGGCCCTGCCCAAGGCGACGGTGATGACGCCGCCGCTCGGCCATATCGGCATGGTGGTGGCGCGCGACGCACCGAAAGTGGTGTGGGGAAAGCTGGCGGAGTGGGTGAAGTCGCCCGCCTGAACACAGCTGCTCGCCACAAACGAGTCCGTCATGCCCGGACTTGTTCCGGGCATCCACGCCTTAAAGCCCCTCGCCCGCGAAGCGGGAGCTTGCCGCCATGCCAAGCGTCCCCCGGACGCTTGGCTCGAACATGCTGGGGGCATGTTCGACCGGCGGCAAGGGGGCCCGGCCCTTTAGGGCCGGGAGGGTGAGGGTGCGGAACCTCGGTCTTGTCTACCCTGCCGTAACGCGTTACACTGTCACGCGTTACGGCTGGTGGAGGATCGCCATGACGGCGGCCGAACGGATGAGGATCATGCGCAAGCGGCGCCGTGCGCGCGGTCTCCGCGAATTGCGCCTCATCGTGCCCGACCCGCACTCCCCGGCCGTGCGCCGCCGGGTGGCCGCCTCGGTCGCCAAGCTCGATCCCAAGGACGAGGAAGAAGCGATGCGCTGGATCGAGGCGGTTTCGATCTTCGATGCGGGGTGACGTAGTTACGGTCGCCGCCCCAGGCGACTACGGCAAGCCGCGCCCAGCAGTCATCGTTCAAACCGATGTGATGCCGGCCGACAGTGCCTCGGTCGTGATCTGCCAAATGACATCCGAGATCGCCGAGCATGCCGTGGACTACCGCATCACCGTCGAGCCGAGCGCATCGAACGGTTTGCGCGTGCGCTCGCAGGTGATGGCTGACAAGCCTGTCATCGTTCGGCGCGATCGGATCGGACAAGCGATCGGCCGGCTCAGCGCCGAGGATGTCGGCCGCCTCGACATCGCGCTGGCGTTTGTCATGGGCCTCGCGGACTGAAGCCCATGAAAAAGAAAATCCCGAGCTTCAAAAGCGATCGTGAGGCCGCGCGGTTCGTCGCGACCGCCAATCTTTCGCGCTACGACCTTTCCGGCGCAAAGCTCATGCGGCTTGTGCCTGACGCCCGGTCGCGATCCGTGCGGCGGCGCGTGGCGAAGCAGATCGCGCGGCTCGACCGGCAGAGCGAGGATGACGCGCTAAAGTGGATCGAGGCGGTTTCCGCGTTCGATGCCGATGCGACGCGGTGACGTGGTGGCGCGCGACGCGCCGAAAGTCGTGTGGGGAAAGCTCAGCGAGTGGGTGAAGTCGCAGGCTTAACGCAGTTCGCGACTGCGTTTAGCCCCTCGCCCCGCAGGGGGCTTTGCACAAGAACCGGGTCATTGACGGCGATTTCTGTGCATCCTGAATTTCCGGACAAAGACCCTCCGCGACGACTCGAAGCGATTTGCCCGTCGCTCGCTCGCATCCCCGTGCCGAAGCGAGTGCGTTGTGTATAGCGCGGATAACTTTGGAATGATCGAAATCACAACGAGTCACATACGAGTCGTCGGTGAACATCTTCGTGCGCGAAATGTGGACCCTTATCTGCTTGCCACAACATTCGGTGCGCCACACGATGGACATCACTAGAGGTCGGCTTGGTGCGCTATGCTCACCACAGAATTAAGAAGGATCGTTCGATTGAGCACCGCTGATACACACGACCCAGACCTGCTTGGTGCCCCAACCTCTGATGGCACGCGAAACCACTCAGTGGTGATGGAGACCTCCGCACATAGCGGCGTGTTGCCCGAACAATGTCTCAAAGAGTACGTCCGGAGCGGCGTCATAATCGGATTCACCCCCGTCACATCGGGGCAGATACAGCCGGCCAGCCTCGATTTGCGGCTTGGGTCAGTTGCGTATCGCGTGCGCGCCAGTTTCTTGCCGGGGGCAAACTCGACGGTCATGGACAGAGTCCGTCAAATGGACGGTTATCGGATTGATCTCACCAACTCCGCAGTCCTCGACACAGGGCAATTGTATGTCATTCCCCTCCAAGAAGAGCTGGCTCTCCCAACGGCCATACAAGGGTTCGCAAACCCTAAAAGTTCGACGGGTCGGTTAGACATCCTAACGCGGCTCGTAACTGATTATGGAACCGTGTTTGATCAGACGACCAAGGGGTACACCGGGCCATTATTTGCGGAAGTCGCACCGCAGACGTTTAGCGTGGTCGTGAGACCCGGAACGAGTCTGAGCCAAATCAGGTTTCAACGAGGCTCAGGCATAGCAGTTGTGAACGGTGCTTTGCGCCGCCGCTATCTCGCTGGTGATCTGGTGAACCATTTTGCCAAGACCGAAAAATTAGACAATAACCTAGTTCCCGTGACGATTGATTTAACCGGCGACCCAGCAAGTAAGCTTATTGGGTATCGGGCCAAGAGGCACACTGACCGGATTGATCTCAGCAAGGTCAGATATTACGACTGGGAGGATTATTGGGAACCCATCTACTATTTCAAAGAACCCCAGCTCACGCTTAATCCTGGAGATTTCTATATCCTGGCTACGCGAGAGGAAGTCCGCGTTCCACCCGAATATGCTGCTGAGATGGTTCCGTATCACACGCGGTCGGGCGAATATCGCGTCCACTATGCTGGATTTTTTGACCCAGGGTTCGGTTGGGATTTAAGTGGTGGCGGCAGCCGGGCCGTCCTTGAAGTGAGGTCCCACGAAGTGCCGTTTATGCTCGAACACGGGCAAACGGTGGGCTGGCTCCGCTACGATAAAATGGCCTCTATCCCCGAGCACGTTTATGGGGACGCCATCGTCGGTTCGAGCTACCAAAGCCAAGGTCTGGCACTTGCGAAGCAATTCAAGCCGTATCGGGTGAAGTGGACCCCGAATTTAGGACCGGTTGACTAATTGGAAGAACGGCCGTTCCGTCGCAACAGACGGAGCGGAGCATGACGAAGAGAGCGAGACGCAAGTTGGATGCAGCGCTGAAGGCGAGGATC
>Ga0307372_10001308_pt1 | contig 43730 bp, 42 predicted proteins | sample OX1MG_FD_202533 | JGI IMG/M metagenome (GOLD analysis project Ga0307372, IMG submission 202533) | Soil microbial communities from Risofladan, Vaasa, Finland - OX-1 | ecosystem: Environmental > Terrestrial > Soil > Coastal area > Acid sulfate soil | place: Finland: Risofladan, Vaasa | collected...
AATACTTGATGGAATTGGAAGCGCAGCTTGAGGTTCAAAAGACACCTCCTGCTGGAGTCGCCTAGTCCATTGCACAAACCCCAAACTTTCTTCCGTGAATGGCAAGAAGGCTACAATCGATTCGTCGATAATTGGATTTTCATAGGCAACCCCCCCCGTAGACTGTAGCGATGGCGCAATAGGTCCAATCTCAGCTCGGTTTTTCGTCTTTTAAGCTCAAACCATCCAGCGTTGAATGAGCTCTCGACGTGCAGCAACGCTCGGACGGACCCGGGAGAGGGGTCTGTAATGGTATAACCTAGGCATTACTATGCTGAGCTACGATACCATTGGCCTCGTTGGAACTGCAGGCAGGATTCGCGCTATCGTACTTTCCCCTAGTAAGGATTATGCGAACGGTGCTGTCCAGTCTTCGTTTGGTCTAGCGTGACATGCATTCCATACCAAAACGACAACTCGACAGAACCGGCCTGACTGGAGCTGCCCCTGACCTCTTCGAGAAGCCAGACACGAATCTCTAGGTCTTGTGCGTCCCGCAGTGCTGCTCGTGAATCTCTGGCCAGCGCTTGGCTACGGCCCGGCAGACCATCTTCTTCTCGTCCGGGGTCCCGTTATGAGACACTCTCGAGAGCGCGTCCCTGGCCCTGGCGGGCGTGTCGATCGGGTAAGCGCGCTTGGACGGGACGGCGAAGTCGGCGTCAGGCAGGGAGTTCCTCTCCGCGGCCGTCAGCGGTCCGGTGAAGTCGCTCTTCTCGAACTTCTTAGGCATGGATGATCCCAGCCCTGACGATGGCCATAAACTGATCGGCATCCAACCCCCCTTGGCTATAGCTAACCAGACCAACGCCACGGTTGACGTCACGCTCTCGGCGGCGTCCGTCGCGCCCGGCTCAAACACCACTTACCCGGTGCCCCCGTTTGGTTTTGTCAAGTCTGCGTCGGATTGACCCCCTCTTCTAAGTTGTCAAGTTTCGTCGGATAACTCGCGTTCTGGATTATCGTTAGTCAATTGGATTCCCGCGGCCTCTGCTGGCGTTGTCCCATCTAGGCTCATTTGGGGCAGGATGTAGTTGTGGAAAACTTGGTAGCCTCTCAGGATGGAGACCCGAACGCATGCTCCATCAAACGAAGAGGCAATAGAACCAACCCCACCAAACTATAAATCGTTGAAAGAGCCCATAGGTTGCAGTTTGAGTGCAGTCACGAATGTCGGCATCGTTGTTGTCGTACTGTTCCTCTTTGCCTTCTTTGTTCCTATCTTCCCCGACACGACGGCGTCTGCTTCTCTATTCGGCACGAGCGTGTCGGTCACCACGAACGCCTCGCTCACGTTCTTAGTGTTTCGGTGCGGTTCGTTCTACGGCACCCACGATACGACCTCACTTGGAGGCGTCGTATCAAGCTCCGTGCCAGTCGGCAGCGGCTATACTTTCAAGTGCGGTTGAGTGATCCGAGCTTTTTGGCCACGGCTCCGGTCCTCTGGCATCGCCGAGCCACAGCTTTCATGCTCTCAATCGCTTCCCACGAACAAGGGTGTGGAATCAATAACTGCGCCTCGGCCTGACTGTGGTTACCGTTGGAGGGAATTTCGCAACACCCCATTGGCCCCAGTCCTCAGAGTCCGAGTGTTTCGACCGCGCACCCAAGGTGCCGGATGGCCATCCTGGCCCTACTGTCTGGTCATCCGGTTATCAGGCGGTCAGGGTCGGATTCGACGGACTTCCCTCTCCTCAGTGCTGACGAGACCTGTTGCCTCTGCTTGAAGCCTTTTTCGCCGCTTTCTGCTTGCCGACTTCCTCTTTGCCTATCTCCTTTATCGTCCCAGGCGGCTCGATATCGGGAGCGGCATCACTTATCGCGTTCTGGCGACCTTTGGCGCTTTTACCTCCTATCTTAGATCCTTTATGACCTTCGATATCTGATTCGCTCACACCAGCAATGAGCAGCGAGTGCGTATTTACAATTTGTCACGCTTCATCGCGCGGTTTTGCTAGTGGTGATCCTTCTGTCCAACGATCGGGACACGCATGCTCATCGGCCTGCTCTTTTGTTCAACAGATTGGAGCAAGAATGCTGAAGGATGGCAGGATAGGCAAACTTGAGTGGACCGAGTTACTCCAGCCCTAGCGCTGCCCCTTCTTCTGCTGTTTCTTGGCGTCCTTCTTACGCTGTCTACTCATAAGAGCACCGGCTACTACCCCCATGGCTGCAGCCGCGCCAGCCGCCGCCGCAATCGATGTGAGTGGGCGCTTCTGAATCGATTTCCTGCTCTTGTCTGCAGACTCCTCAACCCCAGTTTTCAAGTCTTCGCCAGCCTTCTCGATTCCAGCTCTCATCTTTCCTGTCCTCTCCTTGATCATCGACCTTGCTTTCTTTTCGCTTTTTGACATCAAATCTCCCAGCACGGTAGTGATTGCCCAATGTTATAGGGTTTTTCAAGAAAAAACGCCCTTCGCCTCCCTGAGCCAGCGGAAGTAGACGGTGAGGCGGACGCGGTAGGCATTCTTCGTCGTCATCTTGGCATAGGTGGCGATGAACTTCTGGACCGAGGAATACCGTCCTAGTCTCTCCAGAAGCTTCGCCACCTGTTGCGCGTTGTTCTTTTCGGGATTCGTGAGGGGCCGCGTCTTCCCCTCCTGCATCGTTTCGGTCATCTTGTTAGGTAAAAGCCGGGTTAGGTTTCTCATACCACATGGGCAAACGTCATAAACTTCTCACGTCGAAGCCTCGGGGAAGGAACTCCTCATCAATTTGAGCAAGACACGCGTATCTCTCGGAGAGGGGATCATGGTCGAGCAGGGGGCCACGAGGTACGCGCTCGACCCGAAGGCGCCCGTCAAGTCGGACTACACCTTCGTCTCGCACGCGCACATGGACCACGTCGAGAGGCCCCACCCGAAGTCGAAGGTGCTAGCCTCGAACGAGACGGTCCTCCTCGCGCGCGCGAGGGGGGTGGAGCTCGAGCAGAACAGGCACGACCCGCCCGACGGCGTCTCGCTCCTCGACTCCGGGCACATCCTTGGAGCGAGGGCGCTCTATCTCGAGGGCGAGCTGCTCTACACAGGCGACGCCGCGGGGAGGGAGCGCGCTTTCATGAGCCGGTGCAGGACCAAGAAGGCCAGGGTCTTGATCACGGAGACGACCTTCGGCGACCCGCGCTACATCTTCCCGCCCCTCGACGAGGTGGTCAAGCGCGTGAACGAGATGATCGGCCACACCTTCGACAAGGGGAGGCCGGTGGTGCTCATGGGTTATCCTCTGGGCAAGTCGCAGATCCTCTCCTACCTCTTCTCGTCCTGGAACCCGTTCTTCGTCCACGAGTCGGTCGGGCAGATGAACGACATATACCGGCAGTCTGGCGTCCCGCTGAAGAGCGAGGCCAAGCCCATCGCCCGGACGCTCGAGGGGCTCCCCCAAGGCCCGTGGGTGATGGTAGCCCCGATGATGAGCTCGCGCAACAAGCTCGCGGTGAGGCTCAAGAAGGAATATGGCGCCGTCCTCGCCGCCTTCAGCGGGTGGGCGGTCGAGAGGGGATACGGGAGCTACCTGGGTGCCGACTACTCCTTCGCCCTTAGCGACCACTGCGACTACGCCGAGCTCCTCAACCTGGTGAAGGAGGTCTCCCCAGAGGTGGTGTACACAACGCACGGCTTCACCAACGAGTTCGCGAGGACGCTCCGGGCGGAGGGGTTCGACGCAAAGCCCCTCGACGGCTATCAGGCCGCGCTCTCGGACTACAGCGGAGACTCGTAGCCTACGGGAAGCTCAAGGAGCCAAAGGATTTTAAAATCGATTTCGTCCCAGCTTCGTGCGGCAAGAAGCCCATGAGTGATCATCAAATCCGTGCCCAGTGAGCCCATGTCAGGGGAGCCTGAGCTTTCCACCGTCTACGACTGGAAATTGGTCGAGCCGCGGGTCAGGAAGTTCACGAAGGAGATCGATCTCATCAAGGTAGTATCCAAATCGATGGGAAAGAAGGCCGAGGTGGGATACGTGGAAGGCCCCCCCACGCTCAACGGCGTCCCGCACATCGGTCACATACGCGGCAGGATAATGAAAGACCTCTGGTATCGATATAGCACCCTCCTCCTCAAGGAGAACATAGTCTTCCGGGCTGGCTGGGACTGTCAAGGCCTCCCGGTGGAGCTGCAGGCCGAGAAGGAGCTCGGCCTCTCGGGGAACAAGTGGGAAGACCTCAAGCAGATAGGCGAGGAGAAGCTCGTGGAGGCCTGCAAGCGCCTTCTCAACAAATACCTCCAGTCGTGGGAGGAGGCAGACGACCTTCTGGGGCTCCTCTTGGACCATTCCAAGGCCTACATGACCTACCGCGACAGCTACATCGAGCGGGAGTGGAAGTTCCTAGAGCGGGCTTGGGAGAGGGGGATACTGGGCGAGGGGTACAAGGTCGTGCCCTACTGCCCGAGCTGCATGACCTCGCTGAGCCATGCGGAGGCTGTCCTCGGCTACGAGACGCTGGACGACCCCAGCCTCTACTACAAGGTGAGAAGCTCGGACGGGAGCTACCTCGTGATTTGGACGACCATGCCCTTCACCGTCGTGACGGACGAGATGGTCGGGGTCAAGCCCGCGGCCAACTACGCCTACGTGAAGGTCGGGGAAGAGACCTGGGTCGTAGGCGAGGACAGGAAGGCAGCCCTGGCGAAGGAGCTCGGCCTGCAATTCGGAGAAACAGTAAAGGTCGTCAAGGGCCGGGAGCTCGACGGCCTCACCTACGAGCACCCTCTTCTCAAGATGATACCCGGCCTCGAGCGGCTTCACGCACAGGGGAGCATACACAAGGTCGTCGCTGAGGAGTTCGTCGACACCGAGACGGGCACAGGGCTCGTCCACCTCGCGCCCGCCAACGGAGAGGAGGACTTCCAGGTGGCGACGAGGAGGAATGTCCCGGTCTTCGCGCCCATCGACGACCGTGTCAGGTTCACGGAGGACGCGGGAAGGTTCGCGGGGCTCTTCGTCAGAGACGCGGACCCCCTCGTCTCAAAGCTCCTCGGAGAGAGCGGGAACCTCGTGAGCGAGGGGAGACTGGAGCACGAGTACCCGACGTGCTGGCGCTCGGGCCACCGGCTCGTCTGGGTGGCGAGGCGCGAGTACTTTTATTGGATCGACAGGGTCAAGGGCATGCTCGTCGAGGCTGCCGAGAAGGTCGAGTACTACTTCGACGCGCCGAGGAACAGGTTCATCGAGTTCCTCAAACAGTCGCCCCCGTGGTGCGTCTCGAGGGAGAGGGTCTGGGGCACTCCCCTCCCCATCTGGATCTGCGCAGACTGCAAAGAGAAGGTGCCCGCCTTCTCCCGCCGGAGCATCGTGGACAAGGCGAAGGAGCTCCCGGACGGGAAGGAGTTCGAACTCCACAGGCCGTGGATAGACAGGGTGGTCCTGAGGTGCCCGAAGTGCGGGGGCGATTGCAGGAGGGAGCCGTTCGTGCTGGACACGTGGCACAACAGCGGCTCGGCTCCGCTCGCCGCCTTCACCGACGCCGAAAGGGAAGCGCTTGTCCCCGTCCAGCACCTAACGGAGGGCATCGACCAGACCAGGGGCTGGGCATACACCATGCTCGTGCTCAACGTAGTCTACCAAGAGAAGCCCGTTTCGCCCTACAAGGCGTTCCTCTTCCAGGGTCACGTCCTCGACGAGAAGGGCCGGAAGATGAGCAAGAGCCTCGGGAACGTCTTGGACGCCCTCGAGATGCTCAACAATGGGTCCGTCGACCTCCTGCGATACTACCTCATGTGGAAGAGCTCGCCGGTCGACGCGCTGAGCCTGGACACCAAGGAGATGACGGGGAGGCCGTACCAGGTGCTAAACACGCTCTACCACCTGCACGTCTACCTGAAGCAGAACGGCGAGCAGGACGGCTTCGACCCGAGCAAGCACACCGTCAAGTGGGCGGCGGGCAAGAAGCTGCTCACGCAGGTGGACCTCTGGATCCTCTACAACCTCCAGAAGGCCGTCGGCTCTGTCGAGAAGGCATACGCGACGGGCAGGTACAACGAAGCCTGCAAGGAGCTCGAGCACCAGATAGTCGAGGTCCTGAGCCAGGGCTATGTGCGGATGGTGAGGAACGAGCTCTGGAACGACACCCCCAAGGAGAAGGGGAGGAGGCTGGCGATATTCGCCGTCCTAGGCCACGCGCTCTCTACCCTGGACATGCTCCTTCACCCCGTCTCGCCCTATCTCACAGAATACCTCTACCAGGAGGTCTTCTCGCCAGGCACCTGGAAGAGGCCGCTCCTTCTCGCGAGCCTGCCCAAGCTCGCTCTGCCCAAGACCGCGAAGGCGGAGAGCGAGGCGGTGGAGTTCGCGCTGATGGTGGAGGGGGCCTGCAACTCCGCCAGGGAGAAGGCCAAGCTGAAGAGGCGCTGGCCGCTCCGAAGCATGGAGGTGTACGTCCCGCCCGAGAAGGCGACGAAGATGAGGCGGGCGCAGAGGCTGATCTCCCTGCTCTGCAACGTCAAGAAGGTCTCGTTCGCAACGAAGGTCTCCTCGCTTCCCATCTCGGTGACCCTCACCCCCAACAGGTCGCAGATAGGCGCCCACTTCAAGGAGAAGACCAACGACGTGCTGACGCAGCTCAAGGTCCTCGAAGGGGACGCCGCTTGGGAGACCTACCGGACAGGCTCGCCGATCAAGCTCACCACCGCCAAGGGAGAGAAGGTCGAGGTCCCGGTCTCCGCAATGGAGTTCAACTTCCGGGGGACCGGGGACTGGGAGGCGGCTGCGAGGGGGGAGACGATCGTCGCCATCGAGAAGGTGAGGGACGACAAGCTCATGGCGGAGGGCGTCGAGAGGGACGTAGCTCGGAGGCTCCAGGCCTTGAGGAAGAAGAGGGGCTACTCCCCAGCGGCGGTGCTCGCGAAGGCGAGGGTCTCCGGCCTCGACGAGGAGACGGTCTCCATGCTCGCACCCCTGAAGAAGCACCTCGCCTTCCTCGTCCGGGTGAAGGAGGTCGAGATCCTCGAGGACCGGACGCCGGGCGGGGAATGGGAAGAGGACGAGCTGGACGGGAAGCCGATATACCTCGACGTGGCTCGCGGCCTAACGGCCAGAAAGGAGCTGGGTCGCAAGCGACGGCGGAAGGCCTGACGCTAGCACCTTCCTCGCCGCCTTCTCTATGTCGTATTCTACCTGCCTCGCCTCCACCTCGACCTCACCGCCTTCGACGCTGAGGATGGCGAAGGAGGCCCTCGTGTCCCCGTTGCGAGGCTGTCCGACCGAGCCGGGGTTGAATACCAGGCCTCCACCGTCGCTCCGCCATTGAAACGCGAGGTGCGTGTGCCCCAGCGCTATCAGGTCGGCTTGGACCTTCTTCAGGTAGTAGTCGAAGAGGTCTGCGTGGGTCGAGGGGCGGACGTACTCCCACATCGTGTCGTCTGGAGACCCGTGGGCCATGTAGAGGCTCTTTCCTCCCACGTCCGCCCGGGCCTCTCGGGGGAGCGACCGGAGGAACGACTTGCCCTCGTCCGAGAGGTGCTGGGAGGTCCATATCGCCGCCATGGCTGCCCTAGGGTTGAACTCCCCGACGTCGCCATCGAGCGACGCGACGTCATGGTTCCCCACTACGCAAGTCGCGCCCACGTCCTGTAGGAGGCGTACCACCTCGTTCGGAGACGCACCGTACCCCACGATGTCGCCGGCGCAGAAGACCTTGAGCTTCCCCACCTCGTCGAGGACCGCCTCCAGCGCTTCAAGGTTCGAGTGCACGTCCGAGATGAAAGCCACCCGCAGGGCGTCCTTGGTCCTCACTCTCTTGCCGGCGGTTTCCCGCCTTCGCTCGCTATCTAAGACTTCGCCCGTGCGTCGCGGCTCAGCGGGTGCCTGCGAACCGCCTCTGGATTATGCGGCTCCTCGTCTCGGGGAAGGCGGCCACCTGAAGGAGCTCGTTGGCGGTGCCGGTCCTCTTGAGAATGCCCGCGAGCGCGAAGTACCAGGCCGAGCTCGGGACCGCGCCCTGGCTGTCGGGCATCTCGATCCTCGCTATCTTGGTGAGCGGGTCGTACTCGGTCGAGGTGACCTCTTCTCCCAGCTCCTCCCTCATCATCGCGAGCATGAACTTTACCGTCGTGTCGAGGGGCTGTCGCGTCAGCTTGGAGGAGACCCTCGACTCTAGGAGCCCCACCAGGGCCTCGCCGACGCTCTCTATCGTCGCCTCGTCCTTCAAGACCCGCGCCACCGCCTCGACGAATAGGTCCTTCATGAGCAGGGGGTCGACGAAGAACGGGATGCCGTCGACGAGCTGGAGGGAGGATATCGCCCTGCTGCTGGTAGAGTTCTTCCAGATGCCCTCGAAGAACTCGTCCCCTATCGCGCTCCTGAGCTCGCTGAGCAGGATCTGGTAGCCCCTCCCCGTCTGGCTGTTGACGATTATCAGCTCCGAGTTGTCGATGACGAAAACGCTCTTGGAGGCGAAGTGCCTCCCGAACCTCAGCCTGAGCCTGGGGGACGAGAACGGGAACTCCGGGACGGACTCTGTGAGCGAGGAGACTATCCTCACCTCCGTGTCGTGCCTGCACGCGCTCTCCACCTCCTCGATGCACTCCTGGATGAGGTGGAGGCCCCAGTTGTCGACTATGCACTTCACCTCCTTCTCTGCTTTGAGTATGGACTCCTTGAGCTTCATGAGGAGGCTCTGCGAGCCGAGCGATAGGTATCTCTCCTCGATCACGTCCCCTGGGTTGATGTTCTTCTCCCGCACCTTCTTGAGCGCGACCATCGACTTCCTGAGGGTCCTGACCTTTCGCTCCCTCTCCACCAAGATGGACTGGAGGACTTCCGGAGGCTGCGCCTCGAACCTGGAGGGCTTCCCGGCCTCGACCTCCCTGAGGAGCCCCTTCCTGGTGAGCTGCTGCGAGACCTGGTAGACCTTCGTCCGAGGGACCCCAGAGGCGTATTGTATCTGGTTGACCGTGCAAGCGCCGTTCGAGAGGAGCGCGAAGTAAACTCTGGACTCATACTCGGTCAGCCCGAACCCCTGGAGGCCGAAGACGAGCTCGCTCGAGTCGTCTGCCAGGCTCATCCCCCTGGCTCCGTGATTCACTGCCATGCTATTCACTGCGGTGACTGATTACTCGGTGACACTTGGCATAAGAAGACTGGTCATCTACATCTAACCAGCGAGTCAATATGTCCCAATTCGCAAGCAAGTGGGAGAAGTCAAACAATGCCGGAATCACGTCACGAGTACGTGAATCTGTGAAGAACCCTGGTCCCCTCAAGCCGAGGCTGGACCTGGCAGTAAGGCAGATTCAGGTGCAAGTCGCGAAACTCGATGCAACGTCGGCGAAGCTCAGGGAAAGAGACGCCTCGATCTTCAACAAGATCGTGTCATCCATCCAGAAGCATGACTCGCAGCATGCTTCGGTCTATGCGAACGAACTCGCAGAGATCAGGAAGATGAACAGGATGGTCACACAGGCCAAACTGGCTCTCGAGCAGATAACCCTGCGGCTGAACACGATCACCGAGCTGGGCGACATCGTCGTGACCCTCACCCCTGCAATGTCAGTGATTCGCAGTGTCAGGCAAGGGCTTGTCAGCGTCCTTCCGGAGGCAGAAGGCGAGATCGGAGAGATATCAGGCCTGCTGAGCAGCATCCTGGTGGATGCGGGCACGGTGGGCGGGTACTCGCTGAACTTCGAGGCTGCCAACGAGGACGCCGAGAAGGTACTTGCAGAGGCTGCAGCAGTCGCCGAGCAGAGGATGAAGGAGAAGTTCCCAGAGATTCCCTCTGGGCTCCCCTCGATGGAAGGCTCTTCCGAGAGCACATCGTAAAGGACCCAGGCAATGGAAAACGAGAGGGGTGCAACCCACGCGAGTGGGAGCATCCCCTCACCTCCTCTTTTTAAGAATCCTTGAGCTCGAAACCTCAGACTTGGTCAGAACCACTTGACAAAAACTAACAGCGAGTACGCGACGTGGTCGAAGATTCGCAGCTTGTTCAGTCATTTGTTCTCTTTTGTTGACCAAAGGCATGATTACTTCGCATCTCGTTCGCATGCATGGAGTATGCTAGCTTCTTCCCTAGCGGGCGCAATGGCGGTGCCGATGCTGTGATGGCCTCCATGGACTCCCTGCGCATATTCAGGAGGGGGAAGGGCAGCGGGGATTTCAAGGGGAGGATCGCGGTCGCCATCCGTGACATCGAGGCGCAGCGCAAGGAGCTTGACGCGCTGAAGGCCAGGCTCGCCGAGCGCAGGCAAAAGCTCTTCGAGACGGCGGTGCGCTCCCTTCAGGAGAAGAACCAGCCCAAGGCCGCCGTCTACGCCACGGAGCACGCCGAGGTGCGCAAGGTCTGCAGGGTCGTCGAGGCGAGCGAGCTCGCCCTCACGCAGGTCTCGCTCAGGCTTCAGAGCATCACCGAGATCGGGGACGCGATGCTGCACATGGACACGGCTTTCAGGTCGCTCAAGCAGATCAGCAAGGAGATGCAGGGGGTCATCCCCGCGCTCGACGCGGCCTCGACCGACATCAACAGCACGCTCGTGGAGACGATGGCCCAGATGGGGCAGATCTCCCCTACCATCAACATCGACATCAAGACGGAGAACTCGGAGGACCTAGTCGAGCAGGCGAAGAGATACGCCGAGGAGCAGTCCGCTCGCCTGAAGGACAGCCTCAACATGATGCCGGGCAAGTTCGAGGAGCAGATCCTCCGGACCGCCGACGACCACACTCCGCTACTCGCGACAGGAGACGACGATGACGAAGGCTTCGTGCTGGGGACCCTCTACTCCGCCCCGAAGGACGAGAAGATCGACTTCGAGGTGCTGAAGTACGCTGCGACCCACGAAGGCGCGCTCGACATCTCGAGGACGTCCCAGCAGCTGGGGATCCCGCAAGACCTCGTCGAGCAGTCCATGATCCACCTCGTGGCGCAGGGGAAAGTTAAACCGGCGCCCTCTAGGAGTAGCGATTCGAGATGAGCGTAGTAGCCGCCAGAGAGCTGGAGGAGGACGCCAGGAAGTACGCGGGCGAGGCGATTCGCCTCGACTCTCAGGGTGCCCACGGGATGGCCATCCAGAGCTACCAGAAGGCCATCTCCACGCTGATAAAGCTCGTCAGGCTCTATCCGGATTACAAGCTCAACAGGCACTACATGGACAAGGCCTCGATCTATCAGGAGCGGGTCAAGGCCATCCAGCAGGCGCACGGGCTGGTTCCTCAGGACACGCCGCAGGAGGGAGCGAGCTTCTCGATAATGGGGCCAAGCGGAAACGGGAATGGAAACGGCAGCGCCCGCTCCGACCCGGAGGCGCCGTCCCCCTCGCTGCACGGGGGCGGAATCGACAGGAGCAACGGCAACGGGAGCGGGGCGAAGGGCCCCCAGATGGTCCCGCAGCTGAAGGCCTCCTTCAGCGAGCTCGTCGTCAGGGAGAAGCCCAACGTGAAGTGGGACGACGTAATCGGCCTCGACGACGCGAAGAGGGCCATACGGGAGTCCATCGTCTTCCCGTTCGAGAGGCCAGACCTCTTCCCCCTGGGGTGGGCTCGCGGCATCCTCCTCTACGGACCGCCTGGCTGCGGCAAGACGATGCTCGCGGCCGCGACCGCCGCCGAGATCGAGGGCTACTTCATCTCGATAGACGCGGCCTCGATAATGAGCAAGTGGCTCGGCGAAGCGGAGAAGAACGTCTCCAAGCTCTTCACCGAGGCGCGGAAGCTCCTGGACAAGGGAGACCCGGTGATAATCTTCATCGACGAGCTCGACTCCATCCTCGGCAGCCGGTCAAACGAGGTCGGCGGGGAGACGAGGGTGAGGAACCAGTTCCTCAAGGAGATGGACGGGATCCAGGACAAGGGGATCGACGTCCACCTCTACACGGTGGGGGCAACGAACAAGCCGTGGTCGCTCGACTGGCCCTTCCTTCGCAGGTTCCAGAAGAGGATATACATCCCGCTCCCCAACTTCGACGGGAGGATGTCGATGTTCAAGAACTACACGGCGCCCATCAACGTGGACCCCGAAATCAGCCTGGAAGACCTCTCCAGGGTCTCCGACGGATACTCGGGCTCCGACATACGAGACATCTGCCAGGGCGGGCAGCTCCGCGTGGTCAGGGAGCTGTTCGAGACGGGGAAGGCTCTCGACAAGAGCGTCCAGCCGCGGCCCATCGTGATGACCGACTTCAAGGAGATAATGAAGTCGCGCAAGCCCAGCGTCTCCCCTGAGATGCTGCGCGCGTACGCCAACTGGGCGGAGCAATACAAGGCCCTCTGACATCCTGCCACGACCAATGTTTACCTCCAGCAGCGATTTTCCGCCTGACTGGCGTGACCCTCGCCGCGCATGGTTCCTGCTTCCTCAACGGGGCATGCGCGTCCCGCGAACACAATTCACGCTTCCGACTAGAGCTTCCATGCATTCCCTCCGCGACGGAGCGCGGTTCTCCCGAGCGGTCTGGTAGATTCTTAAGGCGCTGAAAAGGGGACGGGGAGGCCTTGGAAGAGACTCCCGCGCCCGATGCCATCGCCAAGAGGGTCGGCGAGAAGGTCACGGTCAGTGGGTGGGTCCACGACGTGAGGCTCCTCGGGGGGATTAGCTTCATCCTTGTGAGGAACAGCGAGGGGATAGTCCAGGTGACCGCCCCGAAGAAGGCCGTCTCCAAGGAGGTCGCGGACATGGTGGCCAAGCTCCACCCCGAGGACGTCGTCAGGTGCACCGGCCTCGTCAAAGAGGCGAAGGTCGCGAGGAACGGCTTCGAGATAATCCCGGAGACGATCGAGGTGATAAGCGCCTCCGCGACGCCCCTGCCGCTCGACCCAAGGGGGGTCACCGACGCCAACATCGACACTCGGCTAAACTGGAGGACGCTCGACCTCAGGAGGCCCGAGGTCCAGGCCATCTTCCGCATCCAGGACGCCCTCCTCGAGGGGATGGAGGCACACCTGCGGTCGAAGGGGTTCTTGCGCGTCTTCACGCCGAGCATCCTCGGCGGAGTCTCGGAGGGGGGGGCGGAGGTCTTCAAGACCGACTACTACGGCAAACCCGCGTTCCTCCGGCAAGACCCGCAGCTCCACCGGCAGCTCGCCATCGCTGGAGGCCTGGGCAAGGTCTACGACCTCGGGCCGAGCTGGCGAGCCGAGCTCTCTCACACACCGAGGCACATGAGCGAGCACAGGACCATAGCCCCCGAGGTCTCGTTCATCGAAGACGAGAGGGACACCATGCGCGTGGAAGAGGCGATGCTCGTCAGCGGGATACGGAAGGTCAACGAGAGGTGCGCGCGGGAGCTGCACGTCCTGCAGCTCGACCTCCAGGAGCCTCAGACCCCCTTCCCAGAGCTCTCCTTCCCCGACCTCTACGGGACGCTGAAGAAGCTAGGCCACGAGCTCCCGCGCGGCAAGGACCTCGACAGGGAGTCTGAGAAGCTCCTCGCCGAGTTCGTGAAGAGGGAGCACGGCTCCGACTACTTCTTCGTCAACCGGTTCCCCTCGTCGGTGAAGCCCTTCTACGTGATGCACGTCGACGCCGAGCCCGAGTTCGCCCGCTCGGTCGACCTGGTCTACAAGGGGCTCGAGCTCTCATCAGGGGGCCAGAGGGAGCACAGGCACGAGAAGATCGTCGAGCAGATAGCGCAGAAGGGCCTCGACCCTCAGGGCCTGATGTGGTTCACGGAGCCCTTCAGGTACGGGGTCCCTCCCCACGGCGGGTTCTCGCTGGGCATCGAGAGGCTCACCGCGTCGCTGCTGGGGATCGAGAACGTCAAGGAGGCGGCTCTCTTCCCCCGGGACCCCGAGCGGCTGCAACCCTAACCCGGCGCGTGGCGAAGCGTTTATGCTTGGGAGGGTGCGACTTCTCCCCCATGGAACTCTCCCCTGGGATTCACCAAATCGATGGAGTGAGGGGGGCTAACTCCTTCCTGGTAATCGCGGACGAAGGCGCCGCGGTGATCGACACGGGGCTCCCCGGAAACGAGAAGAAGATAGTCGAATATTCCAAGAAGGCGGGGGTCGAGCCAGGCAAGCTCCGGTACATCGTCCTGACCCACGCGGACATCGACCACTCAGGGAGCGCCGCGAAGCTGAAGGGCCTGACCGGCGCGAAGGTCGCGATACACGAGGCTGACGCTCCGCGCATCTCCGGGGAGAAGAAGCTCAAGGAGGTCAAGGGGGTGACGGGCTTGCTCTTCAGCGTGATGGGGCCGTTCATGAGGTTCACCCCGGTGAAGCCGGACGCCGTGCTCAAGGACTCCGACAGGCTCCTCGACCTGCTCGTCGTGCACGCGCCCGGACACACGGACGGGAGCATCTGCCTATACAGAGAGAAGGTGGCGCTCTTCGTCGGCGACGCCCTCAGGACGGACTCCCACGGAAAGCCCGGTCTGCCCCCAGGCTCGTTCACCGTCAACATGGAGCAGGCAAAGGGGTCGATAAGGAAGATATCCGCGCTTGAGTACGTGCTCCTTCTTCCCGGACACGGGCCTCCCATCACGAAGGACGCGTCAAGCGTCGTGGCGAGCTTCGTCCAGAAAGGGTTCGCCTGAAGCCGCCTCGCGAGCCCGGGCCTTGTCGCGAGGCCCCCTATGGTGGTGCTAGCTCTCTTCTTCCTCGGCCCACTGCTGGAGTTCGTACAGCTGGAACTCCCCTCCGACAAAGTCCTCGTCCTCACTCCTCTCGACGCTCTCGACGCGGAGGTTCACCGCCAAAGCGGTCTTCGAGACGTTGACGGGCTCCGCGAGCGCGGAGACAGCCGTGTCAGGAATCGTGGAAATGACCGCCTTGCAGTTGGAGCATTGAAAATACCACCTCACCAGTGCCTGCTGGTCCGCGCCTGTAGAGATCCCCCAGAGCGAGGGCGACCTGCAAAAAGGGCAAGTCGGCAGGTTGTGGTCGATCCATCTCTGCTCGGCGCCTCCTTCTCCTTCCGCCCGACGGAACTCCACGAATTCCGTACACAGGCAGCCGTTTCTAAATCTTGGCCCGCCGAGCTCGCACTTTGCCGAGAGTCCTCTCGCGTCTGCCTACATCCGAAGGGTTGCTTCCCTCTCGGACTCGACGAGGAGCTCCATCCCCTTCACCTGCTTCACTATCCTCTTGAGGACCTCTATCTCTCCCCGGAGCCTCTCCGGCCTCCTGCCGGGGATTATCACCTTCGTGAGCTTGCTCCCGTCGGGGAGCCAGACCGTGTTCACCGTGAGGATCCGGATCGGATAGAAGAGCTCCTCCAGGAATCGCCTGTCGGAGTTAGACGCCCCTATCACCCAGACCTTGCCCTTTAGCATGTCCTCGAGCTTCTGCTTGATCTCCGGCTTTGACCTGACCAGGGTGGCGTCCGCCTGCTCCATCTCCAGGACGTAGCTCCCTTCGACCTCGTACGACCTGAGGAGCGCGGCCTTGTTGAGCTCGGGCGTGGACTCGGCCAGCTTGACCAAGACCTTCGATGCGACGATGTCGGAGTTCGAGATCTGTCCGGCGCTGAGCTTAGCCTGACATTTGGCACAGAGGATACCAGTCTTCGCGTCGAAGGCGCATATCGGTATCCGGAGTGGCAAGACCTGCTTCAGAAAACCACTCTTCCCGCTGATATAAAAATGTCAGGGTTGTTTTCTCTATATCGCGTGGGTGCTGCTGTACGAATTCCGATGACAATCAAATGAGCGCAGTGAAAGCCGTCTGACGACACTACCCTCCAAGCAATGACATTCTCGGACTTGGAAGACTGCCGCATTCAAAACCTCATGCTGACCCACGTCTGCACTGAACTCGATCCTCATACTCTTCCGCGTCTGAAGGCCGCGTTGAGAGGCCGGTCGCGCTGACCCCCGCAACCGGAACAGAGCGAGGCGACCCTAATCCGCCCAGTCGGCGGCGGGAAGGGCGTCCACGCGCCGTGAGCGCATCAGACCCAAGAGATCTACCCTGAGACACCAGAGGGCGACGTCGGGCCTAGGTTTATCCGAGATTGCCCTTTCATCGCAGATCGCCATGAGGCTCTTCGAATACGAGGGAAAGGAGCTCTTCTCGAAATATGGCATCCCCGTCCCGCGCTCGAAGCTCGCCAACGACGAGTCGCAGGTCCTGGCGGCGGTGGAGGAGATCGGGCTGCCCTTCGTCATCAAGGCGCAGGTACTCTCCGGCGGAAGGGGCAAGGCCGGCGGGGTCGTCTTGGTGAGGACGAAGGACGAGGCGAGGAGGGAGGCGGGGCGCGTGCTCGCCCTGAACGTGGGAGGCGAGCCCACGCGGGCCCTCCTGGTCGAGGAGGCCGCGCAGCACGGCGAGGAGATGTACGTCTCGGTCTCGCTGAACCGGGGGCGCCGGGAGTTCGTCGCCCTCGCCTCGAGGAGCGGGGGGACAGAGGTCGAGTCCCGGGCGCAGGGAGCGGTGGAGGAGCTGCCGGTCCCTCTCGAAGGGCTCAGGGCGGACGCCGCCTCCGCGCTGGGCACCAAGCTCGGCCTCGAAGGGCGGACATCCTCGGAATTCTGCTCGATCCTCCTCAAGCTCGAGAGGCTCTCGCGCGAGGAGGAGTGCGAGCTCGCGGAGATCAACCCGCTCGCCGTCCACGCCGACGGGACCCTGATCGCGCTCGACTCCAAGATAGTGCTGGACGACAATGCCCTCTTCCGCCACCCAGAGTTCTCCCAGCTCCCTCCCGAAGACCCTCTCGAGGGGGAGGCGGCGAAGTTCGGCTTCGCCTTTGTGAGGCTCGACGGGAACGTCGCGGTCGTCGGAAACGGAGCGGGGCTCGTCCTCTCTACCCTCGACCTGGTCGCGGACGCCGGAGGAAGGGCGGCCTGCTTCCTCGACCTCGGAGGAGGCGCACAGAGGGAGCGGGTCGAGGCCGCCCTGAGGCTGGTGCGAGGGCTTCCGAGCGCGAGGGCGATCCTTGTCAACATATTCGGAGGGATAACGCGGACCACCGACGTGGCGGAGGGCCTGAGGGCCGTCGTCTCAGAGCGGCCGATGGTGCCCGTCTTCGCGAGGATAAGCGGCGCGGAGGAGGCTGAGGCGCATGCCCTTCTCTCGGACTCTGGCGTCCCGGTCTTCCGCACCGCCCAGGAGGCGGTCCTCGCCGCGGTCAGAGGCGTCTCCCCTTGACCTTCGAGGTCCCGGAGGCGGGCGACCCGGTGGTCGTCCAGGGGATCACGGGGAGGTACGGCAGCCTCCACGCGGGGCTGATGCTGAGGTACGGGACCAACGTGGCCGCCGGAGTGACCCCCGGGAAGGGCGGACAGTCCGTCGAGGGCATCCCCGTATTCGACACGGTGAAGGCCGCGGTGGAAGAGACGGGCGCGAAGGCGTCGGTCCTCTTCGTCCCAGCGCCGGCCATCCTCCCCGCTGTCGTGGAGGCGGTGGGCGCCGGGATAAGGCTGCTCGTCGCGATAACCGAGCACGTCCCCATCCGGGACACGCTCGCGATGATACGCCTCTGCGAGGAGAGCGGAGCCCGGGTGATAGGCCCGAACACGCCGGGCATCATCGTCCCCTCTAGGAGGCTGAAGCTCGGGATAATGCCCGCCCCCTCCTTCCTCGATGGCGGGGTCGCGCTCTTCTCTCGGAGCGGGACGCTGATGTACGAGGTGGCGGACGCGCTCTCCAAGAGCGCCCTGGGCCAGCACGTCGCCCTCGGCGTGGGAGGCGACCCCGTGAACTGCACCACTATGACCGAGTGCCTCGACTGGGCGGCGGCCGTCGACGAGGTCACGTCGGTGGTGGTGGTGGGGGAGATAGGCGGGGACGCCGAGGAGAGGCTCGCGGAGCACATCCTCGCGACGAGATTTTCCAAGCCCGTCGTAGCCTACATCGCGGGGAGGTCTGCCCCTAAGGAGAAGCACATGGGACACGCGGGGGCGATAATCTACGGGAGCTACGGCACCGCCGAGTCCAAGGTCGCCGCGCTAAAGAGAGCCGGGGCGAGCATCGCAAGGACGACCGGCGAGATACCTGCGCTGGTCAGCCCATCGCGTTGAGGGGAGGGGCAGGCGCCTCGGCCGCTCCGAAGCTCGAAAAGTCCTTAAGCGGGTCTTGAACGGCTTGGGAACGAATCCACTAAATGCCGATCGCCGACGTCACCAAGAAGCAGATCGCGCAGAAGAGGCGCCTTTTCCTGAAGGTCTGCCTGCGCTGTGGGGCGAGGAACGCCCTCCAGGCCACACGGTGCAGAAAGTGCCACGCCTCGGTCCTGAGGCTGAAGAACCGGTCCGTCGGGCTCAAGAAGTAGCAAGAAACCCAGAGCTTAAATCGACTCGATAAGCCCGTCATCGTCCTGGGTCAGTGGTCTAGCCTGGTATGACGCCGCTCTCACACGGCGGAAGTCGGGAGTTCAATTCTCCCCTGACCCACTTCTCCTCGATCCCGCGTTCAAATCCGGCTCGGCCCATCGCTCTTCCTCCTCCTGTCGCCCCTCTTGACTGGGGCCTCTCAGCGGTTTATCTTGAGCTTCTTGGCCACCCACGGCTTCATGATGATGTCCCAGGGCGTTATGACCGTCCCGCGCGACGTGAGGCACTGGCCGATGTCCCCTGCCAAGGTGTTCGCCGCCGCCTTCATCGTGGTGCGCCCCGGCACCCTTCGCGGCCTGCTCTTCTCTATCTCAGCGATCGGCATCTCGAGCAGGCTGTCGGGGTTGGCCGCCAGGTCGTGGAGCACCGCCGGGCTGAAGATGTGGCTGATGATGCTGCGGTCAGAGATGAACGCGCCCCCGGCGGAGAGGAAGACGCGCCTGAACCTGTGGCTGAACATGAAGAGGAGGGCCTTCCTCAACGGCGTCATCCCCGGGAGGGAGAACACGGGGGATGCGACGTCCTTGACCTGGAGGTCGCTCTCTATCGTGCCGGTCTTGTAGAGCTCGAGGACGTCGGCGAGGCTCACGGGCACCCCCGTCCTTTCCGTGTCGCTTATCCAGGCGAAGCCGAAGCGCTCCTTGAGGAAGACCTCGAAGAGGCGCTCAAGGCTCTCGTCCGCGCCGACGATGCCTATGCTCTGCGCGGCGTCCTCGCAGGGCCTCTCGATGAACTTCCAGAACCCCCCCTGGCCGATGGCCAGGAGCCTCTTCAGCAGCGAGTACCCGTGGAGAGCCCGCGGCCTCGCGGCCGTGACATCGATGACGAGGGGGAGCCCGTCTATCTGCTGGAAGCGCAGCATCGAGACGGCCGGGAGCATCGGCATCTTGGGGTCAAGGACGGGATAAGCCCTGTTGAAGACGTGCGGCAGGGCCTCTCTGATTTTCAACTTTCGAGCTCCCTGCGCCCCCCTACGATAGATATGCTTTCTCGCCGGCCTTGCTGCAATCAGTCACAATTGCGTCCTTCGGCGAAAGCGAGCCGACCGGCTCATCCAGTCACAAAATCGAGCGCCACGGCCGCCCCGTAGAGCTTGTTCTCGGCCTGCCTCCAGACAACCGAGTGCTTCCCCTCTATGACGTCGTCGGTTATCTCCAGCCCGCGGTGCGCGGGCAGGCAGTGCATGACGATCGCATCCTTGGACGCGAGCTTCAGCATCTCCGAGTTTATCTGGAACCCGCGGAAGGCGCGCAGGCGCTTGCTCCTCTCCTTCTCCTCGCCCATGCTCACCCAGACGTCGGTGTAGAGCACGTCCGAGTCCACCGCGGCCTCCTTGGGGTCTTCGACCACCCTGACGGTAGACCCAGACCTCTTGGCGTTATCCTCAGCCCGGCGAAGGACGTCGGGGTCTGGCGCGTATCCAAGCGGGCAAGCCGCCACGGCGTTCATCCCCATGAGGGACGCCCCGAGCAGGAGGGAGTTGCAGACGTTGTCCCCGTCGCCGATGAAGGCGAGGGTCAGGCCTCGTAGCTTCCCCTTCGTCTCGCTTATCGTGAAGAGGTCGGAGATGACCTGCGTGGGGTGCTCGAGGTCGCTTAGGCCGTTCAAGACCGGCACTCCAGAGAACGTGGCCATCGCCGTCAGCGTCTCGTGCGAGAAGACCCTCCCCACGATCACGTCGAGGTAGCTCCCGAGGACCCTCGCCGTGTCCTTGATGGGCTCCCCGCGGCTCGCCTGCAGCTCGTCCGCGGCAAGGTAGACCGGGAACCCTCCCAGCCGGACAGTGGCCACCTCGAAGCTCGTCCTGGTCCTTGTGGAAGGCTTCTCGAACAGGAGCCCGACGACCCTCCCGCGGAGGTCAGAGAGAGCCTCCCGTCTCTCTATCGCCGGCTTCAGCGACTTCATCCGCTCCAGCATCCCCGCCAGGTCGACCGCCGAGAGGTCGGATACCGAGAGAAGGGACCTGGGCTTCGTGCCTGCCTTGGCCGAGCTGCGAGACATTCTCTTTGCCCGCCTCAGCCTTCAATCATCTTGTATTTCCGTAGTGCGCCTGGCCGGAGCGAGCCTAGCCGGGCGCGGTCTCGGGACGGAAGTCGTCGGGATAGGACCTGGCGTTGTGCGTCCTCTCCTTTCGTTTCGGCCTCGAGCGCTGTACCAGCTCCTTGACCCAGTTGTTCACCTCGTCGAAGGCGTCTGCGAGCTCGAAAGAGCGGACGCTGTAGGAGTAGTGGTCCCTGGGGTGGACGAGGAACACCTTCACCTCGTACTTCTTCTTCGGGGACTTCGTCTCCCCCATCTTGATGACGGCCCTCGCCTCGGAGATGTCGGGGACGCTCCTGCGGAGCAGCTCGACCGCCCCCAGGAACTTCTTCCTCGCGGTCTCCGCCTCGAAGGGGTCGTCGGGGAGCCCGACGATGTACATGGGGATGGAGCTCTGGGCGACCTTTCGAGTCAGCACTCTGAGAAAGTCGCGGTAGGTCACAATCCCCTGGATCTCCCCCGTCCCGACTATCACAGAGTAGTTCGACCCGCTCTTGGACATGTTCTGGTAGACCTCGCGGAGGGAGTCGGTGATCTCGTTGGTCAAGACGTCCCTCAGGGCGAAGATGCCGAGCGTCTCGTCGTATCTTCCGGCGCGCGTGTCTCCCTTCATGTTCCTGTCCGTCTTCGGCATGAGGTTGAACACAATCTCGTCCGAGCTGACGATTCCCTCCAGCGCGCCCTTCTTGGTAACGGGGAGCTGGTCAACCTTCTTCTTCAGCATGGTCTCTCTCGCCTTTGACACGGTGTCCGAGACGTCCAAGCAGGTCGGTTTCGGGCTCATCACCGACGAGATCTTTCCCGCGGTGTCGGAGTCCAGGAGCTTGGCGACAATGGCCGGCGACGTGATCTGCCCTACGAGCTTCCTCTTCTTGTATATCGGCATCGAGCGCGTCCTGTACTCGTGCATCAGGGTGGCCGCGTCGCTCACGGTGTTGTTCGGGCCGAGGCGGGGCACCTGGTGCATGACCGAGGCGAGCTTGGTGTTGAGGCTGGTGATGTTCAGGAGGTCCCGCATAGAGACCACGCAGGTGGTCGCCTCGCCGTCGTCCACGTACGCGTCCGTGAGCTTCGACTCTCTGAGGTAGCCTATCACCCTCGAGACGGTCTCGCTCGACGGGAATATCTCGGCCTCGGTAAGGAGCTCTGTCACTGGCATCCGCGTCAGCTGGTCTGGTTTCATCGTAAAATCGCCGTGGGCTCGCCCGAAGATGCGCTCTATTTAATCAGGTCTTCGCCGCGTTCGCGAAGCGGTAGCCAACTCGAGCTCGTCCGGCCGCCGCCCTCCTCGAGAAGACCGCGACCAGCGCCGCTCCCACAAGGGACGTGAGGGCGAGCGCGCCCGAGGGGAATTCTGGAGCGGAGGTAGTGGTGGACGTTGTCGTGGTGCTGACGCTGGTCGACGTGCTGGCGGTGCTCGTGCTGGTCGTCGTGCTCGAGCTCTTGCTAGTGCTAGTGCTCGTGCTCGAGCTCTTGCTCGTGGTCGTGCTCGTGGTCGTGCTCGTGGTCGTGCTCGTGGTCGTGCTCGAGGACGTGGAGCTGCTCGTCGAGGAGGTCGCGGCCGCCGTGTAGGTGAAAGTCACGACCTGTGACGCAGAAGTCCCGTCGCCGCCCCAAGAGGCGTTGACCGTGAACGTGCCGCTGGTCCACGCCGAGTTCCCGCCTGGGCGGGACGTGTAGCTGAAGCTCCCGTCGGTCGGGCTCGGGACGACCTCCATGATGTCTGCGACTGTCCCCGCCTGGTCCCTTATGCTGATGATCACGCCGGTGTCCGTCCCAGGAGCCGGGGAGATCGTTCCCGTGATCACGATCGATGTCAGGCCAGAGTACGAAGACGCGTCGGTCTGGAGGGTCATCGAGTACGTCGCCCCGTGCGCCGGGACGAAGGCCTGGGACGAGATGAAGACGAGCGCGAAGAGACCCGAAAGGCGCAGCGCCGAGATTCGAGACATGCCGACGCTCTCCTAGTGCTTGAACGCCCGCGCGTGGGTCATGGCCATCGCCATCCCGAACTCGTCGGCGGCCTTCACGACCTCGGGGTCGCTTATCGAGCCTCCCGGCTGTATGGCCGCGGAGACGCCGGCCTTCCCGAGGAGGTCTATGTTGTCGCGGAACGGGAAGAACCCGTCCGACGCGCAGACCGCGCCCTTCGCCCTCGCCCCTGCGTTGTCGAGGGCGATCTTGACGGCCCCGCTCCGCTTCCTGAAGCTCGCGACGCCCAGCGTCCAGAACTCGTCGAGGCGCCCGCCCTTGTCAGGCGTCCCGTCCGCGACCACTATTCCGTTTGACTGCACGCGCCTGACCACCTCCCACGCCGCGAGCAGCTTCTGGACTGTGGCTTCGTCGGGCTTGGCCTTCGTGGGGAACGTCAGCTTGCTCCTCTCGAGCTTCTTACGATAGTCCGCTGCCTCCTGCAGAAGCAGCGCCCCCTCGAGCTCCTTCAGGTCGTACCTGTAGTCCGGCCTCTCGCCGGCCTGGATCATGCGTATCTTCTTCTTTTGCTTCGACTCTAGGAGCTCCGAGGCGGGCTTGTCGAATCCGGGGGCGATGAGAATCTCGGTGTATACCGAGTCGTCCTTCTTTCCCTCGTTCTTCCCGATCAGGCGGGCGGCCGCGATGTCGACGGCCCGGTTCACTATCACCGTCCCACCGAAGTCTGCCTCGGGGTCGCACGCGTGGGCGAGCGCGTACGCCTTCGCGACGGTGGCCGCGAACGCGAACCCGCTGATCTGGCCGTGCTTCACCGTCGCTGCCGTCGGCACGTCCTCGAACCCCTCGACGATGTCGTACGCGCTCCCTATGTCGAGATAGTTGTTGAACGAGAGCGCCTCGCCGGAGAGCTGCTTCCACGCTGTCATGCTCCGGGCGCCGTCTATGGAATAGATCGAGGCTTTCTGGTCGGGGTTCTCTCCGTACCTAGCGTCCTGGTACTTCGAGGCCGAGAGCACGAACTTGCCGGGGAACGCCTCTCCTGAGGAGAACCTGCGCCTCAGCTCGTTGTATATCGCCGCGTCGTAGGAGGCTGTCATCGCGAAGGCCTCGACCGCCAGGGACTTCCTCAGCTCGAGGCCCACCTTCCCACCCCTCTTCCCCAGCTCCTCGAGCACCAGGTCGTAGGACCTCGGTGAGGGTACCACCGTGACGTAGAGGTGGTTCTTCGTCGACGCCCTGACCATCGACGGCCCGCCGATGTCGATGTTCTCAATCACACTTTCGTCGGTCGCGCCCGCGTCGGCAGCGACCTTCTCGAAGGGGTAGAAGTTGCAGACCACCATGTCGATGGGAGAGACGCCCATCGCCTTCAGCTCGCGCATGTGTCCGGCGTCCCCCCTCTTCGCGAGTATCCCGGCGAAGAGGTTTGAGTGAAGGGTCTTCACCCGCCCGGAGAGCGCCTCCGAGAGGCCCATCGCCTCCCCCAGGCTCTTCACCTCTACCCCCGCCTCCTTGAGCGCGCCGTACGTCCCGCCGGTGGCCAGCAGCGAAACCTTGAACGAGCGAAGGCCTTTCGCAAAATCGACGAGCCCCGACTTGTCCGCGACGCTGAGTATCGCGGTCTTGACCTCGATGTCACCGGCTGTCTTCGGCACTCGCTCCACCCGCTCTCCTCCGCTGCCGCTTTCCCCGCAGCTTTGGCTATTTGGGTGCTACTGAATCCTCAGCAGATGGGCGTTGATAAGCGAATGGAGGGAAGAATCGCGTCCATGCAAATTGAACGCGTCAGAACCGCTATTTCGCCGTACAGGTACCGGTGGCAGCTTTAACAGGAACGTGGCAAATCCGATTTAAATAGACGCGGAAAATTGGCGTTCTTTACGACTAAAGGTCGCACGTTTGAGGTGAGCGTGGTCATCTCCAACAAGCCGGGCGTGCGCGAGCCCGAGGGTGAGACCATACTCCACGACCTTGTCGCCAAGTCGGGCTTCGAGCAGGTCGAGTCCATCCGCGCCGGGAAATACCTCCGCGTGAGAGTGGTCGCGCCCGACCCCGCCTCCGCGAAGCGGCTCGTGGAGAAGATGTGCAACGACCTCAGGATTTTCAACCCGGCGGCGCATTCATGCGAAGTGTCCATCGGGAGGGTCCCGGGCCGATGAGAGTAGCGGTCATACGGTTCCCAGGCAGCAACTGCGACCTCGACATGATGACGGCCCTCAGGACAATCAAGGGGATCGAGCCGGACCTGGTCTGGCACGAGGACGCCAGCTTGGGCGGGCGCGACTACGGCGCCGTGATCCTCCCGGGCGGGTTCGCCTTCGCCGACCGCCTCAGGGCAGGGGTGATAGCGGCCAACTCGCCGGCGATGGCCCGGGTGAAGCGGCTCGCCGACCGCGGTGTCCCCGTGCTCGGGGTCTGCAACGGCTTTCAGATTCTCGTGGAGAGCGGCCTGCTTCCCGGGGCGCTCCTCCGGAACTCGACGCTGAAGTTCGTCTGCGAGTGGACGCACGTGCGCGTGGAGAACACCCGGACCCCGTTCACCTCGGGGCTTCGCCAGGGCCAGGTCCTCAGCATGCCCATCGCGCACGGCGAGGGGCGGTTCTTCTTGCAGCGCGCGGAGCTCGAGCGGCTCGAGAAGGACGGGTTGGTCGCCTTCAGGTACTGCGACGCCTCCGGCAAGCCCACGGCAGGGAGCAACCCCACCGGGACGCTGCACAACATCGCGGGGGTCTGCAACAAGGCGGGGAACGTCGTGGGACTGATGCCCCATCCCGAGAGGGCCGCCGAGGCGCTCCTGAGCCCGCTCGGCCGTCCCGACGGCGCGCTCGTCTTGTCGTCCATCCTGCGCAAGAGCGGAGGAGGGCGGCGGGCTTGAACGCGGAGCAGCTCGGCCTGGGACTGACGCCCCAGGAGATCGCCACTGTGAGGATGTCGCTCGGGCGCGAGCCCAACGAGACGGAGTGGTCGATAATCGACGCGGAGTGGTCCGAGCACAGCAGCTACAAGTCCTCCCGGGGTCTCCTCAAGCTCTTCCCCACCACGGGGGCACGGGTGGTGCTGGGCCCTGGATACGACGCCGGGGTGGTGGACGTCGGAGACGGGTACGTGGTGACGCTCCACATCGAGAGCCACAACCACCCCTCCGCGGTGGACCCCTATGGCGGCGCCTCGACCGGCATAGGCGGGGTCATCAGGGACATACTCTCGGTGGCGAGCAGGCCCATCGCGCTCATCGACATCCTGCGCTTCGGCCTCATCGACAAGAGCGGCCACTCCCGGTGGCTCCTCAAGAACGTGGTCAGGGGGATCGCTGACTACGGGAACTGCATCGGCGTTCCGACCGTCGCGGGGGAGATAGAGTTCGACGACTCTTTCGAGAGGAACTGCCTCGTCGACGTCGCCTGCGTGGGGCTGGGAAGGAAGGGGGACCTCATCCTAGGGGAGGCGAAGGCGCCAGGGGACGTCCTCGTCCTGATAGGGGGGGGCACGGGGAGGGACGGGATCAAGGGGGCGACCTTCGCGTCGAAGAACCTCAAGAAGGACGCCGGGAGCGAGCGCTCCTCCGTCCAGGTCCCCGACCCCTTCATGAAGAAGCTCCTCCTGGATTCCCTCCTGGAGATAGTCGCGAACCACGGGGAGATCCGCGGGATGAAGGACCTCGGGGGAGGCGGCCTCTCGACGGCGCTCTCCGAGGTCGCTTCCAAGGGAGGGACCGGCGTCGACGTGGAGCTGAAGAGGGTGAGGCTCCGCGAGGACGACATGTCGCCCACCGAGATAATGATATCAGAGTCCCAGGAGCGGATGCTCCTGGTCCTGCCGTCCGGCCCCGGCGGGGGGAAAAACGTGATCTCCGTGCTAGAGAAGTACGGCGTGCCATACTCGGTAATCGGGAAGGTCACGTCCTCGCCGAGGCTCCTGCTGAGGTGGGACGGAAAGGTCGTCGCGGACCTCCCGGCCTCCCTCGTCACCGACGCGCCCCTCATCGACTGGCCTTACGAGAAGCCCGCAACGCCTCGCATCGCCCCCAGGCACGCGGTCACTGCGGCCGAGCCAGGGCTCAAGGACGCGCTCCTCGCCCTCCTCTCTTCGCCCAACATCGCCAGCAAGAGGTGGGTCTACCAGCAATACGACCACGAGGTGGGGCTGAGGACAGTGGTAAAGCCGGGGCAGGCCGACGCCGCCGTGATGAGGCTCCCCAACGGGCGCTTCCTCGCCATCAAGGGGGACGGAAACAGCAGGCAGGCCTCCCTCGACCCGTACGAGGGGGCGGCGGGCTGCGTCGCAGAAGCGTGCAGGAACGTCGTCGCCGTGGGCGCGGAGCCCATCGCCATGGTGGACCACCTCCAGTCGGGCGACCCCTCCGACCCGGAGGTCTACTGGGCCTTCCGCGAGACGCTCAGGGGCATGGCCGACTACTGCAAATCCTTCGGCCTCCCGGTGGTGGGCGGGAAGGTGAGCTTCTACAACGAGGACTCGGCGACGGGTCGCGCGATAAAGCCGAGCCCGATAGCCCTCGTGGTGGGCCTCGCCTCGCGCGAGGCGAACCTCAGGACGATGGCGTTCAAGCACGCGGGCGACGCAATAGTGATAGTGGGCGAGACCAGGCCGGAGATGGCGGGCTCCGAGATCTCTGCCAGGTTCCCGAAGAGCATCGACCTTCCCTCACGCTCTCCGCGCGTGGACGCCAAGGAGGACCTGAAGACCTGCCGGGCAATCCTGCAGCTCATCGAAAAAGGCCACGCGAACGCGGTACACGACTGCTCGGGCGGGGGGATCGGGGTCGCCCTGGCGGAGATGGCCATCTCGGGGAGCCTGGGCGCGAAGGTCGACCTGGCCTCCGCCCGCACCAGCTGTAGCCGAAGCCTTGAGACCGCGTTCTCCGAGTCTCATGGGAGGTTTGTGGTCTCGGGCGGGGACGGGCGGGTGATATCCTCCTCGCTGAGAGGCGCGGGCGTGAAACACGCGATCGTTGGGACGGTGGGCGGGGCATCGCTCCACCTTGCGGCAGGGCGCTCCCCCCTCGCGAGCGTCCCCGTCTCGTCGATGAGGTCGAGGTGGGAAGGCGCGATACCGGAGCTGATGGACTAGATGGGCGCCAAGGAGGCTTGCGGGGTCTTCGGGGCTCATTCTACCAAGGGCACCGACGTCGTCCCGAAGATCCTCAAGGGGCTCGAGGCACTGCAGCACAGGGGACAGGAGTCTTGGGGGATCGCCGTTCCGGGGATGCCCGTCTTCAAGCGGATGGGTCTGGCCTTCAACTGGATCAACTTCGCGCGAGAGCTCACCGGGTACAAGGGCGGCTCGGGCATCGGGCACATCAGGTACTCGACGAAGGGTCGCTCGAACCTTGGGAACGCGCAGCCCATCCAGTTCGGGAGCGAGTTCAGCATCGCCCACAACGGGACCATCGTCAACACCGAGGACCTCCAAAAGACCGTAGTCGCGTCCCGTGCGGGTGCCGACTGCTCCACGGACACCAAGGTGGTCGGCCACAGGCTCCTCCAGATCCTGAAGGAGGAGAACGACTGGTTCTGGGCCTTCGAGCGCCTCGCCAAGGAGGTCAAGGGGGCGTATTCCTTCACGATACTCAACAAGCAGGGCGAGGTCTTCGCGGTTAGGGACCCGAGGGGCTACAGGCCGCTTTGCATCGGGATGCACGAGAAGTCTGGGACCTACATCGCCGCCTCCGAGAGCTGCGCCCTCACCGCCGTCGAGGCGGATTTCATCCGGGACGTCGCGCCGGGGGAGATGATACGCCTAGGCGGCCCCAAGAAGGGGTTCGAGGCCTTCCGGTTCGCGCCCAAGGCCGCGGCTGCCCACTGCTCGTTCGAATACACGTACTTCGCCCACCCCGCCTCGGTCATCGACGGCGTCAACGTCTACGAGGCGAGGAAGAACGTAGGCAAGATCCTCGCCCGCCGAAAGCGGATGAAGGGGAAGGTCGTCATCCCGGTGCCGGACTCGGCGCGTCCAGCGGCGCTCGGATACTCCACCGAGAGCGGCATCCCGATGGACGAGGGGCTCATGAAGGACAGGTACAGGCGAAAGGGGAGCATGAGGAGCTTCATCGAGCCCAAGCAGGGAGGGCGGGAGGAGGTCGTGAAGAGGATCATACCCATCAAGGAGACGATCCGTGGGAGGGACGTCATCGTGGTGGACGACAGCGTCGTGAGAGGGACGAGCTCCGAGATAATCGTCGACGCGCTGCGCGAAGCGGGGGCGAAGAGCATCAAGATGGCGATAACCTTCCCGCCCATCATGCACCCATGCTACATGGGCGTGGACTTTCCTAGCAGGGAGGAGCTCCTGGCGTACCGGGTGGCGCGCGACGAAACTGACATCGAGGTTATCGGCGCTAAGGTCGCGAAATCGCTCGGGGTGGAGGAGCTTCACTACAACGACATCGACGGGCTGGCCGAGGCGATAGGGCTACCCAAGGAGAGCCTCTGCTTCGCGTGCATCAACGGGGACTACTCGAAGCTCGGAATGAAGCCTAGAAAAGAGATCAAGGCCTGAACCGCCCTTGCCCACCGCCACGCCGTGCAACCTCGGCATCCTCGTCTCGGGCAGGGGGAGCAACATGCTCGCGATAGTCCGCGCCATCGAGCGGAAAGAGATCAAGGGTGCGAGGGTGGCCGTCGTGATCAGCGACAGGCGCGACGCAAAGGCGCTCGACTCGGCGATGAGGCACGGGATAGACGCCGTGTGGCTCGACCCTGAAGAGGCGGCGAGCAGGCTCGACTACGACAGGAGGATCCTCGATGTCCTCCGGGAGAAGGGCGTGACCCCGAAGGGCGGCCTCCTCTTGCTGGCTGGGTTCATGAGGCTGCTCTCGCCGGAGTTCGTCGAGGCCTTCAGCGGTAGGATCATGAACGTCCACCCGGCGCTACTGCCGTCGTTTCCCGGGCTGAGAGCCCAGCAGCAGGCAATCGAGTACGGGGTGAAGGTCTCGGGCTGCACAGTGCACTTCGTCGTTCCGCAGGTCGACTCAGGCCCGGTCATCCTCCAGACCGCGGTGAAGGTCGAGGAGGGGGACACCACAGAGAGCCTCTCGGCGAGGATCTTGAAGCAGGAGCACCGAATCTATCCCCTCGCGGTCGAGCTGTTCGTGGAGGGAAGGCTAAAGATTGAGGGCCGAAAGGTGGTGATACGAGGGAAATGACCGCCGTCATCATGGACGGGAAGGCGCTCGCGGCCGAGATAAAGGGCCGCCTCTCGCAGGAGGCCGAGATGATGAAGGGCGCCGGGGTCCAGCCGAAGCTCGCCACGATCCTCGTCGGGGACGACGCGCCCTCCAAGGTCTACGTCGCGGGGAAGCACCGCGCGGCCCAGGAGCTCGGCATCAAGGTCGAAGGGTTCCACCTCCCTGGGACCTCGCCTGTCCGGGACCTCGAGCTCCTCATAGGTAGGCTCAACGCGGACAAGTCGGTCAACGGGATAATCCTCGAGCTCCCCCTCCCTTCCCACCTCGACGTGAGGAGGATGATCGAGCTGATCTCGCCCGAGAAGGACGTCGACGGGCTCACGGCCGCGAACATGGGGCGGCTCTTCTACAACCAGGGCGTCTTGGTCCCCTGCACACCCAAGGGCATCATGGAGCTCCTGCACCACTACAAGGTCCGCCTCGCAGGGTCGAGGTGCGTGATCATCAACAGGAGCGCCCTCGTCGGGAGGCCGCTGATGCACCTCCTACTGGCCGAGGATTCCACGGTCACCGTCTGCCACTCAAAGTCGGTGGACTTCCTCTCCCTCACGAGGCAGGCCGACGTCCTGGTGACCGCCGTCGGGCGTCGCCCCGGCTTCACCCTCACTCCGGACATGGTCAGGGAAGGCGCCGTGGTGATCGACGTCGCGATGAACAGGGTCCACGGGAGGCTCGTGGGGGACGCCGAGTTCGACGAGGTGGCGGAGAAGGCCTCTATGATCACCCCCGTGCCAGGAGGGGTGGGGCCAATGACCGTGGCCATGCTCATGGAGAACACCCTCATAGCCGCCGCGCTCCAGAACGGCCTCAAGGACACCGGGGTGCTGAAGTGATTGATGCGCGGCTCTCGCCGGGGAGGCGGCCCCACCACGAGGGAGAGGAAGCAGGAGCTCAGGGCCATAGCCCTTCTGAAGAGGCGGTCGATGGACCCCGAGGAACTCGCCGCGCGCAGCTCCCGAGTGGAGGTGAACCTTCTCTCCCTGAAAGAGTACAAGAGCGCGGCCATGGTGGTTTCTTACTGCGCGAAGGACGACGAGGTCCAGACCCGGCCCATCATAGAGAGGGCGCTTGCGGACGGGAAGCGAGTCGCGGTGATCTTGACGGACGTCCCTACGAAGACGCTGAGCTTCTCCGAGATAAAGTCCTTCGAGGGCGACCTCGCTCCGGGAACCTTTGGGATACTCGAGCCCAAGCCGGGAAGGGTGCGGCCGGTCCCCTTCGCGGAGGCCGACCTCGTGCTGGTTCCGCTCGTCGCTTGGGACGAGAAGGGCCACCGCCTCGGCTACGGCGCGGGGTACTTTGACCGCGCCCTGGAGGGGGCTAGGAGGATAACGAAGGTCGGGCTCGCGCTGGAGTCGCAGCGCCTTACGAGGATACCCGAGTCGAGGTACGACGTCCCGCTCGACGTCATAGTCACGGAGAGAAGGGTCGTGAGGCCGGCCAGGCGGACAGCCTGAACAGGAAGCATTCAAAAACCGAGGATAATTGGGAGCAGGCGAGAGAATGGCAGACGGCGTGAAGGTAGCGATAATCGCGGGCAGCAAGAGCGACCAGGCGGTCGTCGACGACGCGGTGAAGGTCCTGACGGAGCTCGGGGTCCCGTACGAGGTCCAGTTCCTCTCGGCCCACCGCAACCCGGAGGGGTTGCGGAAGTACTTGGCGGGCTCCAAGGCCGACGTCTACGTCGCGATCGCTGGCCTGGCCGCGCACCTCCCGGGCGTCATCGCCTCGACGACGGTGAAGCCGGTGATCGGCGTCCCCGTGAACGCGAAGCTGAACGGACTGGACTCGCTCCTCTCGATAGTCCAGATGCCCCCGGGCGTCCCCGTGGGCTGCGTGGGGATAGACAACGCGAGGAACGCGGGCATACTCGCCGCCGAGATCGTCGCCCTCGGCGACCCTAAGGTGAAGGAAAGGCTGGAGAAGATGAGGGAAGCGTGGCGATGACAGGTAAAGTCCAGAAGCCGCCCGGGAGGTTCGTCCGTTCGGGGAAGGTCAAGGACATCTACGAATACGATGCCGACCATCTCCTCTTCCAATTCACAGACAGGGTCTCCGCCTTTGACGTGGTCCTCCCCACGCCGATCCCAAGGAAGGGCGAGGCCCTCTGCAAGATGGGCGCCTACTGGTTCGAGACCCTGGGAGTGCCGAACCACATGGTCAGGCTGGAAGGGCCCGACATGATGGTGGTGAAGAAGCTCAAGATGATAATGGTCGAGTGCGTCGTCCGGGGGTACCTCTACGGGAGCCTCTTCGAGAGGTTGAGCAAGGGCGAGATCTCGCTCCCTGTGCCCAAGGTGCTGGCTTCGAAGCTCCCGGCGCCGTACTTCGACCCCACGACAAAGTCGGAGGTGCACGACGAGCCAATAACGGAAGCGCACATCCTCAAGGAGCGCCTGATGACCGGTCCCGAGCTGAAGCAGGTCAAGGCCTCGACCATCCAGGTCTACGAGAAGATGTCGCAGAGGGCGAAGGGGGCGGGCTTCATCCTCGCCGACCTGAAGCTCGAGTTCGGGAAGGACGCGAAAGGGAAGATCCTCATGGGAGACTCCATCGGGCCCGACGAGTTCAGGATGTGGCCTTCGTCTTCCTACGCGCCGGGAAAGAGCCAGGAGAGCTACGACAAGCAGCCCGTGCGCGACTGGCTCCAGTCCTCAGGCTACAAGGCGAAGCTCGACGCGGCGAGGAAGGCGGGCCAGCCGGTCCCTCCCCCGCCGGAGCTCCCGCGCGACCTTGTGGACGAGGTGAGCCGCAGGTACGTGCACGTTTACGAGAGCATCACAGGTAGAGAACTCTCTAATAGCTAGCAGAAGCACGACGGCCCGCTCTTGCCCAAAGAGAAACGGGAGAAACGTGGCGACGCCTACGCGCGGGCAGGCGTCGACCTCGTCAAGGTGCGCAGCATCCAGAAATCTCTCGCGGGCCTCATGTCTCCCACGTTCGAATCTAGAAGGGGAAAGTTCGGCGAGCCCGCCATCGGGATAGGGCACTACGCGGGCCTGATCGACATCGGCGGCAACAGGCTGCTCGCGATGCACACCGACGGGGTGGGGACGAAGGTGCTTGTCGCGCAGGAGATGAGGAAGTTCGACACGGTAGGGATAGACTGCGTGGCGATGACAGTGAACGACCTCATCTGCCTGGGAGCGGAGCCCGTAGCGCTCCTCGACTACATCGCGCTTGAAAAAGAGGACGACGAGCTCGTTGCGCAGCTTTCGCGGGGGCTCGTGGTGGGAGCCACCGACGCGGGGGCCGCCATAGTCGGCGGGGAGACGGCCATCGTCGGGGACCTCCTCAAGGGCATCGACGGCTACGGGTTCGACCTCGTCTCGATGGGGGTGGGGGTCGTGAAGAAGGCCCACCTCATCGACGGGAGCGCCATCCGCGAGGGCGACGCCGTCTTGGGGATAGAAAGCTCCGGGCTTCACTCGAACGGGTACACCCTCGCGAGGCGAATCGTGAACGGGAAGAACATGGACGAAGAGGTCGAGCAGCTGGGCGAGACCATAGGCCAGGCCCTCCTGAAGCCCACCAAGATCTACGTCAAACCGACCCTCGACGCCGTAAGGCGGCGCAAAGTCCACGGAATCGCGCACGTCACGGGAGGAGCCTTCACCAAGCTCCCTCGGCTCGTGGGCGCAAGGAAGCTCCAGTTCAGGCTGAGCCACCTTGATAGCGAGTCAGCGCCGCCGATCTTCGCGTTCCTCCAGCGGGAGGGCGGCCTTGGCGACGACGAGATGTACCGGACCTTCAACATGGGGGTGGGGCTCTGTCTCGTGACGCCCGAGGGCGAGGTGGACGCGGTCCTCCGAGACTACAGGAGGCTTGGCTTCGACGGGAGAAAGATAGGTCAGGTCAAGAGGGGAGAGGGGGTCGTGGTGGGGACGAAACGCATCGCCTGACGCCGCCCCTCGAAGCTAGTACTCCACCTTCGTCCGGCGCGCCTTATTGTGACCCGCGAGAATCGGGGCGACGACCTTCTTCAGGAACTCGCCGCAGTCCTCCTTAGCGCCTCCGGTGTGTGTCGAGGGATTCAGGAGCACCTTGAGGCGCTTCCTGGTCAGCTTGGAGGAGACGAGCTTGTCCTCCGAGAGGAGACGCTCCAGCGGGTTCGGCTCGCCCTTCATCACCGAGTCCCACGCCTTGAACGACTTCACCCTGATTAGCTCGTGCATCGCCTGCCTGTCCTCTCCCTTCTCCGCGAGCTCCATCATCACCGCCTCGGTGCCCGCGAAGGCGCCGAACCTCTCGAGGTTCTTCTTGATCATCGCGGGATAGAGCCGCAGGCCCCTCATCAGCCTCTCGTATATCGCTAGGCACTCGTCCACCGCGAGGAACGCCTCTGGGATCGCTATCCGCCTCGCGGCGGAGTCGTCCAGCGTCCTCTCGAGGATGCTGTTCGAGGCGTTCATGAACGCGACGAGAGGCACCACGGAGACCACCCTGGCCAGCGAGCACATCCTCTCCGCGGTGACGGGGTTCCTCTTGAACGGCATCGCGCTCGAGCCGACCTGCGAGTCCTCGATGGGCTCCGAGAGCTCCCCGAACGTGGGGGACTGGAGGACCCTGACGTCCAGGCCGAACTTGGCGCACGACGCCGCGACGGATGCGAGCGCGCTAAGGAGGAGGTAGTCGAGCTTCCTCGGGTACGTCTGCGTGGAGACATCGAAGTACCCCAGCCCCAGCCCCGACATCACGTCCTCCTCTAGGCGCTTGGCCTTGGCGGTGCTGCCCAGGAGCTTCCTGTAGCTCGCCGACGTCCCGACCGCGCCCTTCACTCCCTTGCCCTTCAGGAACTCCTTTCGAAGCGTCTCGATCAGCTTGATGTCGAGGACTAGGTCCTGGGCATAGTTCGCGAACCTGTAGCCCACCGTCGTCGGCTCCGCGGGTTGGAGGTGGGTCCAGCCCATGCACACGAGCCCCTTGTGCTGCCCTATCTTCGACGCGGCCGCGTCGAGGCAGCTGACCAGCCGCGCCACTATCAGCTCGAGCCCTTTCTCGAAGATGATGACGTCGGCGTTGTCCTCGATGTCCATCGAAGTGGCGCCCAAGTGGAGCTTCCCCCCTCCCTCCTTCGCCTGCTCGGCGAAGACCCGGAGCTCCGCCATCAGGTCGTGCCTGATCCTCTTCTCGATCTCGTGCGCCCTGGCTATGTCGACGTTCGCCTCGCCCGAGCTCTTCCTGATCCCCTCGAGCTCCTTGCTCGAGACGAGGCCGAGCTCGGCCTCCGCCTCCGCGAGGCTGAGCCAGACCTTCCTCCAGGTGGCCCTCCTCCGAGTCTCCGAGAAGAGCCTTCTCATCTCCTCGCTGCCATAGCGCCAGGTGAAGGGAGAGAGGTAGGTGTCGTATCCGTAGGCGCCGTCTTTCAAGTACTGAGGCTGCCGTCGGCGGGTTGAGGATTAAACCTTACCACGTTCACATACCGAACTCGACTAAAGGGCCTAGATCGAGACGTGTGACCGTCTCGTCTCATGAATTCTTGGAGCGCCAGCGCGGTCCAGACTCGGATAGCTACGCCGCCAGCCTTCGCCACAGCCTGAACGTCTCGTAGCAGAGGGCGAACGCAGCCCCTACCGCCGCGACGACCAGGTATGGCACGAAACTCGTCAGCCTGAGAGCCTCGTACGAAAAGTACGCTATCAGGATGGAGATGAGGACGGCGAAGAACGCCGACTGCGGCACGATGGCCGACCCGATCTTGGAGTACCCTGCAAGCACGTCTCCTACCGCTTCGCCCGAGGCGATATAGCGACTGTGTTCGTCCTGCTTGACGTAGCCGGCATCAAGGAGCTTGTTGAGATGGTATGAAGCTAACGATGCGGATGAGAAATCCATCGCATGTTGGACCTCCCTCAGCTCGCAGGGGCCGTGCTTCAGCACCTGCATGTATGTCCTTAGGGTATTCCCCCTCAGGTCGGGGGTTGATGGTCCGTTCTTCGAGGTAATCAGCTTGAAGTCGCCTCTCTAAGCCTGATCTTTAGCCCATGAACCGCCACAGATAATCATTCAGAATTTCTGGTCTAGACGGCAAATCAAAAACAGAGGGCAGATCCGTGCAATCGCTTGCACGGACCTAGTCGTTGTGTGCGTTCGTAAGGGTGCAGCTCGTCTTGGTCAGGGGTAGCACGCAGCCCATCATCGTCTCCGCGCTGTCGGACGCGATGACGTGGAGCGTGTACGTCTGGCCTGGAGCCGTGTTGGGGACTACCGTGATCTGGGATTCGCCGAGGGAGATGACGCCCGTGAAGGTCAGGGTGACGCACTGGCCTGGGCTCAGCGTCAATCCCCCGTGGCCTTCTTGGTTGTTGTTTCCGCTGGGTAGAGCCATACTCACAGTGGTGCAGGGTCCTGCTGTCGTCGTCGTGGACGAAGAGGATGTGCTGCTGGTGCTGGTAGAGGTGGTCGATGACGATGACGAGGAGCTGCTGCTGGAGCTCGTGGAGGAAGAGCTCGTGGTGCTGCTGGCGCTGGAGCTCAAGCTGGATGTCGTCGTGCTTCCGGAAGCCACTGGCACGAAGACCAGCTCGTTTCCGCCCTGGCCGTTGCCGTGGCCATGGTCGCTGCCGGTGCAGTTACCCGCTCCGTTCTGGCCGTTCTGCTGACCTCCGGAGCCCTCGCCACGAGAGGAGCTGCTCGTGCTGGTCGAAGTGGTCGAGCTGCTTGCCGTCGATGATGTGTGGTTGCCTCCGTTCTGGCCGTTCTGCTGACCTCCTGAGCCCTCACCGTGAGAGGTGCTGGTGCTGCTCGAAGAGGAGACGGAACTCGCGCTGCTACTCGACGTGCTCGAGCTGGACGTGGTCGATGTCGATGACGTGCTCGTGCAGCCTGCTGCGCTCTGCACCGTGAAGTTCCCGCGTAGGCCGATGGCCACCAGTTGGATGGGCGCGCTTCCCGTGTTGTTGACCTGGACCGTCACCGTCGTGACCGTCCCTGCGGACGAGAGCCCGACCAGTCTTGCCGAGACCTGGCCACTCGCCGCGTTCAGGTCGGAGTGGTCCTGCGTCGTGAGCTGCTGCTTGGAGCCGACCGTCTCGTCTTGGTGGGTTATCTGGGAGCCTCCCTTCACTATCGCTACCGCAGATGGGATCATCTGGTATCCCGTCGGCGTGTTCACGATGACCGGGTTCAGCTCGAGCAGAGCCGCCGTGGTCCCGCCCACTAGCGCTGGGTTTCCGAGGGTGACTTGGAAGGTCGTACTCCCCGTCGCCAAGGTTACTGCCGAGCTTGTGCCGTTGACCCCGATGGAGATCCCTGTCACGGTGAAGCTGACGGAGTAGATGGTCGAGTTGGCCGGGATGTTGGCCGTGGCGATGGTCTGGGACACGTTCTGGAGCTGGAGCAGGTCGACCGTGGCCGAGCCGCCTTGTGGAGTGATGGTCACGTCGTTCGTGGTGACCAGGTTGTTCTGGCCCTGCTCAGTGATGATGAGGTCTATTGCTGAGTATGTCAGGTTGAGCGAGGTAGTGCCCGTCGGGACGACAGGCGGGTCGGTCAGCTGGACGAGGAGTAGCGCCTGTAAGCCAGACTGCGTCGAGCTGGACGTCGGCTGACTAGCAGCTACCGCGCTGGAAGTCGATATTGTCCGCTGGGTCTGCGTCTGGCCTTGATTCTGACTTGGGCTCGTTGCCGCGGTCGAGCTTGTAGACGACTGAGCTACGGGTCCTGGATAGAACGTCGCTATGGCTGCAATCGCTATAGCAAGGACCGCAGCTGTCGCCGCGTAAGTTGCCGTCCTTTTTCCGATTGACATGTCTGGGAGGGAAGCAAGCAAGCCGGTATAATGCTCCATTTTTGAAAGCGCATAAAACAAGTTTGAAAGCTTGCTAATGCGCATCAAGACTCGAACCATCAAATTATCGGCATATTCCAGTCCAAGTTCCTGCGATTATTTTGGTATGCGTCGTCTTTCAAGTACTGACCATGCCGTCGGCAGGTCGAGGAATAGCCTGACTGGCCTCACATCCTGAACTCGACGAAGAGCTTCTTCGTCGAGCGACGGGCCCAGCTGTAGGAGAGGCCCGTGACCGCGACGGCGAACGCCACCGAGGCCAGGAAGAGGGGCTGGACCTGCGACTCTATCGTCGGGAAGGAGGTCAGGACCTCGCTGAGCACGGCGGGGAGCACGGTGACGACCATCACCACCATCCCCACTATGACCATCACGATGAGCCCGATGGGGTCAACGAACCTCGGCCTGGGCCTCTCTTGGAAGTCGGGGTACCTGGCGCCGAACGCGGTCCCGAGGCAAACCTCCTCGACCGCTATCGAGACCGCGACCGCCAGGTTTTCGACGAGGACCAACGGCGGAGGCCTGTCGACCGCCGTCACGACGGCGAAGATGCAGAGCGTCGCGGTAATCGCGAGGAGCAGCGAGGTGAACATCTTGGCCCGAAGGACCTCCATCGCGGTGAGCGGGAGCGAGTAGAGGAGAGGGGCAGACCTTCCTTCCTGCCCGAAGCTTATCGAGGAGATGATGAGGCCGAACAGCCCTCCCACGAACCAGACCGGGAGCTGGTCGGTCACCGCGCGGACCTGCGAAGGGCCGCCCGACGCGCCAGCCGACCCTGCGCCCAAAGAGGGATTGAAGACTATCTGGAACAGGAAGACTATCGACAGCACGAAGGGGATCGCAAAGTACTGCAGCATCTCGCGGCGCCTCGTCAGCCCCTTGAGGTCCTTCCTCACGAGGGTCGCCTCCGCACGGCTGAGGCCGAAGAGCGAGAGGCCGAACGGCACGCCGGCACCTGGCGTGTAGTCCTTGCTCGTCACGACCACCTGAAACGGCGTCGGCGCCCAATACCGCGCGCGGACCTTGACGGCTACGAAGACCATCGCCACGGAGAAGACGACGGTCGCAACCGAGAAGAGGAGGTTCTGGACGGCGTCCCCCGTCTCGCTCGCCCTGACTGCAACCGATGCCCACAGTACGGGGACAAACGCGGCGGCGCCCAGGGCGGATTGGAACCTCCCGACGATGTCGAGGAGGAACGCGAAGTTGAAGATTACCTCGACGACGAGTATCACACCGATGGTCGCGGCCAGACGAAGGACCAGCGCGCCGCGCCTCGCGCGGCTCATGACCGCCAAGCTCACCCTGTTCACCGCCGCCCTGAGGATCTCGACGATCGCCCCGCCGTAGAGGAGAGAGACGCAGCTCAACAGGAGCATCTCCACCCACGTGGCCCCGTACCCCAGCCTGACCGCGGGCACTAGCGTGAGCCCCATTATCACGGAAGGGACGACGGAGTAGTTGTATGCGACGGAGAGCGTGGAGGCAACGACGTATTCGAACTGTGTGACAGGGAGCCAGTTTATCGAGTCGCTCGACGCGAACTTCGACGAGACGTTCAGCTCGAAGAGGACGCCGGCGACAAGCACGACGCTCGGGACCAAGGCGGGGACGAAGACGAGGATCTCTTCCAGGGCGGTCGCGATCGGGGCTATCTCTGATGCGGGTAGCGCCAGGATCGCGCCAGCGATGAAGAACCCGATCGCCGCGCAGGCAACGAAGCAGACCGCATCGAGCACGGCGACTATCGAAGGGTTGCGAAAGATCCCCTCGCCGCCCCTCCCGCTCCTGCCCATCCGCAACTGGGACTTCGCCAGGATCAGCGCAATCGAATAGACCCTGCCCAACCTTGTCAAGGCGCTTCCACGGTCCCTACCGTGATAGCGCCTTCACGACCTCGCCGATGTCGTCCGTCCCCGTCATCTTCAGGAAGACCTCCTCGAGTGAGGACCCGGGGAGGCCGGCTTTCTGCCTTAGCTCGGCGACGGTGCCCTCGGCCATTATCGTCCCCTGATACATTATCGCCACCCTGTCACAGAGGGCCTGCGCTATCTCGAGGACGTGGGTGCTGAATAGGATCGAGACGCCTTCGCTGGCGAGCTCCTTCAGCAGGTCCTTGACGAGCTTCGCCGAGCGCGGGTCGAGACCGTTCAAGGCCTCGTCCAGGACGAGTATCTGCGGCCTGTGGACCAGAGCCGATATTATCGCGATCTTCTGCTTCATCCCCTGTGAGTATCCGCTTATCATCTCGTTCTCGTGGCCGGCGAGCTGCATCCCCTCCAAGAAGTGCGAGACCCTCTCCTTCCTCTCCGCCGGCGCGACGCCATACATCTCCGCCACGAAGTCGATGTACTCGATCCCCGTCAGGAACTCGTAGAGCTGAGGGGTCTCGGGGACGTACCCCAGCTTCTTCTTCAGCTCGACGGGTGCGGTCGTCTCGTTCTCACCATAGACGAAGACCTCCCCGGCGTCGGGCTTCAGGATCCCCAAGACCATCTTCATCGTCGTGGACTTGCCGCTTCCGTTGGGGCCGAGCAGCCCGAGGATCTCGCCCCTCTTCAGGGTGAGGTCGATGCCCTTGACAGCCTTGATGTCGCCATACGACTTGACGAGCGAGACCAGCCTGAGGGCGGCCTGCTGGTCCGGGGCGGCGTCCAACTCTTAGCAAGACACCCTTGTTGAGCGGCGAAGCGCGGTCATGGCGGCGGGTTTCGCGGAAATCCCCCGCGAGATATAGGTTCTTACCCATTCGAACTCTTAATATGCCAACCCGGCGCCGAAACGACGAGCCCCCTTGACAGGAGAGACCGAGATACTCGGCGAGTCCCTCCCGTTCGAGGAGAGGATCGAGCTCCCCAACTGGGTCCACCGTCGGGTGAGCGTCAAAGACTACCGAGCCTCGCACGCCCTGTCCGTCAAGGACGCGACGGGACAGTGGGACCGAGTCGCGAAGGAGCTCGTCTGGCAGAGGCCTTGGGACAAGGTGCTTAGCGCGGGAGACCACCCGCACGTCTCGAAGTGGTTCGAGGGAGGGGCCCTCAACCTCTCCCAGCTCGCCTTAGACAGGCACGTGGAGGGGCCCAGGAGGAACAAGCTCGCCCTCATCTGGGAGGGCGAGGCGATTGGAAAGGACGGCGCCCCCGCCGAGGTGAGGAAGCTCACCTACTACGACCTCTGGAGGGAGGTCAACAGGTTCGCCTTCCTCCTGAAGAACAACTTCGCGATGAAGAAGGGCGACAAGATGGCTGTCTACCTCCCGATGGTCCCCGAGGCGTTCATCGTCCTTCTCGCCGCGGCGAGGCTCGGCGTGACTTTCACGGTGGTTTTCAGCGGTTTCAGCGCGGAGGCCCTGTCGTCTAGGATAAACGACCTGGGCGCGAAGCTCCTGGTGACCGCGGACGGCCTGAACAGGAGGGGGAAGCAGGTGCCGCTCAAGGAGATAGCCGACAAGGCGCTCGAACAGACCCGGACGGTCAACCAGGTGATTGTCGTCAGGAGGATAGACTCCAAAGACACCGCCATGAAGGCCGGGAGGGACTACTGGTTCGACGACCTCATGCTCGGGGTCCCGGCATCGGCCCGCGTCGAGCCGGAGCCGCTAGAGAGCGAACACCCCCTATACGTCCTCTACACCTCCGGGACCACCGGGAAGCCCAAGGGCATGATACACGACAACGGGGGATACGCAGTCCTGCTCCACGCGACGATGAAGTGGGTCTTCGACATCGAGGACAGCGACGTCTACTGGTGCCCCGCCGACATCGGATGGGTGACAGGGCACAGCTATGTGGTCTTCGGTCCCCTGATCGAGGGCGCCACCACCGTGATCTACGAGGGGACCCTCGACTTCCCTCAGGCCGACAGGTGGTGGCAGGTGATAGAGAGGTACGGGGTCTCGGTCTTCTACACGACGCCCACGGCCACGAGGATGCAGATGAGGTTCGGCGAGGACCTTGTTCGCAAGCACGACAGGAGCTCCCTGAGGCTCATACACAGCGTCGGCGAGCCGATCAACCCCTCCGCTTGGCGGTGGCTCTTCGAGGTGGTGGGCGAGAAGAGATGCCCGGTCGGGTCCACCTGGTGGATGACCGAGACCGGCGGGATAATCATCAGCCACCTCCCCGGCCTGATGCTCCTCCCGATGAAGCCAGGCACCAACGGCCTGCCCATCCCGGGCGTCGATGCCGACGTCGTCGACGAGAAGGGCGAGCCAGTGAAGCGCGGTGAGAAGGGCCTCCTCGTGATCAAGAACGAGTGGCCGGGCATGCCCGGCCCCCCGACGGGCATGTGGGGCGATCCCGAGAGGTACGAGAAGCAGTACTTCGAGCGCTTCGGGGCGAGGGGCTACTTCTACTGCGGGGACTACGCGGTGAAGGACAACGACGGCTACATCTGGGTGGCGGGGAGGGCGGACGAGGTCCTGAAGGTCGCCGGGCACAGGATAGGCACGTTCGAGCTGGAGTCGTCCATCGTCTCGCACAAGGCCGCCTCCGAGGCGGCGGTCGTGGCGATCCCCGACCCCATCAAGGGCGAGGTCCCGATCGCTTTCGTGGTCCTCAGGCAGGGCTTCGCCCCGAGCGAGGAGCTCAGGAGGGAGATCCGCCTGTGGGTCAGGAGCAACTTCAGCCCGATAGCCGAGCCTTCGCAGGTCTACTTCGTCAACAAGCTGCCGAAGACGAGGAGCGGGAAGATAATGCGGCGGCTGGTGAAGGCGGTGGCCGAGGGGAAGCCGCTGGGGGACGTGGCCACCCTGGAGGACGAGGCCTCGGTAGACGAGGTCAAGAAGGCGTACGAAAGCCTCACCATCATCTGAGGTGCTGTTGCGTCTTCAGGTGATTTGGAAGGGTGTTGCACGGCGGCTGATTTGGCGAGCCGTTGCACCACCGGTGACTCGCTCTTGACCAGACGGGAGAATCTCTTGACCGAGGCCATCAAGCAAGACTCAGTTTAGATTGTCTTAATGGATACACTGTGGCAATCGTCAGGACAAATCCTTAATCGAAAGGGGCAAACAAGGAGGGGTTTGTGGATTCCAAGAACGTGGCATTGGGTGCATTCGTGGGGTTGACGCTGATATTCGCGTCCATAGCCGCAATCGAGTATTCTCGCGGCCCTTCACTTTCGACCACGACGAGTACAGAAACGACAACGACCACCACGACCATGGTATCTACGTCGAGCGTCGTTTCAGTCTCCACCGTGACGGGAACGGCGACAAGCTCAGGCGCGTTTGCCCTCTCAGTGCGCACCGACATGTTCGACTACCAAGCCAACGAGCCCATCATCGTAAGCGGAAGCATCTCCCCTGGGCCAAACGCAAACGGCGGCTATTCCGACGTGAACCTCATCGTAGTCGGCCCGGAGGGCATTGTCGCCAACGCTACCAGCCAGGTGAGCACGACCAATTTCAGCTACTCGTATACACTCGTTGCCGGGAATTATTCCGCCTGGCCAGGGGGCGGTTACACAGTCGTCGCTGTCTGCACGGCGTTCGGCACGACTGAGACGGCTACCACACAGTTCATCATCGCGGTGCCTGCGTAGCCCCAGGGTCGCGCAGATAAGTTAACAATATCTGAAACCTTCGTCCATCACCCGTCATGCAACGTGCTTAGAAATCACCCGACAATGCAACAGCACCAAGGGGACAGTCATAACTGATAAAGCTCAGGGACGAATGAGATGAGGAGGAATGGCTGTCAGGGGTCGCGAGGGCGTCTTCATCGGCGTGGGCGCTGGAGTCACCTTGGTCATCTTGCTTGTCTTGCAATCGTTCATCGGAAGCGGTCTACTCAGCGCAACGACTACGACGAAGACAACGACCGTATCAACTATTGACGTTCACTATGAGCAAGTCGCCAGCGCATATGCGAATCATCTCCTTCTACTCGACGCCAGGAACGTATCCGGCCTTATGAGCGGATATGCAAGCAATGCGACCATCGAGTGGACAGGAATGCCGGGGGGGCTAGCGGGAAACTATACCGGGTCAAATGAAATTGGCCCGCTGCTAGCTAACTTCCCAGGAGAAATGGTGAATTTGACCCTGTCTGAGGTGACCCAGACACCAGTTTTATTCGAAGGAGGTTATTGGCGCGTCAACTCGACATTTGACTGGGCCGGATATAGCCACATCGGTGGCAACGTTAGTGGAACGATAGCCGCTCAGGATTCCTACGTCCATGTCGGAAATTCATGGTTGATTGCGAGCGAGACATGGAACTTTCTCAGGTTCTTTTGTATTTATCCAGGTTGCAGTGTGTAAGTCCACAACCCGACAGGGAACACCCCATCCGAAGACCCGCCAAGGTGACAGTCCCGGATTGTGCCGCCCAACTTGAGCCATCACCCGTCGTGCAACAGGGTCAGAAATCACCCGACAATGCAACAGCACGTCATCTGCAGTAGATGCGAATGAGCGCGTTCTTGAGGCTGTAGAACCGTCTCTTTCGTCATAAGGATTTTTTGGGCCCCGCCTCGAAGCCCCTCCATATGATCCAAACAAAGCACGGCTTCAACCCGCTGTTGA
>Ga0307372_10001309_pt1 | contig 43723 bp, 37 predicted proteins | sample OX1MG_FD_202533 | JGI IMG/M metagenome (GOLD analysis project Ga0307372, IMG submission 202533) | Soil microbial communities from Risofladan, Vaasa, Finland - OX-1 | ecosystem: Environmental > Terrestrial > Soil > Coastal area > Acid sulfate soil | place: Finland: Risofladan, Vaasa | collected...
AAGTATCGAGGGACGGTTTCGAGTGTCCGATTTCACGGAGCGGATCCCGCCTCCCATATAATTTTGACCACCCATCCTTCCATTTGTTAAGCTTGATCCCTGAGAGCAATTGTAGTAGGAATTCTGAGGTACTCGGAAGAGGACTATAGTCTTATGAACGGTGGAACGTCCTGTAACGCGACAACGACATGAAGACCCTTCGCATACTCATCGCCGATGATCACGACCTGATGCGCAGGGGTGTTAAAGCCCTGCTTCAATCTCACGCGGGCTGGGAAGTTTGTGGAGAAGCCCATACCGGCCGCGAAGCCGTCACGAAGTCAGAGGAACTGAAACCCGACGTCGTGATTCTCGATATCAGCATGCCGGAGTTGAATGGTGTGGAAGCGGCGCGGCGGATTCGCAAGGCTTCGCCCAATACCGAAGTCCTGATTTTGTCGGTGCACTACTCCGATCAACTGATTCGCGAAATTCTCGACGCTGGCGTGCGCGGATATATGGTGAAATCAGATTCCGACCGGGATCTGATGATCGCCGTGGAAACACTCGCTGGCCATAAGCCTTTCTTCACGCCTCGAGCGACCGAAGTGATTCTCAGTAATTTCAGCGGTGGCTCCCGGTCCGAACCGCCCGAATTGGTCGGCGACCGCCTCACGTCGCGTGAACGCGAAATTGTCCAATTGCTTGCCGAGGGCAAAAGCAGCAAGGAAGTTGCCTCTTCCCTCTGCATCAGCGTTAAAACCGCGGAGACCCATCGCGCCAACATTATGCGTAAACTGCAATTGCACACGGTAAGCGAACTGGTTCGCTACGCCGTGCGCAACCAAATCATCGAGCCCTAAGAGCCGTCGCTTTATAACCGCCTTTTTGTTTGCCCGGTTGCAATATTCGCGATCCCGCCGACCCTTCGTCCAGACGTGCAATCGCGCCCCTACAGCAACTTCCCGCGCCTCTATAACGAATCGACGGTATTGTTTGCAAAACCCCTCGCGAGGATTATGCCTGTGCGGAATGTTAATTCCGTTTCATAGGAGGAGGAAGACAGGAAGTCGAGGCGCCTTGAGAGATCAAGGCCAGAAGGGCTGGGTCGGCTTCCTTCTTCTTCTCCCAGAACCAGTGCAACTAAGTCCGCCGAAAGGTCTGAACAATGAGCACCGCCCTAATCTCCACCGAACAATTCCAAGGCTTCAACCCGCTGGCGGATTTTCACGCGGCTGCGGATGTCCCCACGGTTTTGGTCGCCAGCGTTGATCCGCAAATTTCCGACGGCCTGGCGGAGCTTTTCGAGCCGTACTCGCTCAACGCAGTTTGGGTGAAGGGTTTGGCGGATGCAAAAACCTGGCTTGCCACTGGAAAAATCGCCGCGTGCCTGTGCAGTTTCTTGCTGGAGGATGGCTCCTTCCGGGACTTGGTGAAACAAGCCAAGCATCAGTCCTCGGAAATTCCCGTCATCCTTGTGTCCACACCGGACTGCGCGAACGAATACCGCGAATACCTCGCCGCAATGAATACCGGAGCGTTTGATTTTCTTTGTCATCCGTACCGGCGCCTCGAACTCGATAGAATCCTTCGCTCGGCCATCACGACCCATGCTCGCGCCTCCCGGTGAGAACCGTATTCGCCCCGCAATTGTGCGCGGTTCGAGCGGACGTAACGCGCCGCCTCGCGCCGTGAAACACTCTCCAGAAATAGCCCGGACTGAGTTTATATTTTCCCGAATCAATCCCCACTCAGTCCGGACTTTCTGGGTCCCTTAACTGTTGTTGCAAAACAACCCTCGACGCTGCATCTTTACTTTTTTGCCGCCTTGGCCGTATAGTCGTTCTCCGCACCTATTTCGTCCATGGCATCCAACCCCACACCGCCCGGTCAACCCAAGACTTCTGCGCGCCCTGCGGTCAACGTCCTCGTCGCGACCACGGCGATGCTCAGCTTTATCTCCTTCTGGCGCGCTGGCGCGATCGTTCTCAATGACTTAGCTTCCTCGGCCTACTACGCGGGCGGCGAAGCGGAGCAGTTCATCGGCAAATCCGCGCCGTGGTTCATCCTGGGCGTGATGCTCCTGGCTTACGCCGTCTCGTTGATTTACGTCGAAAGCTGCAGCATGTTCGTTCGCGGCGGCGTCTATCGCGTGGTCAAGGAGGCCATGGGTGGCACGCTCGCGAAACTTTCCGTCTCCGCCCTGATGTTCGATTACGTCCTCACCGGCCCCATCAGCGGCGTGGCGGCCGGCCAATACATCGCTGGGTTGGGCAACGAACTACTTCATTACGGCCACATCCATATCGTTCTGTCCGTAAACGCCACCGCGGCAACCATCGCAATCCTCGTCACGATTTATTTCTGGTGGCAGAACATCAAGGGTATTCCGGAGTCCAGCGAAAAAGCTCTGCGCATCATGCAACTGACCACCGTGATGGTCGTCATTCTAATCGCCTGGTGCATTTATACCGTTACCGTTCGCGGCGCTCACTGGCCTCCCGCCCCTTTGCCGCGCAACATGATTCTCGACAAGCACTCGCTGGGGTGGCTCAACGGATTTCGCATCGCCCACACACTCACCCTCTTGGTGATCTTCGTCGGCATTGGACATTCCGTTTTGGCCATGAGCGGCGAGGAAACGCTGGCGCAGGTCTATCGCGAAATCGAACATCCCAAGCTCGCGAACCTGAAGAAGACCGCTCTCATCATCGTCGCCTACAGCCTGGCTTTCACGGCCCTCGTTTCCATTTTCGCCGTCATGATTATCCCGGACCGCGTCCGCCCTCATTACTTCGAAAACCTCATTGGCGGCCTGTCCATGAACTTGCAGGGCCCATTCGAGCTGCGCCTGGCGTTCCATATATTTGTGGTCGTTGTCGGCATGCTCATTCTTTCTGGCGCAGTGAATACTGCTATCGTTGGCTCCAACGGCGTGCTCAGCCGCGTCTCCGAAGACGGCGTGCTGACCGATTGGTTCCGCCACCCTCACCGCCGCTTCGGCACCACCCATCGAATTATCACGGCTGTGGCCGGGCTCCAGATCATCACGATTCTGGTCAGCCGCGGGGATGTGAATTTTCTCGGCAACCTCTACGCCTTCGGCGTCACTTGGAGTTTCGCGATGAAGGGCATCGCCGTCCTCGTTCTGCGCTACACGCATCCGCAGGACCGCGAATATCGCGTCCCATTGAATTTCACAATCGCTGGCACGGAAATTCCTCTGGGCCTCGGCCTGATCACCCTTGTTCTGCTGCTCATTGCAATCGTAAACCTCTTCACCAAGCCCGACGCCACCATTGCCGGCGTGGTCTTTTCCGTAATTTTATTCGTGGCGTTTACGCTTTCCGAGAAACGGGTGCAAAAGCAGCGCGGGACGACGCACGCAACAGAACTCGATCAGTTCAATCTCGCGCAAGAGGCCGATCTAACTCCCGCGAGCGTTGGCGTTCGCCCGGGCAACGTCCTCGTCCCGGTCAGCAATTATTACGCCCTCTACCATCTGCATTCTGTTCTCGAGCGGCTGAAGACCGAGGAGCAGGACGTCGTCGTTCTTCATATCCGCTTATTACGACGCGCCGCTTCGGGCGAATACGATCTCAACCCGGAACAGCTCTTCAGCACCATCGAGCAGCTCCTCTTCACAAAAGTTCTCGCCATCGCCGAAAAAGAAGGTAAGCCCGTCCGCCTGGCCGTCGCCGCTGCCAACGATTTGTGGGATGGCATTCTGCGTTCGGCTTCGAACCTCCAGTCGGCATCCATCGTCGTCGGAGGATCGTCGAAAATGGGCTTCACGGAGCAGGCCCGCGAAGTTGGCCTCGCATGGGAGCGCATGCCCGAACCGCGTCCGCGCCTCGCGCTCGAAATCGTCACTGCCGGAGGCCAGCAACGCGTTTTCTACCTCGGCCCGCACTCGCCACATCTCACGCCGAAGGAGATCGACCTGCTCCACAATATCTGGCTTCAATTAAGCGACGAATTAAAGGGCGAGGAGATCCATCACCACGACATAATTCATTTTGCGCTGACCGAACTCGAACGCGAAATTGCCGAAGGCCAGGGCGACGCAGTCCTCCAGCGTCTCCGCCAGCACATCCAGGAAATCAAGGACCGCCGCTCTTCCGCCACCTAGCGTCCTGAGCCCGAAGTTCGTTGCATGGTTTTTAGGGGGTTGGACCTTTGGATCCGACAATAAGCTGGTGTAAATTTTGCGGGTTTAACCCCTGAAGGCCGCCAGGATATTCAATGAATTTCCAACTCACCACACTAGTGCGGCAACGCTCACACCGCCGAAGTGCAAAATGCGCACTTCGCCGCTTTCACGGGGATTTTCGACAGGCAATACGGACAATCCTTCGTCGTCACTTCTGGCGGCGGTCCCGGCTTCTTCGTCCAGCGGTTCACCTGCCGTATGATCAGAAAAATCACGAACGCGATGATCAGAAAATCGATCACCGTATTGATGAATGTGCCGTAATTAATCGTCGCCGCCCCCGCCGCTTTCGCCGCGGCCAATGTCGGATAATACGTGTGCGAAAGATTCAAAAACAGATTGTTGAAATCCACCCTTCCCAGCAACAGTCCGATCGGCGGCATGATCACATCGCTCACCAGCGACGTCACGATCTTCCCAAAAGCCGCGCCGATCACGAACCCAATCGCCAGATCAATCACGTTTCCCTTCAACGCAAATTCTTTAAATTCCTTAAACATGGAGAACGCTCCTTTCGTATCGCATCAGCGAATTCTAGCAGCTTGCTGAAAAACTTCACTCGTTGTCGTTTCGAGGCGAGGCCGCTTTTAGCAGCCGAGGGGCCTGCATTTGCTTTCGGCCTTTGCAGTTTGCAGCACGCTCGCGCCAGCGAGCACGACAATCGAGAGCCTCTTTCAACAAGCTCCTACCTCTTAACGATAGTCTGATTCTCCGGCTCGTCTCACTGTGGCAAATCTAGCCCGGATTATAGTGAGAGCGCCAAGGAATACAAACGAATGCGTGAGCGCATCAAGATTTCGCGTCGCGGAATTGTCGCTGCAGCTTTTATGTCTGAGGAGTTTGACTTGTTTCACTTCGCGCGCGAATGCGATTGATCGCCACGCCCGTCTGCGTCGCGATCACCGCGAACACGTTCAAATCGTCCACCGTGAACATGCCTCGCCGCGACAGGTTATCGACGTACAGCAAACCGCGCAGCCGGAAAACCCCAACGACGATCTCGTCGTTCACGCCAGCACCGCTTCCTTCGTCGTTTCCCCGTTGACCTTCACTCCGTTCGCGCTGTCGCGGTCGAGGATTTGCCTTCCTAACATCCAACTAGCCTCTAACCTCCAGCATGCTAGAATGCCTTTCCTTTTTGTTTTGAGCCATTGTGCGCTCGGGCGGAATCGAATAGTGGGAGGACCCTTTCATGCACAAAGTTGTCATCATCGGGAGCGGCTGCGCCGGTTTGACCGCTGCGATTTACGCCGCGCGCGCCAATCTGAAGCCAATTGTCTTGGACGGCCACGAACCCGGCGGCCAGCTTACGCTCACCACCATGGTCGAAAATTTCCCCGGCTTTCCCGACGGAATTTTGGGGCCGGAGCTTGTTGAATCCATGCGCAAGCAGGCCCAGCGTTTCGGCGCCGAGTTTCGCTCGGGTGCCGTCTCATCCGTCGCCCTCAAGCAGCGCCCATTCAAAATCGAAGCGCATAGGGAAACTTTCGAAGCGCAAACGCTCATCGTCGCCGCCGGGGCTTCCGCGCGGCTCCTCGGCATCGATTCCGAAAAGCGATTGATCGGCCACGGAGTTTCCACGTGCGCCACGTGCGACGGTTATTTTTTTCGCGACAAGGAAATCGCCGTCGTTGGCGGCGGCGACACGGCCATGGAAGAAGCCACTTTCTTGACGCGCTTCGCAAAAAAAGTAACCATCCTCAATCGCCGCAATGAATTTCGCGCCTCCAAAATCATGCTCGACCGCGCGAAATCAAACGACAAAATAAAATTCCTCACTCCCGTCGTCGTCGAGGAAATTCTCGACCCTGCAAAACAGGATGTCGAGGCCGTAAAGCTCCGCAACGTCGAGAACAATCAGATTTCGCTTCTCCCCGTCTCCGGCCTTTTCATCGGCATCGGCCACGAACCCAACACGAAAGTATTTCGCGGCCAGCTCGACATGGACGAAACCGGCTACCTGAAGACGCATAGTGGGAGCCGCACCAATATCGAAGGTGTTTTCGCCGCCGGCGACGTTCAGGATAAACTGTATCGTCAGGCCGTCACCGCCGCAGGCTCTGGCTGCATGGCCGCCATGGATGCTGAAAAATTTCTGGAGGCTCATTCCCGCTGATTGAGGTCCGTTGGCACAATGCGTAAATCCGATTGTTCTGCTCACAACTCGCTTTTTGCAACGCTTTGCCGGAGTCGCGGCTGATGCTGCGCTCCATTCTGCTCGAACTTTCGCGCAGCCCTCGCATGGCTCGTTTTGTCATGCACAATGGGACCAGCCGCCGCATGGCTCGCCGCTTCGTTCCGGGCGAATTGCTCGACGACGCCGTCGCCGCGGTTCGCGAACTCAACACACGCGGCTTTCCTTGCAGCATTGATTGCCTCGGCGAAAGCGTGACCAGCGAGAATGAAGCGCGCCGCGCCGCCGAGACCTATCTTGGCATATTTGGTCACATCGCCGCCGAGCATCTCGACTGCAACGTCTCGCTCAAGCTCACTCAGCTTGGCCTCGACATCAGTGAGTCCCTGTGTGAAAACCTCCTGGCGGCGATTCTTGATCGTGCCACGCAGTTCAGAAATTTTGTTCGCATCGATATGGAGGGTTCCGCGTACACGCAGCGCACCATCGACATCTGTAAGCGCGCATGCGCCAAGAGCGATGTTGTCGGCACCGTCCTTCAGTCCTATCTGTTCCGCACCGAGCAGGATGCGAAAGACCTGATCGCCGCCGGCTGCCGCATTCGCCTGGTGAAGGGCGCTTACAAAGAGCCCCGGGAGATTGCGTATCCGAAAAAATCGGACGTCGACGCAAACTACGTCAAAGTAATGAAAATTCTGTTGCAGAGTGGCATCTACCACGGCATCGCGACGCACGATCCCAAAATGCTCGAGGCCACAAAAAAATTCGCCGCTGAGAGGGGGATTCGCAACGACCAATTCGAATTTCAGATGATCTATGGAATTCGAATTGATTTGCAGGAGCAACTGATTCGTGAAGGCTACCGCTTGCGAGTGTACGTTCCCTATGGCTCCGACTGGTTCCCGTATTTCATGCGCCGTCTCGCCGAACGCCCCGCCAATCTGAAATTTTTCCTCGCCAATCTTTTCCGCCGCGGCTAAACACTTTTATTCACCGTCACTGCGTCTACATCGTCAGCACCACGCGAAACTCCGCCTTTCCACTCGTCATTCGCGCATATGCCTCATTCACTTTTGACAGCGGAAACTTTTCAATCATGGGCCGCACTCCGGTCAACTCCGCGAACCGCAGCGTGTCTTCGGTGTCCGTGGGAATTCCCGACGGCCAGCCTTGGATGCTTTTTTTTGCGCCAATCAATTGAATCGGCGACACCTCGATTGGCTCCATCGTCGCGCCCACCACCACCATTTTCCCATTCGCCCCCAAACCGTCCACGAGCGAAGACATCGCCTTCGAACTCGGCGCCGTCGCCAAAATCACTTTTGCCCCTCCGAGTTTCTGCAGTTCCGCCGCCGCGTTGGTCGCTTGGCTATCAATGTATACATTCGCGCCCAGTTTTTTCGCCAGCGGCGCATTTCCCGGTCCGCGCCCAATCGCCGCGACCCTGTACCCAAACTTATTTCCAAACTGAATTCCTAGATGTCCCAGCCCGCCGATCCCTTGCACCGCAACCAGATCGCCCGGCAGCGCGCCCGCATGCCGCAGCGCGTTGAACGTGGTAATCCCCGCGCACATCAGCGGGGCCGCTTCCGCAAAATCCAAACTCTCCGGCAGCGCCGCCAGCGCCTCCACCGGCGCCACCATATATTCCGCATATCCTCCGTCGAAGCTGATCCCGGAGACCTTTACATTCGCGCAGTTAATGAAATCTCCGCGCCGGCACGCGAGGCACGTTCCATCCTGCCCGCCGTGCCATCCCACGCCCACTCGTTGCCCCTTCTTCCAATTCGTCACGCCCCCGCCAATTTCATCGACCACGCCCGCCACTTCGTGTCCTGGCACGCGCGGATACTTGATTCCCGGCCACAGATTGTCCTTCACCAAATGGTCGCTGAAACAAATCCCGCACGCCTGCACGCGAATCCGCACGTGTTCCGCTGGCGGCTGCGGAATCTCTCGCTCGACAATCTCGAAATCCGCGCCCGGCTTTGTTACTTGCGCCGCCTTCATCTTCGCCATGGAATCCCCCTTAAACATTTTTCGCCGCTTCGCTACATGGATCGAATGCCGCTCTTCGTTGCGGCATTATCGTTTTCTGCACACGGTGACGCCGTCGCGCAGCGGAATCAGAACCGGAAATAATTCCTTCGAGGAGTACACGGCTTTATTGAATTCCTGCACGCCTCGCGTGTTCGCGTCTTTCGCTCGCCGCGTCACGCGTCCGGACCACAACGTGTTGTCCGTCAGCAGCAACCCGCGCGATTTCAAGCGCGGGAGCGCCTTTCGCAGAGCCGCGGGATACTGATGTTTGTCCACGTCGATGAAAATCAAATCGAATTGTCCTTTTGTCCGGTCGAGCATCGCCATCGCGTCGCCGGTCATCACCGTGATTCGCTTCTCCACGCCCGCACGCTCGAAAAACTCTCTCGCCCGCCGCGCATTTGAAGGGTCGCCATCCGTATAAAAAATTTCAGCGGCGGGTCCCGCCGCGCGCGCCAGCCAAATCGTCGAATATCCGATTGCCGAACCCATTTCGAAAATCCGCTTCGCGCCGGAAATTTGCGCGAGCATGTAAATCATCCGCCCCACGGCCGGGCCGATGATCGGAATGTCGCGCCGTTTAGCCAGTCTCTCCATGTCCGTGAGCACGGCATCGCGCGCGGGGAGAATCTCATAGATGTACTTCTCGACTTTTTTGTCCGTGATTCCGCCCGCCATGGATTCACCTTTCCGATGCAATTAAAATTTAATCATTCGCGCCGCTTCACGGTTTGCGGAAAAACCGCTCTTGGTTGCCATTTCTGCCGCTGCGAGCGAACCGCAGTTTACAAAAACCCGCTGAAAATGCCGATTCCCTCTCGCGGTTGCTCGTCGGAATGACGAAGAGCAGCGTTTTTCCGAAAACTGTTCACCCGATACTTTCTCCGGGTTTCAGCGCGTGAATCTCGAGGCCGGAAATATCCTGCGTCAATTTTTTGAGCGCGTCCGGCGTTCCCGTGAGCGCGGGAAATGTTCCATAGTGTATCGGAACGACATGCTTGACATTGAGCAAACGAATCGCCATGGCCGCTTCGCGCGGGCCCATCGTGTAATAGTCGCCGATGGGCAGCATGGCCACTTCAGGCTCGTACAATTCTCCGATCAATTTCATGTCGCCGAAGACGGATGTATCGCCCGCGTGATAAATTTTCAACCCGCTGGGCAACCGAACGATGTAGCCGCATGGCTCTCCGCCGTAAACTATTTTTTTGCCGTCTTCGATTCCGTTCGAGTGCAGGGCATTCACCATCGTCACTTCGATCTCGCCGGATTGAATCGTCCCGCCTTTGCCCATGCCTGTCGCGTTTTTCACGCCTTTCGACGCCAGCCACAAGCTCGTCTCGTAGATCGAGATTACCTGCGTTTTGAATTTCTTCGCAATTTTCACCGCGTCGCCGATGTGATCGCCGTGCCCGTGGGTGATGAGTATCGTATCCACGCGCTCCAATTTCTTCGCGGCTTTTGGACACGCCGGATTCCCATTTACCCACGGGTCTATCAGGATCACCTTCCCGCCCGGTGTCGTGATTTTGAAGGTTGCGTGCCCGAGCCACGTCAGTTTGTTTCCGCGAGTGTTTAGCATGATTGCCTCAGCATGATTTCCCCCAAAAATTTAAAAATGAGCATGTCGTTTACCGGTTGCCGGTAGGGGACGATTTGACAGCGAGCGGATCCGCAGTCAGGTGACGGATTTCGCTTTCGAATTCGGCGCGCGGCCGTGTTCCATAGAATTGCGCGTCAGGCTGACCGTTCCGTTTGTAAAAGATCGTGGACGGTATCTCGCCCTGCCACGCGGGATCGACTCCGTGATTGAATCCGTCGACGTCGATGCCGGGCTTTTGCCGGTAATTCGGAAAATCCGGACGGTACATCGCGAGGAAATGGCTTACTACGTTGAGATCGGCGTCGGAGTCGTAACTCACGCCGAGAAAAACGACGCCCTTGGATTGGTATTCCTTCGCGAGGCCGACGAGCATGGGATATTCCGCGCGGCACGGCTCGCACCACGTGGCCCAGAAGTTCACCACGAGCGGCTTGCCTTTGTATTTCGCGATGAGTTTCTGATAGCCCGCCAGATCAATCAGTGGCAATTCGCCATTGTGTTTTGCCGCAGCGCGCGGCGTGGCGCGTCGCGCCGTCTTTTGTGCAGAGGCGTTCGCGTGCATCGCAGGCGCAAACGCACACAAAAAAATCAACACCAGGGCAAACGAATGAGCTTTCCGTAGAAATATAATCATGCCGGTCATTTTATCCATCCAAGTTCTTCGGTTCAATGTCGGGCTGCAGGAAACGCGTTCCATGATAGCGCAGCCGATTGGGAAATGGGCGGTTGCGGCTGTTTTGGCCCGGGATAGGAGGGTTTGCTGGGCAAGGATGAGGCTATGAAAAACGGGAAATGGTAACAAAGCGCACCCTGGGAAAAATGCAAATTTGTCCCGGTTAGACATGGGTGCAATTGTTTGTTTTCTATGACTTACATGTGTTTCTAATCCGTTAGGTGTCCCGATTAAAAAAATCATATATTTGCTGAATTTGGTGCGGAAATACCCCGGGAGGGAGGCTTGGAGGATGGCTAGGCGGGGCACAGACTCCGCCGTCGGCCTGTTTGGAGGGCGCCGAGGATAGCGAAGTGTCGTCTGATAATCATACAGTACATATACCACAAGCCGGTTGAGATTTCAAGAGGCTGACTCCCCATTGTTCTTTGCACCTGGCATGTCCGCTGAATTAAGCAGGCGAAGTCTCCGCCGGCGGAGGGCGCCGCGGGGCGGCCTTGTGCGCGGATTTCTTTGGTGATATATAAAGATTGATTTTCTGCGCGGGACGCTTCAACATTAATAGCAGCATGAATTGGGTGGAACGATTCTGAGCGTATTCGGAGAGAGCTAAATGGCGTATGTGATTGCGGAGCCGTGCATAGGAACGAAAGATTCGGCGTGCGTCGACGTTTGCCCGGTGGATTGCATTCACCCGCGTAAGGATGAAGCGGATTTCGAGAGCGAAAAGCAGCTTTACATCAATCCCGAGGAGTGCATCGATTGCGGCGCGTGCGTTCCGGTATGTCCGGTGACGGCGATTTTCGCGCTGGAGGATTTGCCGGAGAAATGGTCGAGCTACACGGCGATCAATGCGGATTGGTTCAAGAAGACAAAGGCATAGATTTTTTGCGGCGGTGCGAAGGTGGATTTCAGCGGCGCGCGGCACGAGCTGCGAATTTTCAGGCGCGTTCGCCGCAACTGTGGCAACATGTGTCGTTCAGGTAGGATATTCCGAGAATTACTTCACTGGATAAAAGGGGGCGACCGTTGAGAGTTTTCCTTCGTGCTTTCGTGTTGATGACTTTGGCGGCCATTTTGTCGGCCAACGCTTTTTCGCGCCAGCAACAGGCTCCGGCGCAAAATCAAAACGCGCAAGTGATCGATATGACGGCGAAGAAATACAAGTTCACGCCGTCGCCGATCCATGTGAAGAAGGGAACGAAAGTCGAATTGCGCATCACGGCGACGGATCACAATCACGGATTCAAGATCAATGTGTACCCCGTCGGCGCGACCGCGAATGGCGCGCCGGGACTGGCCTTTACGACACCGCGCAATTGCTGGAAGCTGAAAAAAGGGCAGACGACGACGATCGAATTCGTGGCGCAGACGGCGGGCAGCTATCCGTTCAAATGCTGCGTGCTTTGCGGATTTGGGCACATGGGCATGAAGGGCGAGCTGATCGTTGATCCGTAGATTTATTGGAAACGTGCTCTCGGTTGTCATTAGTGCGCTGTCCTGGAAATAACCGCCAATAGTGTTCCCAGCTTCAGGGGCTAAAACCCATAGATTTCAGACAACTTACGCCGGTGCTGAAGAGCCTGTGTGAGAACTGCAAAATCGGTACTTCAGCGGCCGAAGCCGCACTGAAATTGCAGGGCTTATGTCGTGGCTAAAGCCTGCCTGCGCGGGCAGGCCACGACGCACAAGGATTTCTTGAGTTGCCACACAGGCTCTGAAGCTCCGACCTCCTAAAAACAATCCCGCGAATTTGTGGACCCCAACAAATATGGGAAATTTTGGCGCTTTTGAGTGGGATGCCAGAGGGCGGATGGCGCGAACAGCTAGGCGAGGCACGGTCTCCGCAGTGATCGGATTTCGACCAACAGCGGGCGGCATAAAGCCGTCCCTACAATTTTGCTGACCGAGCACGAAGCGGCGTGTTCGTATGTCATAGGTAAGTAATACGTATATTAACAATAAGTTCAAGATAAATTACGATGTTTCAGGGCGAGAAAAGAAAAGCCTGCCCTTGCAAAAAGGGCAGGCTTCAAAGATTTGCGGATTTGAGGATGAATTATGCGGACAAGCGTGCAGACTTCACGCCTTTATGCGCCGCCGCAGTCCCGCCCCTAATCCCAGCAAGCCTGTGCCGAGCAGAATCAGAGACGATGGTTCAGGAGTAACCACGCTAGAAGTCCCGCCCCACCCCGTATTGTTATCAGAGCTAGTCGCAAAGTCCTTGATGTGCAACGCAAACGGCGTTGAGCCGCTTCCGCCTGATGACAGAATGGACGTGAGTTGGGTAACCGATGTGCAGCCGTTGTTGCACTGTACGGTAAAGCTAAGCGATGATATTTGAGTGCTAGGGTTCGGTCCTTCCAGCTCGTACTGGAAACTTCCAAAACCATCCTCCGTTTCACCTGTGTCGAAAGTCCATCCGGAGGTTACACCCGTCACACCGCTGAATGTGCTTGAGCCCTGATTCTGAAAATTGAAGGCAAAATCGTCGAAGAGCCCAAAGGAGCCGTTCATCGTGACCGTAACATTGACGACCTCGCTGGCCCCGGAGCCCGATGTTGACAGCGCGATCGTCCCGTATGGTCCCGGGGCGATCCCACAGAGGTCTGAGTTGCAAAGGTTGATTGTGAGCGTTTGCGCATCCGCCTTAGCTGCCGGAGCGAAGGCCACACACGCCAAGAACAAACCTGCAATTAAACCCGCGCTTGCTACTTTCATCGCTTTCATTTTCATTTCGCCTAGTCTCCCATATTCCGATATTTCAAACTGTTTGGCGACTATATGAGCAACTGGGGGTCCAAAACGGGGCAGGAAACGGGAACACTGCAAATTTACGTATCCGATTTATTTTTAGATACTTACCATCCACAGAGTTAATCGCATTCTAGCCATACCATTACTTAAAGTGAAAAGTCTTGCGGATTCGGGGATGCCGTAGGTGAGTGCGCCTCGAGTAAAAAATACCCCGAGGCTCGGGCATGCTCGTGGCGTTTTGCACAGGTTTGCTTGGCTTAATGCGAATAAGAAATGGCTGGCGAGTGAGGGTTTATGCGCGAGGTGTGGCAAGCAGCGAGGCCAAAAACAAAAGCCGCTGGCCCTTCTTTCGAAGAGCCAGCGGCCGGATAGCAACCAGAACAGCGTTCCCGTGAAGCCCGAGAGAGTTAGAAGCTAAGGCTCAAGCCGAACTCGAACGTGCGTGGAGCGCCAAGGGCGTACACGCCAGTTCCAAGTCCGACGCGATCAGACGGGCAGTCGGCAGCTCCGCCATTGTGGCGAATCGTCCCATTGATCGCGCATGCGCTGCCGGTGAGTAAACCGCTCATCGGCGAAATAGTCGGATCAAAGTTGGCGAAGTTGAACAGGTTGTAGACGGACATATTCGGCTTGATGGTGAGGAATTCATCCCCACCCAGATGCACCTTGCGCTCCCAAGCCAGCCCGAAGTCGAAAGTTCGGAGCCAAGACATGTCTGCCTGACCAAGGGGCGGCGGGGCTATGGACGGGGCGACTCCACCGAGCTGCTGGAGCTGCTGTTCCGTAAACAGCCCATTTTGGATAAGCACATTCCCGGCCGGTGTTGGATGGTTGGCGAAAACAATGTTGTAATTGTTGATTACGTTGGTGAGCTGGGCCGCGGTAGTTCCCCGATCGAACTGGCCTACCTTGGTTCCGGGCAGAATATCCTGCGTGGTGCCATCCCCGGTGAAGTCGGTCCGGAAAATTTCGCCCGTCGACCCGACGGCCGGTACGACCATTGAGTTGGAAAGGGGTGAGTCGAAATGGGCAATCGTGCTCACGATGATGCCCGCCGGCAAAGTGAAATAGCCGCCAAACGAAAGCTGATGGGTGCGGTCGAGCGCTTCCGGCCCGCTGAAGCCCAGTGGGTTCGCGTTGTCAATTGCATTCAGGACGAACGCCTGGTCTCCAGAACCGGGCCCGGTCGGACTGCTACTGCCGGAACTGGTAAAGCGCGATAGCGCGTAAGCAACTTGGAAATTGACCGCGCGCACGCCCGGGAGCGGCTTCTCCATTTGCGTTTTGAGCTTCATCTGCAATCCGTTGTATACGGAACGGCCGATAGGCTGGAGGAACGGGAAGCTGCCTGCCACCGGGTTGATGCCCGGAAATGCGCAACTGAAGCCTAACGCGTTATTGCATTGCTGGACGCCAAGGTCCTGAGGTGAATCCAGGCCATTGCCACCATAGTCGGACATTGTCGCGCCATTGGCAATGGCACAATCGATGGAAGCCGAATCGAAATTAGTACCGCAGCCAAAAGAATTATTGGTCGTCGAAATGGCAGCCTGCGCTGCAGCGGGGTCGAAGTAACGGATGTCGCCTGCGTGATTCACATCCACACCCAAAAAGTAATGCAAGCCGACATTGCGCACATAGTCCGCGGTGAAGACCATTCCGCGCCTTAGTTGCCGCTGGAAGCCAATGTTGAATTCCAGCGACCGGGGAGTCTTATAGTTCGGTGCGAACAGGCCCGACGGCACTGGCGTGCCGCTGGCCAGGAGGCTGGGCAGATAAGACGGGTTCGGACCCGGCGCATTCACGCTCGCCTGATACGCGGTCTGAAATGCCGCGAGATCTGATGCCGCCGAGCCGATCGATCCACCGCAGATGCTGGGACCTGAGTTATTGAAAAATTGATCAATCGTAATGGACTGTCCGGCATTTGGGCCACCGGGGCCGAAGGCCACCGGCGATGGCGTGCCGAAGAGGCAAGCGAATGGGAATTGGAGAAATTGTCCGCTAGCCAGACGAAGCGGACGGTCGAAGAGAACGTTGTTATAAATTACGTTCTCATAGAAGATACCCGCTCCGGCGCGAATTACGGTCTTCGCCTGGCCGCCAACGTCCCAGGCAAAACCGAGCTGGGGACCAAAGTTGTGGTTCGCTTGTTGAACCGGGTTCCCAAAGCCGGGCACGAGCGCATTTACCGTTGACTGAAACAACGCCGGATTCAGGTCGCTATCGGTGCGGCCCGTGTCGCGGTCATAGCGGAGGCCGGCGATCAAGGTAAAGGTCGGCGTAACCTTCCAGTTATCGCCAATATAGATCCCCAGTCGATTATCCGGTCCCAAGCCGCCTGCGGGGAAACCGAAGGCGGCCTTCTCCGTGGAAAATCCCTGGCCATTCCCAACGAAAGCAAGTTCAAAGGGATAGCACGTAGGGTCAGTTACCTGACCGTTCTCGAGAGTTGTGGTTGGACAGTTGGCCAGGGCTGCAGCCACATCGCCCGACGTCTGGAAATCGAAGACGCTCGGGTCAATACCGAAGAACTTAGCGAATCCGCCGCCCTGAATGCGGTCGAAATCCACGCCGTAGCGAACAATGTGGTTTCCGTGAATCCAGCTACCATCGTATTTGAACTGGTGGTCGCTCTGCGGCGTCTCCTGCGGTGCCAGCAGATTGGAACCCGCTGAGAATGAACCGACGTTAAGGCTCACAGGGTAATTAGCGAACGGCAAGTTGCTCCCGCGCACCGCGTCCCCGATGTTGTTTTGGAATTTCAGATAGCTAAGGCGGATGCTGTGGGTAAATGAGCCAGACGTGAAATCCAGGCCGATGTCGTGCTGGCGCGTGATGTCTTCGTTCTTATAAATCTGATAGCTGACGGCGCCGAATGCCGAGTCCACCAAATTCTTGAAATAACTGAAACGGTAGAACATATGCAGGCCGTGGGGGCCAGTCCAATCGAGCTTGTCCGTGGTAAGCCCCTCCTTGAACGGAAGCGGCGCATGCCCCGCGAGAGCCGTAAACGGGGACGACAGGGGCACTCCGGCATTTTCGTGTTGAATGATGCGTTCGCCGGAAGCGTAGAAAAACAACCTGCTTTTTACAATCGGGCCACCTAAATCGCCGTCAAAAAAATTCCGCTGAAACGTCGTCGGGAAACCCACAGGTGCGGGCAAGGCGGCGGCAATTTGATTGCCACGGAACAGACCATCCGCATCGCCATGGAATCCGTTGGTACCTGACTTCGTGATTACGTTGACCGCGCCTGAAGACGTGAGCTCGGTGGAAGGGTCAAGAGTCGACTGCTCCGTCTGAAATTCAGAAATGGCAATCGCCGGAATATCTTCGGTCGTAGTTCCCACGGTTTCATCGCTGACGTCAACTCCGTCAACCTCGATGCGGGCCGTGCGGCCAAACTGTCCGCCAAAGGAAATCGACGAGTAGCCCACCTTTGTTGGGTCGAAATTGCTGCCGTCCTGAATTTGGACGCCCGGCTCAAGCTGCGCTAAGTCGAGGAAGTTGCGACCATTGATGGGCATATTTTTGATCTGCTGCGACGTCAGCACGCCCTGAACAGTGGCTTGCTCCGTATTTACAGCGACTGACTCGCCGCTGACCTCGACCACAGTGCTGGTCTCGCCGACTACGAGCTTTACGTTGCCGGAAGCAGTCCCGCCGACCTGAACGGTCACGGAGGTTTGCGTCGTCTTAAAACCCTGGGCGGAAACCTTCACAAGATAATTTCCCGGGGTCAACGCGCCTGAGCTGTAGGCTCCGGTCGAGGTCGTCTGGAAATTCAAAGTCTGGCCCGTATCTTTGTTCGTGATCGCAACTGCGGCGCCCGGTACGGCCTCACCGCTCGGATCAGTGACCAGCCCCGAAATGCTGCCTGTGCTAATCGTGGTCTGAGCCACGGCTGTGCCGCTAAAGGCGAAGCAGAAAGAGAGCGCTGCAACGAACAGAACGGCCAGTTTCAAGCTACGCGCTGCCCAAAAAGCCTTCATCGTCCACCCCCGCGAAATTTAGGACTTCAAAAAAAACTCGAATGATTCACGCTGCGAAATCTTATCCGCCTCAAAACAGGGAGATCCACCACCCCGATTAACCGCTTACTGCATGCCTTGTGCCAATAAACTAGAAATTATTGCCTTCGCCGAATTAATACCTTGAAAATAAGCATGTTAGAGAAATACAGAGGGCTAATGTCAATGGTATTCGATAATTGAGATTGTACGCAAAACAGTATAAATATACATTAAATAGTACTAAAAATAGGATTTGATGTTTGCGGCGATGTACGAGTCATGAACGAATTTTCAGGAGACGCCGAGCAAATGATCGAAAATTGTCGAGAACTGAGGACCCAATGCGCGCCGCGATGATCCCGGTTGGCGCCGCTGGACTATCCGAATCAGAGCGTAGCGAGAAGACCCGCCAGAAGAGCGGCGCGTTCGCTGAGGGAATGAATCATAATGTGCTCACGGGGACTGTGAGCGCCGTCGCCTACCGGGCCGAGGCCGTCGAGCGTGGGGATGCCGAGGGCGGCGGTGAAATTTCCGTCCGAGCCGCCGCCGGTCGAGGCTTCGCCCAACGTGATTCCCATTTCGCATGCCAGGGCCTGTGCGTGGACGAATAGGGCGTGCGTTTCGGGCGTGCGCTCCATCGGCGGACGATTGACGCCGCCGCGGATTTCAATGCGTGCGCCAGGCAAAATCGGCCGCAGAGCATGAAACTTGCGATGCAGGGCGCGCGCGTCGGCGGCATGGGAAAGGCGCAGGTCAATTGACGCACGAGCGTGAGCGGCGACGACGTTTGTGGCTGTACCGCCCTCGATGACATTGGCCTGCACGGTGATTCCGCGGCGCCTGTCATTCAACTTCAGGAGCCGCGTGATTTGCAGCGCGAGTTCGTGCACGGCGTTCACGCCGCTTTCCGGGTCAATTCCCGCATGGGCACTGCGGCCGGTGACAATCAACTCCGCTTCGCCAACGCCTTTGCGCTCGGTCTTCAGGCGGCCTTCGCGTCCGAAGGCGGGCTCGAGAACGAAAACCGCTTGGTTCTGGCGCGCGGCAGCTTCAATTGCCCGGCGCGAAGTGGGGCTGCCGATCTCTTCGTCGGAGGTCCACAGAAAAATAATTTTCCTGCGCGGCGTGATGCGCAGAGATCGCAACGCGTCAGCGGCGGCGAGGGCGACTGTGTGGCCGCCTTTCATGTCGAATGCGCCGGGGCCCCAAGCGCGGCCTTGCGAAACACGAAAGGGCATCTTCGCGAGGGTGCCAAGCGGATAGACAGTGTCGAGATGGCCGAGGACGAGGAGCTGGCCCTTGGGGCGGCCGTGGCCGAGCCAAAGCTCAGCGCGAATATGGTTGCCAAATTTTCGCTGGTGCAGCAGCCGGACGCGCGCACCGCGCCGCTTCCATTCCGCGGCGATCATGGCGCCGAAGCGGTCGACAGCGGCTTTGTCATGGCTTGGCGACTCGGTTTCGACCATCCGGCCGAGGAGGCGCACCAATGAGGACTCGCGTTCGCGGAGCCAATTGAGCAATTCGCGCATGGGTACCATCGCGCCGCGTATCGTAGCAACCGAGCGCGCATTCGGCAACGGTCTCGCCGTGTGCACTCACGTATAATGTAGCGGCGACCCCAAGCCGAATTGAAGGGCAGGCGACGCTATCGCGCCAAGCAGCCAAATTCCCATTTTGAGCGCGCGTGCGCGTCCGGTATATTGTCTAAGCGCTCCGTGGGCCACATTTCAGGAGTTTCCGTCGCCGAAGAATCGCGTGCCGGGAATACTCCCACCCAAGCCAGCAAGCGCAGCAAAACGCATGACTCAGGATATCGCCAAGCATCTCGATCGGGCCCGCAAATACCTGGAGAGAAACAGGCTTCAGGAAGCCATCGCCGAATACCATTCGGCGATTGAAATTTCGCCAGGGCATCCCGAAGCAATCCAAATGCTCGCGGACTTATACGTCCGCGCGGGCGACCTGGTGCAGGCGACGCACTATTTCGGCTTGCAATTCGACAAGCTGGTGGAGTCGGGTGACATGACGCGGGCCTCGGCAATCTTCACGCGCCATTTGAAAATTTACCCGCAGCCACCGAGCCGTCTGGCGCGGTACGGATTCGTGCTGCAAAAACAGAACAAAACCACGGAAGCGATTGAAATTTACTCCGCGGCGGCGCAGCAATTTCGCAATCAGAACGAGCTCAAATCGGAATTCGAGTGTCTGCAGAGGATCGCGCAGCTCGATCCGGAGAATCCGGAGCGGCAAGTGCAGCTCGCGCAGCTTGCGGAAAAACTGGGGAACGCGGAGACCGGGGGCCGCGCGTATCTTCGCGCCGCGCAACTGACGCAAGCCGCCGGTGACGGTGCACGCGCCCTGGAATTTTTCGCCAGCGCCCACCGGTTGACCCCGGGCGATCGCAGCGTGGCGCTGCTCTTCGCGGATGCGCGGCTGCATCATCGCGACGCCGCGGGAGCCGTTGAATTGTTGCGGCCCTTTGCTCCGCCAGACGCTTCGGATACGGCATTCCTTGGCCTCTATGGCGAGGCTTTGCTGCACACGGAGCAGCTCGATGTGGCGCGGGAAATCCTGTTTGCGTTGTGCAAGCAGAAACCAGAAGGATTCGACAAGCTTTTCAATCTCACGGATCGCTATATCGAGACAGGCGCGGATGACAAGGCCATTTCCGTGCTGGAGCAGACGAAAGAGTGGATGTTCGCGATCCACAGCGAGACGGTCTTTGCCGCGCGCGTGGATATGATCGTGGAAGCTCACCCCAAATCGCTTGCCCTTGCGGAATTCTGGGCGAAGTTGTACGACCAGATGAATCGCGAAGTGAAGTATTTTGACGCGCTGGTCCGATTGTTCGACCTGGACATCGAGAAGAACAAAATTCCGGCGGCATGCGAAGCGCTGGACCGGCTGGTTGAGATTGATCCGTACGACTACCGAATTCACGAGCGCATCGCGAAGCTGGAAGGGAAAGCCAGCGCCTCGTTTCTACGCAGCATCAACGCCCGCGCCGCGAAGGCATCGGGCGTCGCGCAAAGTTCGGCTTCGCTCGCAACCGGCGGCCTAGGCGATGCGGCGCGCGCGCCCGCAACCGAAGAGGAAAAATCGCAGCGCGCCCTGGATGATTTGATTGTCCAGGCGGAGATTTTTCTGCAGTACTCGCTGCAGGGCAAAGCGGCGGAGCGCCTCGAAAAAATCGCGGAACTGTTTCCCGGCCAAGAGGATCGAAATGAGCGGCTGCGAATGCTCTACGAGCGCGCGAACTGGTGGCCGAAGGGATCGCGCGGCCGGACGCAGTCAGCTTCCGGCGCGCCGACTGCTCCGCCTGCCGCGGAGATCGCTGCCTCGGCGGCGGATACGCACCGCGACTTGGCCGAGATCGCCGAAATCACGCGTTTGATGTACCGCGAAGTGACGCCGCGCGAAGTGCTCGGCACGGCGGTGCGCGAAATCGGCAAGTATCTCAACGTGCGGCGCTGCCTTGCCGTGATTGGCGCGCCAGGCGAGGCGCCGCAGATGACGGCGGAATACGCGTTTCCGGGATTGAAGCCAGTGAGCGCAAGTGTGCTGGCGAAAGTGGCCGCGTGGCTTGCGAGTTCTTCCCAAGATTCCATCGGGGGCATTTCGGCGAACACGGGGCAACTCCGCGAGTTGCGCGATCTCGACGTGGAGACCGCGCTCGGAGTTCCGCTGACGGATAAAGACACGCAGGCTGCTGCGGGGGTCCTGTTTGTGGGTGATGCGGCGTCGCGCCAATGGAAGCCGAACGAAAGCTATTTTCTGCAGGCCGTGGGCGACCAGGTGATGATCTCGGTCAATCACACGCGGCTGCGTTCGCTGGTGCGCACGCTGGCCGTGGCGGATGAGAAAACCGGACTGCTCGGGCGCGGGGCTTACATTGATTGCCTGCTGGCTGAATCCAAACGCTCGCGAACGCAGGGAACGCCGCTGACGCTGGTGATATTGCAATTGGATCGCGGCGCCGAAATATTGCGGCAGGAAGGCGACGCGGCGCTGGAAGCATACATGAATCAAGTGGCCCGGGCGCTCGAACCGCTAATTCGGCAGGGAGATCTGGGCGTGAAATACACGGCGTGGTCGCTGGCATTCGTCCTGCCGGATACATCGCGCGAGAAAGCCGAGCCTACGGCCGAGAAACTGCGGCAGGCCGCGGCGCAAATCAAGCCAGCCTGGGGTGGAACGCCGCTGACCCTTAGCGCGGTGGTGGCGGATGCTTCGGCGCGCGCAGCCGATGAAAACGAAGATCGAGTGACGGAATGGATCAACCGCGCGGAAACCGGACTGGATGAAATCCGTCATCGCGGCGGCAATGCCGTGGTGACGCTGGCCGCGCCGCAAGCAAATTAAGCATTCAGAGAAGCCGTACATACATAATTGAGGAGGAATCATGTTTCCCACGGATGTGGTGATTCTCGCCGGGGCGCGCACGGCGATGACGCGTTACAACGGCGAATTTGCGGGCGTCACGGCGATTGATTTGGGGGTCGCCGCCGCGAAGGAAGCGGTGAAGCGGGCAAACGTGGATCCCGGCGAGATCGAGCACGTCGTCTTCGGCAACGTGATGCAAACGAGCGCGGACGCCATCTACGGCGCGCGGCACGTGGGTCTGAAAGCGGGGCTGAAAATCGAAACGCCCGCCGTCACGGTGAATCGCCTTTGCGGCTCAGGAATCGAATCGGTCAGCCAGGCCGCGCAGCGCATCCTTCTGGGCGAAGCGAAGACCGTTCTCGCGGGAGGGATGGAGAACATGACGCAGTGCCCGCATGTGATTCGCGGGGCGCGCACGGGTTTCCGGCTGGGCGAAGGAAAGCTGGAGGATTCGCTGATGTCCGGCCTGTATGACCCGATCAGCGGCTGCACAATGTCCGACACGGCGGAAAATCTTGCCGTTGAGCACGGCATCACGCGCCAGGCCGCTGACGAATACGCGCTGCGCAGCCAGCAGGCCGCGGAAGCGGCGTTTCGCGCGTGCCGCATGAAAGAAGAAATCGTGCCGGTCGAAGTCGGGAAGGGCAAGAAAGCGCACATGGTGGCGCAGGACGATCATCGCCGGCCGGAGACGACGATGGAGATTCTCTCGGCGCTGCCGCCCGCGTTTCGCAAGGACGGCATCGTGACCGCGGGAAACGCCAGCGGAATTGTCGACGGCGCGGCGGCGGTAATTTTGACGCAGGCGAAAATCGCTAAGGATCGCGGGTGGAAGCCGCTCGGCAAAATTGTTTCGTGGGCGACCGCGGGAGTCGAGCCGAAGCTGATGGGCATCGGTCCCGTGCCGTCCACGCGCAAAGCGCTCGAACTCGCCGGATTGAAATTGGAGCAAATGGATTTGATCGAAGTGAACGAGGCATTTTCGCCGCAGTATCTTGCGGTCGAAAAAGTGCTGGGGCTCAACCGGGACAAGACGAACGTCAACGGCGGCGCGATTGCGCTGGGCCATCCGCTGGGCGCGACAGGCACGCGGTTGATTCTGACGCTGCTTCTCGAATTGCGACGGCGCAATCAGCGCTACGGGCTGGCAACGGCGTGTATTGGGGGCGGACAGGGAATCGCGATGATCGTCGAATCGATGGCGTAGTCTTGCATGATTCGAATTAATTCATAAACATTCAGAGGAGAAGGAATGGCGATTGAAAAAGTGGGAGTCGTTGGGTGCGGCCTGATGGGTTCCGGAATTGCGCAAATTGCGGCGCAGGCGGGTTGCACGGTGGTGGTTCGCGAAGTCAGCGAGGAGCGGCTGAATAAAGGTCTGGCGTCCATCGAAAAGAGCCTGAATAAATTCGTCGAGAAGGGCACGCTTTCGGCTCCGGATCGCGATGCCGCGCGCGGGCGCTTGCGCGGTACGACCAAACTCGAGGATTTGAAGGACTCGGATTTGGTCGTCGAAGCGATCATCGAGCAATTGCCCGACAAGCGCGAACTTTACGCCGCGCTCGACAAGATTTGCCCGAAGAATACGATTTTTGCCAGCAACACGTCGTCGCTCTCGATCACCGAGATGGCATTCATGACCGCCCGGCCGGAGCGCTTCATCGGACTGCACTTTTTTAATCCTGTGCCGCTGATGAAGCTGGTCGAAGTGATTCGCACGATCGCCACGGATCCAAAGGTATACGAAGACGCGGTTGCGTTCGCGGGGCGCGTGGGAAAAGTCCCCGTGCGCACTTCGGACCGCACGGGTTTCATCGTGAATCGTTTGCTGGTGCCATATTTGCTGGACGCGGTGCGCGTGCTCGAAGACGGCGTCGCTTCCATCGAAGACATCGACAACTCCATGAAGCTGGGCTGCGGCTATCCGATGGGACCGCTGACGCTGCTCGATTTCGTTGGCAACGACACGACGTATTACATCGCCAACATCATGTTCGACGAATTCAAGGAAGCGCGTTTTGCTCCGCCGCCGCTGCTGAAACGCATGGTTCTCGCCGGATGGAACGGGCGTAAGGCAGGCCGCGGCTTTTACGATTATTCGGACCCGGCGAAACCGCGCGCGATACAGCTCACATGATGCCAAAATTGGAGCGACGGAGCGCAGCCGATGGCCTATGAAAATTTGCTATTCGAAGTAAAGGATCCGATCGCCTATATCACATTCAACCGGCCAAAAGTTCTGAACGCCCTCAATCGACAAACCGTCGAAGAGCTGGGCGATGCCTTGAATCGGGCGCGTGAGGATTCGTCGGTGCGCGCGCTGATCCTCACGGGCGCGGGCGAAAAATCATTCGTCGCGGGCGCGGACATCAACGAGCTGGCCCAGCGCACGCCGGTCGACGGAAAAGACTTTTCACTTTTCGGTCAGGAGATTTTTCATCGGCTTGAAACGATGGGCAAGCCTTCGATTGCCGCGATCAACGGATTCGCCTTGGGAGGCGGCTGCGAGCTGGCGCTCTCCTGCACCATGCGCATCGCCAGCAAGAACGCGCGTCTTGGCCAGCCCGAAGTGAAGCTGGGAATTATTCCCGGTTATGGAGGCTCGCAGCGGCTCGCGCGTCTGTGCGGCAAGGGAATCGCGCACGAATTGATTCTCTCCGGCGAAATGATTTCCGCGGATGAGGCGCTGCGGATCGGCTTGGTCAATCACGTTGTCGAGCAGGCGGAATTAATTCCCACGGCTGAGTCCATCGCGAAAAAGATTGCCGCCAATGCGCCGCTCGCCGTGAAGTTCGCCATGGAAGCAGTGGAACGCGGGATGGAAATGCCGCAGCAGGAAGGGCTTTTTCTGGAAGCCACGCTTTTCGGCCTTTGTTGCGCCACCGAAGACATGCGCGAAGGCACGCGCGCGTTTATCGAGAAGCGTCCCGCGCAATTCAAGGGAAAATAGCGCCATGCCGGACAAAAGTCCCGGAAAGCTTCAACCAAAACCAATTCGCGGCGAACTCTCCGCCGCAAGCCTGCGTTTCGGGATTGTCGTCAGCCGCTTCAACAGCTTCATCACGGACAGGCTCCTTGCCGGCGCGCTTGATGCTCTCGGACGCGCGGGAGCTACCGAGAAGCAAATCGAAGTTGTAAGCGTGCCTGGCTCGTTTGAACTTCCGGTTGCCGCAAAGAAACTCGGGGCATCGGGACGCTGCGACGCCGTCATTTGCATCGGTTGCGTTCTTCGCGGCGAAACGGCGCACTTTGAATATGTGTGCACCGAGGTGGCGCGCGGCGTGCAGATCGCGCAACTCGATACGGGCGTGCCGATGATATTCTGCGTCCTCACGTGCGACACGCTCGAGCAGGCGATCGATCGCGCTGGCCTCAAGAGCGGCAACAAGGGTTTCGACGCAGGGCTCGCGGCCATCGAGATGGCAAATCTTATGCCCAAATTGGCTCGCAATCTGGCCAGGAAGCCGAGCGGGCGGCGCAAATCGAAATCGCGGGTCGCGCGCCGCGGGAAATGACCCTGCGCCGCAAATCCCGCGAGTGCGCCCTGCAGATGCTGTTCCAATGGGACATGAACCACAAATCGCCGGCACGCGTTGAGGAGTCGTTCTGGAAATCCGCACGCGCCGCGGAATCGACCCGCCGGTTTGCCAACCAACTCTTTGAAGGAGCGGTGGCGCAAACCGAGTTGAACGACACGATGATCGAAATGCTTTCGAAGAATTGGCGCATCGAGCGCATGCCAGAAATTGACCGCAGCATCCTCCGCCTGGCGATTTACGAGCTCCGCGCCGGCACCGCGCCAGTGAAAGTCGTCATCGTCGAAGCCCTGGAACTCGCCAAGAAATTCTCGACCGCCGAGTCCGCCCGCTTCCTCAACGGCGTCCTGGACACAGCCTCAAAAACATTGGAACAGCAATAGATTCCGAACAGTAGGGGCATTCAGCGGCGTTTATGCCCTCATCAACACATCTGCTTTAGTGTCTTGTATTTACGTTTTGGTTTGCTGGCCAAACACACTCGTGGTTCAACTGCTCTGCAACTTTTGGCATTCCGCCGTGTTCAATGAGCGCAAGCGATATTCACCTAGCCCCCAAGGAGAGAGCGACATGAAGATCGAAACCATTGTTCGACGAAGCATTCTGGGATTTGCCGCTGCTGGTCTGCTTTCGGCCGGCGCGTGGGCCCAATCTCCGGCCACCACACCACCGTCGCCCGCCCCTGTTGCCCAGCCGGGTGACGTCCCCGGCGGCCGCCGCGACATCCGCAACGACAAGCGCGACGTGCGAACCGACAGGCGCGACATTCGCAATGATCGCCGGGACCGCAACGCGGATCAGCGCGACATCAATAAGGACAAGCGCCAGCTCGAAAGGTCGAATGCCAGGAATGGCGTGAACAGCAAGCGATCCCAGGCCCTGCGGCGCGACATTCGCAGCGACCGCAAAGACCGCAACCATGACACCCGAAACATTCGCCACGACCGGCGAGATGTTCGCCATGACCGGCGCGGCATTCGTCAGGATCGCCGAGGCATGGCGCGCGGTCGCCACGAGCGCTAATTGAGCTGCCAGATGGTTTGGATGCGCATGATCACACTCATTCGTTGAAAAATGAAAAGGCCGGCGCGGTGCGAGCCGGCCTTTTTTGTCATTTGCAAAGCTACGTTCGCCCAGCCCCTTCACCAGCGAATGTTCGGGGCTGTAATCGCTTGGTCGCACAATTTCCAGCTTCCAACCTCTAACCTCCAAAGTTTAGAAATCGATGTGCCCTTCGAAGATTCGCACGGCTGAACCGCTGACGCGAGGAACGAGTTTCCCCTTTTCGCCTGCGATTTCGACGTGAATTTCGCTTGGCCGCCCCATTTCGACGCCTTGGGTGATGGAAAGATGCTCCCCAATTTTCAGTTTGTTGTAGCGCACCAAATAGGCGCCGAGCGAACCGCCCGCCGAGCCTGTGGCGGGATCTTCGATGATCTCCCACGGCAGCATGCCGCGCGCGAAGGCCTTACCGCGTCCGCCCAGCGCGAAGCAGTACGCCATGGTGCCATGGCCGCTTACCACATGAAACAGCGCGCGGAGATTTGAGCGAATCTTTTTCAGCGTGGCTTTCCCGCGCAGCGGCACCATCACGTTGAAAATACCCGTCGATACGGACTCAATCGGCAGTTCTGAACTTATGTCGTCTTTCGCCAGTCCCAGTGCATCGGCTAATGCATCGCGTGAGAGTTTCAGCGTCTTGAATCGGGCATCCTTCTGCGTCATCGTGACGCCGACGGGGCGGCCGTTGCGAAATGTAATCTTGACGGGCAAGATTCCCGCGCCGGTCTGCTGCTGGATTTGCACCTGCCCCTCGGATGCGGGCACGACGCCCAGTTCAGCGAGCAGGAACCATGTGCCGATCACGGGATGCCCCGCGAGCGGCAATTCGCGCGTGGTGGTGAAAATTCGCAGCCTGGCGAGCGCGCGGTTACTCGTGGGCCGCTGGACGAACACGGTCTCCGCCAGATTCATTTCGCGCGCGATGGCCTGCATCTGTGGTCGCGTCAGATTGTCGCCATCGGTGATTACCGCGAGGGGGTTGCCCGCAAATGGCTTTGTGGTGAAAACATCGAGCTGATACAGGCGTCGCTTCAAATGAATCTCCGCGCAGGGAATAAATACTCGCTACACGCGTTCCAATTCTGCCATCGTTCGGCCATTTTGCACATTTCCCGTGTGCCGCACTTCCGATTCGAAAGGGACAATTTGGCGTATCGTGGGCGGCGGCCATCTCTCGATGGCTTTCGCTGCAACGTGCGCGCTAAAGTTTTTTTACCGTGGCGGAAACTTCGGCAAGGATGCGCTTCGTCGTTTCCGCTTTCGTGGTTTCCGCATAAACGCGCAGCATCTCTTCGGTTCCGGATGAGCGCACGAGCACCCATCCAATATCGCCGAGAAACAATTTCTCGCCGTCCATATTTTCATGGCGTACCACGGGCCATTCCAGCAGCCTGGTCATTTTCTTCGAGCCATAATGCGCAATGGCCTTTTCCTTCTGTCCGGGACGCAGCTCAAGGTCCACGCGCCCGTAATGATGCTCGCCGAATTCCTTCTCAAGCAGGCGCACCAGTTCGCCCAGCCGCTTGCCGTGCCACGCCATCACTTCGGCGAGCAGCAGTGCGTTCACCGTCGCGTCGCGCTCCGGCAAGTACAGCTTTGTGGCGATTCCGCCGCTCTCTTCGCCTCCGATCAGGATGTCGCGCTCGAGCATCAGCTCGCAAATATATTTGAAGCCGATCGGCGTCTCGAAAACCTTTCGGTCAAATTTCTTTGCGATTTGGTCGATCATTTTCGTGGTCGAAAATGTTTTTGCGACGTCGCCCGTGAGTTTCCGAGTTCCCGCCAAATGCCAGAAGAGGATCGACAAAATCTGATGCGGCGTGACGAACGTGCCGTCCGAGTCGACCGCGCCGATGCGGTCGCCATCTCCGTCGGCGGCGAATCCTGCGTCGTAGCCACCCTTGGGAACGGCCTCTTCGAGCGCCGCGATGTGCGGTTCAATCGGCTCGGGATTCACGCCGCCGAAAAGCGGATCATACTTCCCGCGAATTTCATCGCATACAATTCCGTGGCGTCCGAACAATTCGCGCAGCATTCCGGCGGCCGAGCCGTGCATGGGATCTGCAACAAAACGGAGTTTCGCCTCGCATAGACGCTCCCAGTCCACCAGTTTGTCGAGCGTTTCCAAATAGGGCGCGCGCACGTTGAGCGAATGGAGCAAATCCTTGCGCGCGGGCAACTGCGGCGCGCCGTCTTTCAGCACAGTCGCCAGTTCATTTTCGATCTGCGCGGTGATTGCTGGTGAAGCGGAGCTTCCATAACTGGCTTTGTACTTCACGCCATTCCAGCGGTAGGGATTGTGGCTCGCGGTGATCATGATTCCGCCGGCCGCGCCGCGCTGGCGCACCAGCAGGGAAATTGCGGGCGTGGGGCACGGCGCATCCGATAGCCATACAGGCGTACCCGTGGCCGCGACGGCTTCCGCCGCCGCGCTCGCGAAAAGCGGTCCCGCGAATCGCGCGTCGTAGCCGACCAGCACGCCGTTCTGCGCTTTCTCCGCGCGAATCACATAGCGCGCGATTGCCGCGGCGACTTTGCGCACGTTCGCGACCGTGAAATCCTCGGCAATCACGCCGCGCCAGCCGTCGGTTCCAAAGTGGATTTGCATCACGATTGAAAAGTATATGCGATACCAGTTCGCGCGGAAAGGATTGTACGGAAAAGCAGGTTCACAATTTTGGTTCCCGGAATGCACGCCCTAGAGCAAATCTCGCCGCCGATTCTCTTCTAGCCATTTCACAACTTTTCCCACGTCCTGTGCGCGGCCACGCGGACAAATGAGCAGCGCGTCGTCTGTCTCGACAACAACGAGATCGCGCACGCCAATCGCGGCAACGAATTTCTTGGGACTCCACAAGAAATTACCCGCCGCATCGAGCGCGAATGATTTACCCGCCGTAACATTCCCGCCCGCCCTTCGCGAGAGCAGCTCATAGACGGCTGCCCACGAGCCAATGTCGCTCCAGCCGATTTTTGCAGGCAAAACAAAAACGCGCCCCGCGCTGTGTTCTCTGGATTTGTCGCGAGCACGCGTGGCCGGTTCCATGATGGCGTAATCCACGGAAATACTTTCGAGGCGCGGATAAATTCGCTTGAGCGCTCGCGCGTATCCGTGCTTTCCGATGGATTGTTGCAACTCCCCTAGCGCATGCCAGGTTTTGGGCAGAAATTTCCGCAAGCATTCAAGAAACGTCGAAACGCGCCAGAAAAACATTCCCGCGTTCCAGTAATACTGGCCGGATGCGACATATTTTCGCGCGTGCGCCGCGTCCGGTTTCTCCGTGAATTGCCGGACACGGTATGCGGGCACTCCCGCCAGCCACGACGCAGCGCCAGCACGCTCGATGTAGCCAAATCCCGTTTCCGGATGCGACGGTGGAATCCCCAACACGACGAGATTGCCCGGACGGCCGGCAAGCTCCATGGCCGCGCGCACGATTTTTCGATATCGCGCGCCGTCCGCGATGTGATGATCCGCGGGTAAAACGGCCATCAGTGCGTCGCCGTGCTTTTGCGCCAGATGAATGGCCGCGAGGCCAATGGCCGCCGCCGTATTTCGCCCCAGCGGCTCGGACAATATTTGTCGTTGGGGTACGCGCGGTAACTCGCGACGTACGGCTTCAGTCTGTTCGTCGTTTGTCACCACCCACAGCCGATTCGGCGCGAATAGCGGAGCAAGCCGGTCAACCGTTTCTCGCAACATGCTTTTTGAACTCGCAATATCGAGAAGCTGCTTTGGCGTACGCGTCCGGCTGCGCGGCCAGAAACGCGTCCCCCGCCCGCCGGCCAAGAGCACAGCGCATTGCGTCACATTTTTAAGTGTCGCCATTTTGAGTTGCGAATTCCTTGCCAGGATTCTTTTCCAAACACTCTTCAAACACACGTTTCACGAATACTTTTCAAGAATAAATAATCCGCGAAATTTCCCGCTCGCCGGCTCCTTGGCTCATGACTTCACTCTTGTACTCTTCAAGACTTGAGGGCACAAACGTTTGCAGCAACATCGTCGGCGCAGCAGGCGCGAGTTCATATTTGCCGAGCGCGGCGGGAAGCAACCACGTCTGCGCTGGCGCGTACTCGACGTCCGCATCCCCTATCTTGATCCGTCCGCGCCCCTCCACGACGATTAGCAGTTCAAAGTTGTCGCCGGAAGTTGCTCCTGAAACCGGCGCCTGAAAATCCCACTTTTCCGTGACGAAATACTGGCACGCGGCGAAATGCGTCGCTATGAGCGCTCCACGCTTCGTTCTCACAGGCCGCGTTACACCGCCGCGTTGTTCGCCGAAGCGAATCACTTGCATGGCCTTCTCGATGTGCAGCGCGCGCGGCTGGCCTTGGGGCGTCAGACGATTGAAATCGAAAATGCGGTACGTGATGTCGGAATTTTCCTGAATTTCGCAGATCATCATTCCTGGGCCAATCGTGTGGACAGTGCCCGCAGGCACGAAGATTGCATCACCGGCCTGCGTGGGAACGCGCTCGACGCATTCCTCCGCGCTCCCGTCGGCGATTGCGCGTCGAAAACTCTCGCGGTCAACGCGAGGTTTCAGCCCCACGCGCACCTCCGCTCCCGCGCGCGCTGAAATGACGTACCACATTTCCGTTTTTCCCACGCCGCCCGCGGTGGATTCATTTTTCCGGGCGTAATCGTCCCCGGGATGCACCTGCACGGAAAGTTTTTCTTCCGGAAAGATGAATTTTACAAGCAGCGGAAACAATTTGTCGCGCCCGGCGCTCCGTCCCCGCCAATCACCGCCCATGCCGGGCCAAGCGTTGCCGAGTTTTTGCCCTGCGAACGGTCCGTCGGCGAATTTGCAATCGTTTCCCGTCAGCCACACTTCGCCAATCGGCTCCGCCAGCGATTGTTTTTCAGGAAAGAGGGGAGCGAGATTTCGCGCGCCCCAAATGCGCGGAACGAATTGCGGTTCCAGCCGGACGGGCCGCAGCGTCACAACCCTATCCGCGAATCGCGGCCGAACTCACGGCCGTCTCGGCGCGAAAAAAACTGGTCATTCGGCGCAAACCTTCGTCGATGCGCTCCATTGACGTCGCGTAGGAAATGCGCAGATACCCAGGAGCGCCGAAGGCTTCGCCGGGAATCACGACGACGTGTTCGCGGTCGAGCAAGTCCTTGGCAACTTGCACCGTGTCAGCCTGCGACGCAGTTCCTTCCCCCGTCATCGCGCCTGCGACATTGGGGAAAACATAGAAGCTTCCCTCCGGCTCGTGACAGGTCACTCCGGGAATTTCGCGCAGGCCCGTGATGATTCGCGCGCGGCGCTTCGCGAATTCCGCGACCATCGTGTTCACCGATTCCAAGCCGCCGCGAAGCGCTTCGAGAGCCGCATACTGCGCGATGGAAGTGGGATTCGACGTCGACTGGCTCTGCAATTTCAGAACCGCATCCGCAAGCGGCTGCGGCCCGAGCGTGTAGCCCATCCGCCAGCCGGTCATCGCAAATGTTTTCGAGAGTGACCCTGAAATAATCACGTGGTCCTTCGCGCCGGGAAGGCTGGCAATTGAGAATGGCTTTGCTTTGCCGTAAACGAAATGGGAGTAGCATTCGTCCGAAAGCAGCCAGATGTTGTGTTTCTTCGCGACATCGAGAATCTTCGCGAATTCGTCCTCGGGGATCACGGCGCCCGTCGGGTTCGACGGCGAATTGATGATCAGAATTTTCGTGCGAGGCGTGATCGCCTTTTCGATTTCCAGTGCGCGCGGGATGAAGCCGTCCCGCGCATCCGTCTCGACGATCACTGGTGTGCCATCCGCACATTTCACGATGTCCGGATAGCTCACCCAGTACGGCGCAACGATCAGCACTTCGTCGCCAGAATTGATCAGCGCCTGCGTCACATTGTAGAGAGAATGTTTTCCGCCCGCGTTGATGATGCATTCCTTCGCTTCGTAATGCGTGCCGAGATATTTCGCGTGCCATTCGACCGCGGCCTGCCGCAACGGCATGATCCCGCCCGAAGCCGTGTACTTCGTCTTGTTTTCATCCAGCGCCTTTACGGCCGCGCGTTTGATATGTTCGGGCGTCGGGAAATCCGGCTCGCCCGGCCCGAAATCGACCACGTCGATTCCGCGCGCTGCGAGTTTCTCTTTTTCCATCAGCACAACCAGCGTGGCCGAAGGTTCAATGCGCTTCACCCGTTCCGCTAGTTCCATTTCTTAGCCCCCTGGGATTTTTTACGCAGCTTTCGTTTCAGCCGCTCTTCGACAGCAGACGGCACCAGGTCTTTCACGGACCCGCCGAGCTGCGCGATTTCTCGCACCAGCCGCGAACTCAAATAGCTGTACGTTTCGGCCGGCATCATAAATACCGTTTCGATTGTTGGTTCGAGCTTTCGGTTCATCAGCGCCATTTGCAGCTCGAATTCGTAATCGGAAATCGCGCGGATACCTCGCAGGACCACTTGCGCATTTTTTTGCCGCGCGTAGGCCATCAGCAGTCCCTCGAAAACATCCACTTCGACGTTGGGCCACGGCCGCGTCACTTCGCGCAGCATCTCCAGCCGCTCGTTCACCGTAAACAGCGGATCTTTTTCCATGTTGCGCAGCACGGCGACGATCAACCGATCAAAAATCTTTGCGCCTCGGCCAATCAAGTCCAGATGCCCGTTCGTCACGGGATCGAACGAACCGGGGTAAATTGCCAGTACTGGCGTCGAACTCACGCTCATCGTGCGGCATTTTAACCTAGAAACCTCGCCCTCGCGCCGAAATTCCACGTCATTCGCGCCGCGTGGGGCCGCATCTCGATTTGGCGCCATAGGGCCCATCCTTCGGGCGATCTCAGCGTGGTGGATCGGCCTCATCGGCGCGATGCTTTTCCGGAAAAATAACACGCCCTGCCGGCCCTGCGCTTGCCTAGGCGGCCCTCTTTTGCGTCCTAAGGGTCATCTGGGTTAGGCTTCCTTTCGCTCATAAGGAGACAATTTGCGGCAATCACTGAAATTTCTGGCAACAACGGCTGCGCTCTTCCTGGTGCTTGGCGTCGCGACGCGCGCCCAGGCGCCCGCTCCATTCACGCTTCACGATCTGGGTCACGGCACATGGGCAGGGATTGACAATCCGGCCGCTAAATCCGCGCGTTCGGGCGCAAACGCCGGCTTCGTCATCGGCGCCGATGGCGTCGCCGTGATCGACACGTTTGAAAATGTCGCCGCCGCGCAAACGCTGCTCGACGAGATTCGCAAAAAAACAAATCTGCCGATTCGATTCGTCGTCAACACGCACTACCATCTCGACCACGTCGCGGGAAATAATATTTTTGCTGCCGCCGGCGCAATTGTTCTGGCACAAGAAAACGTGCGCACTTGGGAACGCACCGAAAACGCGAAATTCTTCGGCCCGAAAATCACTCCGCAGCAAAAGGCGGAAGTCGCATCGCTCGGTCTTCCCTCCATCACCTATAAAGATGGCGTAACTCTCTATCTCGGCGCGCGCCGACTGATTGTGCGTTCGCTTCCGGGACACACCGGCGGCGATTCAATCATTTATGATCCAGCCGCGAACGTCGTTTTCTGTGGCGATTTGTTTTGGAATCACACGCTGCCGAATTTAATCGACGCTTCCACGAAACCGTGGATCACCGCCCTTGATACGCTTCTTGCCGACTATCCGACGGCCACATTTGTGCCCGGTCACGGGAACGAGCCGGGTCACGCGGCGGATGTTCGCGATTTTCGCGGGTACTTGGTGGATTTGCGCACTGCGATTCAAAAGGCCCAAGCGGAAGGAAAATCCGGCGATGCCATCGTCGCCGCTGTTTTGCCGCAGCTCCAGAAAAAATACGGCTCGTGGAATTTCTTCGCTTTCGCGAAGAGCGACATTAAATACACCGATGAGGAATTGCGCGGAAGGAAACGGATCCCCCAACCGTCTGCTCAATAAAAGTGACTGCCGGGGCCCAGGCTGAATGGTTCCCCGAAGAGGGTGTTGCAAACCACCTTTTTCCTTTTTCAAATTTCGATTTCCGGATTTCGCCTTTTCCGGTACTCGCCGCTGCGTTTAATTTTCCCAGCTACTTGGCGCTCCACGCCCTGGATCGTCATCGTCCGAGCCGTTGTCCGTGCGAATCACCAGGCTGACCAGCGGCACTTCAATGGTCTCCGTATTCCGTGCGTTCTCATTTTTCGGCTCCGCATTCCACGGCGCGATCCAGTAATCAATTGCCAGCCACAAACTATAGGAAGGCCGCGCCAGCCCGAGGCACAGCACGGTTCCGAATACCACCCACAAGATATTTTTCGTCAGGTAAGAAAGCTGAGTAAGTTCGGGCATGAATAATGTAGGAATAAAAATCGCCAGAAAAATTCCCGCGGACAGCATGTAATCCAAATACATCGCGCCCGCGTAATAGCCGGACTCGGGATAAAACGACAAGCCGCACACCGCGCACTCGTCGCGCATCTTGAAAAAACTGGAAAAGACGTGCCCCTCCCCGCACTTCGGGCACCGGAACCGCAACCCGCGATTGATTGCCTGACGAAACGGAGGCTTCATTTGCTTGTCCATCCCAAGGACGCCCTCGGACGCTCTCTCTTCCCCTTCGTCACTTGGATGCTCACCATGCTATTTTGACGCATTCCGTTCTCCCTCCGTTGCGCTTTAGAAATGTGGCAGCCAAGCGAAGCCAGTTGCCGGTTTTGGTGCGGCACTACGCGCGGAGCAGCATGACTTCCGTGGAGATGATGGCCGCCCGCGGTCTTCACCGTGCGCAGTTTCTTCTTGTAAATCCATTGCTTAAGTGTTGGATAGCTAATGCCCAGAATTTTTGCTGCCTGGCGCGGAGGAAGAAGATTCGAGCCGCTCATGAAGGTTACATTCTTACGCGCTCCGCAAGGTGCGGTCAATTAGATCGACAAACCTGCCATGGTTTATCCTTGTTGGGAAATACATGGCGTAAGCCGGGTGACAATGTCGAGTTTGAACGAATGCGAATCGCATCCTCGACGTGTACAGCGCGCCGAGCAGTGAGCGCCACGCTCTTGACACGCGCCTCCGCCAGAACTATAAGCAGCGGATTCTTTGAACTGTTGGGAGAACCGTTCGGGCGTACACTGAAGCGGGGGTGCCATGGGTGACGCAACAGAAGTCGTGGGGATTGGCAGTTGCACGGTGGATTTTTTCGCCATCGTGCCGCGCCTGCTTGGCCCCGAGGAAAAAATCAACGCCACGCGCCTCGAAATCCATGCCGGCGGAGTGACCGCGAATAATTTGACGCAGGTGGCGCGGCTGGGCGCAAAGGCCGGATGGCTGGGCTTGATTGGCGACGACGACAACGGGCGAATCATTCAGCAGGCTTTCGCGGACGACGGAATGGATTTGTCCGGGGTTGAAATCGTCAAAGGCGAGCTGTCGTCGCTGACGTGGATTCCCGTGGACGTCGCGGGCGAACGCTGCATTTATATGTTCCCCAACGTCACCGGGAAAATCACCGTGCATCAGGCGATGACGCATTTTGCTTCGCATATCAAGCAAGCCAAACATTTCCACACCGAGGCCTCGCAGCTTCCGCTGACGCCTTTGCGCGAAGCGATGCAAGTGGCGCGCGACGCGAATGTGCGCGTGCTTTTCGATCTCGACGTCACGCCGAATTTTTTCTGCCAATCGAACCTCGGCACCCAGGAGGAATTGACGCAGGCGCTGAAACTGACCGATGTGCTCAAACCCTGCAAGGCTGCCGCGCTCGAATTTACCGGCGAGGAAGATTATGAGCGCATGGCGCGGAAGCTGCTGACAATGGGGCCGAAATTGGTGGCCATCACGATGGGAGCGAATGGCTGCATGATCGCGAACAAGGGCAAAGTCGCCCACGTCCCCGCGTTCACGGTGAAAGTGGTGGACACGACAGGTGCCGGCGACGCATTCATGGGTGGATTATCGTACGGACTTCTGCAAGGCTGGGAGATCGATCGTGTGGGCGCATTCGCCAACGCATGCGCCGCGCTCTGCTGCACGAAAGTCGGCGCGCGCGCGATGTCCAGGCGCGACGAAGTGATCGCGCTGATTCGAGCGCAGCGTCCCGCCGTCGCCGCGGGATTGTAATTCAATAGCTGAAATTTGCGGTCGGTCTCTTTGCGGTTCGAAACTTGCTCGGGAAAGGTAAAGCGCTGAATGTTCACGCCCCACACTTTTTCGATCGCCCTTCTCATGACCCTGACCAGCGCAATTTGCTGGGGCTCGTGGGCCAATACCTACAAAGGAGTTAGAAATTACCGCTTCGAGCTTTTCTATTGGGATTATGCCATTGGCATTTTTCTGATATCACTGATCTTCGCGTTCACGCTGGGCAGCCTGCACGGCGGTGCGTCGAGTTTTCTCGCGAATTTGGAAACGACCAGCCGAGGCAACATCGTTTACGCGCTGATTGGCGGAGCGGTCTTCAACCTGGCAAATTTATTGCTCGTAGCCGGAATTGACATGGCTGGGCTGGCGGTCGCGTTCCCTGTGTCCATTGGAATTGCGCTGGTCGTAGGCGTGGTGTGGAGTTACCTGCTTCAGCCGATAGGAAATGCATGGCTGCTGGGCCTTGGCGTGGCTTTCGCCGTGATCGCTGTGATCATGGACGGGAAAGCGTACGCGGCGTTGCGTAGCGGCGGGCGAAAGATTTCTCGGAAAAGCATCCTCGTGTGCATTGTCTCGGGAATTTTGATGGGGTTGTGGGCCCCGTTCGTCACGCACGCAATGACGACCGGCACGCCGCTCGGACCGTATTCGACAGCAGTGTTTTTGACGCTGGGCGCTCTGCTTTCCTGCCTCGTTTTCAACGTGTATCTGATGCGCAGGCCACTTGTCGGCGAGCCAGTGAAAATGGGCGGATTTTTCCGCGCGCCCGCGAGCGGGCATCTGCTGGGCCTCGCGGGGGGATTTATCTGGGGCGTCGGGACCGTCTTCAACTTGGTGGCCGCAAATTTCACCGGCGTTGCGATTTCGTATGCCATTGGCCAGGCCTCGCCGATGGTCGCGGCATTGTGGGGCGTATTCGTCTGGCACGAATTTCGCGGAGCCAGCCCGAAAGCAAAAACGTACTTGGCTCTGATGTTTCTGTTTTACATATTTGCAATCGTCAGCATCACGCGCGCCAACACAGCAGGATGACAGATCGCGCACGCCGCCCTTATCAGCAGGAAAATGCTGCCTTTAGCTCAGGAGTCCTTGATTCCGGCGATGGACAATGCTATTTTCGAGCTTCCCTAGAAGGCTTTTCTTTCTCTGAAATGGATTCCCTGAGAACATTTCAATCGGAACCGGGCCGCCACAATGACGGCGGATTGGGGCAGCACGCGACGCCGCCAAAGCTGCGCCAGAAAGTCACGTACTGGCGCATCGAAGGCAGCCTGCTGAATCTTACTGCTGTTCGTCCTGTGGCCTTCTTCGCATGGAACGCACAAAGCTTTCTCGAGCGATGGGCGCGGCGCAGTGCGATGTTTACGCTGGCGCTGGCGCGTCCGGCGCTTTACCTGACGAATCGCGCGTTCGCGACGCGCCTTCTTCATACCGTACTGCGCGGAGTGAGCCGCGACCGGCTCGACCTGCTGGGCGAAGAATATTTCCAGTATCTGCTGAAACCCACGCTGAAGCAGCCCGGCGTCAAGGAATTGAAAAAAGCGCAGGCGCGAGGAGAGCAGGTCGTTCTGGTAAGCCAGGGACTTGACCACGTGATGCGGCCGCTCGCGCAGCAGTTGGGCGTTGAAATGCTGATCTCGAACCGCTTGGAATTTCGCGACGGACTCGCGACGGGGCGATTGCTCGATCCCGTGATTCGACCGCGCGGCCCGTTGGCACGGCTGATCGGCGGCAACCCGGACGGTCGCGTATCGCGCGAAATACTGGCCAAGAATTTGGGCTTCGCCGCGCATCCGGAAATTTTGGACGACGCGGTCGTTGCGGCGGCCCGGCCCGCTCCGGAAAATTATCTTCGTGTGGTTCATCGCCATCCTGAAACAAAACTTGAGCGGCTTTCCGTTCGCCAATCGTTGCGTGGAAGACATGTTCTTCTTGTGGGTGCGACGGGGTTCATTGGCAAAGTATGGCTGGCGAATTTGCTGGCGGATCTCCCGGAGATTGGCAAAGTTTATGTGCTCGTGCGGCGCCGGCGCTCGATCAGCCCGGCGGAACGCTTTCGCAAAATCGTCGATGAATCACCAATCTTCGAGCCGCTGGCGCAACGGCACGGCGCGCATTTCGGCGCGTTTTTGGCCGAGCGAGTGGAAGTGCTCGACGGCGATCTGAGCAAGGCGGGGCTTGGACTCGATGAAGCGGCGCTGGCAAAGCTTTCGCGAATCTTGGACCTGGTCATCAACAGTTCAGGCCTGACCGATTTCAATCCTGATTTACGGGACGCGCTCGCCGCGAACGTGGATTCCACCGCGCATTTGCTCGATTTCATTCGTCAGTCCGATCATGCAGCATTGCTGCATCTCTCAACCTGCTACGTCGCCGGAGAGCGCGACGGGCGCATCACCGAGACCACCGTTCCGAACTATACCCCTACCAGCGATCCCGATTTCGACGCGGAAAAAGAATGGCGTGCGCTGAAAACACTGATCTACGAAGCCGAAGCTCAGGCCGAAAGCGTCAACGTAACGAATGAGCTTCGTCGCGCCGCCGTGGAAAAACCCACCGCCGCGAAAAGCCTCTCCGGCGCGGCTCTGGACAATCAAATACGCAAAAACCGCACGAGATGGTTGCGTCAGACGCTGACCGACGCTGGAACGCGCCGCGCGCACGAGCTCGGCTGGCCCAACACGTATACGCTGACGAAAGGCATTTCGGAGTTGTTGATCGCCAAGCGTGGCGCGGGATTGCCCATCGCCATCGTGCGCCCATCCATCGTTGAATCGTCGCTGGAAAAGCCTTTCCGCGGATGGAATGAAGGCATCAATACATCGGCCTCGCTTTCATACTTACTCGGAACATATTTCCGGCAGCTTCCGACCAATGAGCGCAAATGCCTGGACATTATTCCGGTCGACCAAGTGACGCGCGGGATGACGCTGGTCGCCGCGGCGCTCGTGGAACGCAAGCACGAGCCGCTCTACCAGCTCGCCACGTCCGTCACGAATCCGTGTAACATGCGGCGCTCGATTGAACTGACCAGTCTGGCGCACCGGAAATTTTACCGCACGCAAAATGGCTTCCAGCACTGGCTGCGCTCGCGATTCGATGCGATTCCCGTTTCGAAAGCGCGTTATGAAACGCTTTCCGCGCCCGCGCAGAAGGCCGTCATCCAGGCGATTAACCGTGGCGTCGCGAGCGTGGGCTTCAATCGCTCGCCCTTCGCCCGGCGCGAACGAGAGCTTGAGCGCGTGATCAAACTGGTCGCTCTTTTCGAGCCGTTCATCCTGCGCCACGAGCACACGTTCGAAGCCATGAACATTGAACGGCTCTCGGAGGCGCTGCCGCCCGAGGAACGATCGGAGTTCGGCTACGATTCGCGCGCAATCGATTGGTGGGATTACTGGATCAACGTGCATATCCCGGCGCTGCGAAAGTGGTGCTATCCTCTCATCGAAGGCCGGCCGGTGGAAACGCGGAATCGCCAAGAAACTCCGCGCTCCGACGGGCCTGCGATCGACGCCGCGGCTGGGCGAACTGCTTCCGCGGCGACACCCTGAGACCGCGAACCTGTGGCCATTTTCGTTACTGGAGTAACCGGCTATATCGGCGCGCACGTCGTCGCGAACCTGCTTGAGGAGAGCGGCGATTCGCTCAACCTTCTGGTGCGCGCGAAAACTTCACAAGAGGCGCGTGAGCGGCTGTGGCACGCGCTACAACTTCACATGGATTTTCCGCGTTTCCGTTCGTACCTCGAAGCGCGCCTGCGTATTTTCCGCGGTGATTTGACCGATGCGAAATTCGGATTGGAGGATGACGAATACCGGCGGCTTGTACTCACGACCGATTCGATTATTCACTGCGCCGCATCGCTGAATCGAAAATCGGAAAAAAGCTGCCTGAACGTGAATCTGCGCGGCACTTTGCAAGTGATCGAGCTGGCCATGCGCGCGCGCGCCGATCACGGCTTGCGGCGCTTCAGCCACATCAGCACCGTGGCCGTCGCGGGGCACCGGCAAAACGAAATTGTGCAGGAGGATTCAGCGATTGACTGGGAGCGGTCCGATTACGATCCGTACGCGCGCACCAAAAAATTCAGTGAGCACATGGTTCATGAGCTTTTGCCAGACGTTTCGCGAATCATCTTCCGGCCGAGCATCGTCCTCGGAGACAGCCGCCGGCCGGAGACGAATCAATTTGAAATGGTGAAGGCGTTTGTGTTTCTCGCGGGGCTTCCGGCGCTTCCCTTCCGGCCCGATGATCGCGTGGATATCGTGCCTGTCGATTATGTGGCAAACGCGATCTCGACACTGCACCAAAAGGAAAAACCCGCGCACGAGATTTATCATTTGTCTTCCGGCGCCGATTCCGAAACGTATTTGCAATTGACACGCGCCCTCGCGGAAGCCCAAGGAAAAAGCGCGCCTGCCTTTTTGCCTTCGCTCGAGCGCTCGACGTCGGGCATGGTGAATTTTTTCGCGGGACGCTTCGGGAAGGCAGGAAAGCTCGCCACGCTGCTCAAAGTGTTTCTGCCGTATTTGACTTGGAACACAGTGTTCGACAATTCCCGCGTTGTCGCGGAGATGGGACGCAAGCCCGCGCCGTTTTCGCAGTATTGCTTCCCGCTGCTGAAGTTCACGCGGGAAAATCATTTCGTTTACCCTTATAAAGACTCGCCGACGGAATCCGTGGCAGCCACCGCGCAATCCGCCCCGCGGGAAATTCGCCGATGATGGATCTGTTCCTGGAAGCGTGGGTCGCGGGCTCGATCGACTTCGCGAAGTTTTCTTGGATGCTTGGGCGGGGCAAGAGCTGGCAGCCGGGCGAGAAACTTCGTTTGCTTTTCGCGTGCTACTGCGGTGCGCGCAACACAGGCTCGGATTTGCGCGTCGAGGAAATCCTGCGGCAAGTGCGGCGCGTGCTCGGCGCTGAAAATACCGACCTGGCCGTGATGACGCAGAATTTCGATTTGACTCGCGGGTATTTCGACGGGACGCGGCAAGTACGCCTGCCCGACGTGTTTCCTCCGTTCCTGAATCGCGAAGTGCCGCAATATCACGGCGTCGTGGCGTGCGAAGGCTCGATGTTCAAAAGCAAATTCGCGAATGCGCTCACGACGATGATGATCGGCTCTCTCGGATTGGCTTCGGCACAGAATCGCCTCTCGGTGGGATATGGCGCGGAAGCCGGGTACATGGACCCAATCGTCGAAAAAATGTGCCGTCGCTATTGCAAGGACTCGGTCGTCATCACGCGAAGCGAGGAATCCCAAATTTTGCTGGGGAAGCTCGGGATCACGACGGAGTTGGGCACGGACACGGCGTGGACGTTCGAGCCGCGCGGCCCGGAATATGGTGAAAAAGTTCTGCGCGACGCGGGATGGGACGGCCGCGCGCCGGTGCTCGTCGCCTGCCCGATCAATCCTTTCTGGTGGCCGGTGAAGGCGTCGCTCGCAAAAACGACGGCGAGAATGCTAACGGGCGCGTACAAAGAAAGCCACTACCGCTCAATTTATTTTCACAAGTCGGGACGCGCAGTGGAGGCCGCATACTCGCGATACATTTCCGCGTTCGCCGGCGCTGTAGCACGCTTCCGCAAGGCGCATCCCGTATTTCTTGTTTGTGTTGGCATGGAAATGCTCGACCGCAATGCGTGCGAGCGGTTCGCGTCAAAGCTTGGCGGCGTGCCGATCTTTTGCTCGGACGAATACGATATGTACGAAATTGTGAGCATTCTTCGCGCATGCCACTTGATGGCGTCGTCGCGCTATCACGCGATTGTCACGTCGATGCCGGCGGGCGTCGCCTCGCTGGGGATTACGATGGATGAGCGCATTCGCAATCTGATGCGCCAGCGCGGGCACAATCATTTATTGCTGACCGTCGAAGACCCCGACCTCGAAACGAAATTATTCGACGCGCTCGAAATACTGTGCCGCGAGAAGGATGCCGTGCAGAACGGCATTGGCCGCACCGTGGCGCAGAATCTTCGGCTAATGTCGCGCATGGGCATGTATTTCGAGGGATTTGTTGCGCAGCGCTATCCGGAATTTCCGCTTCGGCGCGGTTCCCTCAGTTGGGAAGACTATTTGCCGTCGCTGAGTGCGAACCTGCGGAAGCTGCTCGAGGCCCACAACGCATGAATTTCCTCGAGCGCATTTTTGCGCGCCTCGACGAAGCTGGCAGCGCTACGGTTCTCCAGGAAATTCGCGGACAGCAATTTGCCCCTGCGAGCGGGAACGATTTACTTCTGCTAGTCGCGAAAGCCCGTGAATTCATAGTTGCGACCGGACTAAAAAGAGGCGGCCGGTGTGCCTTGCTCGCGCCAAATAGCATTCGCTGGGTCGCGCTCGACCTTGCGCTGATGGCTGAGGGAATCATTGTCGTGCCGCTGTATGCACGTCAGGCGCCCGCCGAACTGGCCGTAATGGTGCGCGATTGCGGCGCGTCGCGAATCTACTGTGAAAATGCCGTGCTGCGTGACGCATTGTTGGATGTGTATCGCGACGCGCCGCCGATTTCGCTTTTTGCCGAAGCATTCGCTTCCGCGACAACTGCGAATGCGCCGCCAATGCCTGCCGCACCCGCCGATCCCGTCACGATTATTTATACGTCGGGAACTTCCGGCGAGCCAAAGGGCGCTGTGCTGAACATGAGCAATATCGACTTCATGCTTTCGTGCACCACGGCTCGCCTCGACCAATTAATGGGGGCGCGAAACGCTCCCGAACGAGTGTTCCATTGGACGCCATTTAATTTTGCGGCTTCGTGGATTTCACTTCTGAGTTCGCTGTCGCGGAACAGCGTGGTCTCGCTGTCAACCGACCTGACAAAACTCGCGGATGAGATGCGCTTCGCGGCGCCGAATTATTTCTTGAATGTGCCGGCGCTGCTCGAGCGCGTGCGCTCCAAAGTCGAAGAGCAGATTCGCGGACGCGGCGGCTGGATTGCCACAACGTTTGGCAAAGTAAAACGCGCCGAGTTGCGCCGCGGAACAAATGAGGCAAACTTCAGCGACCGGTTTTGGCTCGCCATGGCAAACGCGCTGATTTTTCCGGCGATTCGCAAAGGATTGGGGCCGCAACTGAAGGCGCTGATTTGCGGCTCCGCGCCACTTTCCGTTGAAACACAGGAGTTTTTCATGATGCTGGGCATTTCCGTGCTGCAAGTTTATGGCCTGACGGAAACGACCGCGATTTGCACCATGGACGATCCGGCGTTCATCGAGCCAGGTTACGTTGGCCCGGCGATTCCGGGAAT
>Ga0307372_10001310_pt1 | contig 43718 bp, 40 predicted proteins | sample OX1MG_FD_202533 | JGI IMG/M metagenome (GOLD analysis project Ga0307372, IMG submission 202533) | Soil microbial communities from Risofladan, Vaasa, Finland - OX-1 | ecosystem: Environmental > Terrestrial > Soil > Coastal area > Acid sulfate soil | place: Finland: Risofladan, Vaasa | collected...
GCCCGGCCCCGGTGGCCGTGGATGGGCCGGGGGGTGGCGCCCACCACGAAGGTCTGGAAGTGGAACATGACGTTGCGCCCGATCCAGTCGCTCTGGAAGCCAGACAACAGAAGCAGGCGGGGCGTCTCGAAGGCGCCGGCCGCCACCACCACGGCCCGGGCCGACTCGGTGCGCGCTACACCTTCGGGGCCGATCAGCTCCACGCCGGTGGCCCGCCCATTACGCACCAGGATCCGGGAGGCGAACGTCTCGGCCTCCAGCCGGCACCGGCCGCTGGCCAGAGCCCGCTGCAGCATGGCCACCGGGTCGCCCTTGGCGTGGATCGGACAGCCGAAAAAGGCACAGAACCCGCAGTTGTTGCAGGCCGGGCGACCGTCGTAGGGGACCGAGTTGGCAGCGGTGGGAGCCGGGTAGGGATGCAGGCCGATCCGCTCGGCGGCGGCGGTGGTGAGAGTGGCCACGTACATCGGCGCACCTGGTGGCATCGGGAACGGCCCGGAGCGCGGCGCCGCGAAGGGGTTGGAGCCCGCCTCCCCGGCAACACCGATCAGACGCTCCGCCTCGGCGTAGTAGGGCTCCATCTCCTCGTAGCCGAAGGGCCAGTCGGCCAGCGTCGCCCCGTCGATCGGGCCCCGCTCCGAAAGCAGCCGGAAGTCCTCCTCCAGGAAGCGGGGGGTCTTACCGTCGGCATGGACCCCGCCACCGCCCACCGTGGTGGGGATGCTGTTGACCTCTCCCACGTAGGCCCGGTCACCCTCGGCCTCGCTGGTGCGGAAGGTACGCGGCTCGAGGAAGGGGTCCGGTCCCAGGAAGTGCCGGCTCACGAACTTGATCTCATCGTTGCTGTAGTCACCGAGCAGCCGGCTGGGATCATCGGCGTCGATGAGATGGTTGCGCCCTTTCTCCACCAGCAGAACCGACCAACCCGCCTCGATCAGGGCCAGCGCGGCCGCCGAGCCGCCGGGGCCCGAGCCGATGACCACGGCATCGAAATCACGGCTGGGGTTCACTCCCGCGCTCACGGTTGGCTCACCTCGGCGTCGGTGTAGCCCGCCGGTTGCACATCGCCTTCGAATCCGATGTACCGCCACCCCACCAGGTCCCGGTTTCCCCCGTACTCGGGTGGACCGTACATCCCCTCACAGGCGTGCTCGTAGACCAGGTCGGTGAACTCCGCCACGCTTCGGAGCCGGTCGTCCTGGCCCTCCCCGTCCAGGTCGACAAAGTCCTCCCCCAGACGGGCCAGGCCCTCCAGGTAACGCTCCTGGAGTCCGATCACCGGCCCGTTGAACTCCCGCTCGGGCCGACCCCGGGACCCCTCGATGCGGGTGCGCCAGGCCAACTCATCCAGGGCGGAGAGGGGTGTGAAGGCGCCGAAGGAGGCCGCCCCTCCCCGGCGCCCCGAGAAGGGCCCCCCGGCCCAGATGCGGGGCGGGTCGAAGCTGAAGGCGCCGAGGAAGGTGTCGATGTAGTCGACCACGCCGGCCTCGCTGGCGCCGGCGTCGGCATCGGTGGGAATCAGCCGGGCGCACACGGCCCGGACGATCTCATACTGACGGTCGGAGAAGAAGACAGGCATAGCTCGGGGACCGTAGTACCCGGTCCGAGGCTCAGGAGCCGTCGGCGCTGAAGGCGGTGGGAAGCCAGCCGAGGGTGTAACAGGTGTTGGCCCCGGCCACGGTCACGAAGGTCCCGGCCGCGTCGTTCCACTGGGCGATGGAGTCACAGGCCGGGGCGGGCTTGCTGTAGTTGAGCGGAGCCCAGGCCTCCGGGGACATCAGGCCGTGGAAGGTGTAGCCGGGTCCGCCGGCCTGGGGTTGCTTCCAGGAATCGAGCCATTTCGTGAAGCCGGACCGGGTCACCTTTGCCCCCATGGAGGAGACGGCGTCACCGAAGAGGATCCCGAGGGCGTAACCGTCGAGGGCCCACTGATGCATAGCGGCGGTGGGCTCGTAGGTGGACATGGCCTGACGGAACTGGGCCACCACCGGGTTGGACGTGTCGGAATACGGCGCCGAGCTGTCGGCGGAGTAGACCGAGTCCCGGCATGGAGAGCTCCACTGCCCGACGGACTGGCCGAACACCTCAACGGTGGAGACCTTGGCCTTCACCGTGAAGCCCTGGCGGTCCATAGCCGCGCACAGCTTCTCGTTGCCGGCCACGTCCATGGCGTCGTAGACCGAGTCGACCTTATCGGCCCGCATGTTGATGACGTCCGTGTCGAAGGTCGGATCAGCGGGGTTCTCACCCTCATGGCTGCCGCCGCCTTCGTAGGTGGTGGCGATTCCCACCGAGGCCGCCTCCGTCTCCTCGGCATAGCCCTGCTGCTGGGAGATGGGGATTATGTAGAAGAAGTAGGCACCCTTGCTGACATGGCGGTTGGCGGCAAACCACTTGTAGATGTTGGCCTGGTTCTGCTCATTGGCGGGCATGGCCGCCTTGCGCGGGTATCCGGTTCCATAGGCGCTGAACATGTTCGGGTACTTGTAGTAGCCGTTGCACAGCGGGAACCCGACGTCGGGCACGCCTTGGGTGTACTCGAAGTGGGCCGAGGAGGCACAGGCATCGCTGTTGTTGCCGACAAGAGCGAAGACATGGTCCTTGGTCACCAGCTGGTCGGTGCAGGCCAGGTTCTGCTGGCCGTCCTCGGAGTCGTCACAGGTATCGAGGATGATCTTGCGCCCGTTGATCCCACCGCTGGCGTTGGTGGCTGCGACCCAGGCTTGGAGCCCGGGAAGGCTGACACCGAAGGCGTCGGGACCCAGGGCACCCTGTACCGACGTCACGTTCCCGATGGTGATGCTGCTGGCCGTGACTCCGACGTCGTTGGCGCTGCCGGAGCCGGCGGCCGCCCCGGTGGGACCGCCCGCCACCCCCCCGCCGGAGGAACCGCTCGCCCCGCCCGTCCCGCCGGAGTTCGCGCCCGCCCCGCCCGAGGCGACGTTGGCGCCCGGGGTCCCTGCCGCCGAGGGGGCGCCCGCCGAGGAGGCACCCGATTGGCTCCCGTTGCCCGTGGCGTTCGAGCCCCCCGCCGGCGCCGAGGCGGAGAGGTCCTGCGATCCGCTGAAGGCGCTACGCGGCAGGCGGGTCCCACAGGCGCTGAGACCGAGGCTCAGCACGCCCACCGCGGCCAGCACGTACAGGGTCGGGCGAGCGTCGACGCGAGCCATTGGCCTTCCCCCCTCAGCAGTGGTCCGACCGGGCCGGGCCCGGAGTGGGCGGCATCGTATGGTCATACCTTCGGACCCACAAGGCGGGAGGCCTCGGCGCAGGCGAAGGCCATGTCGTGACCGTAGGACCGCCTGGCGAAGATGAAGGCGATGCCGGCCAGGCCGCAGACGGGGGCGAAGATGACCAGCGCTTCCTGCAGCCCGGCGGCGTGGTCGGCAGCCGGACCGCCCAGATGATCGGCCATGTACCCGACGATGAGCGAGCCGGCGCTGGATGCGGCGCGCACCATGGAGCGCACGCTGGCCGCCCGTCCTCTGAGGCCGGCCACCACCACGTCGTTGAAGAGGGCCTCGCTCGGAGCGATCGGAAGCGTCACCCCACAGCCGCCTATCAGCAGGAACAGACCGCTCAGGGCCAGGTTGTGGGTCCCGAAGCCGATGGGCAGGCCGATGCCGGACAGAACCGAGCCGGCCACCACCACGTAGATCCGGCCGTTGAGGACACCCCTCCGGTTGAGGCGGTCGGCAATGGCCCCCCCGCCGAGGACTCCAAGCATGGCCGCCGGCAGGAGGATTCCGGTGAAGGCGCCGGCCTCCACCGCGGAGAGGTGGTCGACCCGCTCGAAGAAGGGGATGGCCCAGAAACTGAGGGCGGCGGTGATGGCCTGGGCCAGGGTGAGGGCCAATAGGGCCCACCACATCGAGGGTATGCGGAACAACTCACGCAGGATGTCGGTGACGCCGGCGGTGGCGTAGTCAAGCGTGCCCACCCGGCGGGGGGCGGGCAGCCGCTCGGCAAAGGCCATCGCCCCCTGCTGGCCCGCCGAGCCGGGGTGATTGAAACTGACAGCCGTCGTCCCCGCCTCGGTGAAGCTGGCCGCCGTCGAGGCGGCCGCCGCGGCCCGATCGGCCTCGAAGTCGACATCCTGGTGGCCCCGGTGGGGCTCGGGCTGGGCCAGTAGATAGGCGACCGTGGCCACGCCGAGGGGGACCCAGAACCAGAACGCCCACCTCCACCCGCCGATGGCCACCGCCACCCCGCCCCCCAGGAAGCCGATCAGGCTGCCCACGATGCTGCCGGCCTGATACAGACCCATCCGGCCGGCCCGCTGGGCGACAGGGAAGTAGTCACCGATCAGGGAGATCGAAGCCGAGCTGCTGGCCTCGGCAAAGCCCACTCCGAGGCGGAAGGCCAGGAGCACCCAGAAGCTCCACGCCAGGCCGTTGAACCCCATGCACGCCGTCCACGCCAGCATGGCGCCACCCAACACGTAGGTGCGCCGGCGTCGGTCGGCCATGAAGCCGAAGGGCACGGCGCCGAGTACGCCGATGACCGCCATGGCCACCGGCAGGAGGGCCACGGTGGCGTTGGAAACGTGGAAGGTCTTCTGGATGCCGTTGACGGCCTGGGACAGCGAGCCGGTCTCCCCGGCCCCGAGGGCCAGGGTGGCGGCCAGGGCCAGCAGGGGCGCCCAGCCGTGGTTGATCGCCCGCGGACGGCCCGCGGCCCTGACCGACCCCTGTCCGACCTCGTTGGTCGCGATGACGCCCCTCCCGGATCCCTCAACCCTGGATCCCTCAACCCTGGATCCCTCAACCATTCGACGCCTCCGCGCCGAATCCCTACCGAACGGCGTCCACCGCCACGGTCAGTTCCACCTCGACCGCCCCGCCCCGGGGCAGCGCCGCCACTCCCACGGCCGAACGGGTGTGACGTCCCGTCTCCCCGAACACGGCGTAGAGCAGGCGGCTGGCCCCGTCCACCACCGCCGGCTGCTGATCGAAGCCCGGGGTGCAGGCCACGTAGCCCGTGACGTGTAACACCCGCTCGATGCGGTCCAGACTGCCCAGCGCCGACTTGAGGACGGCCAGGGCGTTGAGGGCGCACACCTCGGCGGCAGCGGCCCCCTCCTCCACGCTCACGTCCTCCCCGAGCCGGCCCGTGCAGGTCAGTCGACCCTCGATTCTGGGCAGCTGGCCCGAGGTCCGGGCCAGACCGCCGTGGACGACCACAGCGTCGAGGGGGTGATGGGGCGGATGCGGCCCGTGCAGGATCAGGCCCAGCTCCTCGACGCGGGCGTCAAACTGAGGCATCCCGGCCACCCTACGGTAAGCGCCCCGGACCAGGTGGCGCGGGTGGAGGGGAGCGAGCATGCCGATCGATCAGCCGATGTGGGGCCAGGTCGAGCCGGAGTCCCTGGCCCGCATCGTTGTGCTCTCGCCCCACTTCGATGACGCCGCCATGGGGGCCGGGCAGCTGCTCATCCGCCAGGCCGGATCGGCGGAGACGACCGTGATCACCGTGTTCGGGGGCGTCCCTCCGGTCTACCCGGCCGAGCCGACCGAGTGGGACGCGCTGGGCGGCTTCGGGCCTGGCGACGACGTGGTCAGTGCCCGCCGCCGGGAGGACCAGGCGGCCATGGAGCTGTTGGGGGCCCGACCGGTCTGGCTGGACTTCCCCGACCACCAGTACCTGGACCCCGCCGAGCGGGCGGCGCCCTCCGAGGTGGCCGCCGTCCTGGAAGGGGCCGTCTTCGAACGGGACCCGACGGCGGTCTTCGCGCCGATGGGCCTGGCCAACCCTGATCACGTGGTCACTCACGAGGCGGCCCTCCTCCTCCGCCAGGCCCATCCCGAACTGTCCTGGTACTGCTACGAGGACCAGGGCTACAAGCACCTGCCCGGGCTGCTGGCCTGGCGGGTGGCCAAGTTGTTCCGGGCGATGGTCTGGCCCACCCCGGCGGCCGTACCCGTGGCCGCCGATACGGAGCGAAAACGGCGGGCCATCTGGTGTTACGCCAGTCAGATTCCCCCCCTGGAGCGGGACCACGGCCTGACCGAGAGACTCGAGGCCGGGGTCCCCGAACAGTTCTGGCGCCTGCTGCCACCGCCGCCGGGCTGGGAGGCCCTGGTCGAGGTCTGAGCCGGCGGGCTATCCGGCCGAGGTGGGGTCCGGCGCGCAGTGCCCGGGCTGGGGAGGCACGTCCACGGCAGGGTTGCGGTCGAAGAAACCGACGGGGACGAGATGGAAGCCCGTGTATTCCACGGGCATCACCGGCCAGTCCTCCGGACGGGGGAAGTGCGTCACTCCGAAGGTGTGCCAGAGCACGACGTCCGTCCCGACCAGGGGCCGGTCGGCCTCGACCCAGCCCGGTAGGCCGTCACCACCCGCGTGTTGGTTGGGATACTCACCAGCGGCGCGCATCTCGGTGGCGGCGTAGGGGGTGACCCACAGGTTGCGGGTGGCGAAGGCGGCCCGGCGCCCGACACTCGAGGTCGGGTCGGCCAGAAGGGTCGGGACCGGACCGGGGACCAGCTGGTAGGCGACGGGCTCGCCCGCGGCGTTGCGGACAGAGGGGTTGACCACCTTCCAGCGCCGGCTGACCGAGGAGTCGGCCAGCCGGGCCGCTTCGGACTCGCGGGCGAGGAGCGTGGACCGGGGACGGAAGCCGTTGCCCCAGGGGTTGGCCGGGCCCAGGGGAAGCCGCTCCGCCTCGACCTCGTAGACCTCGTTGGCGGCCCCGTCGACGTCCAGGTCGAGCCGGGCGCAGAACAGGTGCTGGTGGACCGGTGCCGCCAGGTCCGGCGCGAGGAGCGAAGCATGGTCCGGCCGTTCACCCGGGGACACGGCCTGGGTGGAGAGGATGCCGGTCAGCTTGACCTCGAGCTGGATGGTCCCGTCCTGGTACAGATACCAGTAGAAGCCGTAGTCGTAGTTGCCGACCGTGGCGATGAAGCTGATGACTAGCCGCCGAGAGCGGCGCACCTCGCTGGCGCCGGTATTGAGGTCGGTGTGCTTCCACAGGATGCCGTAGTCCTCCTCGTGGAGACACACGGCGTTGGCCACGGTGTAGGGGTTGCCGTTCTCGTCGGCCAGGACCCCGTCGAAGTAGGTGATCTCTCCCAGGCAGTCGCAGCCGAGGGCCAGCGAGTTCGCCAGCCGGCCCAGGCCCCACTCCCCCACGTCGAAGGCGTTCTTCCAGCCGTGCATCGGACCGGGGTCGCCATAGGGAACCACCATCTCGCTGATGGACGCCCGGTACAGGATGGGCCGGACCCGGCCGCCGTCCTCATAGCCCACGGTGTGCAGGACCAGGCCCTCTCGGGCATCGAACGACAGGCGCAGCGACCATTTCTGCCAGCGGATCTGGTTCCCCTCCACGGTGAAGCTCGGGCCCTCGGGCTGGGTGATCTCCAGCGGGCGCAGGTCGGCGCGCATCGGGCCCACGTCCTCGGTGCCGTAGTTGCCCGGAGCCTCAGGGACGGGCACCAGCCCGTAGTCCACCACCTCCAGGACCTCGGCCCGACCCAGATCCACGAAGGCGATGACCCCCTCCACCGGGCGGGCATAACCGTTATCGGTGGCGGCGGCCCGGATATAGGTCAGGCACCGGGCGATCCGGCGCCCGTCTTCATGGGCGAGGCCGAACGAGCCGGCGGGCCAGGGATCGATCTGGGCCGTCGTGAAGTCGGTGATCCCACGGCGCTGGAGCGCCGACTGCCACTCGGGGTTCTCAACCACGGCCATGATCGCCCCGAAGGACTCTTCGAACAACAGGGCGGGGCGCATCCCGGGCACCGGCGTCCACGACACCAGCTCGTGCCGGTCCTCGCCCGGACCCAACGCCACGACCGCCTCGACCATGTCGAGTCCCGGGCCCAGGAGGATCTGCATCCGTACCCGGCGCGGCGCCGGATGGCCCGGGCGGTGGTCGAGGACTTCCCCTTTGGACGGCTCCTGGAGGGCGATGTAGGAGAACCGGGCCGCCTCGGTCAGACGTCCCGAAGCGCGCACGGTCGCGACGGCCGCCTCGACCTCCTCGGGCCTCAGGGCGTCCAGCGGGTGGGAAGCGGGGACCGCCGGCACGGTCAGTTCCGAGCCCGCTGGCCGGCATAGGCGATCACGCCCTGCAGATAGGCGCCGGTGTCGGGGAACTTGTGGGCGACCACATCGCCAAACCAGGCAGGTACATAGGACTCGAAACAGCCGGAGTCGAGCTGTTCGATGACCGGCTCGACTATGGCGCCCACCGCCAGAGCCTCCACGTCGGCAACCAGCGGGTCGTTGTCGGGCTGGTGGAACAGCTCCGTGTCGATCACACCCGGATTCACCACGTGCACCAGTACGTCATGGCCGGCCAGCGCCAGGTCGACCTGCATGCATTCTGACCATGCGGTCAGCGCCGCCTTGGAAGCGGCGTAGGCCGCCTCCCCTGGAGGGCTCAGCCGAGCGGCCACCGAGGCTACGTTCACGATCCGCCCGTGTAGTCGGATCAGGCCGGGGAGCAGGGCGAGGGTCAAGCGGACGGGAGACAGGTAGTTGATGCGCATGACGGCATCGACGGTCGGAGCATCGAGTTCCAGCACGGAACGGCGCTTGGGGACGCCGGCGTTGTTGACCAGAACGTCGATGCCGCCCAAATCCTCCTCGGCCCGGCGGGCGAAGGCGTCTATGCCGTCGAGGTCGGCCAGGTCCACCACCCAGGATCGCGACTCGGGGGAGACTGTCTTGAGCCCGGCTAGCACTTGTTCCAACCGCTCGGCCCGGCGGGCGCATATCCCCACCACCGCGCCGCGCTCGGCGAATCCCTGGGCCAGCGCCGCCCCGATGCCGGATGATCCGCCGGTGATCAGAACCCGCCGACCTGCCAGGGAGAAGGTCATGGCCGGCCCTCGGACGCGGGCACCGGGCGCACGCCGGCGAGACTAGCTCGGGCCCGCGCTTCTTTGACTTGGGCCCGCGCCACCGTCCAGAGTGTCAGGCCCGGCGCGCCTGGGGCTCCGATATCGGGAGGGCGGCATTGAGCAACACCGAAATCCGGCCCGAAGGGCCTTCGGTCCAGCTCCTCGAGTTGGGAGCGGCCACCCTGGGCGAGTCCGGAGGCGTCCCACTCAATCCCCGGATACGGCCGGCCTGGAGGGGGGCCCGACTGGCCGCACCCGCCTACACCGTCAGTTGTTCGGCCGGGGACAACCTGGCTGTTCACGTGGCCGTGACCCGGGCCCCGCTCGGCAGTGTTCTGGTGGTGGACGTGGGAGACGTGGCCGAGCGGGGCTACTGGGGTGAGGTGCTCACGACCGCGGCCGAGGCGGCGGGCATCTCCGGCCTGGTGATAGATGGAGGAGTCCGGGACATCACCGCCTTGGAGGCACACGGTTTTCCCGTCTTCGCCACCACCATCGCCCTCCAGGGGGCCACCAAGCAGGAGTCGGGTTCAGTGGGGGGCTCCGCCCGGGTCGGGGGAGTGGAAATCTCGACCGGTGACTGGGTGGTCGGAGACGCCGACGGGGTGACGATGGTGCCGGCCGGGAGGCTGGGGGCGGTGATCGAAGCCGGCCAGGCTCGCGCCGATAAGGAGTCCAACTTCTTTCGTGAGCTTCGGGCCGGTCGGACCACCGTCGAGCTCCTCGGCCTCGACACCGCTCCGATCCGGGGGCTTTGAGTCGACCGAGGCGTCCCGTCGCGGTTTGAGGATCAGTGGTGGGTATAGTCGATCGGGCCCGCCCCCGGCACCCCGATGGCGAAACAGAAGCAGTGGATGGAGCCGTGATCGGTTATGGGCCGCAGGGTGTGCACTTGATCAGGAGGGATATGGACCAGATCCCCCTGGCCGATCTCCCTCTCCTCGTCCTCTACTCGCATCAGGCCGCGGCCGGACATGACGTAATAGAACTCATGGGTCGGGTGTGAGTGAGGGGCCACCGCGCCGCCGCCGGCCACCTCGAACTCGTTGACCAGCTCCAGGAAGCCGCCGGCGGTGAGGTCCTTCATCTCCGCCGATTCGACCATCCACCACACGGGCACGGTCCCGTTGTGCTCCACGATCGGTGCCTTGTCACGGATGTTGCGGACGTCCATGGCGCTCCCTCCCTCTGTCGGTGCTCCGGGCCAACTCGGGCCGGGACGTAGAATGGGGGTCACCCTAGACCGAGCAAGGAGCCGCCAATTGGGCCAGTTGGGCGATGTCGCCCGTCGGATACAGGCCAGCCAGCTGTCCGAGCAGGCGTGGTCGCCTTTCGGTTGGCTGCCCCTGGAGGACACCGATGACAGGGACGGGAGCAGCCGGCTCCAGTTCGACTGGTCCGATGTCCATGTGAATCTCATCCGTCACCTCCCCGATGAGGTGACGCGCCTTGACGGCGGGCTGCGCTGTGACGTCATGTACCGCCACGACACCCACACCCAGGTGCTCATGCCGCTCAACTGCGATTGCGTCATAGCGGTGGCGCCGGCGCAGGTCGAGCTGTCGAAGGCAGCGGACCTGGACTCGGTTCGGGCGTTCTTGGTCCGACCGCTCGAGAGTCTGGTTCTCGATCGCGGAACATGGCACTGGGGACCATTCCCTCTCGGTCACGAGGCCGTGCGCCTGTTCAATGTGCAGGGAATGCGCTACTCCGAGGACAACCGGTGTGCCGATCTCGGCGGGCGGAATCTGGCCGTCGAGGTCCTGTTTCCCCCGTTGGGCTGACCTGGTCTGGTGACGCTCCGGCGGGACCCTGGCTCCCGGAGGCGGCTGCGCCTCAGGTCGATCCGGTGATCGAAATGCGAGATCAGCCGAGATCGGCTCAGGTCAGAGCGTAGAGATGGGCCCGATGGGGCCTGGCGTAGCGCAGGTGGAGGGAGATGGCGCCACTCGCAAGAGCGGCGTAGAAGCACCAGAGACGGGCCGACCCTTGCCCACCAGTTCGGGTGTCAGCCTGCGCCCACCTGGGATGCCGCCCATCGGTAGTCAGCCTTGCCCGACGGGGAGCGCTCGATGTGGTCGAGGAAGACCACTTCCTTGGGCAGCTTGAACCGGGCCAGCACGGCCGAGGCGTGCTCGATGAGCGCCTCGGCAGTAGGCGTCGAGCCGGCGGCCGGGCGCACCAGGGCCACCACCTCCTGGCCCCACCGGGGGCTGGTCCGGCCGACCACCACCACGTCGGCCACGTCCGGGTGCGAACCGATGGCCCTCTCCACCTCCTCGGCAAAGATCTTCTCTCCCCCCGAGTTTATGGTGACCGAGTCCCGGCCCAGCAGCTCGATCTGACCGTCCTCCAGAAGCCGGGCCCGGTCCCCGGGCACGGCGTAGCGGACTCCACCCACGACCGGGAAGGTCCGGGCTGTCTTCTCCTCGTCCCCCAGGTACCCGAGGGGCACAAAGCCCTCCTGGGCCAGCCAGCCGATGCCCTCGTGGCCGGGTTCGAGCAGCTGCTCCATCGCCTCGTCCAGGACCTTGGTGCCCGGACCGGGTGTGAACCGGCCGCTCGAGACCGAGCCCTTGGAAGAGACGTGGCTCATCTGGGCCCCGGTCTCGGAGGACCCGACCGCGTCGGCGATCATGAGGGTCGGCACCAGTTCGGTCAGGCGCTCCTTGAGGCTCGGATTGAGGGGGGCTCCACCACTGACGACGGACGCCAGGGGGGACACATCCCGGGGCCGGGCCTCCAGGGCGTCGACCAGCGGGCGCACCATGGCGTCTCCGACCACGCTCATGGCCAGGGTCCGCTCCGCGCTGACGGTGTCCCACACCTGGTCTGCATCCATGCGCCGGGTGTCCGGCGGCATGACCACGGTTCCCCCGGCGTTGAGGGCGGTGAAGGACACCCACTGAGCCGCCCCGTGCATGAGCGGGGGCAGGACCAGGAAGCGGAGGAAGGAGCCGTTGGGAGCCCGTTCGACCAGGGCCTCGTAACTGGCCACCACCTCGGCCGCGCCCATGCTGCGCCCGCCCATGGCCGCCACGAAGATGTCGTGCTGGCGCCACAGCACCCCTTTGGGCATGCCGGTGGTGCCCCCGGTGTAGAGGATGTAGAGGTCATCGGGGCTGGCCTCCAGGTCCGGACCGGAGGGGTCGGCGCCGGCCAGGGCCTGCTCATAGTCCACGGCCCCGTCCAGCAGCGGATGGCCGGACTCGTCCGCCACCTGGATGAGGACCTCGACGGAGGGGACGCTGCCGAGCACCTCGGCCAGCACCGGGGCGAAAGCGGCGTGGTAGATCACACCGCCCGTCCGGGCGTCGCGCAGGAGGTACTCCAGCTCGTCGCGGACATAGCGGTAGTTGACGTTGAACGGTGCCACCCGGGCCTTGAAGGCCCCGAGCATGCCCTCCAGGTACTCGTTTCCGTTGTACAGGTACAAAGCCAGGTGGTCCTGGCCGGACTCATGTCCGGCCAGGGCGGCGCGCTCCTGCCTCGCACCCAGGCCCCGCCCGGCCAGGTAGGAGGCCAGCCGGCGGGACCGCTCGGCCAGCTGGGCATAGGTCAGGCGGACATCTCCCCACACCAGGGCTTCGTGGCCAGGCACCGCCGCCGCCACCACCTCGTTGATGCGCCCGAGGTTGAACTCCGTCTCAGCCATGCGTCAGGCTCCTGTTGGGCTCGGCGTGGCCGATGGTGGGCCAATTCAGGCAATCTGGACTAAGCCTGACGTCTGTTTTCGTCACGCTTCCTGACAAAGACGATACAGGTACAGAATGTGGTCGATTGTGCCGATGACACCCATAGTTCGCCCACCACCGAGGTCCTGACCGTGGAAGACCACCCCAATCCGATGGCCGGGCCCCCGTGGAGGGTCCTGCTGGCGGACGACGACGCCTCCTTCCGCCGGACGCTGCGCATCCTGCTGGAGGACCCCGCCGCCTTCGAGGTGGTCGGGGAGGCTGAGGACGGGGCCCAGGCGGTCGAGTTGGCCATAGCCCTGCAGCCCCACAGCGTGATCCTGGATATGGCCATGCCAGTCATGGACGGGGACAGCGCCCTGGCCCTGATCAAGAGCAGCTGCCCCCACACCGATGTCATCGCCCTGTCGGTGGACCCCTGGGTGACCAGGAAGGGCCCGCCCCCCGACGCCGCCCTGGAGAAGGGCGCCGGCACCTGGATGGACAAGCTCCCGACCCTGATCGAGCTGCTGGCCCTGGACCGGACGACGCCGGCCACGTAGGACCGGCCTACCATCGGCGGCATGACGGGCTGAGGCGCCTGCGGACTGAGGCGCCGCCGGCCTCATAGTCTCGGTGGGTGCCCGAGTTGCTCCGCGCCGAAGAGGTCCGCGTCCTCGGTTGCCTCCTGGAGAAGGAAGCGGCCACGCCCGAGTACTACCCCCTCACCCTCAACTCGTTGCGCAATGCCTGCAACCAGAGTTCGAGCCGCAACCCGGTGGTGTCCTACGACGACGGCGAAGTAAGCGCCGCCCTGGCCACCCTCCGCGAAAAGGGTCTCATCCGCGTCGTCTACAGCCCCTCCAACCGGGCGGCCAAGTACCGCCAGGTGACCGATGAGGCCTATGGCCTGGATGATCGGGGCCGCGCCGTCATGTGTCTGCTACTCCTGCGCGGCCCGCAGACGGTCGGGGAGCTGCGCACCCGCAGCGACCGGCTCTGTTCCTTCGGGTCTCTGGAAGAGGTGGAGCGGGTGCTGGACGGTCTGGCCGATCGCGACGACCCGCTGGTGGTCCGCTTGGCCCGGGCCCCGGGACAGAAGGAGGCCCGCTTCGCCGAACTGCTGACCGGCCACGCCGGCTCCCCCACGGATCACGCCGGCGGTCACGCTGGTCACGCCGATCACGCCGATCACGCCGGCGCTTCCGCCGGCTCCCCTGTGCCCGACGCCTCCTCGCCATCCGCCACTGCGCCGGAGACGGATGCCTATGCCCCCGAGCTGCCCGGCCCAGATGCCGGACCAGGGCCGCGGCCCTTGGAGGCGCGGATAGCGGAACTGGAGGAGGAGGTGGCGGACCTCCGCACCGAGGTCAGCGACCTGCGGACAACAGTCGAGTCGCTGCGCGTCCTATTGGACTGACCCCCCGGCCTCTGGATGATCAGTAGGCGGAGGTGACACCTTCGCACCAGTCCCAGAGGGCCTCTTCCTCTTGGACCGAGCCGGTGCTGACCAACATGGATTCCCGCCGGGGCCGCCGGTCCAACCAGAACAGGCCGGTGGTCGTGCCGGCCGCCGCCGCCGTGCACAGCCAGATGAGGGTGTCCGCCCCCTCCTCCGGCCGGCGGAGCAGGGGGCGAAGGGACCGCTCGAAGCGGGGCAGGGAATCGTGCAACCCCGGAGTGTCGACCCAGCCCGGGTGCATCGAATGGATCCCCCGCCCGGGCAGCCGATCACCGAAGCGATGGGCCAGGGCCACCTGGGCCCGCTTGGCCCGGGAGTAGGCGGTGGCTCCCCGGTAGCCCGAGCGCCCGGCCCGGAGCCTGGCCACGTCCAGGCGTTGGGAGTACATGCCCCCAGAGGACATGAACACCACCCGGGAGCGGGTCGAGTTCGGGATGAGCGGGCTCAGCCGGCGGGTCAACAGAAACGGACTCAATACGTGGAGGACCAGGGTGCGCTCGATCCCGTCGTGCTCCTCGTACTCGTTGAACATGGCCCCGGCGTTGTGCACCACCACGTCAACGTGATCGAGCCGGCTGATGATCTCCTTGACCAGGCCGGCGGCCTGGTCGAGGTGGGACAGATCGGCGCCCAGGCCGATCACCTCGGAGCCAGTCTCGGCCGAGAGATCCCGGGCCGCCCCCTCTGCCCGCTTCGCATCCCGGCCGGTGATGACCACCCCGGCCCCGGCTCGGGCCAGCCCGAGGGCGCCGGCCCGGCCGATCCCGGTGGTACCCCCGGTCACCAGCGCCCAGGACCCGCTCATCGATCCGGGGGCCGGGTCCGACCACGCCCACATATTCCGCCGGATCCGGTAACCCAGATTCGTCCATCCCGGGACGACCGGTATCTCGAGGGCGGCGTCGATGATCCTCTTGGTGCTCTGGAAGCTGCTCACGGGCCCCAGTCTGGCCTGGTCATGACCACCTGGACGTCGCCGGCCCTCCGCTCGGGCGGGCCGGCTCGCATTTGGGTCCAATGCCCCCATCAGGGAGGCCGGCCGGGGTTTACCCTCTACATGGCATCCAATGCCAACGAGATAGGAGGATTCATTGCTGAAGGACTTCAAGGCGTTCGTCCTGCGGGGCAACGTCGTCGACCTGGCCGTAGGCATCGTGATCGGGGTCGCATTCGGGACGGTCGTGTCCTCGTTCGTCAAGAACCTGCTGACCCCGCTGGTGAGTATTCCGGGCAAGGCGAACTTTTCGGCCCTGCACTTCACCGTCCGGCACAGCGTGTTCCTCTACGGGAACTTCCTCAACGACCTGGTCTCCTTCGTCATCGTGGCCGCGGCGGTGTTCTTCTTCGTGGTGCGCCCGCTCAACGCGCTCATGAACCGGCGTAAGACCGAACCCGACGTCGAGTCCACCACCAAGGACTGTCCGGAATGCCTCAGTTCGATTCCCAAGGCCGCCACCCGGTGTGCCTTCTGCACGGCCAAGGTGACCGCGGTATGACCGAGCCGCGCCCCTTCACCACCAACGACGCCGGCGTGCCGGCGGCCAGCGATGAGTACTCCCTCACCGCCGGCGCCGACGGCCCGATCCTGCTGCAGGACACCTACCTGGTGCAGAAGATGCAGCAGTTCAACCGGGAACGCATCCCCGAGCGGGTGGTGCACGCCAAAGGCGGGGGCGCCTTCGGCTTCTTCGAGACCACTGAGGACGTGTCCGAACTGACCCGGGCCGACCTGTTCCAGAAGGGCCGGCGCACCGAGATGGTGGCCCGGTTTTCCACCGTGGCCGGGGAGCGCGGCTATGCCGATACCAGCCGGGACCCCCGCGGCTTCGCCCTCAAGTTCTACACGCGGGAGGGCAACTACGACATGGTCGGCAACAACACCCCGGTCTTCTTCATCCGGGATCCGCAGAAGTTCCAGGACTTCATCCACTCCCAGAAGCGCCGGGCGGACAACCACCTGCGGGACAACAACATGCAGTGGGACTTCTGGACCCTCTCCCCCGAATCGGCCCACCAGGTGACCTGGCTGATGGGCGATCGGGGCCTGCCCAAGACCTGGCGCCACATGAACGGCTATTCCAGCCATACCTACATGTGGATCAACGCCGGTGGACAGCGGGTCTGGGTCAAGTACCACTTCAAGACCGACCAGGGCGTCGACCACCTGACCGAGGCCGAGGGGGCGGAGATGGCGGGACAGAACCCCGACCACCATCTCCAGGACCTGTACGAAACCATCAAGGCCGGTGACGCCCCGTCCTGGACGCTCCACGTGCAGGTCATGCCCTTCGAGGACGCCGCTGACTACCGGTTCAACCCCTTCGACCTCACCAAGGTGTGGCCGCATGGGGACTACCCGCTCGTCAAGGTCGGCCGCATGGTGCTGGACAAGAACCCCACCAACTACTTCGCCGAGATCGAACAGGCCACCTTCGAGCCGTCCAACATGGTCCCCGGGGTCGGGCCGTCACCGGACCGCATGCTCCTGGGGCGCCTGTTCAGCTACCACGACACCCATCTGCACCGGGTCGGGACCAACGCCCAGCACCTACCCGTCAATGCCGCCCGCCACGCCGCCGTCCACACCTACAACCGGGACGGCGCCATGCGGGCGGACAACCCCGCCGATCCCGTCTACGCCCCCAACTCCTACGGCGGTCCCGTGGCCCAGCCCGACCGCTTCGGGGCCGACCCGTCCTGGAACGTGACCGGTGAGATCGTGCGGGCCGCCTACGAGGCCCACGCCGATGACGATGACTTCGTTCAGGCCAACGCCATGGTCAACGCGGTCATGGATCAGCCCGCCCGTGACCGCCTGGTATCCAACATCGTCGGCCACATCAAAAAGGGCGTGGAGGAGCCCGTCCTCTCACGCGTCTTCGAGTACTGGCGCCGTGTGGACAAGACCATCGGGGATCGCGTCGAACAGGGCGTGCGCCGGGGCGGCTGAGCCGACCCGGGACCAAGGGCCAGGAGCCGATCGGCCTCCGGATCAGGCGGCGGGGTTAAACCGGGAGGTTCTCGGCTCTGGGCACGGGGAAGTAGCGGTCATGGTGGGCGCCGGTCAGCTCGTAGATGGCGGTGCCCTCCCGGCCATCGTCCGCCTTCACCGTCACCCGGTTGAGCCCGCCGCCCACTGGCCCGTAGCGCTGGGCCCAGCGCCCTTCGGCATTGAGCCCCACCGTACGGCCGCCCTCCAGGTCGAACTCGACGCGGCCGGCCACTCCGGCCACGTCGGGTCCATCCCGGCCGTAGTCGACCTCAGCACCGTCGGCCCCGATCCAGTGCAGGTCATGGCGGAAACCGACCACCGGAACCGGATCGGACCCGTCGGCGGGGGCCCAGCACCCGTCGGTATAGATACGGGCGCCGTTGGTCAACTCCCAGTTCCACACCGCCAGCATCCCGTCGGGCAGCTGCACAGCCAGCCACATCCAGAACGGGCAACGGGCATGGTCCCGGATCCCCCAGGAGTGGTCGCGTTGACCCCACCAGTCATCGATGTGGATCTCCTCACCGCCCCGGGGCTTGACCGTGCCGCTGAAGTGGCCCGACTGCACCATGTGGCTCTGGTCCCAGATGAGCTCGTGGCCGGCCCGCATGGTCCCGCGGCGCAGGCCGTAGGCGGCGGTGCGGGCCTCGAAGGTCAGGTCGAGGGCGACGGGCGCAGCCGGATCCTCGGCCACGTGCAGATGGATGGTCTTGAAGGGCTCGACTATGTCGATCTGCACCGGCCCCACCTTCATCTCGTGCGGCGTCAGCCCCGTGTCCCGCACATGGCGGCCGATGGAGGGCTGGCCGGCCACGATGCCCAGCTGCAGCGAGTCCATCTCCTGCCGGGCCGGAAAGTGGGCCAGGGTCAGGATGACGCAGTCACCCAGCCGGTCGCGGGGATGGGCGATGAAGAACAGGCTCTCCCGCCAGTGCTGATGGTGCACGGCCACATTGAGCATGGGCTCGGGGATCTGGTGGACGAACTGCTCGTCCATGGCGGTCAGTCTGGGCACGTTCAGGCCTCCTTGGGCACAAGGGCGAGAGCATCCATGTCGAGGGCGTGCAGGCCGGCCCGGTCGGCCATGGCCACGAACATGGCGTCGCCGCGCTCGGTCCTGGTCACCACCATGGAGGCGAACATGGCCATGATCAGCCCGGCAAAGGCATACCGCCGGTAGTCCTCCCAGCACTGATCCCACTCCAGCGCCACTCCGAGACCGGCCAACCGGTCGGCGTACAGCCTGACCAGGTCGCGCTCGTGCTTCCGACGGACATCTGGCAGAAGGCTTCCGCCCAAGAAGTAGCTCACGTCGGACACGGCCGCCCCCAACGACACCGTCTGCCAGTCCAACACCACCACCCGCTCGAGGCCGAACATGAGGTTGTCGTTACGGAAGTCTCCATGCAGGACGGTGTGGGCGGCGTCGCTGCCGACGCCGTAGCCGTCCATGACCTGGAGGAAGCGGGGGATGAGTTCGATCACCTCAGGAGTCATGCGCCCGGCGTAACGCTCCAGGAACCCGGGCAGGAACATGGCGAGGATGGCCCCCAGGCCAGCCCCACGGTCCCGGCCCCCCTCCTGCAGCCAGGACAGCTGAGCCAGGGTGGGATCCCCCCAGCGGGGGGCGTGCAGGAGGGCGAGCTCCTCCAGGGCCAGAGCGGCCTCATCGGGCGAGCAGCCGCCGACCTGGTCGCCCTGATGGGCCGGGGCCACATCCTCGAGCAGCACGCAGTAGGCGGCCTGGGCTGGGTCGAACCCGGACCAGTAGCAACGGGGGGTGCGCACCGGGAGCTCGGCGGCCAAAGTCGAATAGAAGCCGACCTCGACCTCATAGGTCCGGGTGGTGAGCCCGGCCTGGCGACTGTCCTCCGAGGCGGCCGTCACCTTGGCCACCAGTGACGGGGGACCGGCCTCCGTCGGATCCCAGGTGATGGCCAGCCGGGCGCTGTCGGCTATCTGACCGGTGCCGATCGGGCTCACGTCCAGTCCCGTCACCCGGCCGGGATAGTGCGGGGCTAGGGCGGCCGACAGCCAGGCGGCGGTCAGGTCCTGCAGGCCGGTCGGAATTTTGATCTCGGACAACGGGTGGGCCAACCACCTTTCGGGTCGGCCCGGAAGCTAATGGCCAGCCCAGCCCGGTGTCCGGGTCCGACCGGGCGGGCCTGTGGTGCTCTGGCCCGTCTGACGGCGGCCCGTCCCTATGCATGCAACTTGGAGACCCACCCGGAAATCTTGCGTTTTGTCTTGTTATGGAGAAAAGTCATTCGTTCCTTAACCAATCTGTAATAGAAAACTGGTCGGTGTTCAAGTCCCATCCATCGGCCCTCTCCCAGGTGACCCGGTTGAGGTCATCATTGCGGAGGACGGCCGTACCAGACGGGTGTCCTCGAAGTGACCCTGTGGGGCTCTGGCCTGGGCGGTCCCCAGGAAGCCGAGACGTATCCGGCTCTTAGGATCACCCGCCGTGCGCACCGGTCCCGGACTGTCGAACCGGGAGGCCCGGTGGCTGGCCCTGGCCGCCCAGGGCCTGGACCGGCCCCGCCCGAGCCGGCCTGCGGGTCCGACCCAGCTGCGCCGCATGGTGGAGAAGCTGGGCGTTGTCCAGCTCGACGCCGTCAACGTCTTGGCCCGGACCCAGCTCATCGTTCCCTTCAGCCGCCTGGGACCCTTCGACCCGGCCGCTTTCCACCGCCTGACCGGCCCCCACGCCGCCCTGCTGGAGGGGTGGGCGCATGTGGCTTCCCTCACCCCGATGGCCCGCCATCCCCTGCTGAGGTGGCGGATGCAGGCCTTTTACAGCACCACCTCGAGCCGGGAGGCGGCCCGGGCCGCCTGGGCCGAAAAGGAGGCCGCCTATATCCAGGCCATCCTGGACGAGGTCCGCCAACGGGGCCCGCTCAGCGCCGGGATGCTCAGCGATCCCCGTCGTCGCCAGGGCGAGTGGTGGGACCGGCGCAGCATCGGGCGCACCGTGCTGGAGCACCTGTTCATCCGGGGTGAGCTGGCGGCCTGGCGCAACCCGGCCTTCGAGCGCATCTATGACCTGCCCGAGCGGGCCATCCCGGCCGAGGTGCTGAGCGCTCCCACCCCTACCTCTGAAGAAGCCACGCGGGAGCTCCTTTTCCTGGCCGCCTGCGCCCTCGGGGTCGGGACCCTCCGGGACCTGGCCGACTACTACCGGATGGTGCCCAGCCGGGTCCGGCCCCGGCTGGCCGAGCTGGTGGAGGAGGGTCGCCTGGAGCCGGTGTCGGTAGAGGGCTGGGCCGAGCCCGCCTTCATGCTCCCCGGCCAGAGGCCGCACCGGCCCACCCGGGACCACGCCACCCTCCTGTCCCCCTTCGACTCATTGGTCTGGGACCGGGCCCGGACCCTACGGGTCTTCGGCTTCGACTACCGGATCGAGATCTACGTGCCCGAGCCGAAGCGCCGGTACGGCTATTTCGTCCTGCCCCTGTTGCTGGGCGATGAGCTGGTGGCCCGCTTCGACCTGAAGGCCGACCGGCGGGCCGGCCTCCTCAGAGTGAACGGCGCCTACCTGGAAGAGGGAGTGGAACCGGCTCGGGTGGCCAAGGCGGCGGCGGCCGAACTGGCCTCCATGGCCGGGTGGCTCGGCCTGGGCGGCGTCGAAGTGGGAACCCGGGGCGACCTGGCCTCCACCCTGCGCCGGGCCGGCGCTGAACGGGTCGGATAGGTTCGGCTATGGCTGATGACGGACGGGTGACCATCGAAGAAGGCGTGGTGTTCGGCGCCGGCGGCGGGCGGGAGCTCAAGGCCGATGTGTTCACTCCGCCCGGGGAGGTGAAGAACGCGCCGGGGGTGCTCCTCGTCCACGGCGGCGCCTGGCGGGAGGGCGACCGCACCCAGCTGCGCGGCTACGGGATCCTCCTCGGCCGGCGCGGTTACGTGTGCGTGGCCAGCGAATACCGCCTGATCGGGGAGTCGCCCTGGCCCGCCCAGATCCACGACGTCAAGGCCGCCGTGCGCTGGATGCGGGCGAATGCCACCCGGCTCGGCATCGACCCGGCCAAGATCGCCATCGAGGGCAACTCGGCTGGCGCCCACCTGGCCCTCCTCGCTGCCGGCACCCCGGATCAGCCCGACCTGGAAGGCGAGGGCGGCCACTCCGGAGTGTCAACTGCGGTGGCCGCCGCCATCGGCGTCTACGCCCCCACCCTGTTCTGGCACGAGGAGGCGACCCGGGGCGGGGTTCCCATCCTGGCCCTGCACGACCAGCCCAGCGCCGAGCTGGCGGCGGCGGCCAGCCCCCTGACCCACGTCACCTCCGAGTTCCCCCCCACCCTGCTCATCCACGGAACAGGCGACACCACCGTGCCTCCCCTCGCCAGCGTGCGCATGTACGAGGAGCTGGTCTCGGCCAAGGTCCCCGTGGAGCTGCACATGTACGCCGAGCAGCCTCACGCCTTCGACGCTGCACCCGAGTTCGGCCGCCAGTGCGCGGCGGAGATGCTGCTCTTCCTCGACCGCTACGTGCGCCAGCCCCGGAGCGCCGAGCCTGCAACCGTCGAGCCGGTAACCGTCTGACCGCCCTCGGCCGGGCGTCCTGGTTCCGGGGCGGCGCTTACGATCGGGCCATGAGCGTTGCCGTTTCCTTAGCCGATGCAGAGCGGGCCTATCTGGCCGACGCCTTGGAGCGCCTGGGCCCTGACGCCCCGACCCTCTGCGAGGGGTGGGAAACCCGGGACCTGGCCATCCATCTGGTGATCCGGGAGCGCCGGCCCGATGCCGTGCCGGGGATGGTGGTGGCGGGCCTGGCGGGTTGGACGGGCAAGGTGATGAACGCCCGCCGCCATGACCCCTACGCCGAGCTGGTGGCAAAGGTGAGAATGGGCCCGCCGGTGTGGAGTCCCTTCGCCGTGTCCGGGGTGGCCGGCCTGGTCAATCCCATGGAGTATTTCGTCCACCACGAGGATGTGCGCCGGGCCCAGCCCGGCTGGGAGCCGAGGGAACTGGACGCCGACGTCGAAGACCTCATCTGGTCCAGGCTCCGGCGCCAGGCCAGAGTCATGTTGCGCAAGGCCCCGGTCGGGGTCACCCTGCGCCGGGAAGACAACGGCGCCGAAGCGGTGGCCAAGGCGTCGACTCCCGTCGTCACCGTGACCGGACAGCCCGGGGAGTTGCTCCTCTATGCCTTCGGCCGCCGCTCGGCGGCCCGGGTCAAGCTGGATGGCGACGCCGGCGCCATCGCCCGGCTGGAGGCGGCCGACGTCGGCCTCTGAGCCCGCTCAGCGCAGGCGCGGGGACCAGGCCCGGTTGCGTTCGGCGGAGTAGCGCCGGATGCTGCCGGCGGGCTGGGCGGCCATGGCGTGGGCCCAGCGGTGGCACGCGTCCCGGGCGGCCTGCTCCCGACCGGAGGCAGGAGGAGCCATGCGCCACTCGATGGTGGCCACGGTGATACCGAGCTGCCCGAGCAGGTCGGCCTGCTCGGCCGGCAGGTAGTCATCGGCCGTGACCAGGACCCAGTCCTCGTCGGGATAACGCCGGGCCAGGCCCCGGAGCAGCTCTGCGTCGGTGGCTCGGCCCAGCCCGATCTCCCCGGCGGCCAGGGCCCGCCGGCCCCGGCCCTTGAGCTCGTTGGCCAGGCGCCGGTTGAGGCTGGCGTCCAGGACCAGGAGACGCCCTGCGGCTGCGCTCATCACCGGCGCTCCGCGCCGGCCAGGCGCCGGGCCTCGTGCCACCAGCGCCGGGCGTCTTCGATCTCGGGACCGGACAGGCCGTAGTCGTGCTTGAGGGTGTCCACCCCCTGGGTGGTGGCCGCCAGTTCGGCCACCAGTTCGGCGGAGACCCGCCGGCCCTTGATCACCGGCCGGCCCGACAGGCGGCCCGGGTCGACCTCGATGTGGGTGATGGGGATGGTCCGGGCCGCCCAGCCGCCCCGGGAGAGGTCGGACACCACGCCCACCAGGTCCAGGCCGGCCAGCACCGGATGCCCGGCCACCACGTCCATTTGGGACTCCCCCGAGTCGACCACCACCGAGCGAGCCGGGCGGCCGGGGGCCCGGCCCGCCGGCACCAACAGGTCGGCTTTCTGTAGGGGCCAGGGGGTGTCCAACTCCTGGCGTAACCGGATCACCGTGGCCCGCACGGCGCGCCGGCCCACGCCCTGGACGAACAACTCATGGACGACCATGGCCTCGGCCACGTCCTGGTAGCAGTAGACGCGGGGGTTGGCCTCCGAGTGGGAGGAGGGGATGTAGCCCCGCCGGGCCCACTGGCCGATGGTCGTACCCGGGACCCCGGCCAGGCGCCCGACCTCATCGGCCAGGTAGCGACCCCGGGCCGGCTCCGGCCGGGACGACACGGTCAGGCCCGGCGAGCGGCGGCCACCGTTCGGTGCCGCACCCAGGACAGCAGGGCGGCGATGACCATGAGGCCGACGGAGAGATAGAAGGCGGTGTGCAGGCCGTGGGTGAAGGCCGACGCCAGCGCCGGCTTGAGGGTGGTGGTGCCCACGAAGATGGCGAAGGCGACGTGGCGGGAGATGGCGTGGGACGAGGCCAGGATGGCCACGGCAAAGGAGAACACCATCCCGACGTTGGAAAAGGTGCGCAGCATCCCCGAGGCGATGCCGAACACCTGGGGCGGCGCCGCCTTCATGACCGCCGCCATGTTGGCCGGGAAGAACAGGCCGGCGCCGATGGAGCTGACGATGCTGGCCGCCACCACCAGGCCGTAACTGCTGTGCAGGTGCAGCTGGGCGTAGATGAGAAGAGCCACCGCCTGGGTGGCCAGGCCGATGGTGGCCGGCCACACCGGCCCGACGCGATCGGCCAGACGCCCGGAGATGGGTCCGACCACGGCGCCGATGGCGTAGCCGGGCACCAGGAGCAGGGAGGCGTCCAGTGGGCTCAGGCCCCTCACCCCTTGGAGATACATGATGACCAGGAACAGCACGGCAAAGTTGGCCAGGCTCTGGAACATCGACGCCAACAGCGACGGGGTCATAGTGGGGATCCGGAACAGATCCAGATTGAGCATCGGCGCCTCGGCCCGGAGCTCGATGCCGACGAAGGCGCCCAGTAGGCCGGCACCGAGGATGACAGCGACCAGGATGTCCCCGCTGAAGGAGACCGAGGCCAGCTTGGTCATGGCCCAGAGCACCGCCAGCAGCCCTCCGGCCAGGGTGAGCATACCGGCCACATCGAAGCTACGGGCCTGGGTCTGGGTCTGGTCCCGCAGCACCCGGACGGCCAGCAGGACGGCCAGGGTGCCGATGGGGGCGTTGATCCAGAAGATCCAACGCCAGGACACGTAGGTGACCATGGCCCCGCCGATGAGGATCCCGAGCACGGCGCCGGTGGTGTAGGCGCCGGCGTTGAAACCGAAGGCCCGGCCCCGCTTTTCCGGGGGGAAGATGTCGGCAATCACGGCCCCGGAGTTGGCCGTCAACAGGGCGCCGCCCACCCCCTGGAGCACCCGGAAGCCGATGATGGACGACTCGTTCCAGGCCAGGGCGCAAAGGACCGAGCCGATGATGAAGACGATGAAGCCGGCCTCGTACATGCGGACCCGCCCGAACATGTCCCCCAGCCGGCCCACCTGGGTGGCCAGCACGGTGATGACCAGCAGGTAGGCGATGATCACCCACACCACCGAGGACAGGGCCAGGTGCAGGCTGCGCTGGATCTCGGGCAGGGCCAGCACCACGATGGTGGTGTCGATGGCTGCGATCAGGACCCCGGTCATCACCACCAAGAGGGCCAGGCCCGTCCGGATGGGTGGCTCCTCGGCGGCTTCCTGGTCCTGGGTGCGGGCCGGAGCGGCGGTCACGACCCCAGTATCAACCGAACGGGGGTGGAACGGGGAATCCGCCGGCTCCGCCCAAAACCTGCCTCAGTTGATCGAGCACTCCAGATGCTTGATCCCGTTGATGAAATTGGAGCGCAGGCGCTCGGGCTCAGCGGTGGCGTGGATGCCCGGGGCCCGGCGCAGCAGCTCGCGATACATGACGGTGATCTCCCGCCGGGCCAGATGGGCGCCCAGGCAGAAATGCGGCCCGGGACCGCCGAAACCGACGTGGGGATTGGGACTCCGGGCGATGTCGAAACGGAACGGATCCTCGAACACGTCGGCGTCCCGGTTGGCCGATGAATAGAAGAGCAGCAGCTTGTCGCCCTCGGACACCTTCTCCCCGCCGAGGACGGTGTCCTGGGTGGCCGAGCGGCGCATCCAGATAACCGGTGACGCCCACCGCACGATCTCCTCCACGGCCGGTCCGGCCATGCGGTCGTAGTCGGCGGCCAGGGCCCTCAGCTGGTCGGGATGGTCGGTCAACTGCACCAGGCCGTGGCTGATGGCATTGCGGGTGGTCTCGTTTCCGGCCACCACCAACAGGATGAAGAACGAGCCGAGCTCCCCGTCACTCAGCTGCTCGCCTTCCACTTCGGCGTTGACCAGCGCCGAGGTCAGGTCATCGGTGGGAGAGCCCCGGCGCTTGCGGCCGAGGTCCTGGACCAGGGTGTTGAGATCCTGGGCTGCCCCGAACAGGGTGGCCATTGGATCGGCCCCTTCGGGCATGTACTCCGGGTCCCCCGCCGACAGGATGATGTTGGAGGCGTTGAACACCGTCGAGTAGTCGGACTCCCCGATTCCCATCATGTCGCAGATGATCTTCAAGGGCAGGCGGGCGGCCACGTCGGTGACGAAGTCACAGCGTTCCTTGGCCAGGAGATCATCGACTATCTCGACCGCCGCCCGGGCCACGTCGTCCTCCAGCTTCTTGAGCATCCGAGGGGTGAAGCCGGCCGACACGATCCGGCGCAGCCGGGCGTGGCGGGGATCGTCCAGGTTGATCATCGAGCCGAAGAACTCGAGGAACATCTCGGGCAGGTCGGGGATGGAGGTGGCCCCCCGGGCCGAACTGAACACCTCCGGATTACGACTGGCCTCGATGACATCGGCATGCCGGGTCACGGCCCAATAGCCGGGGCCCTGGGGTACCGGCGCCTCCGGAGGCAGCTCGGGCTCGGCCATGAAGGCCATGGGCCTCTGCTCCCGCAGGGCCTTGAACGCCCCCTCCCGGAAGGCCGGCGGCCGGGCCCAGAACTCGATGTCGGACAGGTCGATCCGGTCGAGGGAAACCTCGGCGGGCTGAATGCTCATCACGCTTCCCCAAGGTGCCGTATTTCGCGTCCCATGGCCCCAGTTTGGCATCCGGGCCGGGCCGGCCGCCGGTGATGGCCCGATACGCGGCCACGTCATGGTGCGAACGGACTATGACATCGTGGTTCAAAGGCGCCATTCGCCAGATGTACCTCGACTTCGCGTAGTGCCCCTGTCACTGTCAGTGGTGATCCACAGGGTTAAGAAGTCCCTGGAGGACGAATAGGGCGAGGAGAAACCCGATGAAAGAAGCAACGCCCCGACGGGGCGTGTCCTGGGACATGAGGGGAGGCGAGCACCGGCGGCGAAGGCGTCTGGTGGCGGCCGCCACCGCCGGCGTCACCCTGATGGCCATGGCGGCCCCGGCCGCCCTGGCGACCACCGACAGCACTGGGCCCCTTCAGTCCGTGCTGGTGGAGTTCGCCCCGGCCGGCGCCGCCACCGCCGCCGGGGTCGCCAGCACCACGGCGGCCACGGTCGGCTTCCTCAACTCGGTATTGCCGCCGGGCCTGGCCATGACGACCTTCGCATCGACGGGGGCGGTGGCTGTGACCCTGCCCCAGCAGGCGATCGATGCCCTGGAGGCCGACGGGGCCACGGTGACCCCCAACACGTCGGGCGATCTGTTCGAGAGCACTACCTCGAGCCAGGCGACCTGCCCCTCGGCCACGACCTACTCCCCGCCGACCGGCTACTTCCCGACCGACACCGGGGCCAACCAGTTGGCCAGCGCCGGTAACACCGGCCAGGGATCCACCGTGGCCGTGCTCGACACCGGCATCAACGCCAGCCTGCCCGACTTTGCCGGGCGCCTGATCGACGGCGCCGACCTCAGCGGCGGCAACTCCCCCTTCACCGACCAGTACGGACACGGAACCTTCGTGGCCGGCCTCGTGGCCGGCAACGGCGCCAGCTCGAACGGTCAGTACGTGGGGGAGGCTCCGGGGGCCAACCTGGTGTCCATCAAGGTGGCCGGCGCCAACGGCGTCACCAGCATCTCCACCATCATCCACGGCATCGACTGGGCGGTGAACCACCGGACCCAGGACGGGATCAACGTCCTGAACCTTTCCCTGGGAGCCATGCCCACCGGACCGACGGCCACCGAGCCTCTGGACCAGGCCGTCGAGTACGCCTGGCACTCAGGGATAACCGTGGTGGTGGCGGCGGGGAACTCGGGCCCGTTCAACGGGACCATCACCAGCCCCGGTGACGACCCGCTGGCCATAACCGCCGGCGCCTTCGCCGACAACAACTCCCCGGCACCGGCCAACTGGGCCGCCTGCCCGTTCTCCTCGGTGGGACCCACCGAGTACGACGGCTGGCTCAAGCCCGATCTGGTGGCCCCCGGCCGCTCGGTGGTCAGCCTGCTTGATCCGGGCTCGACCATCGCCGGGGCCAACCCCCAGGCGGTGGTGGGCACGGCCAACTTCGTCGGGTCGGGCACGTCGTTCTCGGCGGCCATCACCTCCGGCGCCGCCGCCCTGGTCCTGTCGGCCAACCCCGGCATCAGCCCCGACGCGGTCAAAGGCCGCCTGCTCGGCAACGCCATGCCGGGCGAGCTCGGCAATCCCTTCGTGGAAGGCCACGGCTTCCTCAACGCCTACGACGCCGCCACCGGGCCTCCGATGGTCTACAACCAGGGCCCGGCGGCCCTAGCTGAGAGCTCAACGGCGCTGAGCGTCGTGGGCCTCACCTCGGCCTGGGGCCCCTCGTCCTGGAACCCCGCTAACTGGACGGGCTCGGCTTGGGACGGCTCCTCCTGGACCGGCTCCTCCTGGACCAACGGCCCCTGGAACGGCTCCTCCTGGACCGGCTCGGCGTGGGACGGCTCGGCGTGGGACGGCTCGAGTTGGACCGGCTCCTCCTGGACCGGCTCCTCCTGGACCGGCTCGAGTTGGACCGGCTCCTCCTGGACCGGCTCCAGTTGGACCGGCTCGGCCTGGGACGCCATGGCCTGGGACGGCTCCTCCTGGACCGGCTCCTCCTGGACCGGCTCCTCCTGGACCGGCTCCTCCTGGACCGGCTCCTCCTGGACCGGCTCCTCCTGGACCGGCTCCTCCTGGACCGGCTCCTCCTGGACCGGCTCCAGTTGGACCGGCTCCTCCTGGACCGGGGACCTCTGGGCCTGACACCCCCACCGGGGCGCAACGTGGCGCCCCGGGAACCAGCGCAGACGGCTAGGCACTCAATGTTCAGCCTCCCGATGCCGATCTACCCGGACCCACCAGGTTCCGGGTAGGCCGGCATCAGGGGCACCACCGCACCGAAGACAGAAGAAGGCACATGACCGAACGAGGGCGCAAGATGTCGGCGCAGGCCCGGGTGATCAGCCTGAGCCTGGCGCTCACCGGCCTGGCCGCAGCCGCCCTGTGGACCGCCGTCCGCTCCGGTGGACCGGTTCATACTCCGATATCGATCCCGTGGTGGGGCTTCGCCCTGGGCTTCTTGGCCACCGAGGCCCTGGTCTTCCACATTGAGATCCGCCAGGAGGCCCACTCCTTCAGCCTCAGCGAGCTGCCCCTGGTTATCGGCTTCTTCTTCGCCTCACCCTGGTCGGTGATAGCCGGCCGCCTGGTCGCCCATCTCCTCTACCGGACCCTGATCAAGCGCCAGACGCCCCTCAAGCTCGCCTTCAACCTCAGTTCCTTCGCGGCGGAGACGGCCGTAGCCCTTTTCATCTTCCACACCCTGAGCAACGGGGATCCCCCGACCGCTCCCCACTCCTGGCTGGCCATCCTGGTGGCCATCCTGGTGGCCGACGCCCTGAGCGTGTTCTCGGTCACCGCAGCCATCCAGTGGCACGGCGGGGATGCCCGGGTCCTGACGGTGATGCTGACCGCTGCGGTCACCGCCGCCGTCAACTCCAGCCTGTCGGTGCTGGCCGCCATCGTCCTGTGGGAGAGCCCCTGGGCCATGGTCCTCTTCGCCATGGTGGCCGTAGCCCTCGCCCTGGCCTACCGGGGCTACGCCAGTCTCCGCCAGCGCTACTCGAGCCTGCAGCTGCTCTACGACTTCACCAAGCTGGTCGGCGCTTCGGTCACCGCCGAAGCGGTGATGGACGAAGTCTTGGGCGAGGCCCGCAAGCTGTTGCGGGCCGAGCGGGGGGGGGCCCCCCCGGGCCGAGGTCTTCCTTCTGGACGAGGAGACCGGAGCCTGCAGGCATCACTTCCGCAGCGAGGACACTGACGCCTCGACCGGCCCCCTGGTTCCCTCCGACCCACCGGCGGGTCTGGAGTCGACATTGGTATGGGAGGACGTGGTGGGCCGGCGTCGGCCGGTGGTCATCGCCAACAGCTCGCGAACCCAGTCCTACGCCGACTTCCTGGAGAAGGTGGCGGCCAAGGACGCCATCGTGGCCCCGCTATTAGCCGAAGGCCGGGTGGTCGGGGCCATCATGGTCGCCAACCGGATGGGCAACGTGGGCAGCTTCGACCACGAGGACCTACAGCTCTTCGCCACCCTGGCCAACCACGCCAGTGTCGCTTTCGAGAACGGCCGGCTGGTCGACCAGCTGCGCCGGGAGGCGGACGAGCGGCGCTACGAAGCCCTGCACGATTCACTCACCGGCCTGGCCAATCGCACGCTCTTCCTCCAGCGGGTCGGAGAGATGGGGACGGCCCGGGCCCGGGGCGACCAGAACCTGGCCGCCGTCATGCTCATGGACCTCGACCGCTTCAAGGAGGTCAACGACACCCTCGGCCACCATAACGGGGACCTCCTACTAAGGGAGGTGGCCAACCGCATCGTGGCCACCCTGCGCCAGGAGGACACCGTCGCCCGCTTGGGCGGGGACGAGTTCGCCATCCTCCTGCCCCGCCTCAACTCGGTGGACCAGGCCCTCTCCAGCGCCCAGCGCATCGTGGGGGCCCTGCAGAAGAAGCTTCAGCCTCAACGAGCTCTCCGTCGATGTCGGCGCCAGTATCGGCATCGCCATCAGCCCGGCCGACGGGGACGATGCCGCCACCCTCCTGCAGCGGGCCGACGTGGCCATGTACGAGGCCAAGGGCGCCGGCCACCCGGTGATGCTCTACTCCCCCGAGCGGGACAACTACAGCCCCAAGCGCCTGACCATGGCCGCCGAGTTGCGCCAGGCCCTGGCCGACGGGGACATCGTCGTGTACCACCAGCCCAAGGCCCGGCTGTCCGACGGCATGATCATCGGCACCGAGGCTCTGGTCCGCTGGCGCCATCCCACACAGGGCCTCATCGGCCCCGACGAGTTCATCCCGTTGGCGGAGCAGACCGGGCTCATCGAGCCGCTCACCTTCTTCGTTCTCAAGTCGGCCCTGGAGCAGTGCCGGCAGTGGAACGACGCCGGACACGACATCAACGTGGCCGTCAACCTGTCCGTGCGCAGCCTGCTCGATCCCGACCTGTCGAGCCGGGTGGAAGCTCTTCTGGCCGAGACCGGCGTGCCCGGATCACATCTGACCCTGGAGATAACCGAGTCGGGCGTCATGGCCGATCCCGACCGGGCCATCGCCCTGCTGGAGCGCCTGGCCGCCACCGGGGTCAAGCTGTCGGTGGACGACTTCGGGACGGGCTATTCCTCCCTCTCCTACCTGCGCCGTCTGCCGGTGCACGAGGTCAAGGTCGACCGCTCCTTCGTCTTCCGCATGGCCACCGATCCGAGCGACGCCACCATCGTGCAGTCGATCATCGAACTGGGCCACAACCTCGGCCTGCGCACCGTGGCCGAAGGGGTGGAGGACCAGATCTCCTGGGAGCTGCTGCGGGGCATGGGATGTGACGTGGCCCAGGGCTACCTGCTCAGCAAGCCCATCCCGGCCCAGGCCCTCACCCGCTGGATGGACGACGTCCACCGGGCCTCGTTCAGCTCAGTCGAGCCCACCCCCGAGGTGGCCACCTACGAGCCGGCGGTGGCCAAGACGTCGGAATGCCCCGGCGTGCCGGCCCTGGCTTCCATCCGCTAGGGGCAGGCCAGGGCGCCGGCCTCAGGCGCTGGCCGGGACCCCGATCTTGAGGCTCATGGGGCGGATTCGGCCAGGGCCTTGATGCCCTCCAGGGTCGCCCTCATGTTGCGCTCGTGTTCGGCCAGTCGGCGGGCCACGATCCTCTCCTCCAAGTCGGGCCGGCCCTCGACGGCGGCGGTGAGGCCGGAGGGTCCTGGTCCCATGACCGCCCGTTGGCGGACCACGACCGAATCGGCCCTGCCGGCATCCGGCTCTATCTCGAAGGACCAGGTGGCCGCCGGGTTCTCGGCGGAGCCGACCGCCCAGGAGAAACGACGCCCCGGATCACAGGCCACCACGATGGATATCGTCCGCCACTCCCCGATGGAGGGATGGCGGTTGTGTCCGAGGATGCGGGCGCCCAGGGCGGGGCCAGGAGCCTCCGGGTCCCAGCTCCCCTCCTGGAACTCGGCGCTGAAGCGGGCCGGCATGGCCGGATCGCTCACCAACTCCCAGACCACGGCGGCGGGAGCGGCCACCTGGATTTCCACTTCGACAGTGGGTTGATCGGCCATCCGGGTCATGGTTCCTCGGCGATCCGGGTGGCTTCGGACATGGCCGGGCCAATTTCGCCGATGGGCAGGACCTGGACGGTGCTGCCGGGGTGGGTGGCGTTGACCACGTCACCGTTACCGACATAGACGCCCACGTGATAGATGGAGCCGCCCGATGACCAGAAGACCAAATCCCCGGGGGCGGCCTGGGACAGCGGGACGTGGGCGCCGGCGTCGTACTGCCCGGCGGCGGTGCGGGGCAGGGTCACTCCCTGTTCCAGGAACGAGCGGTAGACCAGGCCCGAACAGTCATAGGCCCCCAGTCCCGACGCCCCGTAGGAGTAGGGCTTGCCTGCCTGGGACAGGGCGAACTTCTCCGCCCGCTGGGACAGGGTCGGCTGGGCCGGCGGCGGGGCAGGGCCCGGGGATGATTCAGCCGGGGAGCTGTAGGCCGGAGGAAGGGAGGACTCCGCCATGGCCGAGAAGACATCCGGCGGGGTGGAGCCGTCGGAGCCGAAGGATCGGATCCTTCCGGCCCCGTCCACCAGCCAGTAGCCGTGGGAATCGGCCGCCGCCATCATCTCATCGACCGGCGTGGCCGAACCGGCCGGAGCGCCCGAACCGAGGAAGGTGGCGTCCCCGTAGTTGAAGACTCCCCCATCGGCGCCGTAGAGCCAGTAGCCGCGGCCGTCGGCGGTGGCTGTGATGCCGGTGACCGGCGCCGAGAGGTTCTGGCCGCCGGCGGAGCCGAAAAAGCCGGCATCACCGAAGGTGAAGACGCCCCCGTCGGAGGCGGCCAGCCAGTAGCCCCTTCCGTCTCCGGTGGCCGCCATGGCGATGATGGGCCGGGTCAGGTGCTCGGCCCCGGTGGAGCCGTAGAAGGCGGCGTCCCCGTAGCTGAAGATGCCCCCGTCGGAGGCGACCAGCCAGTAGCCCCTTCCGTCCGGAGTGGTGGCCATCCCGACGATGGGATGGGTTATTCCCTGCGGTGAGCCGTATCCGGTGGCGTCGCCGAAGGCGGCCACCCGGCCTTCACTTTCGGCCAGCCAGTAGCCGTTGCCGTCGGGAGTGGGGACGATGTCCGCCACGGAGGCGCCCGAGTCGGGCGTGTCCGAACCGAGGGACTGCGCCCCTCCCACGGCGTCGACCTGACCGCCGCTATGTGCCATCCAATAGGAGGGCGCCTGGTCGGCAACAACAGGTGTCGTGCCGGTGAAGCTGAGGGTGACCGTTCCGGCAGCAGTGCCGGCTATGCCCAACAGGAAACGGGCGACCCGATGTCTGGAGTGGTGCTTGCGCATCTCACGCCTCCTTGAGAAGTGGGCCGGGGATCCGGGCCCTTCAGGTGTGGTGGAGTGCGGGCAACCGCCTTTTGGCATTCAGCTCGCGACCGGACCGACTGCAGGCGCCGCCGCCGAAGGCGTGGTTCCGTGATCGGGTCGGGACTCTCGTCCGTACGAGGTGCAGACGGAAAACCCTGGTTCTCTTCGGCTAGGCGATCACCTCATTGGGGGGGCGCGCCGCATCAGGGCGCTCGGGTGGGGGGACGACCGGGCAGCGGCGCGGCCGGAACGGCGGGGGTACAGACTTGACTCCGCCAGGACCCAGGCCTCCGGCGAAGGTCCGCCACTCTAGGTGACCCCTTCCCCGATTGTCCAGCTTCGATGGTTTAGGAGGCCTCGCCGGTGGGTACTACGGGGGCCCCGCCGGCCGGACCGGTGGATCGGCGCCCCGACCCTTCCCAGCTGGTTTGGCGGCGGCCCTTCCTCCGGCCGGCGGCCTAGTTCAGGGTGGGGTCGTGGGGGAAGGCGGCCAGCATGGCCAGGCTGGACTTCTGGCGCCGCAGCACCACCGGCCACAGCCCGGCCGGGTCGGTCCCGAAGGCGTCCTTGTCCTCCCGGCGCAGCACCAGCCAGCCCCCGGCCCCCAGCTCGGCCTCCACCTGGCCCTCCCCCCAGCCGGCATAGCCGGCAAAGAGTCGCAGCCCCAGGCTGGCCCGGCCCAGGTCAGCCACCGGCTTGTCCAGGTTGACCGACCCCACCGTGCCGAACAGATGGCTCCAGCTGGGGCCGGACTCCGGAACAGCCAGCTTGACCAGGCATATAGCCGCTTCGGGCTGGACCGGGCCCCCGACATGGACCGTGCCGGGCGGGAGGGTCAGCCCCTCCAGGTCGGGGAGGATGTCCGAAGCCCGGACGTGGCTGGGCCGGTTGAGGACCACACCGACCGCCCCGGTGTCGCTGTGTTCCAGCATGAGCACCACGGTCCGGTCGAAATTGGGGTCCCGCATGACCGGGCTGGCCACCAGGAGTCGGCCGGTGAGCCTCCTCCCTACCACGGACTTACCTTAGGGCGGGCAGCGCAAAGGGCCGGCGGGGGGGATGCCGGCCCTTTGCTACCTACCTGGGGGTTCTACCGGAGGGGGGTCCGGGACCTCACCAGCACGAGCTATTGAAATACTTCGCCTGCCATCTGTCCAACAGTAATTGTAGATATTACTGATCTGTTTAGAAGATTGACCAGCTAGAACGGGTTGGAGCGCCCTAAACGGCCAGCCAGGAATTTCCTCAGACGTGTATCCCGCACTCGGTCTTGTCGGTTCCTGACCACCGCCCGGCGCGGGGATCCTCGCCCGGGAGGACGGCCCGGGTAGTCGGAGCGCAGCCGATGGAGGCAAAGCCCCGGTTGGTAAGCGGATGCACCGGCAGGCCATGCTCGATCACGTAGCCCGATACGTCCTGGTCGCTCCACGTGGCCAGCGGATTGACCTTGATGAGGCCACGGGCCTCGTCCCGGCCCACGATGGGGGCCTCCGCCCGGGTGGCGGCCTCGGTCCGGCGCAGGCCGGTCATCCAGGCCTCCCGGCCCTCCAGGGCCCGGGCCAGGGGGGCGACCTTGCGCAACTCGCAGCAGCGATCGGTCCCACAGGGCCACTCGTCCGGGCCCAGGGTCGGTCCGATGACCCGCAGGTTGAGGTCATAACGCTGCCTGACGGTCTCCACGTAGTCGAGGGTCTCGGGGAAGTGGAAACCGGTGTCGAGGAATACGACATCGATCTCGGGGAACTGGCGGACGGCCACGTCGATGAGAACGCTGTCCTGGAAGGAGGAGGCCAGCACCAGCGAGGCGCCGAAGCGGTCCCGGGCCCAACGCATGACAGCTGAGGCCGAGGCGGTCTCGAACCGCTCCGATATCTCGGCCAGCTCGGCTTCATCCACCAGCGTCAGCGTCTCCGTCACGGCGTCCCTCCCAGCGGTCGTGGCCTCATCTGAACATTCCTGAGTATTCCAGTCAACTTTATCAACATTCGGCTCCGACCGGGCCCGATCTGATTCCCGTCCCTGCCCTCTTCGACGTGGACCGGGACGCCGTCGGAGCCGCGTTAGGGTCCCGCCACAGTGCGGGGCGGACGCAACCACCGAGTTGTCCTGATCGTCCTGCTGGCTCTGGTGGCCGCCTGCCCGGCCGTCCTGGTGGGCCCCGGCGCCCCGCCGGCTTGGGCCGCCGGCCCGGCGGCCGGAACGGTGGCCTCCCTGGCCTTCTCTCCCTCCCCGCCGGCACCCCCCGGCAGCCTGGCTCCGGGACAGGCCGTGGACGTCACCCTCGCCGCCCTCGACCCGGCCGGCGCGGCGGTCAACGACGGCCTCGTCTACCTCTCCCTCACCTCCACCGCGGCGGCGCCGGGGACGGCGTCGGTGGCGGGGGTGGCCCTCACCTCCACCCCTCAACCCTTCACGACCTCCCAGAACGGCCTGGTGGCCATCGCCTATGCCGCCGCCGCCCCCCAGTGCTCGGCCGGCGGGGTCTGCGTCCCGGCCGCGTTCCCCACCAGCGGGAGCGACCAGATCCAGGCCACGGCGGGTCCGTCCGGCCCGGGGTCGATAACAGCCCAGGACAGCTACTCCTACGCTCCAGCCGGGGTCGAATCGAACCCGGACCGCTACAGCTTCTCCCCCGACCCGCCGGCCGGGCCGGGCAGCCTCCAGGCCGGCCAGAGCGTGCCCGTCACCCTGACCGTGACCCAGTCCTCCGGGGCCCCCGAGCCGGGGGCGTCCGTCTTCGTCTCACTGACCACCACCGCATCGGACGGCGCCGGCCTATCGGCCACCGGGGGCCAGTGCTCGAACGGGCAGATCGCCTCGGCCCCGGTGTCCTGCACCACCGACGCCAACGGACAACTGTCGCTGGACTACACGGTGGCCAACCCCGGCCCCGGCTCCAGCCTGCCCAGCACCGGAGAGGACGCCATGACGGTCCAGAACCGGGCCGCGGCCCCGACCGAAACAGCTACGGACACCTATCAATACGGAGTCCCGAGCTACCAGCTGTCGTCCAACCCCATGGCGCCGACCGGGTCGTTGGGGGCCAACCAGTCCGAGACCCTGTCCATCACCGTGACCGGCCCGGACGGCAAGGCCGTGGCCGACTGCCCGGTGTACCTGCTCCTGGCCGCGGCCAAGGACACGAGCGCGGCCGGCGGCGCGGTGGCCACCGGCGCCGTTCCGAGCGACCAGAACCCGACCGGGGCCCCCACTCTCGGGACCAGCCCGGTGCCGTTCGACACCGACTCCAACGGCGTGGTCCTGGTGACCTACTCGACGCCTCCCGACCCGCCGGCCAGCGGCATGGACGTGCTGGTCGCCCAGGACAGGGCCACCAGTGCCTCCGTAACCGGGTTCGATCCCTATTCCTTTTCCGCGCCGGAGTTTTCCTTCTCCCCCGATCTCCTGGCTCCGGGCGCATCCCTCGGCGCCGGCCAGAGCGTCGCCATCGCCCTATCCGTTTCGAGTTCGGCCCCGGCCGCCTACCTCTCCATGGACCAGGCGGAAGGGGGCGGTTCGGCCTCGGTCGGGGGCGTCGCCCTCAGCGCCACCCCGACCGCCTTCAGCCCCGGGCCCGGGGGTCGGCTCAGCGTGACCTACCGGGCCCCTTCCCGCCTGCCGAAGTCCGGGACCGACCGGATCATCGTCCAGGACGCACCCAGCGGGCCGGCCGGGGCCGCCTCGGACACCTACTCCTTCTCCCCCGGCCCGGCCGCCGGAGCCGGATCCGGAGGCGGATCGGTGTCCGGTAACGGGTACTGGCTGGTGGCCGCCGATGGCGGCGTGTTCAGTTTCGGGGACGCCCGCTTCTACGGCTCTACCGGTGCCATCCACCTGGCCGCCCCCGTGGTCGGCATGGCCGCCACCCCCGACGGGGCCGGCTACTGGCTGGTGGCCGCCGATGGCGGCGTGTTCAGCTTCGGGGACGCCCGCTTCGAGGGCTCCACCGGTGCCATCCACCTGGCCGCCCCCGTGGTCGGCATGGCCGCCACCCCCGACGGGGCCGGCTACTGGCTGGTGGCCAGTGATGGCGGCGTGTTCAGCTTCGGGGACGCCCGCTTCGAGGGCTCCGAGGGCGGGGCGCACCTGCCCGGGTCCATCGTGGGGATGGCCGCCGCCCCGGACGGCGGGGGCTATTGGCTGGCCGGCGCCGACGGCTCCGTCTACGCCTTCGGTGACGCCCCGGCCCGGGGCGGAGCAGCCGGCGGGGGCCTGGTCGCCCCCGTGGTCGGGATCGCTCCGACCGCCACCGGCCTCGGCTACTGGCTGGTGGCCGCCGACGGCGGTGTCTTCAGTTTCGGTGACGCGGCGTGGTACGGCTCGACCGGCGCCGAGCGCCTGACCTCCCCGGTGCGGGCCATGTCGGTGACCACCAACGCCGCCGGTTACTGGCTGGTAGCCGGGGACGGAGGGGTGTTCGCCTTCGGCAATGCCCCCTTTGCCGGGTCCGAAGGGGGCAAACCCCTCAATTCACCCGTGGTGGGGGCGACGACCACGTAAAGAAGTCACTCAGGGTCTTTATTTCACTATTAGTGGCGCGCTACCCTTTTCCGCAGTGACCCAGGGGAGGGTGAGGGTGGAGATTCCCCCGAACGACGCGCGCTCCTTGGTGGGCGCGACCAGCGACCTGATCCTCGTCATCGACCGCGCCGGCAGGGTCACCTCCAGCTTCGGCTCGGCCCTGGAAGTGACCGGCTCCCCGCCCGAGGCGCTGAGCGGCTCCCGGGCCATCGGCCTCGTCCACGCGGATGACCGGGGGCATCTGATCGACTACGTCGCCAAGCACCTGGAGCGGCCCGAGATCGCCCAGAAGCTGGCCCGCTTCCGGGTCCAGGCCCCGGACGGAACCTGGCGCCACCTGGTGGCCCGGGCGGCCAACCGGCTCCAGGATCCCCGCATCCGGGGTTTGGTCCTGACCGTGGCCGATGAGACCGACCTGCAGGCGGCCATGGGCGCCCTCATGGCCAGCGAGGGCCACTACCGCTCCATCCTGGCCTCGCTGGACGCCGCCGTGCTGGTCATGAACCCGGACGGATCGGTCGTGTCGTGCAACCCGGCGGCCGAGGCCCTGTTCGGCCAGCCCAGAGCCGCCATGGTCGGGCACCGCCCGTCCGAAGCGACGGTGGTGGATGAAGAGGGCCATGACCTTCCGCTCCAGCGGTTCCCCACCCGGGTGGCCATGGAGACCGGGGTGACCAGCCGGGCCACGCTCATCGGCATCGAACGGCAGGGCCATCGGCGCTGGTTCTCGGTCGACGCCGTCCCGCTATGCGTCCAAGGCGAGGCCCGGCCCCTGGTGGCGGCCTCCTTCACCGATATCACCGAGCTGCGCGAGCAGTCCGAAGCGGCCGCCCGCAGTGCCCGGCGCTTCCGCCGGCTGACCAGCCGGACTGGTAACGCCCTGCTGGTCTGCGAGGCGGACGGGACCCTCTGCTACGCCAACGACAGAGCCGTTGACCTGTTCGGCCCCGAGTTGGGCGAGCTGGACGGGGTCTGTTTCGACGACCTTGTGCTGGCCGAGGACCTGACCAGCTTCAACGCCGCCTTCGATGCGGCCATCCACCGGCCCGAAAGAACCCACGCGGTGGAGTTCCGGGGCGGCCGCCACCGTCCCGACGGCTCCACCACCCACTTCGAGGGCCGCTTCACCAACCTGCTGTCGGATGCTGACGTGGGCGGGATCCTCATCAATGTCGAAGACGTCACCGAGCGGCGCCAGATGGCCGAAGTCCTCGCCCATCAGGCCCTCCACGATCCCCTGACCAACCTGCCCAACCGTTCGTTGTTCATGGACCGCCTGGAACACTCACTGCGCCGGCTGCAGCGGGGGCGGGCGCCGGTGGCGGTCCTCTTTGCCGATGTGGACCGCTTCAAGGCCATCAACGACAGCCTGGGCCACAGCACCGGGGACCGGGTCCTGCGTTCGCTGGCCGGTCGGCTGCTGGCTCTCCTACGCCCGGGCGACACCGTGGCCCGCTTCGGCGGGGACGAGTTCGTCCTCTTGTGCGAGGACACCACCGCCGAGGCCGCCCTGGTCATCGCCGACCGGATCACCCGGCTGGCCGAGCCCATCTCCCGGGCGGTCAACGCCCTCGGGGACATCAAGGTGACCCTCAGCGTGGGGGTGGCGGTGGCTAGCGATCCCGACATCACACCCGGGGCCCTTCTGGCCAACGCCGACGCGGCCATGTACCGGGCCAAGGAGGAGGGCCGGTCGCGGGCGGCGCTCTACGACACCACCATGCAGTTTGCCGCTCAGGGGCGGATGGAGACCGAGGCCTCGCTGCGCCGAGCCCTGGTCGACCACGAACTTCGCCTCGTCTACCAGCCCGTCGTGCGCCTCGATGACCGCCGCGTGGTCGGGGCGGAGGCCCTCCTGCGCTGGGACAACCCGCGCCGGGGCCTCCTGCACCCTTGCGACTTCATGGCCGTAGCCGAAGAGACCGGCCTCATCGTCCCCATCGGCCAGTGGGTCATGGGCGAGGCGTGCCGGCAGGCGGCAGCCTGGACCACGGCCGGCCATCCCGCTCCGCAGATGTCGGTCAACGTCTCCGGGCGCCAGCTGAGCGACCCCGGCTTCGTGGATCAGGTCAGACGGGAGATCGACCAATCCGGCATCGACGGCTCCAGCCTCTCCCTGGAAATGACCGAGAACGTGATCATGGCCGACCCCGACGTCTCGGCCACCGTCCTGGCCGGACTCAAGGAGCTGGGCGTGCTCATAAGCCTCGATGACTTCGGCACGGGCTATACGTCCCTCGGCTACCTCCGCCGCTTCCCGGTCGATGTGATCAAGGTGGACCAGACCTTCGTCGGGGGTCTGGGCCAGGACGCCGAGGACTCGAGCATCGTCTCGGCCATCCTGGGCCTGGCCGGGAGCCTGGGGCTGACCACGGTGGCCGAAGGGGTCGAAACGTCGGAGCAGGCCGACGTGCTCACGGCCATGGGCTGCACCCACGCCCAGGGCTACGAGTTCGGACATCCCACCTCGGCCGAGGAGCTCACCGGGCAGATGTCCGCCTGAGATGTCTGGCTGAGATGTCCGCCGGGGGCGGCACAACATCTACCCTGGAGGCGGACGCCCTGTCTACGGCGTCCGCTCGCAAAGGAGCCTGACACATGGTTCTGGCAAACCTGGCAGGACCCGACACCATCATCCTCATCGTCGTAGTCGCCCTGGTGTTCCTCTTCGGTGGCAGCCAGCTGCCGAAGCTGGCCCGGGGCCTCGGCTCGGCCTCCCACGAGTTCCGCAAGGGCCTCGATGAGGGCGGCCAGGATGCAGCGGCCAAAGAGGGCGACGCCAGCGGGACCGGCAAGTCCGACTCCGCCGGCTGAGCCGGCTGGGCCCACGTGGCCAAGCGCTTCATCCCCTTCGCCCTGCACCAGGCGGCCGAGCTCTTCTTGGCCATCCTGCTCATCGTGGTCGGCATCCACACCTCCGGGCCCTCCCAGATCTTCCTCATCGTGGGCGGCGCCTTCCTGGTCGTACTGGCCGTGTTGAGCGATGGCCCCCTGGCCGCCTGGGAACTGCTCAGCCGCCGGACCCACCGGGTGGCCGACTGGATCGCTATCGGTGGCCTGGCCCTCCTGCCCGCCGTCCCCGGGCGGACTCTTCTGTCCGCCTTCCTCCTGGAGGGCTCGGCTCTGGCCCTGTGGCGCCTGGCCGCCTCCACCCGATTCGAGCCCCGTCCGCCCCGGGCTCGTTCGGCGCCACCCGCCCCGACCTCCACCGGCCTTCCCCCCGCCGCCAATCTGGCCTTGCGCCGCACGGCCCGCCGGGCCGGGATAGCCGCCGGGATCATCCGCCGCCGTAGGATGCGGTCGTGAGCCGCACGACCGTCCAGGTGCCGACCAGGGTCCTGGTCTTCGGGATGACCCGGGCCGACCACACCATCCTGCCGTCCGAGGTCATCCCGGTGGCCGAGGCCTGCGGCCAGAGCCCGGACCAGATCCGCTCCTGCCTGCGCCGGCTGGTCACCGAGGGTCTCTTCCTGCGGCGGGGCAGCGGGCGCGACGCCGTCTACGAGGCCACCCCGGCCGGCCTGGCCGCCATGGGCACGACCATGGAGCGGACCCGGCTGGCCTACGTCCAAGACGCCGCCGGCCGAGGCTGGGACCGCCAGTGGCGCCTAGTCGGCTTTGCCGTTCCCGAGCGCAACCGCTCGGCCCGGGACGCCTTCCGGGAGCGCCTACTGGCCCTGGGCGGCAGTGCGGTCCAGGGCGGCCTCTACGTCTCGCCCCATCCCTGGCACAAAGATGTCCGAGCCGAAGCCGAGCGGCTCGGCCTGGCCGACCAGGTCAGCCTGGCCACCACCGATGACCTGGAGGTCGGAGGCGAGCGCGACCCCCGTGAGTTGGCCCGTCGCCTCTGGCAACTCGATGACCTGGCCTCCCGCTACCGTCGCTTCACCGACACCTACGGCGGTATCCCGGCCGAGCTGACGGCTCTCCGGGAGCGCCACGAGCGCCTGGCCGATGCCACCTTCCTCCCCCTGGCCCTGGGCATGGCGGTGGCCTTCTCCGAGTGCTTCGGCCGCGACCCGCTCCTGCCCCCCGAGCTCCTGCCCCGCCCCTGGCCGGGCCGGGAGGCCCGGGAGCTCACCGCCCGCTCCCGCCGTCAGGCCCTGGCCCTGCGCCAGGCCAACGGGCTGCCCCCGCTCTTCCGCCTCTTCGACGAAGCGATCGAGGCAATCCCCTAGGTCGTGCTGGTGGACACGGCGGCAATGACGGCCGGGGGCACCGGGGTCATGGTGCAGGTGGCCGTTATGGCGGAGCCGCTGATGGTCAGGCTGAAGCTGCAGGCGGGCACGATGGGACTCCGGGCCAGGTCTACCGATACGACGGTCACGCCCGAGAGGGATATGTCGAGGATGTCCCCCGCCCCCATGCTGGCCGTGGCCTGGGCCTGTTGACCGCCCACATCCACCAGGATCTGCCCGGCCGAGGTCAGGGTGATGGTGCGCCCGGTGGCCGAGGTCAGCTCGGGGGCACTGATGGTCACCGCCGCCGAGCCGCTGGCGATGGACTGGATGGTCACCTTCCGGTGGTGGATCAACTCCTGAGGGTCGATGGCCACCTTGACCAGATGGATGTGGACGCTCTGGAGGGTCAGCGAGGTGCCGGCCGGGACCTCCCCGAGGGTCAGGTCGACGGTGTCTACCGACCCGCGACCGAACACGTCATAGAGGAACGGGAAGCCGCCGATGGACGCCGAGGCCGAGCTGGCCCCGGTGGATTGGCGGGCCCGGGCGGCCATGGCCGTCTCGGCCACCCGCTTCACCCCGAAGTCGGCGGCCACCCCCCCGACCACGACTAGAAGGACGAGGCCCGATGCCAGCCAGCGCAGGATTCTGAACATGTACGGGCGCACACTAGGAAATGGCCGGCCCGGGTTGCCGTCGGCCTGTCCCGGCCCACTAGATTCCCCCACCGTGAGCACCTCGGCGAGCGCCCCCTCTCGAGCCACGCCCGGACGACGCCGCCTGGGCCGGGTCGGCGTCCTCGGCGCCCTGGCTCTGGCCCTGTCGGGCTGCACCTACAACTTCGAGAACTACACCGGGGCCACCACCCAGGGACATCAGACCTTCAAGCTCTTCCAGGGCTTCGACATCACCGCCCTGGCCGTGGGCATCTTCGTCTGGGCCCTGATCTTCTGGTGCATCCTGGCCTACCGGCGCAAGAGCCCGGACCACTGGCCCAGGCAGACCCGCTACAACATGCCCTGGGAGGTGGCCTACACCACCATCCCCATCCTCATCGTGGCCGTGTTGTTCGGTTACACGGTCGTGACCGAGAACAGCGTGGACGCCGTAGCCGCCAACCCGGCCAACCACATGTCGATCCAGGCCTTCCAGTGGGGCTGGCGCTTCACCTACGACAACCCTCCGGGTTCCACCCAGGCCGTCACCCTCCTGTCCGACCCCAACCACTACGCCACCTTCGAGCTGCCCCTCAACGAGGTGACCCAGGTCGACCTCACCACCGCCGACGTGATCCATGAGTTCGACGTCCCCCGGTTCGACTTCCAGCGTTACGCCCAGTCCGGCATCGAGAACACCTTCGACCTGACCCCCACCCAGACGGGCACCTACATCGGGCGCTGCGGCCAGTTCTGCGGCCTGCACCACGATCTCATGATCTTCTACGTCAAAGTCGTGCAGCCCGCCACGTTCCAGACCTGGCTCCAACAGCAAGAAAGGTCCTCTACATGACCCTGGTGGCCGAACGGCCGGCCGTAGCCCACGAGGGACACCACGAGGAGCACCGCTCCGGGATCCTGTACTGGCTCACCAGCACCGACCACAAGGTGATCGGTAAGAACTACCTGTACACGTCGGTCTTCTTCTTCCTGGTCGGTGGCCTGATGGCCATGTTCATCCGGGTCCAGCTTTTCTCACCCAACAACACCTTCGTGAGCCAGAACACCTTCAACCAGCTCTTCACCCTGCACGGCACCATCATGCTGCTGCTCTTTGCCGGGCCCTTCGCCTTTGCCGGCTTCGCCAACTACATAGTCCCCCTCCAGGTGGGGGCGCCGGATATGGCCTTTCCCCGCCTGAATGCCCTGTCCTACTGGCTGTTCCTCTCCGGCGGGCTCATCATGCTGAGCTCGTTCCTGGTGGCAGGGGGCGCCGCTGATTTCGGCTGGACGGCCTACGCCCCGCTGTCCAACTCCCTCTACACCCCCGGCGCCGGCGCCGACCTGTGGATCGTGTCGCTGTTCCTCACCGGATTCTCGGCCATCTTCTCCGGCATCAACCTGGTGGCGACCACCTACGGCTTGCGGGCACCGGGCATGACCATGTTCCGGATGCCGATCT
>Ga0307372_10001312_pt1 | contig 43683 bp, 22 predicted proteins | sample OX1MG_FD_202533 | JGI IMG/M metagenome (GOLD analysis project Ga0307372, IMG submission 202533) | Soil microbial communities from Risofladan, Vaasa, Finland - OX-1 | ecosystem: Environmental > Terrestrial > Soil > Coastal area > Acid sulfate soil | place: Finland: Risofladan, Vaasa | collected...
AACAAGATCAGGTAGGGCACGACGAAGGCCCATTCTTCGTCGCTGACATCAGTTGGATAAGGTGTTCTAGTTTTCATCCTTCATTGTATCACATTTTGAAGTCGAGTCCCTAACAGGCTCTAGAAAGACATAACATTTCCTCGTTACTCAAAAAGAGAAAGAGAACAAAAAGCGAGCGCATATTTACTGCTAAAACTGCATCTTGATGAGGTTGTACTACTTTCCATTTACCAGCTTTGTCGTGTAAATGTTTCAATGATTCAGGCTTATATGAAAAATGAGAAGCATGCTCATTTAAAAAAGTTCTTAAGGGCTGAAAGTTGCCTTGTATCTTCTTGCCAATTTCTCCCGGTAGGGGTAACTTCCCCTTAGTAGCTTTATCAATACGTGCTGGGTCTTGCTCAAAAAATATGAGTAACTCTATTCCTTCGGCTAATACTCTAAATATTGCTCCTGCTTCTTGGGCTAATCCGTCTAACGACAAGCTATAGCAAGCAAGAGTCAGGTTTCGCACTTTGATAAATGTCAAACCGCATACTTCTGCAAACTGACTTGTTTCACTTATAGCAGAAAGACGTTCAATACTTAGGTCGAGGATTGAGAAAGCATCCTGGATAACTTCTGCTTGCTGCTGTAAAACCGTTTTTACTGCGAATATCGCTTGCTCGCGTGTTTCCCACAAATTCACTTTATTACTCCGTCTAATTGGTTGTTTACAAAATCTGACCTTTTACTTGTATTCAAGTACAAGTATCTACAATAACCCAAAATATGCTCTAGAATCAATATTCGGGAAAATTATTATAGATTTACAGATTTTATGATTTTGTGTTGCTAAAGCTACTGATGCAGCTAAGAACAAAAAGTTATACTTAATCAAATGGGTCTTTGGAGGAGTTACCATAGATTTTTATTAATTCTATATCTTCTTGGCTCAGCTCTCCTTTTGCTAATTCCAGAATCCGTTTGTCTAGTTCATCAATGTTGGTAAAATCTGCTAATGCTTGCTTGTTTATTTTTTTCGTTCTTTTAGCAACGAGGGAATCCACACTTTGTGACATAGCCTCCCATTCAAATCCTCTGAGTAATATCAGCAATCCCTCCGTTGTTTTTATCAATTCAGAGATATATTCTTTTACCGCCTTTTCCGACTCCCATTGTTTCCATGCATAAAGCAAGTAAACAAGATTTTTATTTGTTACAAGAGTTCCTGCTACTGCCGCTACTTTTATTTTGTCAACACAAATTTTGTTTAACTTACTCATATCTTCTTTACTCAATAATGGTTCCTCTGGAGACTCTTTTTTATCCCGTTCTTCAATTTCGTGATTCAATAGATTAATTAGCTGAATTGGAGCGAAAACGCTTTTTGTTGATTCGAGAATTTTTGTTAAAAACACTACTCGTTTTTCAGGTGTGATGCGTTTAAGTGCTTGATATCCAAGTCGTCCTGTCTGTGTATCGATATCTTGTAAATCAAGTAACCCGCGTTTTTTGTCTTTTACGCCTTCAGAAAAATCAAATACACTAATAAGAAGATTTTCTTTTTGCTGATCACTCATTTCGTCCAGATGATCAAGAAGTCTTTCTAAAACAAGGCGTAGCTTATCCTCTTCTTGAAACTCTTTTAGGCTTTTTGTAAATACCGATATATCGTTAATGTTCGACAGGAAATCCTTCAGGCTTTTTTCTGACAGAGTACTTGATGGAACTGAAAGAGAGAAATATTTATCAAAGATATCTTCTGCGCAAATCCTTAACTGTTTTCGCCAGTTTAATTGCCACTCATATCCATAATAGGTATTAGTGTAAAATCCCTTCATTTGCGGAAAAAGTTGCAGGACAATTTCTTTAACTGCTTCAGCTAATCCTTCCGGTGATTTCTCTCTGATGATGCCTTCGCAAATGTTCTTTCTGTTGTCCCTATCTGTAGAAGTACCGCTTCCGACATATAAGCTATTAATCGCTGTAAAAACCCGTTTTTGGTCAGCCATCGTTAGATATACTTCTGGTGCAAACACTCTGATTGTCTCAATACCCAAAAAATCAATAGGATTGACCTCTTCACTGCCGATTATTTCTAAGTCTAACTGCAAACTGCTGATATACCGTTTTATATCTCTGATCGTTGGAAAAAATCTTTTGAAGCCTGAGTAAAATAGATTGCCCCACCGCTCATCATCCCAATATTTTTGGTCAAACCCTTTTATTGTTGTGTCTAGGTCAAAGAGAAGAATGTTGTACAAATCTTGCGGATCAGGTTTTGGTAAAGTGAAACTCACCTGGATTATCTTTTTTAGATATTCATCGCCTTTAATTCCTTTTTCGTCTATCCGTTCACTCACCTTGCCTCTATCGTAAGCAAGTAAAAAAATCGTGTTCGCAAAGTTGGCTGTAATTTTTACCAGCTTAAAAATAAGTTTGGTTTCATGGCTATCGAGCCTGTCAATGTCATCAATAACTATAACTATTCGCTTACCAAATTCTTTGAAGAGCTTATTGATTGCTTCCTTTTGTTTCTCAAGAGGTTTCTCGCCACCAAATTTATTTAGGTCCCCTACTTTAAAATTAAACAGGCCAAAGGCAGAAAACTCAGGTGAAATAGTAATTTCACTTCGTTTCAACAGTTTTGATGCATACTCCTTTATCTTTTTCGCTTTTTTCTTCCCTTCTTTTCCGTCAGCTTCCTTCAAAGCGTCAATGATTGAGTCAAAGAAGTCCTTTATAAGTTCATTTTGATCGGAGAAATTCCAAGGGTTGAATTTTATTAACAAGGCATTCGTTTTTCCCAGGTCTTCCAAAATCATATTGATAAAAGATGTCTTACCAGACCCCCATTCCCCTTCAATACCAATGACAAGGCTCTCGTCACCCTCAAATCGATTTATCACTCCAGCTATACGGCTTGCTAATGGCTGGCGGTGAAGTAAATCGTTTTCTTTAGTTAGTATTGGATTATCAGGTATCATTTGTACTGTTCCTTACACTCGTTCTTGGCAGCGCTGTAAATCTAGATTTGCTCTCGATGTTAATCTTGAACCTTCCCTTCCACCATTCTGATCTCCTCCTCCGTCAGCCCGTACAGTTCATAGACCAGCCTATCAATCTGCCGATCTGTTGCATCAATTTGACGCTGCACCATTGTTTTGTCCTGTCCGCTTCTTGTAACCCTCAATTGTTTTTGCAGGGTCAACATACCCTTTACGTGACCTTCGATACGCTCGTGAAGGTTTCTCCTTTGAGAATTAGATGGATTGATACGAGGGATTGGAAACCCTTCAAGATACTGACCAAAGAATCTCAAATACGTCTCTGTCTTCCCTTCTAAACCTGCACACGTTTTAGCGAAGTAAAATAATCCCAACCTGGAATTTAATAGACCTAATAGGTACAGGTCATTGAGAGGAATGAAGTACGTGGTGTTTGCGCTATAGTAACCGGCTTCGTCCAATGCGAAACGTGAGGCTACTGCAATATCGGGAAAGATAATTTTAGGGTTTTCCATATAGCCCTTGAACTTGTATTGAGGTTGTTGAAGTTCATACCATTTTTGTTTCGTAGCACGCTTCTCTAGCTTTCCCTTAAATGGCTTCAGGTATTGCTCAACTGCTGGATACCGCGCCATGTTAATGCCATGATAGGTATATAAGAGATAAATATTCTGTGGTTCAATATGATATCGTCTCACGTCTCGACCATTCAAAAAAGGCTTGATAATCTCGTCTGCTTCTGGATTACTGGCAAGTATCTCTGCTCGTGTCTGTTCGTTTATGACAAAAGCTTCAGTGAGACCAGATTTAATACCCATACAAATATGACCGTCGCAATACTCAACCAAGGGCTGGTAGGATGAGCGAAGCCTTGTGAGAAATGCATCCTCGTGGGATGTGGTAAAGCTCCAGGCCGTATCAGACAACGCTTGAGCAGAGAATTCGTATGAAGAATCTTTCATTGCTTGATCAATAGAAAGAGAACCTGCTTTTATTGCTGAGAATTTATCCATTGAAGGAGGTGGGGAGTAAAGAACTGTATCCACTCCGCTCTTGTCGTGCGAGGTGAGCAAAATAATAGTCCGAATTGTTGCTCCAACAAAGACAGGTAAGCCAGCAAAGTCAACGATTTGCTCTATTGCTACATGCTTGCTGAGAAAGTCTCGTAATGGCTTTCCATAATTAGCACGTAAAAATTTATTGGAGACAATCATTCCCAACCGTCCCTGACTGTTGAGGAGTTTGTGTCCACGTTCTAAAAAGTAAGCATACAGATCAGATCGCTCATCGTGGCAAGCGTAATTGGCCTTGAGATATGCCTTAATATCCTTGAAGGTCTCCATGCGAATATAAGGAGGATTACCGATAACTGCATCGAAGCCACCACTATTCATGATTTCTGGAAATTCAGTGTGCCAGTCAAAGACGTTAATACGATACCGCTCTTCCTCATTCATAAAGCTCATCTGCACAATGTCATAAAAATCGGTGCCTATGAGAGAGTTCCCACATTTAATGTTGCGGTCAAGATCAGGCAATGCTCGTTCTTTGAACAAGCTGAGTTGCGCAACAAGGGATTGATTTGATTCACCTTCAAGGACTTTCAGAAGCAGGGATAGTTTCGTGACCTCAACGGCCTGCGGGTCAATATCTACGCCATAAATATTGTTGAGTAGAATACGTTTTTTCTCCTGAGTCGTGAGGAGCCATTGTCCACCGGCTCCCTGATATAATTCTTTGCGGTGCCTGTCTGTCCCTTCTTCAATATAGCGATCTCGATGCCAGTCAAGCAGGTACTGGTAGGCACCAATGAGAAACGAGCCTGAACCGCACGAGGGATCAACAATTTTGATTTTGCTTGCACTTCCGCGTACCCCTGGCTTCTTGCCTTCCAGCAATTTGCTCAGTGTATTTTGCACGATGTAGTCAACGATAAAGGTGGGAGTGTAAAAGACTCCACCAGCTTTTCTGACTTCAGGCTTCTCCTCAATTTCCACGTGATGAGAAGAGGTCAGACGAATGACTTTCCCCAGAAACTGTTCATACACCTGACCTAAGACAACTACTGGCAGGACAGAGAACTCATAGGGACTTTCAGGATAGTAGAGACGCTTGAAAATGTCTTTCAGCGGTTTATCGTCTATCACCAGCGAGAGCGTCAATGTGTCAGGTGCTTCGGGGTTATCTTTCTCTTTTTGAAAATGGAAGAGGCCAGAGTTATAGCGATCATCTGCTTCCTGGAAGATAGTGCAGAGGCGTTGATAGACATTTGAGCCTTTTAACAGTGCCTTGAGCCGTTCATATTCCTCGATGCCCCGGTCTTCACAGATACGCAGGAATATAATGCGGTCAATCGTCATTTGGACAGCGAAATTCAGTTCTCGCTGTGAGAGGGTTTTGTTCCGCAGGGCTAAGTGCCGGGCAAGCATTTCCCGCCAGGACTCAATTTCTTGCAGAAAGGCGGCATCAACTTCTGATGTGCCTCGCTTCCCTCTGGTTGCCTCGGCATAGGTATCAAAGGAACCTTTGAGAATGGCTTCCCGCGAGAAAATAGACGCGATTTCATCCCACCGTTGCACATAATCCGTATAGGGCAGGTACATGATACGGGCGGTTGCTGCCCTATCTTCCCGATCTGGTTTCACGCGGCAATCATAAATCGCAAACTCTTCAAAATCGGTGAGAATACTCAAGGGGAGTTTCGCAGACCACGCATAGCGACGAAGCTGAAACGCCGGATCACTCGCGTCTTTGAGGTTAACCGAAGGTTTTTTGGCCTCAACAAAAAACTTGCGCGTGCCGCCGATACGAAAACAGTAATCAGGTGCCTTTGTTGCCCCACCTATTTTGATGGCGTCTTCGTAAATAACGTCCTTATATGCCTCGGCGTAGCCCTGTTTATTGTTGATATCCCATCCCAGAGCTGCAAAAAAGGGGTTAAGAAACTCGATACGAAGGCGAGCCTCATTATACTGATCAGACTTATATGCGGAGCGGTTGCGGTCAAAGCGTTCAATCAGTTCGACAATTGTTTCCGGTACTGCCATCTGTCTTCGTCCTCACGTTCCTGTTGAGTGGTTTGCTTCTCAGCTTGCTGCCTATTATAACTGATGTCAGGCAAAGAGGAAACATGGCAAACCATACGTACAAGGATCTGCAAATTATTGCCCGGTGGTATGCGCGATGCGTGGAGGAGGACGGACGCCCGCGAGGGGCAATACTGTTCAAATAAAGCGAATCATCAAAGGATTGTTGGCTCATAGTGTGCCTCTGCCTTTTAACTTTTGATAGACCCAGGCATCCAGCATGCCACGCAGGCTACCCATAATACCGAGAACACCGACAAGTAATACGAGGGCAATCCAGGATTGACTCAGGTCATAGAGGAACTGGATATGATTCGAGAAAATCAATCCCCACAGTACCGCGAGTATGAACGCACCAACAAACATCAACGCGCCCGCTATGGCGCTACTGCGCACCAGTGAGGGAAATGACATTGTTTGTGAAAGCCAGACGGCTACTACCGCTCCTGGCGTCGGAGTGGCAACTAATGCCACCAACAGCATGCCAAGCAAACTCAGCAACGGCGGCACATCAGGCGAGATGGTAAAAGGGCTTGCGAGCGCGAAAATGAGGATGATCGTCAGCGGCAACAGGCCGGTCAACGCACCGACAACGGCTGGACGCCATAGTACCGGTACGGCCTCGATCTGTTCCCTGGCATCTACCAACGCAAGCTGGCGGATGGCAAACACGTTGCTGGCAAGCAACAGTAAGTAGGCCAACAACGGCACATGCGTACTGCCGGTTGTGATGAGTTTGCCGTAACTGATGAAAATACCGCTTACTAGCGGGGCCAACACAAGCACAGCCAACAACAGGTACACATGTCTTCGTATGTTGCGGTTGCGCGTCACACCGGTAAAACCAGTGCCAGCCAGCGCCAGCAGATTGATACCTTCGCCTAAAAGGATGCCAAGCATAGCGACTACTTCTGAGCCATTCGTCGTTTTAGCGAACAAGAGAATAAACACCGGGAACTGCACAAGTAAAGCGGCAAGCGCAATACTATAAAAAACCAGCCGTCGTCCCTGCCGATAGGTCGGTGCAGCAACAGTACTATCCTGGTTCCGCGATGGGAGATGCCAGCCCAATGGCACTGGCGGTACGCCGGGCTGCGTAACCGGGAAAGGACTATTGGGGCCTATGCCAGGCGTGACAGGTACAGCAGACATGGCAACGCCGATAACAGGCGGAGGCACGGGTACAGTAGCGCTCATTGCAGCAGGTTCACTTCCACTCCATTTTGAGGACGAGACAGTGCGGTCGTCGTTGTTGGCATCGCCACTAATACGTAAGACACCTTGATTGCCATTTGCGTTCAACGCGGCACGGAAATCACCGGCGAAGGCGGTCGCGCTCTGATAGCGGTCGGCAGGATTTCTGGACAGCGCCTTCATAACAACGGCATCAATGGCTGGCGAGAGTTCTGGACGCCGCGAACGGAGAGAGGGAACAGGCTCATTCAGCTTCATATGCATCACAGCAAAGGGATTGGGAGCGGTAAATGGCACGGTTCCCGTCAACAACTCATACAGGATGATACCAAGCGAGTAGATATCCGAGCGGGAATCGACATCGCCAGAACTGATTTGCTCTGGTGAGGCATATTCAGCCGTACCCAGAAAGCTACCAGCCATGGTCAGACCCGGCATTGCCTGCAAACGCACAATACCAAAATCGCTGAGCAGCAGTCGCCCATCCTGGTGAAAAAGCAAATTGGCCGGTTTGATATCGCGATGCACGACACCCATAGAGTGTGCGTAACTCAACGCATCTGCCGCCTGGCTCATATAGCTTTCGACCTGTTTGAGGTCGAAATACGCTCCACTGCGCCGCATATCTTCAATACGTTCGCGTAACGTGCCGCCGCGTATAAACGGCATGACAAGGTAGGCTAGCTCTTGCCCTTTCACAACTGCTTCATCATATTCATAAATTTGGAGGATATTTTTATGCTCTAATTTCGCGATGGTGTCCGCCTCGCGTTGGAAGCGTGCCAGGAACATACGCTGCTGGTCGGGGTCTTGCACCATCGCCGGAATCAACACTTTGACCGCGACGGTGCGTACCGGGCGGGATTGTTGGGCAAGATAAACAGCCCCCATGCCCCCACGCCCAATCACACTCTCAAGCGTACATGTTCCCAGCGTGACACCTAAAAGTTCTTTCGCATCCATCTATTTTTCCTTATCGCATATGTGTATAATAAAATGATTGCATATAATGGTATTTATGTCCATAAATCCCCCTGCTGTGACTCTGTTGCGGTACGTTTCTTGTATGGTGTTTTGCGCTCTCGCACAGCCTTTTTCGTTGCCGTCGGGTACGATACATCTTCTTCTGGTGTGTCTTTTACGTCTACATCCCCAGGGTTCTCTGCATCCTGAATAGCTATTGTCGCGTCAAAAATGGAGGAACGTTTTACCTGTACCTCCGGCCAGAGGCTGAATAGGGCTTCGAGCGCCGCGTCCTCACTTGTTGCGAATTGGGGCCAGCGAGTGCGGCATTCACGCAAAATGTTCGCCAGTGGAACAAGACCCATTTTGCCTAACCATTCTACGAATGAGACCCGTAAATGTTCCAACCAACCCGGCGTATAGAGGCCGATACCGGGGGTAAAGACGATACCAGCCGTAGCGTCCACAACTTGCTCAACAGCCTGCGCAAGTTCGGAACGCCGGTAGCAATGCAACAATGGGTAGCAGGCACGCTCCGCTATCCAGCCGTCCCGCAACACCTGCCGGCGTACCGCAACGCTATCAATGCTGGCAAGGCGTTGCGGCAGATCATCGAAGTGCGTGCGCAACATCTGTAGGATATCGGTTGCCGATAACTGTCCATGATAATACACGATGGGAAAATGATTGGCAATAGCGGCAAATGCCTCTCGCGCCTCAACAGGTATGGCTAAGGCGATATCGCCGCGTGCTTGCAATTGTTGCAGTTTTTGCACTTTGCGTTCTCGATATGCTGGCGTCCAGAAACCCAGTATCTCCATATAGATACGACGTGCATTGCGCGTCAATGCAAAATCGGGTATAAAGATGCTATGCTCCAACAATAACGGCTCCGGTTCACGCACCAGCGACCAACCATCCACGGCATAACTCGACTCTAACGAAGCGAATGTTCCCGCGAAGAAGTGTTCAATGCTGCTATCGAAAATAGTTGATGCAGACGATGAAGCCGGTACAGGGACAGCTACCGCGCTCTGTGCTGAAGAAGTCTCGCCGGCCACAGATGATGGAGATAACGCGGGCAGCAGTGTAAGAACATTGCTCGTGATAGCAAATTTGTAGGCGCGTTGCAAGAAATGGACAGTGGCTTCAGCCTCAAGTATTGCCTTCGCGGGCAGCATGGCAGGAAAGCTAGCAGCACTCGTCTTCTGGCGATATCCCAGCAATATGCGACACATCTGAGCCAGCCGCAAGCCGTATTGTTGGGCTGTCCCGGTCATTTCCTGTGGGCCATAAAGCGTCAAACGGAGGTGCAATGAAGCAGGATTGCCTGGCCCTTGCCCCGCGTCGTTGTCGTAGCTAATATCATAATAGACGCCGCGTTTACGGGCGAGATAGCAGAGACGCTTGATGACTGCGCCAACGCCGCTCGCGCTCGCGCTCTCTTGCTCAAAGGCAGCGCAATCAATCACGAAACGCACGCTTGAGGCATTGAACAGCGCAGCCTCGAACGCCCACTGGTTATAGCGTGTTGCAACATCCTGTACAGTTGGGAGTTGGGCCGTTTCGCGCACAAGCACGGCCTCTTCCTCGCTATCAAGCGCGAGCAGGTATTCCAGTTGAACCACACTAAGTTGATAGGCGGCAGCAAAGGTTTCCAGTACGGAGGTGCGTGCGACGCTATCCACAAAACCGTGACTATTGGCATTGACGTAGGAGAATAGAGCCAGACGCAGATGTGTTGGAGCAGTAATATTGTCTATTTCAAGCAAGGCGGCGCAAGCATCACCATACTCCTGCATGAGCGCCTCCCAGAATGGCTGTTGCCAATTGTACCACGCGCTGAGGGTTGCAATAAGACAATCTGCCAGACGGTAATCACCGATGCAGGCGCGGGCTTCATCGCGTGAAAAGGCACGTTGTGGCTGTCCCAACAGGCGTTCGTGGTAAGCAATCAAACGCTCTATCTCACTTTGACATTCGCCAGGACGCAAAAAATGCAGGTTCACGGCAAGCTCACCCTTACGACGATGTACCTGTTTCTTTACATCTTGCAGACTGAAACGCACAATGGACTCCTTGTGATTTGGAGGAACACGGACGGACTAATGGACATTGACTATTATACCGGAAAAAAGGCAGGATAGATAGGAAAAAAGCCTTATTTCCTTGAACACTTATCTCTTTTCTGGTATGGTAAAGGTGGAATAGTTTCTGAATCTGTTCGCTATGGTATCAGGGAAGAGGGATTATCATGAGTACCTATCCACGATATTGGAAAGTACGGGTTGAGGATGGTATCAGGGAAAAAGGACTGTTATGAGTAACTATCCACGACGCATCGGAAATTACGAGTTGCGGCAGGAGTTGGGGCGCGGAAAGGCTGGCGAAGTCTGGCGAGGCTATGATTACCAGACGAGCCGTGAAGTCGCAATTAAATTACTTTACCTCGATTTACAGGCTGATCCCCACTTCTTAACGCATTTTTTGCAAGAAGGGCAGAGTGTGCTGGCGCTCCACCATGCACATTTGGTGACAGTACACGATATAGGGGTTGCACGTTCGCCCGAAACGGATGCAATAAATCAATCCTTACCATACCTGGTCATGGATTATATAGATGGGCCCAATTTTGCGCACTATTTGCAACGTACATCACACGCGGGCAAGTTTCCCAGCATCCCTGACATCGTCTACCTCATTTCCAGTATCGGTGAAGCGCTAGATTATGCACATGAGAACGGCGTTATTCACGGCGACATTCAGCCAGCCAATATTCTCTTGAATGCGCACGACACGTCGCATGTATCTGCTGGAGAACCTCTGCTAGCAGATATTGGTATCACTGCATTGATTGGCAACGCCAGTATGGGAAGTAGCAAGCCGTATTATCTCTCCCCGGAACAAGCCAAAGAACAGGCAGCGACTGCCAGTAGCGATATCTATGCGTTAGGCGTTATCCTCTACGAAATGTGTACGGGTAAATTGCCGTTTCAGGCGGAGAGTAATGTAGCATTGATGATGCACCACATCAATACGTTACCGACGCCCCCTGTACTCATCAACCCCAATATTCCGCAGAAACTCTCCGAGGTTATCTTGCGAGCCATGTCCAAGAACCCGCAAATGCGCTATACGAAAGCCTCTCAGTTGGTGGAGATGGTGGCTGACGCTTTCTCTCTCAACCTCAAGCTCAATAAACCGATACCCTCAACCACACAATCGCATGCTAGACTCTCCCTGCCTGGGGGGCAAAACAGCGGTATTTTCACTACTATTCTTGGCGTCTCACAACCGGTTCCCCCCGTTTCATCTCCTCTTCCTACCATAGCGGCATGGCAATTCAACGCTCAACCACATACGACCTCTGCTGTCGCAAAAATTGTTCCGCCCACGGAGCCGCCAACAACTGCTCCACGCAGTACACCCACACGAGTAGAGAGCGGGCAATCGGGTGTATTTGAACCATTACCACGTGCAAGCATGCCGATGCCGACTGTACTGCCACATAGCGGTATGTCAACTACATCCGCGCAACCCGCTCATATACCACCATCCGCAACGCCTTCCGCCAAATTACCCGTTGCGTCTATGCCTTCTGCGAAAATACCCGTTGCGTCAATACCCAGAAACAAAGGTTTTACCCTTTCCCCTATTTTACTGGCGATTATTGCCCTGATTCTGCTGCTGCTTGTGGTTGGTTCGCTCGCCGCAAGTCTCTTGCTCCACAACACAAATAACCAGCAGCCGCCAACAACTGGTGTGGTAGTACCCGTCAGCTCAATTGCTGGACAGGTTTTCTTCCAGGATGATGCTCTTGGACACAATGATATGCTGCGTGTGGATATGAAAAACATCGCGGCCCCGGCAGCCGGCAAACAATATGTTGCCTGGATAGAAGAACAGTCGGGACGCTATTTACCGCTAGGGACGCTCACGCTCCAGCAAGGTAATGCAACGTTGCTCTATCCCGGCGACGGCAAGCACTCTAATTTACTCTCACTTGTCCAGGGCGTCATCATCACGCTTGAAAATGCGGGTGGTAAGATGCCCGCAGCCCCATCACTCAACGCCAAAGTGTATACGGCGAGTTTTGCCCCGGCTTCGCTGCCGTATATCAAAAATCTCCTCGATGTACCCTCAAATTCGAAATCACAAGCCAGTCTTATCGTCAACCTTTATGAGACCATCCAGGGCATGAACGACAAAGCAGGCAGCACCGTTGATAGCCTGCAGATAAACGACGATTATGGACTTGCCATCCGGCAGGCCACACGTATTATAGAAATGATTGATGGGACAGACTATGCAAACAAGAGCGGTGATCTGCCATCCAACATTCCTGGTCAATTGACCTTACCTACCGGACTCATTTCTTCGCCAACTACTCCTGGCTATATAGATATGGTCGCAACGCAGGTGGAAAAGATTCAGGCAACGACAGGTAACGACAGCGTGTTGCTACAACATGCCCGGAACGTCGCCAACGCAATCGCCGACCTGCGCAATTGGATTCAAAACATGCGTACTCTGACTGTGCAAATTTTAAAAGCCCCTGATATACGCAGCGCCAGCCTTATCGGCGTTGCCTTACAATTGAAACAACTGGCCGATGATGTCTATACTGGTCGCACCATCCCTCCCAACGCTGGGCCGTTGCCCATCCTGGGTTCCGCGGGAGCCTATCAAGGTTATATCGAATGCCAGTACATGGCCGCGTTGAATCTAGTGAAGGCGTAACATGAGTCATGCCGAATTTTTTACAGGCAATACCGGCAATGCGAGAAAATAGAGAGACGACGGACGCCCACGCGGGGCCACCCACCGCATCTTTCAACAGGAGGTTTTTTGCACCGCCTGGTTCCTCGCCCTGTCATTCTGAGCGCAGCGAAGAATCTCTTGTGGCACGCAGATTCTTCGCTGCACTCAGAATGACAGGCGGCGACGGGCGGTGCAAAAAACCTACCCGTGTAAGACCCACCGCATCCGCACCGCCCCCGTCCCTACGATGTACGACGCGAACCTGCATCGTGGCATAGTAGGGACGGGGGTCAGGTGGACGTGGTGGGTAGCCCCGCGCGGGCGTCCGTTTATCCTCTCTTACCTCTTATACATCTTTGACTCGTGAGAAATTCGGCATGACTCATGTTACTTAACTGTTTGTGGCGGCATGCGCGGCAATGAATGCCTGGATGCGCTGCCAGGAATCGGCGGACTCTTTGGCAAATTCGCTCTGTTTGCGGTCGAAGAAGCTGTGAGGCGCACCGGGGTAAATCACAATTTCGTGTTCGACACTGGCTTTTTTCATGGCCGCGTCGAACTGGTGGACGACCGCCGCCGGAATCCCTTGATCGGCCCCGCCAAACAGGCCCAGCACCGGGCAAGAGAACTTATCTACCATGTCTATAGGAGCGGGTCCTGGCATGCGCTCATTAGCGGCGACTTGTCCGTAGAAGCCGATCACTCCCGCGAGACCCTGGTTGTTCGCCGCCTGGCGGAACGAGTGGCCGCCCCCAAAGCAGAAGCCCACCGTAAAAAGTGATTTCGGCGCATTCTGCTGGCCTCGCAGGTAGTTAAGCGCGGCAGTTATGTCGGCAGCCACTATCTCCGGTCGCGTCTGCATCACGTGCGGCCAGAAGTCGAAATCCTCACCGCGGGCTGCCAGACCAGCCGTGCGACCAAAATAGTCAATAGTGACCGCCTCAACACCTACCTCGGCGAAACGGTTAGCAAGCTCTTTGTAGAAGTGAAACAGGCCACGAACGTCAGGCAAAATGACGATGCCTGCGCCTGTCGGCGTGCTGGTATGCGCAGCATAGGCCGCGAATTGCGCACCATCAGATGATGTCAGCACAAGGTCTTCACCGTGTGCGGGATTATCGCTGATCAACTCAATGGGTGGTTCAGCGTCGTGATCGAAACACATAGAGCAGTATATCCTCCTGATTTGTGAAAATGCATTGATGGAACCGATACTGATTCGGGAACCTCGTATCTATCATATCACAGGAGGATACTCAACGCGGTGAGACTCCACACAATGTCAGGCTATTTCGTCTTCACAATAGAGAGGCAACAGGACATAGAAAGTCGAACCATGTCCTTCGGTAGACTCGAACCAGATACGTCCGCCGTGACGTTCTACGAGTTCACGACAGAGATAGAGCCCAAGACCGGTGCCCTTGATTTCACGCTTCCTGGCATTATCGGCACGTTCAAAACGTCCGAAAATACGCCCTTGTTGCTCGTGGGGAATGCCGATACCAGTATCACTGATGGAGAGGAGAGCTTGATGGCTTACCAGCTCCTCGCCAGCGCTGATCGCGATGGTGCCCCCATCGGGACTATATTTGATGGCGTTGTTGATCAGGTTGGTAATCACTTGCTCGATGCGTTGTCTGTCAATACTGACGACGATATATTCAGGTGTTGCCGAAAGGAGAAGCAGGTGTTTGTTGGTAGTTACACCCAGTCGGTTGATGACTCGTTGCAGCAAGGCAACAAGGTCGGCAGGTTCGCTGTGCAGTTCAAGCCGTCCGCCTTGAAGGCGTGTCACATCGAGCAGATCATCGGTAAGTTCGACGAGGCGACTGGTAGCTGTGTCTATAGCCTCAATCGCTTCCGACTGCCAATCCGCTAACTCCTGTCCGTTACCGAGCGCGGACTGGCGTGCCAATATCTGCGCGAAGCCTTTGAGCGCGGCCAGCGGGGTGCGCAATTCGTGAGCGGCAATACCAATAAAATCATCTTTGAGGCGTTCAGCCTCTTTCAATGCCGTTACGTCCTGGTGAACCACAATGGCAACAGGCTCCTGTACCGATGATTGCTCCTCATCAGTTGATGACCAGTTCAGAATATGTGCATCGAGCGCCACGGCGTTTACCAGCACTGGCAGCGTGGTTCCGTCGGCGTGGCGGATCACTTCCTGGTGATGCCGTACCGATACGCCGGTTATCAAAGAGCGCGTCGTCGCCAGTTCATCCACAGCAATGGGGCGCCCATCATTACGAAAGACACGAATGTGGTTCGTCGCCAGAAACTCGCTCATCGGCTGTCCAGGCGTCCAGGCTGCACCCCATACCTCTGCCGTAGCACGATTGGCAAGTACAAGGCGGGCGTCTGTGCCGCGCACAAGATAAACGCTGCCCGGCAATTCGTCAATCACCGTTTGTAGTAGAGCGAGTTGTGCTTTCGTCTCGGCATGGGCACGACGCTCTATGATAAGGCGACGGGCCTCCGTCACTTCGTGCCAGACGACCACTGCTCCTGACGTGGGGAGGTTCGTTCCATCCAGGAGACGCTTTTGTTGCTCCAATGGTCCACTGGTTCGCCCAGGGAAGAGCAAAGGCGCGGCGCTGATAATATATTCCCGGTGCTCTTTTTGCCCATCAGCTATACTGACAGGTATGCCCTGTTCTACTTTTCCATGTAAGGCACGGTCGGCAGGTTCACGCAATAATGTCTCGAGGTTAGCTATACCATCAGGTGTCTGCTCCACGCTTTCTCGCAATTGACGGGCGGTACGATTCTCGCGCAACACTTTGCCTTGCTCATCAATGAGGGTCACAGCGTCCGTAATGCTCTCAAAGATGGCGTCGAGTTCCTGCGCCTGTGTTTGCGCCTCGTGAAAGAGCCGTGCATTCTCGATAGCGACCGCGGCTTGAGTTGCTAACCCAACCAGCATAGACTCATCTTCTGGCGTAAACTTGTCTGGTTCATTATGCCCAAGCAGCAAACCACCCCGTACCTGTCCATTGCGGTCAAGCAGAGGAGCCCCGAGAAAGCTGCGTACAATCGGATGCCCAACCGGCACCCCTAATGTGTGCAATTCCTCTCGTGCCAGCATGCCCTGCGCATAGAATGATGCGGCCTCCCTGGCCGCATCGCGAGGAGTGAGCGTATCTTTTCGAGTCGTAATGCCAACCGCTCCGTGAGCTAATCGGGCCGAGTTATGCATCAAGGCCAGGGCATCAGGGACACGCACGGGAACGCCATAGCGAAAAATTGGTGCCAGTAGCCCTTCCCCACCGAGTGGCATGCGGCGGAACAGGCGCTCCTGTTCTTTCGTTACTCCCACCGCTGCCGCGAGATGAAAAAAATTGCCTTCGGAAGGCACCGCAGGCTGGCCCAATTCGTTGACAGGGCGCAGTGTAAAGGCTGCGAAACCGGCACCTGTCAAATCGCGTGCCGTCTCGGCAATAAGATGAAGCAAGCGGTCCTCGTCCAGTTCCCTCACCAGCGCCGTCCCAACGCGATTCAATGCGCTCAATTGAGTCGCCTTTTGTTCGGCAAGCGCTCGTCTCTGACGTGCCAAACCCACCAGCGCCAGTACAAAAACGGTCACGGCCGTGACCGTGATGAGTTGTGTGATACTTTGCTCGGTCAACTGTTTGAATGTATAAGCAGGTGGTATAAAGAAATAGTAGATACAGGCCAATTCAAGCAGCACGGCAACCAGGGTATGCCGCCAGCCCCAGTAATAGGCCAGCATAGCAATAAGCAACAGGTAAATCAGTCCAGGATTGGGTAAAGGACCGGCAATCCGTTCTAAAGCAATACTCAGCAGAGTCATTGCCACCATACCCAGCAGCAAAATGACTATACCTGCATAAGCTTGCTTTGTCCAGTTCGTAATGACTTCACGCCAGCGTGCTGTCCGTGGTGCCATCCATACTTTCTTAAAATGGAGCATTCCTGCTGCCCTGTCCCTCTTTGTGATGCATTTGTGATTTAAGTAAGCCTTCTGTGATTTGTCCGTGAGCATATCTATTGTACAATAACTTGCAAGGAGTCTGCTTGAGGTAAGCTAAATGCATGTGCATAGCACACAGAAACAGAATACGCATAACGCAAAGCCGCTAGATATACAAACGGCGTTACTAGATTTTGCGCGACTTTCACAACGCGCTAATCAAGCTAATAGCCGTCAAACAGATGTAACAGCAGCCATGCTACTGGAGCAGGTCATGAGGCTATGCGCCGCACAACGAGGAGCGATTGTGCTTGTGAATTCCATTGACGTGACCCCTGGAAAGAAAGCCACTTCGCTGAGAGAACGAGTACTGGCGTCTGATGGCATTGGTGAGGACGAGATACATACATTACTGGCTATGGCACAGTCAGTAGAACAGGAATATGTAATGGATGAATATTGCTGGTATCGAGCGGATTTGCCGCTCAAAGAGATGCAGGGGAAGCAACCAGTAGTGGCAATTGTTTTGCTTGGTTGGCCTGCCACAATGCATGAATCACACGAGGCCTCCACAGGGGATACCATAGCTAAACAGCAAGAACCCGGTCTAAATGATACAATGAATCATGCCCAGGAAACAAGAACAGGGGAGACACAATCAATACTATTACTTGTTGAGGATGCAGTTAAAGCAGTTATCAGCAATATTATGCTGACGGAAAGAGTGCAGGAACTTGAAAACATTACACATACGGTGCCAGTAAACGAAACCGAACAACTGAAATCTGATTTGCTGAGTACGATGAGCCACGAGTTACGCAGTCCACTCACGTCTATAAAAGGCTATACTGCAACGTTGCTGCGCTACGATAAGCGCCTGCGTCACGAAGAACAACGTGAATTCCTGGAAGCAATTCGCGATGCAAGCGATAACTTGAGCGTTATCGTTGACCGCCTGCTAGAAATTGCAGAATTTGAAGCAGATACTATCCAGCTTCACTTATCGTCTGTAGATATGTCGCATCTAGCGAAAGAAGCAATTGGTGCGGCGGAACATTCGCGGTACTATATACAAGTAACCGCCGCTCATCCCGATTACTTCACCTTAAAGGTGAGTGCAACAGATAAACAAGAATTGCTCACTGACACCATACCTCTCGTCTGGGGCGACCAGCGCAGGTTACGCGAAGTGTTGGATAATATTCTGGAAAACGCCTTGAAATTTTCGCCTGATGGCGGTGAGATTACCATAAGCTTACGACCTGTCACTTCTCTCCCGCCTGAATCGGCCCGCGGCCAGAACGGAGAAACCGCGACACTCCCTGCTCTTCCTATGCTGGAAATCAAAATCCAGGATCATGGAATAGGCATTGCCGATGAACATCTTTTGCGTATCTTTGATCGTTTCCAACGTGTAGATACACGACTCACGCGAGAGGTGAACGGATTGGGGTTGGGGCTGGCGATATGTAAATATATTGTTGCCCTCCATCATGGATATCTCTGGGCCGAGAGCCTGGCTGGCAAGGGCAGCACTTTTTATATCTGGCTCCCGCTTGCTGAAACGGAAACAACGGAATCTTGAAAGGACACTGCTATGCCTGTACGAAAAACAACCATACTGACCGCAGACGATGACCCACAACTTTTGCGCCTCATGACACGCACGTTGCAACTGGAGGGCTACGAAGTACTACCAGCCAGTGATGGGCAACAGGCGCTGTCGCTGATCGAAAATAAAGTACCCGACGCGGTACTGCTGGACGTAATGATGCCAAAAATGGATGGTTTTACCGTCTGTCAGCGCGTGCGTGAATTTTCGCTCGTTCCTATTATTATCGTGACAGCCCGTGGGCAGGACCAGGACAAAATTCGTGGCCTTGATCTCGGTGCCGACGACTATCTGACCAAACCATTCTCGGTAGATGAATTATTGGCACGAGTGCGTGCGGTATTGCGCCGCGCTCAATTTTCGCTACAAAACTCTTCACAGGCTGCCCATTCTAATCTGACTATAGGAAATATCGCACTAGATTTTGCACAACACCAGGTGACGAGAGACGAACAAGAAGTTATTCTCACACCCACTGAATACCGTATCTTCTCCTATCTCGCACAAAATGCCGGGCGCGTCATCACGCAAGACCTGCTGTTAGAGCATGTCTGGGGCGCGGAATATGTCGGTGAAAGCCACATGCTGCAAGTTAATATGAATCGCTTGCGCCGTAAACTGGAAGTTGACCCTACGCACCCGCGCTTCATTCTGACCAAAGTCGGCATCGGCTATTACATTCCGGCACAGGCCAACGTGTGATTACATTACAAAAAAAGCCAGGATATCCCGTTGCGGGTACCCTGGCTTTTTTTGTAATGCTCGCGGGGCCGAATCGCCATTCGTAAGCTTTTCGTGATAAACGCTGTTCTTCCCGTGATGGAGTTGTGATGGACATGGCCTATGATTGTGACTGTAAAGCAACGCACAGAGCGATGCTTTCATGAACAGGAAAGATACTTATCGCGTCATTATAGAACACGGGAGAGAAGCAACCGGGCGAACGAAGAGGAAAGCGCAACGCCTGGCATTGATCATAAAGGAGAAATACGATGTTTAAGCGCATTCTGGTTCCGCTGGATGGTTCAACTCGTGCTGAAAAGGCCCTTCCCATCGCGGCACGTCTTGCTCGCGCTTCGCAGTCACAAATCGTTCTAATACAGGTAGTCAGACCTATGAATGATTACTACTATGGACCCTATGTGCTTGAAAGTACGATAAATGAATTGGATCGCACAATAGACGCCAATCTTGCCGAGGCGAAACGTTACCTTGAAGGGATCGCGTCAACCCTCTTGCAGGGGATCGAAACAATCATCACTACCGATGCCGGTCCTGTAGCCGAGCGGATTTTCGCCGCCATTCAATCGTTTGATATTGACCTCGTCGTGATAAACAGTCATGGCTATACCGGCTTTAAGCGCTGGGTACTCGGCAGCGTGGCTGAGAAGGTTGCACGTCACGCGATGGTGCCGGTACTCATTCTACGCGAACACGGCACCTCAAGTGAACTGCATCCATACAACGAGGCTTCTATGCGCATACTGGTACCGCTTGATGGCTCTCTCACTGCAAAAGCGGCACTCGGACCAGCCGCGAATCTCGCAGCCGCACTTTCTGCTCCCAACAAGGGCGCTCTGCATCTTGTACGTATCGTCCCACTGGTTGCTGTGCGAGGCGGTATCGTGACGCTTGAACCGGATACAAAAGAGCATCTGATGCACAAGGCGAAAATCTACCTCACCTCCGTCTCCACCCACCTGCGCGAGGGTATCGCGGACGAACTCGGTCTAACCGTCACATGGTCGGTGGCACTTGACACAGATATTGCATCAGCCTTGATCGAGAAAGCCGAAAACGGCGAGGACGCGGCAGGTACCGGTGCATTCGGGGGATGCGATTTCATCGCCATGTCCACCCATGGGCGCGAAGGTTTGCAACGCTGGGCAATGGGCAGTGTCACCAGTCGCGTCCTGCATGCCACAAAGCTCCCGATGCTGATTGTGCAACCTGAAAAAGAGAAGACAATCTAGCAGTGTAGAAGAGGTGAAAAGGGACGGCATGAGCAGCCAGCGTGCTGACTGCTCATGCCGTCCCTTTTCACCTGTCCCGGCCAACAATCTCAGACCATAGAAGCCAGGGTGAGACCAATTTTCAGCACATTCGTTGTTTCCCAATTACTCAGCACGACGACAATAAAGCCTCCTCTTTCCTTGCCTGTGCATAAGCTTAACAAAGAAAGAGGTACGGTGCCAACCGTCAAAAGACGTATTTTTTTGCAAAACAATGAGCGGAAAGCAGCCAGGGACAAAACGATGCCCTGTTTGCCCGCTTATGTTCGAGTGATCAAAGGAGATGACAATTATGACCACCCAAACAGAGCGGGCGAACAGGACATGTTCTGATAGCTAAAACACATGGTGAGACATTTTCATTCCCATTCCGGCTCTTTTCTCATATTTCTCCAATGTTCATTTCAAGTTCAATCTCGTCACGTAAAGGGATACCGTTATCCCCAATCAAAGGAATTTCGGGCTTCAGTTTACGCGCCTCTGTGACCGCATTTCGGTAAATTACGACCAGTACAAAGCCCCGTTTCTGGTAAAAACGTAGACCGTTCATATTATCATTGCTTGTAGTCAGCCAGATTTTCTTACACTGCGCCTGCTTTGCGACGTTTTTCACGGCCTCAATCAACAACGTACCGGCACCAATAGACTGGTGGACGCTGTTCAAACTGACAATTTCGCAGCTATCGCCAGTGATTTCATAGGTGACAAGGCCCACGCGCACATCATTTCGCATGGCAATAAAGCCATGGCGCAAATCTCGGGCATAGTGGATCACACCCTGAGAAACTACACTGTCGCTGCCCCAATACTCAACGAAAAATTGCGTCAGCCAATCTGCATCGTTGTCGTCAACCGGGCGAATGGTGATGGGGGACATAGAACCCTCTTTCCTGACAGATTTGTTTTGGTTAGCCACCAGGAAACGAGACAGAAGGAAGCAGGCCGAGGCGGCGTTCTGCCTCGACCTGCTTCCTTCTGTCTCCTCTCTTGCCTGTTGCTATTGTTCTTCATCCTCCATAGTATCATCCATCACGGGTGGCGGTGTCAATGGAACGGTATTGTCTTGATTCGCATCAGAATCGTGCTTCACCTGCGTTGCATCAACAATAACTGGTACAGGCTGCACCAGATCAGGTTCATCCACATCATTCACTGCATCAGTTCCATTTACTGACGAAATTGGACGTGTTGCATGAAACATAGACGGATTCATTGGCACCGTTGGCGCAACTTGTGACGGCTGGTTCACCATGGAGGAGTCCATTGAATGGCTTACACTATTGCCATTTGTCCCGTTTGCCGTGGACGTCGTCGGAGCCGTACTGCTGTTATTTGTCCCGTTTGTCGCTGGCGGTACCACAATACTATCGTCCTGACCCATTGAAGGATTGAGCATACTGAGGCCATTGGTAATAGACCGGGGAGCAGGAGTTGCTCGTTCCGGGAGAAACAATGGCTCCGAAATGTAATGTTGCACGCCCAGCAATAACATGCGCTCGACATCGGGGAAATCTATAATCCGCGGCAGTTTCAACGCTTTCAATCCCTGGCGGAACTCATAGCTCTGCGTCGATGGCGCGAGCAAGAGGTAAAGTTCGCCATAGCGGTTCGCGCCGATACTACGTCCGAAGAGGCTGGTGTGCGCCAAAAGGCGTCGCATAACGGCACGAGGATCATAGTCGCGGCCTAACAAGCGCATCAATTGTGAAAGAACACCATCTTGCATCAACGCTTCGTCAACAGCGCGGTCTCTATCCTGCCAGAACATTTGCGCCCACGTAGCGACTGCATCCGTTGACATATTGATCTGGAAACTGTCCAGACCAAGGTATTGCGTACTCGCGGTACCTCTTTCGGTGAGTGAGCGCAAGGTGGCCTGGCTCATCTTCTTACTAAGTATTTGAATTAAGGAACTCAGCGTTGGCATGTGCTGGCGAGCATACTCGTTCGTACTCTTGTATTGTTCAAGAATCGGATTGATGCCCTTCACCGAAAGTGGGTCAACCGAGAAGCGCAACGTAGTAGACACCAGTGACGTCATCAATATCTGGAGCCGTCGTGGCTCGCCATTGACACGAGTCGGCTTGCTTTCGAACCATTGCCCAATTTCGACCGGTTTTTCTACGCCAGTGATGCGTAACATGAATTCGGCGAACTCGCGCAAGGTCTCATTTTCGGTCACAATACGCTGACGTAAAAGCTTGTAACCGTCAGTAAGTACCTCTGTCTCAAGTTTCTCATCACGAATGTGCAAATTGAGCCAGGTACTGCCATTTGTCATCGCAAAACCTTCTTGTGTTTCGCTCTGACTGAGCAACAAGCGCTTTCCCGCAAGCTGTTGTTGATCCTGTGTCTTCTTGACGACCTCCTCTAAGAGTTGGCACAACCGATCAACGCGGAAGTAATACTCACCCAGACCGCCAGCATCGTTTGTCAGCTCTGCACGCCGTAAAATCTCTAATGTAACATCATCCGCAATGAAGTCCGTCACACGCCTTATGTCTTGTTGATGCTGAGTAGAGAGTGCGTCAATGATATCTTCACGCTGATTGCGTAAGTGAGTGTACCACCATGCAAAGTAGACAGCCTCGATAACAATAATCACGATGGCAATCACAAAGGCGAAACGGCTATACTCTGGTACGAAGGAGAGGAAGGCCAGAAATCCAATACTGACCGTATCAAAAAGCTGATTGCTCAAGCTCTCAATGGAGTAAGTAGCTACTAACCCAAACAGAGCAGAAGCGATAAGCAAACTCAGAAAGAAGATCTCAACCCTCAAAGCGGAAGAGCTAAAGAGAGAGCGGGCAAAGATGAGAGCAATAATCGCAATGGTAATAATCAAGCCCCAGGCGATAAGCTCGAGCGTTGGTACGCCCAGTATTGGCGCATCCAGGTATGAAACAAGGCCAACACCTTTGACAAGCAACAAATGGTTGAGCCATGCAAATCCCAATAGGACAACGATCATGTTGACGAGGAGCATCAGGATGACCGAGAGTATCGCCATCGGTATGCGCAAGCGTAAGAACGCGCCGAAAAAAGGCCCACTTTCTAGATGTTGTTGCAGGTCATTAATCATCTTATCGCCGTTCGTCACCAGCTTATCGCGCCTGTCACGCAACTCTTCTCGCGCCGATAGCGGATTCAATGGATTATTCTGATGCTCATTCTGGAAACGGCCAGCTATCACGCCTATCGCTTCCAGTTGAGTGCGAGCGCGTGGGATGGCCCCCGTCGCGGCAGAAAAGAAATTTTTCCGACTCAGAATTTGCTCCGCCTCGATTTGCAAAGTAGCGAGTTCAGAGACTTTGCGTTCAGCCAGCACCTTGTTCTCGCGTTCCTGCAACGTATGCATTATCTGCGGAGTACTGCGCAGGACGGACTCTTGCAGAGTAGGCTCGTTGGAGACAGCAATATACGTCTTTGCAAGCTCGCCTTTGTATTCGTTCAGGTCTTTGACCGTGCTTTCGCCAATATGCATGTTAAAACGACGAGATGTAAAGATGTGCCGGGATGGGTCGGCGATACGACGTGCATTCAAAACCCCTTCCAACGCGGAGACTTCGTTAGGGATATGGTCAGGAATAGTTTGTTGTATGCGGTCACGCCATCCTTTGAACCAGACATCTGCACTGCCGTCTATACGTCGCCGTTCCATGACCTCATCGAATGGACGTTGCGTCAGCACCTCAGCGGCCTCTTTTGCCAACCCATAACTGAGCCAACGTCGCCCCCAACGCGCCGAATATTCCAGAGCCGCTAGACCTACGATGAAAGTATTAGGTGGCAACGCTATCCAGCGGCCCGACTCCCCGTTCTCATTCTCGTCATCTTCCGGCACCATCGTCATCGGTGCCGGTGAATTGACACTGAAAGGAGGAATGATCAGCAGCACATACAGAAGCAATTCCGCGAGGTAGGCTTGTACCGTACCAGCAATCAGGGCAGCATCCTCGCGATAATCCTCACTAAGAATCAGCGTGTCCAGATGATTCCAATCTTTATTGCGCAACAACCCTTCGATCAGCTTTTTGGGGGGCCCGATTTCTCCACTATTGCCCAGACAAAGCACAGTTGTACTGACCAACGGCTGATGATCATTGCGTTCCCGTTTGCGATAGTACTCTTTAATGCGCTCTGCATAAATGGCCGCGCTCCTGAGCGACTCCTGGCGTTCCGCATCGGTCAAGAAAATGACACGTACAGTTGCATCCCGAATACTACGTCCCGGAATGCCGGCTTTGTTCAAATCCGCCACGGCGGCTATGCGGTTGTTACGAATGCGATCAATTTCCTGGATCAGTTCATCTATCTTTTGCTCGAAGAGATCGAAGGGCATGTCACCGCTCACAATACCATTTTGGTCGTCCTGGAAAAAGAGTGAACTACCGGTGCCGGGCTGATGAACTCGCCCTATTGGCCCTAGCCTTTCTTCAAACTGGATGGCTTGCTCCCCGGGTACGCTATTCTTATTATTCCCACCATTCGCACTCTTTCCATCAAAAGCGCTCGCCGGTGCGACACGAATAAACGAGAGAAAATCCGTCAAAAACCGCCAATGAAACACATTATAAGTCTTCATCTCACTGGCTAAGTCGGCAATCTCAATATTTAGACGCTCGACGACCTCGTCGTCATTTACGCCGCGTATATCAATAACAAGGGCCGCCGCCGGCAGTGGCAAAAGGCCACGTTGCTCAATGTTTGTCTCAATTAATTGCATAACATACGTCCTCCAGTGTGCCTTGTATACAACGCTATAAGAACTGACTCCGTCAATATTTCACTACAACTGCTGTACCGGGCAAAAGCTGCCGCAATCTATGAATATGCAGGTAGACCATCTTTTCCGCGTCGGGGAAAAGGACGGGCCTTACTTTATTCGGTCCATTATTTTGTGGCCTACTATTTACGATAAATGCATCACTGGACCAACCGGGAGCCAGCAACAGCAAGAAAAAATCGTCGCCAGTCATCTGATCGGGATAACCATCCAGGCGTGATTTTTGGCGTAAATCGTCCAGAGCCTGCTCTAATTTGACTTTGCGCTTATCAAGTAGAGCAATGATATCGTTCTCTTCAAGATGTTCCGCGAATGCCGTATCGAACAGGTTTTGCTGCCTCATCCAGGAAGCCAGCACAAATTCCGCTGAAACATCGGGCTTCAAGGTAAAGTTGGTTATGGCCTGGTCGCCACGCAATGCATGATCGAGCATAGTTTCACGCACAATATCACTCAGATTCAGTACATCACTGGCTAAAACCGACGATTCCGACAAATAATTGTCCTTCTGCCGGCTATAGCTCTCAATCAACGGCAACACATCCTGAATGGCAGGAGGCACAACATCGGAGGAGAGCAAAACGCCAACGAGCATCGTACTCAGCATCTGAAAGCGTATTTCATCACTTTGTTTTGTTGGCGCATGCATTTCATGCACTTCTAAGAGGCTCCGCACCGTTGTCTCACGAACAAGGCCCTGTGCAACCAACGCCTTCGGCATGAGGCTCTGCAAGATAGCTTCCGCTTTCTCTGTACCTAACCTTCGTACCAGCATTGCCGATAAAAAATTCAATGGCGGAAAATTCTGCTCCAGTTCACTGGATGCAGACAGATAGGCATCTTCAATGGAGCGCCATGTTAACAAGTCTTTACGGTTATTCAAATTGGGCCACAGAGGCTCCAGAGCATTCCTCAACGGCTTCTGGTCGAGGCTAAGACGCAAACGTTGGTCTGCAATATGCTGTTGTTGCCGCGAGGCAATTTGCGCACGCTCCAGCGTCTTATCCAGTTGTTTGAGCCGCTCCTCATATGGGCTTATTTCCTCTCCAGACTTGTAGAGGTCTGTCCATTCCAGCAATGTCAACGCGGTATTCGCGGCAACAAACTCACCCACCGCAGCGCAATGTTGTTGCAGAATATCGCGCAATTTCTGGTATGCTGCTTGCTGTTCTTTTTTAAGCGTATTGTTACGCAATACGAGATAACCGACTTCGACAAGTATGACAAATACCAGACATAGCACTTGCAACCCGGTAATACCCGGTAACAGTGGTCGTTGCAGTATTACCGGTACGAATGAAGCATTACCCGACACCGACCATAAGACAATAAGCAGGAAAAGGGAGAAGACCAGAGAAAGCGCTGTTGATTGCAAGAATTCACCTACCATGGGGGCTTTCCAGGAACGTGTTCTATGCATCAATTGTTTGTTGGCATCTGCCGCTTCATGTTCAAATTGCCTTCGCATTGCTTCAATATTAGGTGGGTCTTGTTTGGTGCGCCGCAATTCACTCGCACTTTCGCGCAAGAAAGCAATCTGGTTCAAGGCACGGGGAACAGCACCCCATGATCCGCGAAAGCAATCATCTATAAATTGTTGCGCTCGTATATACAATGCTGTCAATTGTGTAGCGGTCTCTTTCTCTTGCCCCATTCCTTTTTGGCCGGGGTCACTGGCATTTTGTCTGATTTGATCCAGAATAAAGGGCGCACTGTCTATGACTCGTTGCAGCGTTACAGACCCCGATGGTGCATACAGTTGGTGTACCTCAGAGGTAAACCGTTGCAATTCACTCTGCGCCTGAAGTGGCGAACCGCTACGGAACGGCGATCTGCGTGCAGCATTTTCCAACTGAGCTAAGCCCTCTATATCAGGTGTAGTCCCCACCAGTATGGTTGGAACAGCACCTTTTACCGCACCCCACCATGCATCGAACCATCCTTGTACGCTAAAGCGCAAAGCTTTTAACTCGTCGTCCACCTTCCTTACATCTCGCATAAGTTCGAGCGCCCTCGCTGTTAACCCATAATCAAGCCAGCGTGCGCCCCAACGAGCGGAATATTCCATGGCCGCTATGCCTATCGTGTAAGTAGGCCAGGGCAAATCTTGTATGCCATCCAGGTCATACCATGCTCCCTGACCATCGGTGGTAAGTACTTCAGGCCAATGCAACAATAGCGTATACAGGATTAACTCCGCCTGATAAATTTGTTCTTCCCCACCAATGTAAGCAGCATCATCGCGGTACTCCTGCAAGAGAATGACCATATCAAGAGCGGTATAAAGACGAGACTGATCGGAGGTCCATCCTCCTAATGACTGCAAAATCGCCTCTTGACCATTAGAAGGAGCATTCAAGCAAATGGCAATGGTACTGATACGCTCATCGCGACTATATGATCTCACCCCATGTTGCTCGTTAACCCAGTCTTTTAGCCAACTGGCATAAGTACTTGCTCTTGCAAGTGAATTCTTATCTTCCATATCCGTAAGAAAGAAAACACGCACAGTCGGTTGCTCTGGATCAACCATAGATGACATCTGAAACGCTTCCTCATTGGAGCCATTATCTTTCATCGCCTTGATATGCTGATTACGCACACGATCAATGTATCCACGCCCAATAGTTTTGACTAAATCGTTGCGCCCCTGAATAGGAGTCTGCCTTCCTGCACGAGTTATGAGTTTAATATCCACAAATTCGTCTTGCTTCGTGTCTGGTGGTATGGTCTCGATACGCAGCAAATCGAAACAATCCGCCAGGTAGCGCCAACGCGCTACCTGATTCAGACGCATCTCCACAGCCAGGTCTTCCAGTTCTATCGCCAGGTACCCAATTAATGGCGTTTCATGATCGTCACAAGAACGTTCTTCGCGCACATCAATAACAACTGCTGCTCCCGGCAGAGGTAAGGTTGAAAGATCGTGAAAAAACCTTTCTTCCCAGTGTCCACCATTATTAAGAGGCATGATTGCAGTTTCCTTTATTTATCGCCAGCACCATTTGCACTGTTGCTGCCATCGCCATCACTGGTATCCTGTAAACTCTTCGCAGGCTGCATGACAAGCACAGGTTCGCTTTCTTGTTGTGATAGCCCTGTAAGCAGTAACAATGGCACGCCCAATTCAGGCACATCATCTTTTGTGTAAGTACTCACATTTTGCCCACGCACACGATAGAGCAGATCAATCACGCCCGTCTCCTCTACACGTTGCTGAGCATCTTTGCCGCTGTAAACTGGTACGCCCACACGCTGGTTATGCACAACCGGCTCCGATGAGTTGCCATTTCTGCTATGTCCGTTCTGCGTATAATATTTTGTCTGAAGATGCCACGAGCGGCGGCGTTTCAGGAAAGCTTCCAGGCATCGTCCCGTCAAGTCTGTGATAGCCGAGAGGGGCAACCCATCAGCATAGTAAAAAACAGCGATCTCTGTCGGGTCTTTCGATTTAATCAGTGTGCATGGACGCTGACCAAAAGCCTCGTTAATCGCCTTTTGCAACTGCCCGCGTTCCTCTTCGTCGGCCCAGAAAGCGCTAACATGGCACGCCTCACGCAGATCGGGCGCGAAATCCGTGCTGAAACTGACCATCGGATGAGCCTTATCAGCAGCCTCCGCTATCCGCGAACGCAAGATTTCATCGCCTGCCCGAATCAGAACTTTCAGCACATTGTTTTCTTTGACTTCTTCGTCAACCTGCTCCCGTGCATATTTCTGCGCCAATCCCAACAGCAAATCAATATCGCCTTTGAACAACCCTTCTATCGCATCTTCATCATCCATCCACTTGCGAAACGCGGCTAACTGGTCGTCTTCCCGGCTCTCGCCAGTCATAATGCGCGAGACTGCGCTGGTGCGTACCCTTTTCCTGGCCGAGGTAAAGATGCTGACCTGATCGGCGTAGGTTTTAATCTCGATATCGGTCGGCAACGCAGCCAGATGCAAAGGATGGTGCATTTCAATATGTAACTCCTGCCCAGCGGAGGCCCACATTTCATTGTTTTTGCGCTGTTTATGCAACTTCTGCAAAATGATGGTCAAATTTCGGCTTGCCTCAGCAGTATGCCGCTCCAGGATTTCCAGGACTTCTATCGCCACGTTGATCGTTTCAAGGGTCGCGATATTGTTGATATCGTTCTGCACAACAGCAAGTGCTTGTGAGAAATTGCCCTGTTTATTGAAACGATTAGAGCGTTCAAGCACCTCGATCTTTCTGAGAATGGCCTGGTCTTCGCCCACTTGTTGTGGTGCGGCTTGATCACCTGCCGCGTTCATTTCGTGAGCGCTTCGGATCACTTCCTCGATTTTGTCATGCAATTCGCGATAATCATCACGCAATTGTTGCAATGAGAGGCCAGTACCCATGCGCTCCCTGCGTGCCTGCATCATGATATTAAGGGCTTCACCGGCAAGTTCCGCACCACGCTCTTTGATTTTCTCACTACCGGAACGCATCAAGGTGTCTTTATCCTGTCGCCAGTTGTTGCGCAACCGGCTCGCCTGGTCGCGTGGGGCCAGGTCGCGTAACCTCCCTGGATTTATTTGCGGAGTTAACAGGGTAACAGCATTGCGCAACGTCAACATCAGATGCGACAGGCGTTCATCGGGCGTTTGCCCATTCAGGAAAGAACTCAAAGCACCCAGCATGACATTGGCAGGACGCTCCATTCTGGAAGAGCGCGAGGTGATGATGGATTCGCCGTTATCAGTCATTGAAAGCGGGATACCGCCAAAAACCAGCATGTCAACAAGCCGTGCCGCGTCACGCTGAATAATCTTCTCTTGCAGGTCGCCTAGGCTAATCGTCACAGCCGTCGCGGTTGAGAGATGCGAAGGGAGGCGCGACCGCGTGTCCTGTTCGCGCAATACGTGGTTATCTACCTCGCGCTCCTGGTATTCAGCCGCGATATTGCTGGCGGGGTCATTCGAGAGACGCACCAGAGTGGCCGCCGCTTCTTTCAATTGCTCGATAGAAGCCATGTTCGTATCGCTACCCCAGTCCACCAGGATTGTGCGTCCACGGTAGCTTTTATTGTTTAACTGCGTGCGCGACAGGCGCGAAGCCGCCATCTCGGCATAAAGTGCAACCGTATTGGCAAGACCAAGATCAGTGACATCCCACCCCGGCTGTAAAATGAAGACATCGCAATGAATCGGTGATGGAATTTTGGCATCCTGGGCGGCATCAATAATGATTTCCACCAGCCGCTCCAGTGTCCCGCTCCCGGTGGCACCGACCGCACTTACAACCAAGGCAATTGAGAGATTGACCTGCCCATCTCCGGCGCTAATCAGGTTCGTGATACCGGTATGAATCCATTTCTTTAACCGGTCGCGCCCAATAGCAACCGCGCCAGCCGCGTTATATCGAATACTACCGCCGCCGGAACCTTGAATCATCGGCATGAGATCATCAAACAGCAAGGGTTTCAGGTACGGATAGTCCTGCTCGTTGCGTTTGATATTATCTATAAAACGTGGATCAATGCTCATTTGCAGCCATTCGCCGTCGCGCAAGTCGCTATAGCGTGTCGGCAGATAGGCCGTATCAATATAGCGCACGGACTCTTTTATTTCGCTTTTATCATGCGCCCGGCGCTGTCGGATAAATTCTTTTCCTACTCCCGCTGCTACGGTTCCCGCCGTAATCACAAGAAGTTTACTTTCCATTTACTCTCTGCTCTCTTTCCCTGTTTGTACTGTTCCTACATGAAAAGACTGTTATCTATACACGCTGTAAAAGGTTGCTCAATTATCGAAAAGCTTTAGATCTTCGTCATGATTGACGATACGTAGCCGCTTGCTGAGCGCCTACTACAATGGTGCTGCCATTGTAAAGCTCGACTTTGCCGCCAGAACCATCAAGTGTCTGGCTGCTCCCCCCAGTCCTGACAGTAATTGAGGAACCATTTCTCTTTGTTGTTTCGATAAAAACACTCCCATTCCTTGTAAACACAAGGTCGAAATCCGCCTCCTGGAAATTGAAGGTTCCTTTGTTCTCAATATCTTTGGAGTGAATTGGCGTCCTGCGGAAATCCGTAGCAAGGTCTAATTTCTCAAAACTGTTGACGAGTACACCATATGGTGGGCCATATTTCCTCCGTCTGAGCCAGAGAATTAAGAACACAATAAGAAGGACGAGAATTAAGAAGATTAATCCAAAGAAAATGATGACCTGCGTGGAATTTCGCTGCCACTGGCATTGAATATCCAACAACTGACAGGGGGGGATTGGCGCGGGCGGCGCTACCAACAGGATGTTGGTATCTGCTATGCGCTGATCGCCCTGGTAGCTACCATCAATTTGAACAACCAGTTGCCCGGCCTGTTTATAGACAGGCGTCTGACCTTTAAAAATGTTGCCTTGCTGCGTCAGTACAATTTCGTTCGTCGGCCCAACCTGCTTGCCATTGACAAAAAGGCTGACCTTCGCAATTAAGGTCGCTGTATTCTTTGACGGTGTTAACTGGTTGTTGCCATTGAAGAAAGCAGCGTCTACTTCAACTGGTTTGCCATACACAACATGCTGCGTCGTTGGCGCAATGATTTTGACATGCAATGGCGATTTCACCAGCGCATAGACCTGCGCATCAGGGTCATTGTTGTCGTTGATATCGCTGATATGCACTGTGTAAACACCGGCAACGAAGACACCTTCGTTCAATTTATCTATCACGTAATGGTTGTCCGTCGCGGGTTGTAAGCCTTGCACTGGCTGGTTGTTCGGATCGTCCAGCGTCACACCATAGCTATTATTGGTGCGGAAAGTGACAATAGTCACCTGCTGCACGAATGAGTCCAGGGTTACAGAGTAATTGCCCCCTTGACCCTTTTCCTGGGTGAAGGTCAAATGCTGCCAGTCGGAATACAGGCTGGTTACTGCCGTTGCCAAATTCTCCGGGCTGGTCACGTCTTGATACGTACCACCTGTGCCGGAAGTGATTTCGTCAAGCAGCGTGTTTGCGTTGTGGTCTGTGATGGTCAGGCCGAATGCGCTGATGGGGAAACCCTCGCTGCAATATTGCTGAATAATACCTCCAGTAATATCCTTGACCTGTTGCTGATAAGAGAGGCCAGGAGGAAGATTGCCGGGCGCACCGTCGGTAATCAGTACAACTCTGGAACCGCTCGGTGCCCCATTCAACAACGTTAGCCCCTCGCGCATTGCGGCTTCTAGCGGAGTACCACCGCCAATAGTGCTATTGGTCTGGTCAATCTGGTTTTCCAGAGTTGCCTTCTGTTGCGGGTCTGATAGTGTGTATGGCCCAAAATGGGGGACGGTCGTCACATTGTTCTGAAACGGTACCACCGCCATACGCCCAGGCCACAGTTCCGCTAACGACTTGGTCACACTCGTGCTATAGTGCTGCGGGTCCGTCGCCCCCGGTACTGCTATCAGACTGCCGGAGCGATCAAGCAACACTACCAATAGCGAATTGCTGGTGGGGTCCTCTACCGCCGGACATGTGCTGGGAATAGTTAAGCGGTTGGCAGACAGCGTTACGGCGTCAGCCTGCACATTCCCTGCCCCTACAGTGAGAAATTCTCCCAATACAACGCCAAGAATAAAGAAAATTGCGAGTGGAAGCTGGAATGGGGAATGGGTGTGCCAACTATAGAGTTCGTTCAACATGTATTAACACTCCTTCATAACGTTCTTTATAGAAAATGTTATCTTTCAGCACAATGTTGTATAGAAACAGATATATCAGTATATGTTCCGTCTGTTGCAAAATTATCTAATCTTGTTCACCCACATCTTCATTCATCAACCATTGATGTTTAATCAATAGGTCATCTATAAATGCTTTACTTTGGTAATAAACGACATGTTCAGGTATTTTCTCTACAGGTATTTATGTTGATATTAATTTACCATAGTTTTCTCATTAAATCAAGAGCTTTGTATACAGAATTTTGCTCTTTTCGGATTTAATAGGCAATTTGGTAAGGAAGCGGCAATTACAACGGTGATGGAAGAGTTACAAACAGCTTTTTCACTATATCAATCATACAAGCACTCAACTTCCTGTAGCTTAAATCGTTATTCATGCTACAAATGTTTTGCAAAGTTGGGCCAATATACAGGGGGGCAAGGAAATCTATTTAGAGTAGCCGTAAGGAATATTCCTACTAAAAACGTTAACTTACGAGATGTCCTTATTTATACATTGTAAGATGTTCTATAGTTGTAGGACGTAAAAACTATGGAATATCAAAAGTTGATCCCAATACGACGATGCGACGTATACGCTACGATACATTTACATGCCCCGTCTTCTCGCCATCTCCTCCTCAGTCGTATCAGTGGAGACGAGTTCGTAGAGGGTAGCTTGGCCGGCTTTGGGGCGCAGGATGCGGCCCAGACGCTGGATGTATTCGCGTTTGGTGCTGTTGCCGCTGACAATGATGGCGATGCGGCAATCGGGTACGTCAACGCCCTCGTTGAGGACACGGCCTGTTGCCAGTTTGGTGTACTGGCCGGTACGGAAGCGTTCGAGGATGGTGCGGCGCTCCTCGGCGGGTGTTTTGTAGGTAATGCTGGGGATGCAGAAACGACGGCTCAACTCGTCAACGACGGCGTTGTATTCAGAGAAGAGCAGAACTTTATCTTCCGCGTGACGATGCAGTAAACGTTCAATTTCCGTATATTTGGCGGGAGTATTCATGGCGATGTTCCGCGCTTCACGCCATGCCAGCATAGCGGCCCTTGCCTCCGGGTCGCGAGCACTCATAAAAATAAGCTTCTGCTGGAAGTCTTCAGGCGAGCGGATGCTGATACGACGACGGCGCAAAAATGAGCGGTAGATCGTGCGTTGTTGTTCATAGCGAGCGGTATCTTCAGCCGAGAGAGCAATAGCAATGCGTTGCTCCTGATACTGTGCGAGATAATGCCCTTCGGTCAGTTCCGCCGGAGAGCGGCGATAGACCTCCGGCCCGATTAATTCATCCAGGTCGGTATGGGCCATGTCGCTGCGCTCAGGCGTTGCGCTCAGTCCCAGGCGTAGAGGCGTAAACGCGCTCTCGGCGATCTGGCGATAAGTTGGCGCGGGCAAATGGTGACATTCGTCGAAAATCAGCAGACCGAAACGGCTCAACTCGCGGGGATAGAGCGCGGCAGAGTCATAAGTAATCACCGTAATCGGCTGAAATTCTTTCTCGCCGCCGCCGAATATGCCGATATCCTCTGGTGTAAGCGATAGCGCCGAAGCTAAGGCAACGCGCCACTGCTGCAACAAATCGAGCGTTGGCACTACTGCCAGCGTCCACAGGCCTGTTTCGGCGATTGCCATTGCTGCTACAAATGTTTTGCCAGCACCTGTTGGCAACACCACTACGCCTGCGCTACCAGCAGCCAACCATTGGGTCAACGCCTCATCCTGATAGGGGCGCGACTCCATACTCAATGATAGCGCATAAGGTAAAGCGGGCTGTTCCTCAAACGCCACGGTAAAGTTGGTACCATGCTGGCGCAAGGCGTGTTTCACCTTGCTCAAATGCATGGGCAACGTGCGCAAAAACCCATGCCGTTTATCACGCCCCATAGCAACCCGCACTTCTGCCGGCAGGTGTGGCCCAAAGAGTATATCGAGTAAAGCAGCCGTTGAAACGTGCAACACGGCTGCTTCAGGTATGATTATCAAATCACGGCCTCGCAAATCAAGCGTGGTCATACATGATACTCCTGTAAACCTGTCAGGATATACTCACGTTTAATGAACAAATGCTAGCGACCGGTAGAACGATTTGAAACACGTTTCCGCTGCGCATATGCCGCTGACGGTGCCACGGGCCTTCGCCCGGATGGCCGGTACTGCGATGGAGTCGCTGCAAAAGTAGGTGTTTTTTGCCTACTGGTGGTATTGTCAGAGCCAGTCTGTTTTCTTGAGTCCCTTCTACCATCCCTCGTCCTGTCAGAATAAGGGCGTTCCGGCGAAGGGAAGCTTTCTGGCTGCCAGGCAGGCGTTTCGTTGAAAACACGTTCGTTGCGGCGTCTTTTTGTGCCGGATGCCGGACGATTGTCATGGCTATCATAGTCATCATAGTTATTATAGCTATCATGCTCCGGTCGGGCAGGTTTGCCGCGCTCCTGAGCCGATGAAAACTGCTTGCGGTCACGCATAGGCCGCCGCTGCTCATGTTCCTGCGTTACTGGAATCTCTGGCGTTGCGAGTGGATGTGCTACCATAGCTTCCTCGTCAATAGCAAGCCGCTGTAACGCGACTGCCGGGCCTAAATTGCGCGTCATACGCCGCCATTTGGCTACATCCGCTGGTGCCAGCAGTGTAATCGCCTTACCTTGCCGTCCCATTCTGCCGGTACGACCAATACGGTGCGTGAAAAGATCGCTCGATTCTGGTAGCTCGTAATTGATGACCTGATAGATGCCTTCGATGTCCAGCCCACGTGCGGCTACATTGGTGGCAAGCAGCGTCTGTACCTGCCCGCGGCGAAATGCGGCAAGCACCTCTTCACGCGCACGCTGGCTTTTGTTGCCGTGTAATGTTCCTACAGTAAAACCAAGTCGGGTGAGTTGTTTGCCTAATTTCTCAACGCCGTATTTCGTCTTGCCAAAGACAAGGCTGCTTTCTCCCAACGTGGCATGCAAGAGCGTACAAAGTGCCGCTATTTTCTGTTCCTGCGGTACCTGATACGCAATTTGTTCAATGGTGTCTGGCGAACTCGTAGCGGAGGTGATAGTAACAGTGACCGGATCTTTGAGAAATTTTTTCTGGAGCTTCGCTACCCAGTCCGGCATAGTTGCTGAAAAGAGCGCCATTTGGCGCGTATCAGGCGTGGTTTGCAGGATTTCCTCAATAGCTGGCGCGAAACCAATATCCAACATCTGGTCTGCCTCGTCCAGCACGCACACTCGTAACTGGTTCAGCACTAAAGTGCCGCGATCAAGATGATCCTTGATACGTCCTGGCGTGCCTACAACAATCTGCGCTCCATAGCGTAGAGCTGAGATTTGCGGACCGTAGGCTCGTCCTCCTACCAACAATGCAGTCGAAAGCCGCCGATTTTTGGCGAACGTACTCAGGACAGCATTTACCTGGACGGCCAGTTCGCGAGTTGGCACAAGTACCAGCGCCTGAACAACACGTTTGTCCCTGGCTAACCGTTCCACCAGGGGAATGCCATAGGCGAGGGTCTTGCCCGAACCGGTGGCTGATTGTCCCACAAGGTCATTCCCGGCCAGCAGCGCCGGAATGGCCTCGATCTGAATAGGTGTGGGCTCTGTAAAATCCATATCTGTCAACAACGCGAGCGTCGCGGGTTGCAGAGAAAAGTCATGAAAAGATGGCATTAAAAAAAAGTCCTTTCGGCCACTGCGCCTCTTGCGAACGCAGTACAGATTCCTGAAGGCACAATGCCGACAGGGAAGTACCAGGAGCAGGCCGTGGGTTACGGGAGCAATGCTGCCAACTGATATCAGATACGAACGTGCATGCAGGAAGAGATGATTCTATAAGAGGATTGCTCAGAGTTCTTTAGCGTCTTTACCAGGAACAGGATTTATTGGCAGCCCGTTCCATACCATGCAAACAGTCATAACGTTGCTAGTATACTCCTTCAAGAGCTAATCGTCAAGCTCAGCAATGAATGCATCCGATTCCATAGTACTTTTATTCCTCCGTGGCGAAAAGTGAAAACTGCTCTGTGCGTGCGGGCTGCTCGCTCTGTTTCTGTTGTTGCGCGGCGCTCTCTGCGAGCAAAGGGGCAAAGACTGCTTTGATATCATCGGCAGGCCAGGGTAAAGGTTGACCCCCCAGCTTGATAAGAGCTTCATTGCCTGGCAGTGCTGGGGACGAAGTTGTCTGGCGTACATAGAGAGGGCGTTTCTGCTTTAACGCGCTATGTGCGCCTTCCCACGTACCCCCTTTCGTATCCGATTCAGCGACAATCACGACCTGGGCCAGACCGGTGACTACTTTATTACGCTCCATTGCACGACTAACGAGCCACGGAGCGTCCGGGTGAAACTGACTCAATACCAACACACGCCCCTCTTCAATTTTTGGTTGCAGGTCGCGCATTTGCACGCCGCTCAACTTACGAATACCGTGCGGCAACACAACCGTCGTGCATCCTTCCGTACCGGTTGCCGCCTCATAAGCCACGCGGTCAACGCCACGAGCATTGCCGCTAATGACGTTCGCATCGTGTTCAGCGAGATACTGCACAACTGCATGAGTAAAAGCCAGACCTTGCTCACTGGCGTTGCGCGAACCAATCACGGCGATAGTGCGACGTGTGAGAATATCCAGATCTCCAGCATAGAATAATACTGGCGGTGTCGCATTGCGTTTGAGGGCTTGCTTGAGCAAAACGGGATAATCATCAGCCAGTGCGGGTAATACATGGATGGATGCTTGCTCCAGTTGCTCGACAAGCTCTGCCTGTTCATCCAGTTTCTCTCTGGCTTGTTCCAGTTTCTCGACGATGACCACGTTAAGTTGGCATGCTGTCTCCCATTCTGAAGAATCAGCAGCAAAAAATTCCGCGAGAGTCCGTCCCATTTGACGACACCATGCAACGATAATGTCATTGATGATGCGCGTAGACAGTCCGCTCTCAAATGTCAGCAGCAACCAACATGCCTGTTCTTGCAAATCGTATTGCATGGTTTGTCTCCTTTTTACCGGTCAACGTTCTTAAATCCGGGACTGGCACATTGCAGTGGCCCGTACCCTGGGTGCGATAATGAACATCCACATAATGCCCTGGGAATAGGGACTCGACATTGCTGCGCTCGTCGAGTTGGGCGCGATAAATCGGGCCCCTACTGGTCGTCGGAATGAGTGGTGTGTGTAATGGTCATGGGATATACACTTTTGGCTCCTGCCTGTAATAGGGTTTGCCCGGTTGCACTTATCATGTAGCCGGAATCGTAGATATCATCAATCAACAGGAGGGTACGTCCGGCAATGCGTTCGGGGCTGTGTACATAAAAAGCTCCATTGACATTATCGCGCTTCTGAATCCAGTTTGTCAGCAATTTTTGCTCCTGGGTCACCCTCAATTTCTCTAATACAGGCAGATATTCTTTGCCCAGTTGTGCGGCAACCTGTCGTGCAAACGCCTCTACCAGATCTCCGCTTCTTGTCGGCGGCACGCTTACCATAGCATCTATTGTATCTACTGGATAGCGGGTACGTATAATTTCAACGGCTTGCCGCACGATTTTTAACGGGAATGGCCCGGCCCCCTCATATTTGCTGGCTCTCGCCAACTTTCCCATGCGGGTTGTTCCATGATACGATAGGGACCAGCCCGCCTCGTGTCCTGTGCGCTTCTCAATACGCGGGAGATATCCTTCCTCAAGAAAGTATGCTGCTACCGTTTTTATTCTTTCTGTGAGCCGTACAGGTGGAAAGTTGGACGTGCGACAGTTGCCACACTGGCGACAGGAGGTATGGTCTTCATCACCAAGATATGCCGTAAGATAGTCCATATAACAGTCGTTGCGCGATGCATAGCGTTGCATGTTGAGCAACCCTTGCGCCTTTTGCTCTCGCACACTATCATAGGCTGAAAAATCCATCTGGCCCAGGCGAATGATAGCTGTATAGATACCCCTATCACTGCGCTGAATAAAGTGTTGTTCACTTAAATCCGCCAGCATGGTGCGCACAGCGTCTTGCGAGAAACCTGTCATACGCATAATATCCCGCATACCCAGTCCATGCGGCAAGGGACGCAACAGGGAAAGAAGCTGTTCATACTTTTCCCCGGCAGGTTTGGCTCCACGAATAAAGCTTTCTTGAATGCCGATATCAGTCTCGTCATAGAGCAACACGCACCAGGCTACTTTGCCATCGCGTCCAGCCCTGCCAATTTCCTGATAATAATGGATAGGAGAGGCGGGAATATGATAGTGGATGATAAAGCGAATATCGGGCTTGTCTATGCCCATACCAAGCGCATTGGTCGAGCAAACAACTTTGTACTGGTTCTGCATAAGTTTTGCTTCGATCTCTCGCCGTTGCTCTTCATCTCTGCCAGCATGATAATATTCGGCAGCGATGCCTTGCTGTTGCAGAAAACCGGCCACCATTTCCGCGTTGTGTTTTGTCGCCGTATAAATGATGCCATTGCCGGGAACATACGGCATCAGTTCTCCCAGATAACTCAACTTCTCCTCATCGCCCCGCAAGGGTACGACGTTCAAATAGAGATTGGGACGCTGCATGGTGCCACGTAGTACAGTAGCGGTGCCTATTTGTTGCATAATATCGTATTCGACATGTGGATTCGCCGTTGCCGTCAGCGCCAGAACGGGCGTATGAGCTGGAATGGCGTCGAGGAGGCGCACGATACGGCGATAATGTGGGCGGAAATCATGGCCCCAGGTGGAGATGCAATGTGCCTCGTCAATGACAATCATGCTAATACGTAACTTGCGAACCGCAATCTGCCAGTCGGCATTGTCCAACCTTTCAGGCGCGATAAAAAGTATCTTGAACTTGCCCGCCACCGCTTGCTCTAATAAAATTACATTCTCTTCCGGCGTATTTTCTGAACTGATAATGGCGGATGCAATACCGTATGCCATATTGCAACGCTGGCACTGATCGCGCATGAGTGCTTTGAGTGGAGAGAAGACGATGGTGAGATGCGGATAATAGAGACTTGCCATCTGGTAACAAAGCGATTTGCCCCAACCGGTACGCTGGATTGCCAGCACGCGCTTGCCTTGAATCAATTGCTCGATAATTTCGCGTTGCCCTGGATAAAACCCACTGAGGATGTGAAAACGTTCGCGTAAGACCTCTTCTAGAGGATGGTTGAGGACGCTGTGGATGCTGTGTTCTGTCAACCCCGACAACATAGAATGCCCCCTACAATATTTTGAAGATGCGTTCACATTAATATGTGTAAAAATCATAATGCGAACTTCTGCATTGTAGATGCAAACACAGCTATTGTCAATGTTTACAGATAAAGGTCTGATATTTTGATATAAGGATAAACACATCCATATGAGCGTCAGAAAAGGTCAAAATGACATCACCAAGCCGTTTTCAAAGACCAAAGCCTCCCGCAGGAGTTGCAAGGTGAATCTCTGCTACAGCAAATGCATCTTTTACGTCTGCTCGTTCTCTGAAAGAAAGGTACAGACGGCGCTGTTCGCAAAGAAACCTGCGTATACATCGCCTTTTTACTCTCGTATAGAAGAGCTTATTCCTTATATCAAAACATCAAGATAAAGGTATGAAATGACAGCCTGCTTTTTTGCCTCGGCAAAAAAGCAGGCTGTCATTTCATACCTTTATCTGTAATCCAATTCTCTGCTCCAATTCCTGGGCGACGCTGTAGGGGTCGCGTTCGCGGTTGGTAATCTCTGTCACCAGTTGTTGCCATTCTTCCTCGGTTGTAGCAGCTTTGAGGGCTTCTACGACTGCGTGAAGGACGAGGGCTTGCACTTCGCTGCGCACTTGACGCTGGGCGCGATGGGACATCATATCGCTTTCGAGCAAGTAGGTACGATGTTGCTCTATAGCGTCTACCACCTGCGGAATGCCCTGGTCTTTGATGGCGGATGTTTTAAGAACGGGAATGCGCCAGAAGGGTTTAGATTTATCATGCACACGGCGTGTGGGATCGAGGCTGAGCAGCATGGCAAGTTCAGCGACGGTCTGGTCGGCACCGGGTTTGTCGGCTTTACTGACGACAAAGATATCAGCGATTTCCAGGATACCGGCTTTGATGGCCTGCACCTCGTCGCCCATACCGGGGGCGCTGACGACGAGTACCGTCTGCGCGGTACGCATGACTTCGACCTCGGCCTGTCCGGTGCCGACGGTCTCAATGATGATGGGGTCATAGCCCGCTGCGTCCATCGCTCGCACTACGTCGCGGGTCGAGGCGGAGAGACCACCGAGGCTGCCGCGACTCGCCATGCTGCGAATGAAGATGTTGGGGTCGCCAGCCAGTTCCATCATGCGGATGCGGTCGCCGAGAATGGCACCGCCGGTAAAGGGACTGGTCGGGTCAATGGCAACAACGGCAATCTTGCGTTGGCGGCGGCGCAATTCGCGCACAAGGTGCGTCACAAGTGTACTTTTGCCCGCGCCGGGTGCGCCGGTGACGCCAACAATGTGGGCTTTACCGGCATGCTGATGCAGTTCTGCGAGAAAGCGACGGGCGTTGGGCGTGTTGTTTTCAATCAACGTGACCATACGCGCCAGCGCACGGCGATCACCATTCAGGAGACGTTCTACGATGTCTTGCAAGGTATCCCTACACCTCAACCTTCAGGCGATCCGTGCGCACATTATTGCGCACGAATCCGATGATCTCTTCCATCGGAGTGCCCGGGCCAAAACAGCCCTGAATACCCAGCGCCTTGATGGCCGGTACATCTTCGTCGGGCAGAATACCACCTGCCGCCACCAGCACATCATCCACGCCATCTTTTTTCAGCAACTCCATCACTTTAGGGAAAAGGGCCATGTGCGCACCGGAAAGAATGCTCATTAAGATGGCATCAACATCTTCCTGGATGGCGGCCTCCACAATCATTTCAGGGGTTTGACGAATGCCTGTATAAATAACTTCCATGCCGGCATCGCGCAAAGCACGGGCAATCACTTTCGCACCGCGATCATGCCCATCAAGGCCCGGCTTGGCAACCAACACGCGAATAGGGCGAGTATCAGCCATAAAGGTGACTCCTTTGTCAATGAAATAGTCCAGGTAATGCCGAGGCGTAGTACATGCGAATGGCACGCTCCTGCTCAGCGTATAAACATCGTATAGATTCATTCCATTCTACAACGGGGCTTGACTTGTCGCAAGCAACAACTATGTTTCGCGCCCGTTCAATAATTTCGCGCTTGCAATCAGAGGCTATTACAGGTACAGGTAATTGTGCCAATACATGTTGCTCAATCTGCGGTTGCACCCATTTGTAGGCGGTGTATAGCGTATAGACGTACTCCTGTAACAGGCGCGAATTGAGCAAGGCCAGAAAGAAATAGAGTTCATCACCGCTTTCATCCTCCAAAAGTGGATGCAATAAATAGAGCGTCTGCAATGCTACATGCCCTTTTATGTCAAGTGTAGCCTGCAAACGATGAGTGCTTTTCACGACAAGCAATTTGGGAGCAAGATAGCGCGTCAATGGTTTCGCAACGGCTTCACGAGCGATACAGCATTGAGCGGCGGGTGTCACGTAAGGACGTATATCTACACCGCCGCGCAAGACGGGCAACTGTGATTCGGATAGAGATGTAAGAACGGGGATGAGTCGGGAGTTTTCACGTCCCAGTTCTTCGCCGCGCCGGATTGAGAGGAATGTATTTAATGGCGCGAAGTTTTGCTTGACCGTTGAAGAGGCATCCCAGACGGAACGCAATTGTTCTATTATCAAGCCTTGTTCGCTGTTTAACAGATAACGAAATTCGGCATGGGGCTGTTGGAGGAAAAGAGATTGGGGAACGGTAGCTGAAAGCGGGCCGGGTTGCCAGGGTACCCGCAAGGGGATACCCCTACTATATACGGTATCCCCTTGCGGGTACCCTGGCTGTTCATGTTTATTTTCCCTGGTATTAAACGTATTTTCCACACGCGACCATTTTTCACGCACCCATGCAATTTTATGCGTACTGCTTGGAGAACATTTTTGGGCAACGAGGACAACCGCACCGACCTGGGCATTGAAGACGTTGGCGAGATGCCAGAGATGGTGGATAGTGAAAGTTTCGAGTAGGCGTGTGCGCTCGCGGCTAGCGTTGGCGCGGGCCAGGACGGGATCGGGTAACACAATGCCTAGCCAGCCACCGGGACGCACGATGCGCACGGCCATTTCAAGAAACAGGAGATAGCTATCAGTCTGCCCTCCCGAACGTGACAAACGATAGCCCGACAAATCGTTATTCTTGGTCGCAAGATAGGGAGGATTCGCGAGAAATAGATCAACTTCTTCGCACATCTCCCAGGGTAGCGCGAGGCCATCGGCTTGATGAATGTGGAGATGAGTATTGCGTGGGAACACTCCACCAGTGGCACGTTGTACCGTTTCACATAATTGCATTTCTGCGAGGAAACAAGCGATGGGGTCGGGATCGAAACCCCACAGATTGCGTTGGACGTGTTGGAGTATTTTATGGCGGTTTACCGGTTGCGGGGTTTGTGGTGATTGTGCAGTATCTGGTTCAGGGTAATAGGATGATGGGTGCGGACGCGATAAATCGGTCCCTACTGACGATTGCGGACGCGATAAATCGGTCCCTACTGACGATTGCGGACGCGATAAATCGGTCCCTACTGACGATTGCGGACGCGATAAATCGGTCCCTACTGACGATTGCGGACGCGATAAATCGGTCCCTACTG